>SKDZ01000001.1_pt1 | contig 369859 bp, 364 predicted proteins | sample 4826551 | NCBI WGS metagenome assembly SKDZ01 (sample SAMN11008822, study PRJNA524170) | human gut metagenome | biome: Human fecal sample; material: Feces; isolation source: fecal sample from pouch patient p12, p15 | host: Homo sapiens | place: Israel: Tel-Aviv | collected 2016-02-02 | reverse complement strand
CGATAGGACATCTCACTTGTTTGATATAACTCTAGCGCATTTAACTTAAATTGAACAGAATATTTCTGATTTTGATGTTTTCTCAATAGACCTTCCTCTCCGTATTCACGATAGGCATTCACCCAATTACTTACTTGAGACTTGCTTGAAATACCGTATTTGTTGGCAAGATACCGATATCCGCCCACGCCACTAAGATATTCTTTAACGATTTTTAGTTTTAATTCAAAAGGATATTTTGCCATACAAATAACGACCCCCAAAAGTTAGATTTTTTTGGTCTAACTTTTGGGGGTCGCTTCAGAACAAGGACTTCTTTTAATGGGACCAGATTGTGGCACAGGGATTCTCAATGGGATACCAGTAGCCTTCACGAATGCCGTCCGTAAAGGGAAAATCGGTGTTGTCGGCGCTTCGGGTACGGGCATCCAAGAAGTCACCACCATCATTCATAAATTGGGTGCCGGTGTGACACAAGCCATCGGAACCGGTGGACGAGATCTCAAAGAAGCCGTCGGTGGGATCACCATGAAAGACAGCATTCTTGCCTTGGAACATGATCCTGATACGGAGGTGATCGTGGTGATCTCCAAACCACCTGCACCACGTGTCCGCGATGAAGTGTTGGCATTATTAAGAAGAGGAACAAACCTGCAGTCACGATTTTTCTGGGGGAAGAACCAACGGATCACGAAGAAAATCTTTACCGAGCCTACACGCTGGAAGAAGCGGCACAATTAGCTGTGCAGCTGCTACGTCAAGAACAGATTGGATTAGAGCCAGTAAAAGAGGAAACGGCAGCTGCCGCTTTTGGCCCTGAACAGCAAAAAATTAAAGCTTACTATTCTGGCGGAACGTTGGCGTACGAAGCAGCGATGCTGGTCAAAGCAGGATTAAATCTAGAACAAGAAGATGCCCATCAGGAAGGGTACATCTTAAAAGCAGCTGGCCATGAGATCATCGATTTAGGTGATGACATTTATACGCAAGGAAAGCCCCATCCGATGATCGACCCAACAAAGCGGATCGAACTGTTGAAACAAGCGGGAGAAGATCCTGAAACGGCAGTGATTTTGTTAGATATCGTTTTAGGGTACGGCTCTCATCAAGATATGGCCAGTGAATTGGCACCGACCATCAAATCATTGAAGGAAGAAGCACAAGCAGCTGGTCGGGAGTTAGCGGTAATCGCTACAATCGTGGGAACTGATTTAGACCCCCAAGATAGCAAAGAGCAAGCAGAGATTTTAACCGCAGCTGGCGTGATTTTGTGTCAAAGCAATGCCCAAGCAGTCAAAAAAGCTTTAGCAATGCTTGGTCACCCCTTTTCCCCAATTAGTCGTAAGCTGTTGCCAAAAGCAGTGACAACTGCCGATGCGTTGCCAGAGCCATCTGACAAGAGCCGCGAAATGTTGGCGAATGACGCGTTCATCAATGTAGGGTTGCGTAGCTTTGCGGAAGCAATTCAGGCGCATCACGGTCAAGTCGTTCAATATGACTGGCAGCCAATTGCAGGTGGAAACGTAACGTTACAAAAAGCCTTACGGTTCTTAGCACAAGTGTCACTATCAGAGTAGGAGAAAGTTATCGTGTACGAAACTATTGAAGAAGCAAACCAAGCCGTTATTGCCAAGATCGTTGCCGGTTCGCCTTTTTTGCTGGATGTCGTTCCAGCAGTCAGTGTCATTCCAGAGTTAGGTGAAGGAAAAGTCCTATTGCATGCAGGACCACCGATCTGCTACGATCAGATGATCGATCCGATTCAAGGTGCTTGTGTTGGTGCGGGGCTTTTTGAAGGCTGGGGCGAAACGGAAGAAGAGGTACGTCATTTATTAGCATCTGGGGAAGTTCAACTGATTCCTTGTCACCACGTGCAAGCGGTTGGCCCAATGGGGGGCATCACCTCTGCCAATATGCCAGTACTCGTGGTGGAAAACAAAACCGATGGCAACCGAGCGTATTGTACGATGAACGAAGGGATCGGGGCAGTTTTACGATTTGGCGCCTATTCTCAAGAAGTCATTGATCGCTTGCATTGGATGAAAAATACGTTAGCACCAGTTTTAAGTGCTGCACTACAAACAAAACCCGATGGCTTGAACATCAATGTCTTAGTCGCAAAAGCAATCGCCATGGGGGATGAGTTCCATCAACGGAATATCGCTGCTTCGTTGACGTTCTTAAAAGAAGTAGCACCAGCGATCGTTACCCTGAAAGGATTTGAAAAAGAAAAACCAGAAGTCATTCAGTTTCTAGCAGACACGGATCAGTTTTTCTTGAATATCATGATGGCTTCTTCAAAAGCGGTGCTTGATGGCGCTCGGACGATTGAAGAAGGCACGGTTGTGACCGCAATGTGTCGCAACGGGCATGAATTCGGTATCCGTATTTCTGGCATGGGAGATGAGTGGTTTACTGGTCCTGTCAATACACCAAAAGGGCTGTATTTCTCAGGATTCAGTGAAGAAGATGCCTCTCCAGATATGGGCGACAGTGCCATTACGGAAACCTTTGGTGTTGGGGGAATGGCAATGATTGCTGCCCCAGCTGTGACACGCTTCGTTGGTTCTGGTGGATTTCACGATGCGTTGAAAACCAGCAATGAGATGTTAGAGATCTCCATTGATACCAATCCGAATTTTCCCGTTCCTACATGGGACTTCAAAGGGATCTGTTTAGGGATCGATGCTCGTAAAGTCGTGGAAACAGGGATCTTACCGGTGATCAATACAGGGATCGCCAACAAACAAGCTGGACGGGGACAAATTGGTGCCGGGACAGTGACACCACCAATGGATTGCTTTGAAAAAGCTGTCTTGGCTTATGCAAAAAAATTAGGATTTGAAGAATAAATCAGGGACTGAAAATGTGAAAAAGGAGCAATTTAGCGATGATACAGGCAAAATGGATCGACCAAGCTTTATTTGAACCCGCATTTATCAATGGCAACTGGCTCGTTCACAGTGTGTTTCAGCATAGTTTCAATCTACAAGATCCTCGTCAGGATCAGCTGATCTGTGTCTCCAAACAAGCGGCTCGCGTGCCCAAAGGGATGATTTTAGCTGCCGACGATTATGCAGCGTTGGCGACAGGCTTAGTTGCTGGTACCACTCTTTTGGTTCAGCAACGGGTGGTCCATTTTCCGCATCATCGTCTGTCTTTTCAAAAGGCAGCCAAATTTACAACGACCGTTCCGGCTGGCACAGTCCCATTTGATCGAGAACTGTTTTGGTCAATCCTTCAAAACGTCACGGAAAAGACGGGGATTCAAGAGGCTGTTTCAGAAACCATCCGCAGCAATCATCCGTTTTATGACGCAATCGATCAGCTATGCACGCCTTCATTTAAGGAACAACGGCAAGCAGTCGCTTATTTAGTCGGACGGGGTGTCGGATTGACCCCCACAGGAGATGATATGCTAGTTGGTCATTTACTGGCTCGCCGAGTGATGGGGCAAGAAGATACCCGCTTGGTGGCTTATCTACAAAGAAGGCTGTTGACAGTCAATGATTTAACGACTGACGTCAGTAAACACTATCTTCTGCATGCGTTGACAGGCGCATTCAATCAATCGGCATTATCCTTGACCAGGTGTACCGATTCAGCGGCTTTTTCCCAAGTAATCAAAGAGATACTAGCGATCGGTCATACCTCGGGGGCTGACTTTTTGGCAGGGTTTGCTCGCAGTATCGATCAATTTCAAAACAATAGAAATGAGGAATTCATATGGCAAAACGAGTGGTCATCGCTCTAGGGGGCAATGCAATTTTAAAACCGAATCAACCAGCGACCGTTGAGACACAGCTTGCAAATATCCAGTTAAGTGCAGAACAGATCGCTAAAATCGAGAAGCTTGACCATCAAATCGTCGTGACGCACGGCAATGGTCCGCAAGTCGGCAATATTTTACGACAAAATGAAGAAGCCAAAGAAGTCGTGCCGCCTTTTCCACTAGATGTCTGCAATGCAGAGTCACAAGGCTTTATCGGTTATTTAATGGAGCAAAGCATCAAAAATAAAATTGAGCAAGAAAAATTGACCAGCAATGTCGTGACCTTATTGACCCAAGTGGAAGTGGCAGCGGATGATCCCGCGTTTGAAAAGCCAACGAAGCCGATCGGTTTGTTCTACTCAGAAGAAGAAGCAAAAAAGATGGCTGAGGAAAAACATTGGGTGATGGAAGAAGATGCTGGACGTGGGTACCGTCGCGTCGTGCCATCTCCACAACCTGTGACGATCCACGGCGTGGAATCAATGGTTCATTTATTGAATCAAAATACCATCGTGATCGCGGGTGGTGGCGGAGGGATTCCAGTCGTAAAACAAGCGGAAGGCTTGAAAGGGATCGAAGCAGTCATCGATAAAGATCGAACTGGGAAAAAACTGGCAGAACAAGTGGATGCCGATGTATTTATGATGCTGACCGACGTCAACAACGTTTATATCAATTATGGAACACCGAAACAAGAAAAATTAACGGGCTTATCCGTAAGTGAAGCGCAAGCATATTTTGATGCGGGGCATTTTGCAGAAGGCAGTATGGGGCCGAAAATGGAAGCGGCGATTGCGTTTGCCAAACAAGGAAAGACAGCAATCATCTGCTCATTGGAAGAAGCGGACTTAGCATTGTTAGGTGAAGCAGGCACAAGGATCGCTGGGTAACACCAGCGATCCAACTGCTTGATTCGCCTATTAGTCGCCTTCTTCGGACAGCTCAAGGGCTAAACGCAGATCCAGGCTGATGCTAGGATCATGCACGTTTTTTCCTAGTAGCTTTTGACACTGTTCGATGCGGTATTTGATCGTGTTGCGATGAACGAACAAGGCTTTGGCGGTGCGGGTGATCTCACATTGATAATCCAAGTAAGCCCGTAAGGTTTTCCGCAATTCGATGGTGGCATCTTCTAGCGGAAACGCCAATTATTTAAGAATCGTACGGCAGAAATAATGGATATCTTCAGGACTCATTTTTTCAAATAGACACCGCATTCCACGTTGATGGTAGAAAGAGACGATGGACGAATCATGTTGGCCTCTTCGTTCTTCATAAGCAGTCTTTGCTTCGATGTAGGAGCTGGCTAAATCATTGATACTTTCACAGACACTCCCTACCCCAAAGGCCATTCGAAATGGCAACCGATTGGTCAAAGCATTGGCGGTCTCGATCAAATGGTCTTCTAAGGCATCACACTTGTGCTGCACGAAAATCGCAAAGTGATTGCTGCCCTTTAAGCGAAAGAGACAAACATCTTTGATGCGATAAGGCAGTTGTTCACTAAACCACTGATAAACCAAGTCACTTTCTTCTTTTAAGTATTTGTCTTTGCCTTTGGTTTCTTTGGTTGGTTCGCAGGCACCATAGATGACACGATAATGGCGGGCTTTGACTAACCCGTAAGTCTTTCCGAGATCTAACCAATCCTTTTGTTCTTGCTTGGTGGATTGCTGGTATTCGATCATCCGTGTTAAAAAGTCACTTTTTAAATCTTCAAAAGATTCTTGCACTTTTTGGTTCTTGTAAAGCATAAACGACAAGACCAAGGCTGCTTGTTCCAGCGCAAAATCCGAGACAGGATAAGGAATCGCCTCAGGATTCAAAATGACTAAATAATGGGGGAAATAAGTGGAGGTTTCAATGGCATAATAAGAAATTTGTGACGTTTTTTCATGAAGATCTTTGATAGGGATCGCCCCGCTTTTTTCACCAGTAAAAACCCCTTTCGTTTGTCCTAATTGATGGATGTAATACTCCGCGGGTTTTGACATGCGGGTGAAATGCTTGGAGTGGGCAATCACTTGTTTAAAAGGATTCAACAAAATGATCGGTGTATTGACCATTTGGCCAAAATCAGCGATAAAGCGAGCGATGCTGACATCCTTCATCAAGGAAGCAGAGAACCGTTTTTGAATGTCTAAGGCATAACTCAGCTGCTCGGTTTTGGTGTTCCACAATAAATTCAAAAGCTGGTGCATCAAACGCCCCAGCGGCATCGTGGCAGGTACTTCTACGATGAGGAAACCCAAGCTATCGGCGTAGGCGATGACTTCAGGATCGATGACATCCAAAAAACGACCGATCTTGATGCCTAATCCGGCGGCATTTTTGGCTACGAGAGAATCGATCAGCTCTAGAAGCGCTCCTTGATTATCTTTATAAACCATCGCCGTGCTTAAGATAAAGGTATGCTCAGGAATATAGTGGGCGACATCGGGGGTCTCGGTGATTTCGATACTGTCGACGGGAATTTCCGCAGTCAGGGGATCTGTCAATAAACGCAAATTGGAAAAGCGTGGTATAGCAAGTAATTCAGCAACTAACTTCATAGAGAAACTCCTTTTGGAATTGAATAAAACAAACAAAAACATGTCCTTTTTTAGCTTTATTGTACAACAAACTTGGAAACGTTGACAAGGCGTTGGACAGTGAAATCAAAAAGAGAAATGAGGGAAAAAGATGTATAAAGAGTTAACGATCGCACAACGTACGATCATGACACCTGGGCCTGTAGAAGCCCATCCAGCTGTTCTACAAGCAATGACCAATCGCATTTTGGGGCAGTTTGATCCGAATTTTTTGGCGATCATGGATGAGGTCAAAGAAATGATCAAACAACCGTTTGGAACCAAAAATAAAGAGGCATTTGCCATTGACGGAACTTCCCGAGCTGGTTTAGAAGCGGCGCTGATCGCTTTGATCGAACCAGGGGACAAAGTCTTGATCCCAGCCTATGGGCGCTTTGCTTTCTTACTGGGAGAAATCTGTGAACGTGCTCAAGCACAAGTCAAATATGTAGAAAAAGAGTGGACGGCTCCTTTTGCACCCGCAGAGGTCATCAAAGAAATCGACGCATTTCAACCCAAGATCGTGGCGATGGTCCACGTGGAAACCGCCAACGGGCAAATGCAGCCGTTAGCAGAAATCGGGCAGTATTGTCGCGCAAAAGATATTTTCTTTGTCGTTGACATGGTGGCGACTTATGGTGGCGTGGCCCTGTCAGTCGATGATTGGTGTGTCGATTTAGCGATTGCCGGTACACAGAAGTGTTTAAGCGTGCCGTCTGGTCTTTATTAGTGACCTACAACGAGCGAGTCGAAGCCGTCCTTAATGCTCGTTACCAAAAAGAATTAGGCTTGAGTAAAACGGATCGAAACAAGCGGCACATTATAAGCAATTACTTGGATTTGAGTCAACTGCAACGCTACTGGAACACTGAACGAATCAACCATCACACAGAAGCGACGAGTATGATCTATGCGCTTCATGAAGGATTACGGATGCTGATAAACGAAGGTCTCGATGCAGCCTATCAACGTCATTTGACGAATGAAGGCGCGTTGGTCGCTGGACTGGAAGCAATGGGGCTGTCGATTTATGGCGAAAAAGCAACCAAAATGCCGACAGTTACCCCTATCTTTATTCCAGAAGGTGTTGATGGCGAAGCTGTCCGAGAAGAGATGCTTCACTCCTTTGGTGTAGAGATTGCTAGTTCATTTGGTGATCTAAAAGGAAAAATCTGGCGGATTGGAAATATGGGCTACAGCAGCCGCAAAGAAAATATTTTACATGTCCTAGCCGCGTTAGAAGGGGCACTATTGTACCAGCAAGCACCAATTTCTGCTGGCAAAGCGCTCATCGCTGCGTTAAATTACTACCAAAAAACGACTTAAATTTTTAGCACAAATGCACAACGACTGAAAGCGCTTTGTGAAAAATGACAAATGCAATCGTCGTCAAAAAAACGTACACTAAGACTATCTTAAAGCGCTTTCGTTGGCGTGCTTCACAAACTTTACTTGTGTAACTGATGGAGGGAAAAAAATGGAAATCAATAAAGAACGTGGTGGGCTTGCCTACTGGAAACAAATTATTATCTTAATGTGTTCAGGCTGGGTCACTATCTGGATTTATCGCGCTGCATTATCGCCAGTCTATCCGCAAATCAATGAGTCACTTGGCGGCAATATTTCTGATACAGCATTAGGATCGATTGCCAGCTTTTACTTTTTCGGCTATGTAATCATGCAGATTCCTGCCGGCTTTTTGGTGGATAAGATTGGGAAGAAAACAGTTCTGCTTCCAGGATTCGTGGTATTTGCACTGGCAGCTTTACTGATTTCACAAGCCTCTTCAATCTCCATGATCTATACCGGTAGCTTTTTAGCAGGGATCGGCTGTGGGTCATTTTACGGCTCAGCGTATTCTTTGACCTCACAGAACATTCCGAAAGAAAAGAAGAGCTTCTCAACAGCGATCGTCAATAGTGGTTCTGCCGTTGGTTCAGGGTTTGGGATGATCTTATCAAGCTTTATCGTTATTCAGATGAACATGCCTTGGCAAACAATGATGTATTTATCCGCTTTCTTGATCGTTTGTATGACGATCGCTTTTGCATTGGTGATCCGCAGCAACAAAGAAGACGTGGCTTTCTTGGAGAGCCAAGCAGCAGCTGAAGAAGAAACAACGGATCAGCCGAAAGAAAAAGTTTCCCTTTCAACCTTGTTCTCACTGCGGATGCTCTTTACTTATGTGTTATATTTTGCGACGTGTTATGCCTACTATATGACGGTTACTTGGCTACCAAACTTCTTAGGAACAGAACGAGGCTTCCAAGGAGTCGCGATCGGTTTTTCTTCTTCATTGGTAGCATTTGCTTCCATTCCTGGGGCATTGTTCTTTAGCCGCTTGGCAGACAAATACATGCATAAAAAAGTAACCTTTATCGTTATTTTAGAAGTATTGGCGGCGTTGATGTTATTAGTAACGGTGCAAGCGACAAATTCGACCTTCTTAATGATCGCGTTGATCTTGTACGGGTTCCTTGGAAAATTAGCGGTTGAACCAATCATCATTTCTTGGCTAGGGGAAAATGCACCCAAAGTTGGGGTCGGTACGACATTAGGGGTCTTCAACTTTTTCGGCATGATGTCTTCCGTTATCGCACCAACATTGACCGGATCGATCTCGGATGCAACAGGGTCAAAAGTAATGAGATTTTATATCGCAATTGTTTTGTTGATCGGTGGTACATTCTTATTCTTGACTGTAAACTCTAAGAAAACAGCCAAGTAGAAAAGTGAGGCAAAACAGATGAAAAAACGATCCTTAAAAATCAGTTTGACCAACCAAATCATGATTGCAACGGTATTGGGGATTTTTTGGGGCGTTTCCTTTCCCGGTTTAGGTGATCAAATGCAGCTAGTCGGGGACTTCTTCTTGCGACTGATTCAAATGTCTGTGGTCGTGCTGGTCATGGGCTCGGTGATTGAAGCGGTGGGGGGGACTTGATCCAAAAGAATTAGGTGGGATCGGCGGGAAAGTCTTCCTCTGGTTTACTGGATCGACCCTCGTCGCCGCTATTTTCGGTCTCTTGTTCGCCTTGATCTTCAAGCCTGGCGCAGGCCTTGATCAGTCGCTGCTGCAAAGTACAGAAACCGCATTAAGTACCAGCAACATGGAAGAAGTCATCTTAAACTTTGTTCCACTGAACATTATTCAAGCCATGGTGGAGCAGAATATGATCCAAGTGATTATTTTTTCGCTCTTCTTTGGCCTTGCCTTGAGCTTGATCAAGCATGAAAAAAAGAATCAGCTGTTTCTAGATATGATCAGCAGTTTTAATAATATTTTGATAAAAATGGTCAGCATGATCATGAAGTTGGCGCCGATCGGGATTTTCGGCCTTGTTGCTTCCTTAGTAGAAGATACCGGTATTCGTGTGTTGGGAATGTTAGCCAGTTTTTTATTGACGTTAGCAGCAGCATCTTTGCTCTTTTTGTTTCTTTGGTTTCTCTTGACGTCACTCTATTGCAAAGTTTCCTTGTTTCGTTTGATAAAGAACATGTGGCGCCTCTCGGTGGTTTCCTTTACGACTACCTCTTCTGCTGTTTCATTGCCGTTTCAAATCGAAGATGGCAAAGAACGATTTGGGATCAGTGATCGAATCAATAAGCTCGTGATGCCTCTGGGCATGACCTTAAATAGCAATGGGCTCTCCTTATTTTTAGCCCTGGCAATCGTAACCGTTGCTCAGGCGTACCAGATCCAATTGAGCTGGGGGGATCTTTTGCAAGTGGTCTTGTTGTCCTCGTTGGCATGCTTGGGAACGATCGTCGTTCCAGGCGGCGGATTAGTCACACTGGCTACGGTTTTACCTATGTTAGGACTGCCTAATGAAAGCATCGCCTTACTGGCTGGGATCGATTGGTTTTCTGGGATGTTTCGGACCCTCTTGAATGTTGACCCTGACGTCACGGTGGCGTTGATCGTTGCTCATGATGAAGGAGAACTGGATCATGCAGTCTTCAATGGTGAAAAAGCCTCGGTCAAATTAGCAGAAAAAATCACCGATGGCGTATAAGACCAATCATTCTTGTGATGAAACTTTACTCTTTTTTGAAAACGTGTTACGATTGATTCGTTGATAGACGAAAGAAGCTTCCTGAAATACCGTAAACGGTAAACAGTAGCGGCTGATTTTCCGCTCGTCGTTCAACAGACAACTACGACAAAAAGAGGAGGAAAAAACATGACAGCATCGATGAAATTGTGGATTGACCTTTTGAATAGCTAATTTAAATCTATTTCAAAAGTCTAGGCAATCGTGATTTCAAGGGATGAGTGTCCTCTTTTTTCCAATTTCTTATTAAAATCAGGGTATAGCGGTAGGCTATGCCCTTTTTTTGTTCTTGCGTTTTCCTAGACGGGAAGGACAGACTGATGGAACAATTAAGTGTAAAAATAAACAATCTAATCAAAAATTATGGGTCCAAAGAAGTACTGAACATTGAAGAACTGAGCGCCTATCAAACGGATCGTATCGGGATCGTGGGCGCAAACGGGCAAGGCAAGTCTACCTTACTGAAGTTGATTGCGGGAGTCGTCGATCCTGATTCAGGAACGATCCAAAAAGAAAATTCGTTTCACTATTTCCCGCAAATCGCTGAGGTGACTGAAAAGACGGAGGCCCTTGACTGGGCGCTGTTCGGTCGTTTTTCGATCCCAACAAATGAATTGGCGACACTAAGCGGCGGGGAGGAGACCAAATACCGGTTGGCACAAACGTTATCTTCCTATCAGTTAGGACTTTTGCTCGATGAGCCAACGACCCACTTGGACCAGCAAGGAATTCAAGTCTTGATTGATGAACTGCAGTATTATTATGGCACCCTGATCGTGGTCAGTCATGATCGGTATCTATTGAATCAGCTGGCAACGAAAATCTGGGAAGTCGATCAAGGAAAAGTCACCGAGTATTCTGGCAATTATGACAGTTACCGACAGCAAAAAGAGCAAGCGGCACAGCGTGTTGCCTGGGAGGCTGCGCAGTATCAACAACAAAAACAGCAGTTGACCCAAGCAATCCAAAAGAAAAAAGAACAAGCGATCAAGAGCAGTCGTATTTCTGAAAAAAAGCGGCAGCAGAACATCCGACCAGACCGTTTGTCGTCATCAAAACAAAAAGACACGGTGCAAAAGTCATTGCAAAAAAAAGTCAAAGCCATGGAAAGCCGCTTGGATCACTTGGAAGAAGTGAAGGGTGTCGCCCGGCAGCAGGCGATTCGTTTTCCAGTAGTCCCTGCAGTGGAGTTGCATAATAAACGACCGATTCGTGGGGAGCAAGTAACCATTCAAAGAGGGGCGAAACGTTTGCTAGACAGCAGCAGTTTCCAGTTTGCTGCCGGGAAGAAAATCGCTATCGTGGGTCCGAACGGTTCGGGAAAGTCGACTTTACTAAAAGAAATCATCGCAGGCGGAGAGGGAATCTATGTATCACCGAAAATCGTCTTTGCGGTCTACGAGCAAATGGGCTATCGAAAAAACAGCACCACCCCGCTTTTGACGGAATTGATGGCTCAAACAGACTATCAGGAACCACTGGTCCGCAGTATTTTACACAATCTGGGATTTAGCCAGATTGACGTGATGAAGCCAGTCAATGTGCTAAGCGGCGGGGAAGCGACACGGGTCGAGCTCGCACGCATTTTTACTCAACCTGCCAATGTTTTGATACTTGATGAACCGACGAACTTTATTGATCTGCCGACAATCACCGTCTTGGAACAATTGATTCGCAGCTATCGAGGCATGGTTTTGTTCACATCTCACGATCAAGCGTTTATCGATGCCGTCGCGGATGATGTGTATCAAATCGATCATGGAAAATTAACATTGGTTTCCAGTAACTAGCAGCATTGTCGCTTTTATAACTGTATAAAGAAAAACAGCGCGGGAAAGGAAGCGACCGCCCAACGTTCGATCAACAATCGGCCGTTGAGCGGTCACTACAAAACCCGCGCTGTTTTTTTCACAATCATCGGTATCGCCTAGCTGTTGCTACATCGCTTAATAAATCTTTTTCGTAAAGTATTTTAAGATCAGGGGAGAGATCAAGGTACTCAACAAGACAACGATCACCAAAGGGGAATACAATGCGGATGAGATCAATTGGTTTTGTTGACCAATCTGCAAAATGATCAAAGCCATTTCACCTCGGGAAATCATTCCAGCTCCCACCATCCAAGCACTGTTGTTTGAGAATTTCGCGATTTTCGCCCCGACATAGCCGCCGACCAGTTTGGTCAAGATCGCGACCACGGTAAAGGCAAGAATAAAGAATAATTGCTCATTTAAGCGGGAAAAATCAACTTCTAAGCCAACGCTGACAAAGAACACCGGAATGAAGACGGCGTAACCTAATGCTTCGACACTGTGTTCCACTTCCTCACGAACCTTCGTTTGACTGACAGCGATCCCTGCGAAGAAGGCACCAATGACAGAGCTTAACCCAACGAGGTCAGCAAGATACGCCATTCCTAAGCAGATGATCAGTGACATGATGATCACCGCGGAATTTGCAAATAGCTTTTCTGCAAGTGCCAATAAGAACGGAGCGATCCATTTCACCAATAGAAAAATCAACACAAAATAAATCAATTCTACCAATAAGGTGACCGGCAGTGGTGTTGCTTGGCTGCTTTCGCCGCCTAAAAAGGAAAGGCTAAGACTCAAAACCAACACGACCAAAATATCATCCACGACGGAAGCACCAAGAATCGTCGACCCTTCTTTCGTATTCACCACATTCAACTCTTTCAATACTTCGACAGAAATACTGACTGAGGTGGCAGCTAATACGATCCCGAAAAAGAACGCTTCTGTGGGACTGCTTTGAAAACCGACCCCCGTGGCATACCCGAAGAGCATAGGGAACACGATCCCCAAAAGGGCAACGAGCATCCCTGGACGAAAATAGCGTTTCAATAAAGAAATATCACTTTCCAATCCCGCTAAAAACATCAGCAAAATAACACCAATCTCTGAAAAATCATGAACCAGAATATCTGGATGGACCCAATTGAGTCCTGCGCCTCCTAATAAAACCCCCGCTAACAACTGCCCGATGACAGCAGGAACGCCCATCCGTCTCGCCAGATGCGAGAAGAGGGTCGTCGTGATTAGGATCAAACACAAAATCCCGACAAAATGCATAAAACCTCATCCTTCTTTCCTATAACATACTCCCCTTTAGTATAGCATTCTCTCTTGAATTGAGCCTGTATCAAGCCTTTTTTGAATAAAGGGAGATTCGGAAACGGTTCCTTTTTCGAAAAGTCGGATAAAGTTAGATCAGATGAAGGCATTCCCATTGGCTACCAAAATAAAAAAACGTTACTTTCGGTTTATTTATAACAAATTAATGCTCCAGCCAACGGGCGAGCTGCTGAAACACCATTTGGACTTGCGGCTCCTCGACGTTTTTCAAAAAGTCGTGGGGCAAATCATAGACAGGGACAAATTTACTTTTAGGCACTTTCTTCAAGCCTTTGCTGTAATGAAAAGGTACTTCCTCATCGGTACTGCTAGCACTGCTGAAAATTGGAGGAAATTGTGAAAGCAGCTCAGGATCAATGGCATAGTCAGAAAGAGCTTCAGCTGTTAGACCATAGATCGTGGTGAGTTCTTGCTGTTGAACCCAATAAAAATAAGGCAAATAGCGCTGAAACTGCGGATCATCCCAAACGATCTCGGTTTGATCCAAAGAAGGGACTTGCTCTTTGCTTAAGAGCGGCTGCTGCAAGACTCGTTTGTTTTCAATAAAAGAAAGATCGGTATACCCATAAAAGTTGACCAGTTTTTCAGGCAATCTCTGTTGTTCCTTCAGTAATTGCTGGGTCAGCGCCAGCATCAAATAACCGCCAGCTGAGCGTCCGCAGAAACAAAACGGGTTATCTTTAAGCACAGTTGCTTGTAATTCTTGAAAATTTTGCCAGTTCAGCGCCAGAATCTCCGCTAACGAGGAATTGGGCGCCAGTAAATAATCGACTGTGAGGACGCTGTATTGCTGCTCTTGAAATAGTGCGATCAGTGATGCGGGAATGTCTTGACGGGTTCCATAAACAAAACCGCCGCCGTGAAAGTAAATCACGTATTTCTCCGAAGCAGGATAAAGGGACACCGAAGCACCGGTGGTCAATTGCCATTCTTTTTTCATTTTGCTTGACTCCTTTTCTGAAGCTCTAATAAATAGGTGCCGATCTCGTAATTGACTAATTGGATCGGACTTGTCAGATCGATCTCTAGTAGCTGTTCGATTTTGCTTAGTCGGTAGCGAATCGTTTTGGCATGAAGAAACAAGGTTTCAGCCGTATTTTTGTAATTGCGATTCGTGATAAAAAAGGTATACAGCGTTTTGAACAGCTCTTCATTTTCTTCCGAGAGTTGATACAGCTTCGGGGGAATGCTTTGCTGCAGCTTTTCCAGTTGGTTCTCCTTGATAAAGGAACTAAAGATACCTAAGTCGCTATAGGCAATGATCGGCGCCAAATAAAACTGCCGATTGAAGCGGATCGCATCCAAACACTCTGGCAGGATCTCTTTGATCTGTTCCTTGCGCAAGACTTCGCTGACCACCAAGCAGCCATGTTCATCGGCTAACAGGGCATCATCAAAATGTGTCTGCAGCATCTGTTTCGTCACCTGATGGGCGATCGATTGGAAATTATAGAGGATCACCAAATAATTGTGGTGTTCAAAAAAGACGTGGGGTGTTTTCAACGCCCGTAGCTTGTGCAAAACGACGGACTTACGCTCCTTATCTTTGAAGCTGTTGGAAGCAAAGGCAATGCCTTGGTAGAAATCGTAGCGATCCAGTTGCGCTTCTTCTAACAAAAGATCCAGCTCAGCCAAATTACTAGGAGTGTTTTGTAAGATTGCATCGGCAAGATTGTTCATGCGATTGTAGCGTTCTTTCTTCAACAAATACTCCATTTGGAGGCGTTCATAAATGACGTCGATCACATTTTCAATGATCATGACTTTTGCCTCAGGGATCTGCGAATCTTTCTGATAAACGATCAAGGTACACAGATCATTGTAAGGATTGATGATCTCTACTTTTATGGCAGTCACATATTGATTGTTCTCATGAGAAAATAATTCCAAATATTCGTAGTGGTTCTTGGTAAACTCGATGGTTTTCATGGGTTCTTGTTTGGTCACCACGAAATTCTTAAAGGATTGACCGACGGACACATGCACATCTAAATGGGGGATGCGCAACGAACAAGGCTTTTCGATCAATTGATAGAACTCCTGCATGATCTGATCGAAAGAAGAGTGGTTGCGCTCAACTTTCATGAAGCGCTGGCGAACTTCGTAATAGGTACGCAGCAGCTGGGTTTGGTGATTCAGCAATGGTTCGTAAACCGCTAGCATGATGGCTTCATAGCTGACTTCTTGCTGCACTTTGATCAAAGGGATCTGATAAGCAAAGCTAAGCTCAATCACCCAATCTGGGATCATAGGGATCAAGCGATCCACTTTGATCACTAAACCGCTGACACCGATTTGCTGCATTTTTTCAAAAAAAACACGCAGTTCCTCAGGGGATTGGTCTTTGAAGGCATAAAAAGAAGTCAAAATCAATTGATGGGCTTTGCTCCACTTCTCAATGTCCATCGCTTCCAGCACCATGACGGAACCAACGGAATTTGTTAAACCAATGGAGCCAGTCAGTACTTTACTTTTTTCAAAAAGCGGCAGTTCAACCAATTCTTTTAATTTCATAAAATGCTCCTTTTTTCTCTTTTGGATAAAAAGTATAGCATTTTTTTAGAACTTTATCCAATGAAAACGCAAACAAGGCTCGTTAGAATGAGAGTATAAGAAAAGGAGGAGAACAAATGCTGCACACAGTAATCTTAAAGAATAACTACCAAGATTCCATTAACTTAATGCTGCTGACGAATACGATCAATGATCTAGGCGATGTCGAAATGAGTCAAATCATGATGGGGACGGATGCAAACAAAGACATATTAAATAACACTGGCTTGCTTTCTGAAGAGGCTGAAGGTGCTTCACCCAACGATATGATGATCGTAGTCGATAGCCAAAACGAACAGATCATGGATCAAGTAATGCCAGCGATCGATTCATTTTTAGCTGATCTTTCAGCAAAAGATCAAGGCAAAGAAACGCCAGGCGAAGCCGACCTGCAAGCCATCAATACGATCCGTTTTGAAGCATACCATTTCCAATACCCGCAAGCAGCTCGTTATGTGTTAGAAGGACTGGATTTGACGATCACTCGTGGAGAAGTCTTAGGGATCGTTGGGAAGACCGGCAGCGGAAAAACGACGCTGCTAAGACAATTCGGTCACCGCTATCCATACTCTGATCAAGTCCCCTTGATCAACGAGCAGCCGTTGACGGCCTATCAAACAACAGCAGTGCGCAACCACTTTGCAGAAGTACCGCAAGAACATACCTTGTTTTCACGAACGATTCGCGAGAACTTGTTATTCGGGCAACCAGACGCTTCCGAAGAAGTATTGTGGGAAGCACTGGAAGCTGCTTGCTTTAGCGAAGACATCAAGCGGATGCCAGAAGGGCTCGAAACGGTCGTCGGTGAGAAAGGAGTTTCCCTTTCTGGTGGACAAAAACAACGCTTGTCCTTAGCACGGGCGTTTTTACGAAACAGTGAAGTCCTCTTACTGGATGATGCCCTTTCGGCAGTTGATGCCAAAACGGAACAAGCCATCATCACGAATTTGAAAACGATGAAGCAGGCACCGACCTCCATCATCGTGACCCATCGATTGTCCGCCATCACCGAAGCGGATCAAATCATCGTCTTAGAAGACGGTCGGATCACACAACGTGGTACCCATCAGGAGTTGATCGAAACGCCAGGCTGGTACCAAGAGCAGTATTATCATCAACAGTTAAAGGAGGACGATACGAGTGTTCTCAACGATTAAACGTTTGCTCACGTATTTGAGCTATTATAAAAAACAATTTATCGTGGGTGCGATCTTGCTGTTGCTGGCTGCAGCGCTCGAACTGACTTCCCCACTGATTGCCAAGCAGCTGATCGACCGAGTGATGACACCGGCGGTTAACAGTAGCAATTTAGACACGATGCTTTTGATCCAATTACTCGCTGGGTATTTGCTGGTCAATTTGATTGGTTCCCTCTTTCGTTATATCAGCTTGCTGCAATTGCGAAAAATGTCCAACAGTATCGTCAAAAAAATGCGGGATCAGCTTTTTGACCATATGCACAAATTACCGGTTTCTTACTTTGACCAGATCCCAGCAGGTAAAGTCGTCGCACGAATCACGAATGACACTGAAGTCTTGCGGTCGAATTTCTACGTGATCGTGATCAGTAATTTGTTAAGCAACATCATCCAAATCATTGGGGCGTTTATTGCATTGTTTCTTTTGAACCGCACCTTAGGAGCAGCGATGCTGATTTTGATCCCGATTTTAGGAATCTGGCAGCATTTTTATACCAAATATGCCTCCCGTTACAATTTAGCAATGCGGGAATACATCTCACAAATCAGTGGGCAGTTGAATGAATTTGTCCAAGGAATGGCGATCATCCAAGCCTTCCAACGAGAAAATCAGTTGCAGAAAGAATTTAATGAAACAGTAGAGAAATGGTTCAAAACTGGACGTAAATACCTCTTGCTCGATTCAAGTATCGCTTGGGGATTAGGCAACTTGTTGCGAAATTCAACGATCTTGATTTTGATCACGACCTTGGCCGCCTTTTTCCTTGATGGTCGCTTGGCGATCTCAGCAGGCTTGCTGTATGCCTTTATTGATTACATCAACCGCCTGTATGATCCCATCGAAGGGCTTGTCCAAACCATCACCAATGTGCAGCAATCATTAGCTGCTGGACAGCGGGTCTTTGAGTTTGCTGATCAGCCGGTTGAAAAACAACAAAGTGAGCAGCTGACTGTTACGAATGGCGATGTTTCTTTCCAACAAGTGACCTTTGGCTACGACCCTGAGCAAGCGATCTTGCACGATATCAACTTTGACGTTGCCGCAGGAGAGACCATTGCTTTAGTTGGTCATACTGGTTCTGGAAAATCGAGTATTTTGAACCTGTTGTTCCGTTTTTATGATCCGCAGCAGGGAAAAATCGTTGTGGATGGACAAGTGATCGCTGATTATGATCGTCATAGTTTAAGAGATTCAATGGCGATCGTCATGCAAGATCCCTATCTATTTACTGGAACGATCGCCAGCAACATCGGGATGAACGATCCAACGATCACCGAAGCGATGATTATCGATGCCTTGAAGCAAGTCGGCGCTGACTACCTTTTGAGCCGCTACGAAAAAGGCATCCATCATCCAGTCGTTGAAAAAGGCAATGAGTTTTCTAGTGGAGAACGCCAGCTGATCAGTTTCGCCCGTGCGCTGGTGTTTGATCCAAAAATCTTGATTCTGGATGAAGCGACGAGCCATGTGGACACTGAAACAGAGTCCATCATTCAAAAGGCGATGACCGTCTTGCAAAAAGGACGGACGACCTTCATGATCGCTCACCGTTTGTCAACGATCAAACAAGCCGATCAAATCTTGGTCCTAGACCAAGGGAAGATCGTGGAACGGGGAACCCATGCGAGTCTTGTCCAAGGGCAAGGAATCTATCAGCAAATGTATCAAATGCAGGCAGAGCAGCTGTAATCAGCGGTGATTGCCGACAACAGTAACCGTAAAAGAAAATCCTTGAGCCTCCTGCATGGGAAGTGGCTCAAGGATTTTTTATATAATGCGAAGGTGCAGCCAATCATCTATGGGGAGTAGGAAGAGGAGGCCTTCGCTTATATATCAGTAGGAAAAGCGGCAAGGTGTTGTCGTAATTTTGTTAAGAAACGCTCGCCGATCACTGATAATGGGCGATCGTTCTTTTTAATGAGGATGATCTCACCCTCGGACGCGTCGATCAAAGGAAGAAAAGCCAAGCCTTGGCGTTCTGGTTGGGCAACGATCCCCGAGCCGGTTCCATAAAGATCCGTCTGCTGTAATAGCTGGACCATTGTGCCTCGATCGCTGACATGCACCACTTGAGGGCTTTGAGCAAAGTCGATCAAATCCTCGGAAAAAAACGAATAGCGTTCATCTTCTTGCAAAAAGCGTACTTGCGGATAAGGCGCAAGATCCTTTAAGGAAAGCTGCTTTTTTTCTGTCAAGGGATGAGTCGCTCGTAAAAAGACATGGGGGCGAAACCGTCCCAACGCTTCGAAGGACAATTGGGCGCCTTGTAACAGTCGTTCCAATCCTGCTTGGTTTTGCTCATTCAAATAAAGAACCCCAAATTCACTTCGATATTGCTGCACGTCCGTGATCACCTTTAAGGTCGTGGTTTCTAATAGGCGAAACTGGCGGCAGTTGGGAAATTCCTGTAGCAGTTCACTGAAAATTCCAGCCGTGAAATCATAGTGCTGGCTTGCGATGGCGAAGGTTTGACTCGCTGCTTGCTTGCTGGAATAACGCGTTTGCAGCTGCGCCACTTGACTCAAGATCGGCTGGGCATGGTCTAGAAATTCCGAGCCTTCGGCAGTCAAGCGGGCACCTTGATTCGTACGCTCGAAAAGCTGGACCTCCAATTCTGCTTCCAACTCTTTCACGGCTTGGGAAAGACTTGGCTGTGAGAGATACAGCCGTTTGGCTGCTTCACGAAAACTTCCATGGTCAGCGATCGCTTGCACGATCCGCATTTGTTGAATATTCAATTTTTGACCTCCTTTACAAAGATTCAGACGGAAAAAGGGTTCACCAATCAATAGTAGTCAGTTCTTTTCCTTCTATAATAGAAGCTTCTTAAAAAATAAGACGACAGTTGCTGCTTATTGCTACTTGTGAAGCGGTTATTGCAATTCTTCAGGAATAAACCAATAGCCCGTTTGATTCTCTTCTGCCAGCAGTTCTTTAAAGGCTTCAGAACGATATGCTGCCACCACTGCCTGTGCCCAATCACTGTCTTGGTTGGCTTCTTTGACCGTTGCCACCAGTTCATACTCTTGCAAAATGTCTTCACTTAATAAGCTTTCCTCTGCAGCAATTCCAGCACTATAAACGATGCTGCCGGGAATCACCGCATAGTCTAAGTCTGCTAAGCTGCGGGGGATTTGCGCAGAATCCATCTCGACGATATCCAGGTTATAAGGATTGTCAGTAATGGTTCTTAACGTCGCGTCAATGGGCGCCACTTCGGGGTCAAGTTCGATCCAGCCAGCTTTTTGCAGCAGCAACAGGGCACGGGCGCTGTTTGACGGATCATTGGGAATCCCGATGGTATCGTTTGCTTCAATCGCTGCTAAATTGTCCTTTCTGCCAGGATACAAGCCAGCTGGAACGGTAGGGATCGGTGTGATACCCACCAAATCGGCACCCGTGTTTTCATTAAAGTTCTCTAAATAGGCGGTATGCTGATCCACGTTTAAGTCGATTTCGCCATCGTTCAGTGCAATGTCTGCTTCCAACACCCCAGTAAAGCCAATATCGGTCACGGTATAGCCAGCTTCTTCTAAAATCGGTTTGATTCCCTGAAGAAACAGCTCGCTGTAAGGTCCTGGTGTCGTACCAACTCTGATTTCTGTCTGCTGTTCTTCGGCATTTCCGGTCACTTCTTCTTGGTTGCCACAGCCCGTAAATAAGACCAAGGACAACAGACCAATGCCCATACCTAATCGAATCCTTCGTTTCATACCTCTTCCTCCTTTTTTATAAAAAAAACCTTCCCAAAGACAATTCTTTGGGAAGGACGATCATTTCGCGGTACCACCTTCATTTGTTTTTTGTTGAAACAAAAAACCTCAGTCAGTTCATCAAATAAACTGCATTGCGCTATCGGGCTTTCTCCGTCGGGGATTGTTCGTCCACGAATGCTCAAAGGTCATCTTCGGATCGTCTTCCTTACTCGTTTCCACCAGTTCCGAGCTCTCTTGAAAGAAAGGGGGGATCGTACTCTTCTTCTCACTGCATGTGTATGAAATTAGTAGTATCTTAGAACAAGATGAGAAAGTTGTCAATTGCTTTCGTGATAGGTGATTCCAATCACTACGCAGGTAGTAGGGGAACAAATGGGGAAGGGTAAGAATAGATCAATAAGGCAGGAAAAGCAGATGAATGGTCGAAATCGCTTGGTTGGGTTAGAATCGAAGCACAAAACAAAAAAAGAGGCGAGGAAATGAAATTACTTTTGATTGGACATACCGGCACACTTGGGCAGCTTTTAGTTGAAGGCTTTCAGCAGCTACCAGAGGTGGAGCTGATCACGGCTAGCCGTAGCAGCGGCGATCATCAAGTCGAAATTGCGGATGCAGACAGTGTCAGCCAGCTATTTGCAGCTACTGGGAAAGTGGATGCCATTGTTTCCGCTGCGGGAAGCACAGTGTTTAAACCCTTTGAGGAATTGACGCCAGCAGATATTCAACAGTCGGTGGCTTCGAAGCTGCAAGGACAAGTCAACCTTGCGTTGATTGGCCAGCATTTTCTCAATGAAGGCGGCAGTATCACACTGACTTCTGGAATTATCAAAGACGAATTTATCCCAATGGGCACGCCTTCAGCACTGGTCAACGGCGGTTTAGAAGCCTTCGTGGCATCGGCAGCTTTTGAGATCGGTCATGGGGTACGAATCAATGCAGTCAGTCCCAATGCACTTGTGGGCTCTTGGGAAACCTTCGCCGATTCTTTCAAAGGCTTTATTCCCGTTGGTGACGCACCCGTTTTTGCAGCGTATCAAAAAGCAGTCTTTGGGATCATGACTGGCAAAACCTTCACCGTTTATTAAGAAAAAGCAAAAGTAGGAAAAACCGCCAAATCAAAGCTGACTTGGCGGTTTTTGTTCTGCTGAAAAAGAAGTAGCAAGCAGTTAAGAAGAGAGCAATTGGGTTTTCAGCTTGGGCATTTCTGCTTTGAGTTGTTGGCGAGCAAAAGCCAAGTCATTGATCCAAGAAGCAATCGCTTCTTTTTCTAAGAACAGAGGCATTCGATCATGGACTGGTTCAACAGAATCGTTCGCGGCAGTCGTTAGAATGATTGATTCGGTTTCGATCTGATCCTCTTTTTGAAGGATGCGATAAAAACCAGCGGCATAAATCACGTGATCTTGCGAAAAGAGAAACTTTTCCTTTTCATGATTCCATTCATAGAAACCAGACATCGGAAAGACACAGCGATGCTCTTGGAAAGGTTTGCGAAAAGTCGGTTTTTCTTCAACGGTCTCAGAACGGGCATTGATCATCAAATGCCCTTTTTTAAAGCCGGTAAAGCCCCATCTTGTCACACCAGCTACAACTTGTTGTTGTTGATTTGCACCGATGGTTACGACATGATTGGAAGGGAAAACATCATTGACAGCGACAGTCTGTTGGCGCTTGCGGGCTTTCGCCGCGGCTTCTTGATAATATTCTGACAATTCGCCAGTTGTTGGGTCAAATAAGTATCGGCCGCACATGGACGGGTCACTCCTTTTTTTGGATTGGCTGGTGCCTTTGTTTCAGTATAAAGACTCAAGGCGTCAAAACCAACTAACTTGCTTCACTTCTCGATTCAACAAGAAAAGGAGCTTAAACATATGTAAAAAGTCAGGAGTATTGCTTGATTTGCTGGAAATCAGATAACAAAAAAAGGCAGTCACCTACTGAGGTTGACAGCCTTTTTTATTCTAGTTGGTTAGCCAATTTTTTTAACTCTCCCGCCGATTTTATTTGCGAAACGTTCAGCATCTTCTCTGCAAGTATAGGTTAATGCAATTGTTTTGTCCCGTGTTCTTTTTCCTTCGGCGGTTAGATAACCATGAAAGATTTTAATCGCATACAATAGATAAACACCTCCTTATCCTTGGTAATAATAACAAATTTATCGCTTACATTCAAGGGATATAGTAAAAGTTTATTTTTTGTTAGTTATTTTATTAAGAATTTATTCAAAGGTTTAAAAAACGATTGAAGGAGAAAGTAAGGGGTGATGGAATAGACCAATGTTTGCTGTTAAAAGGAAAAAAACTCCAAGGAAAAAGAGGCATGTTTCTGAATTTCCATCAAATAAAGAAACTGGCAACCGCTTAAATTATTCTTTTGCTGCGCCAATCGAATAGACCAATCCACGCGAATCAAAATGGCCGAAAGAAAACCTATGATAAAGCATAGCTGCCAAGCAGGGAATCCATCGTAAGGGATAGGGGCAAGTACGAAAAGGGAGAGTGGTCCAAACTAAGCACCTGTTTCTGTATTTTTTTATCAAAGAAAAACACCAGACCTTGTACTTTCACAAGATCTAGTGTTTCATCAGTTGCCCCGATAAACAAATTGCCCATCAAATACGGTCGCTTCAACAGTCGTTTGAAGCAATTCTTCGGCAGTCAAAGGCAAGATATTTTGGGACAAAATACAAAGATCGGCTAAACAGCCAACTTCTAATCGACCGATATCTTGCCGACTCAAGGCTTTGGCGGCGCCTGCGGTGTGGGCATAGAGGGCATCGGCGATGGAGATTTTTTCTTGTGGCATCAATCCGCCTGCTGGCTGGCCGTTTTTTTCCTGCCGAGCAACCGCATAATACAGCGAGTCTAAAGGAGTCACGTCGATCACGACTGGCGTATCAGTCCCAAAAGCCAAGGTTGCGCCTTGCTCTAGAAAGGACTGAAAAGGAAACATTTGACTGGCACGCTGAGGGCCTACTTCTTCATCGAGGGTCTCATAACCGACTAATAAATGGCTAGGCTGTACGGAGAGTACCAGTTGTTCTTGGCGAACTCGTGGCAGATCAGCGGCATCCATCACTTCCAAGTGTTCCAAAGTATTGGCTTTGCCTTTAGAAAGCGGGTGAGCAGCAGCACTTTCTTGATAAAAGAGGAGTGCTTGTCGAATCGCTTCATCACCGATGGTATGGATGCGCATCGGCCAGTCTTGCTGGTTGGCTTGTAAAATAAAGCGGCGCATCCGTTGAACATCGATCAACGGCATCCCGACATCACCAGCAAAATACGGTGTTTCATATTCCTCTTTTAAAAAAGCCGTGTGCGTACTCGTCACACCATCAAAAAATTGTTTGACGCCGCCCATTTGTACTTTTTCGGAGCGATAAGTACGGTAAGTTTTTTTCAGTTGCGTGATGTCTTCTCGCATGGCTGGATAAAAGACAGCGCGCAAGGTCGCTTCTGCTTCTGTTTGCCGATAAAGAGTGGGGTAGACCAAATCGTCCCAGCTTTCTCCTGTCAAGGCAACATCACCGATCGTCGTAATGCCGTATTGATTGAGCTGCTTCATATAGGTCAGAAAGGCAGCAGGGCTTTGTGCTTGGAAAGACTGTAAGACCTTTGCTAAATAATGAATGGCGATCGCTTCTAAAAAGCAGCCGCTTAATTGTCCGCTGTTTTCGTCAAGCAGTGCCTCGCCGCTGATCCCTGCTGGTAAGTTCTCAGGTGTGATCCCTAAAGCAGCGATCCCTTGGCTATTCAACCAAATACTGTGGGCATCACCTGAAATCAGCATGACAGGCGTGTCGGCACAATAGTTGTCGATCGAATCTTTCGTCGGGTAGACTTGCTGACCGAAATCACTGCTGAACCAGCCGATGCCGATTTTCCATCCATGAGTGATGGGCAAGGCGGGCACTTGCTGGGCAACGGCTTCTTCTGTCACTCCCGTAAGATGGGTCAGTGCCCCTTGATGGAGTAATGCGGAAAGATAAAAATGAACATGAGCATCAATAAAGCCTGGAATGATCATTTGTTCTTTGAGATCAATGACCTGGGTGTCTTCAGCAAGTGTTGGCAGCGCTGAAAGAGGACCTACAGCCGTGATTTTCTGGTCTTCTATCAGGAGAAAGCCCGCAAAAGTCGTTTTCGTTTTGGTATCAAAGATGTGTTCAGATTTTAGTAATAGTGACAATTATAATCCCAACTTCCATTCAAGGAAAAGGTCGTTATAAAGCTCAACCGCTTCTTTTCCTAAGTATTCATAATGTTCCATTTGTTCCATCGCACTTGGCTCAGGGTAGAAAGCCTTGTCAGCAGTCAGTTCTACTGGCAGCATGGCTTTGGCCGTTTCACTCGGCGTGGCGTAGCCCACGTATTCGGCATTTTGTGCGGCATTTTCTGGTCGCAGCATAAAATTGATGAAGGCGTAGGCTCCCTCAAGATTGCCAACGGTTTTCGGGATCGCAAAATTGTCTGTCCAAATCGCACCGCCGTCATTGGGAACGATATAGGTGACGGCAGGATTTTCCGCCATCACATAAGCGGCATCGCCCGAATATCCGATTCCTAAAGGGGCATCGTTGTTGATCATCAAGGTTTTGATCTCGTCGGTCAAAACTGCTTTGACATTGGGACGGATACTTTCCAGCTTCTTCAAGGCTTTGGTGACCTTGGTCGGGTCTTTTTCATTTTGGGAAAGACCGAGCGTCTGTAACGCGATTCCTAAGGTTTCGCGAGCACCATCCACCATCAATACATCATTTTTAAATGCAGGGTCCCATAAATCACTCCAGCCATGGATCGAAGAAACATCAACTTCTTCAGTATTTGCCATGATTCCGATCGTGCCCCAAAAATAGGGGATCGAGTAGGTATTGTCAGGATCAAAGGCTTGATCCATCAAAAAAGGCGACAGATCTTCCGTTCCCGTCAATTTCTGATGGTCTAAAGGCACTAACAGTCCTTCTTCGATCATTTTCGGAATGATCGATTCGCTAGGGAAAACCAAATCATAGCGCGAGCCGCCTTGTTTGATTTTCGTTTCCATCGCTTCGTTGGAGTCAAATGTATTATAAATCACTGAGTAACCAGTCTCAGTTTCGAATGTTTTGATCAATTCGGGGTCAATATATTCGCCCCAATTGTAAATAATCACTGTATTTTTGTCGGACGACGTTGCTGCCCCCGATTCTTTCGTTAACACCGAAGCACCTAAAAACAGCAACGCGGTGATGCCGATCACACCGCCAAAAAATACCCACAACCTTTTCAATTCATCAATTCCTTCTTTCTCTACAATTTCGTATTTCTTGAGTAGCGTAATTGATTTTTAAAGAAAAGGCAATAAAAAAATGAAGAAAAAATAAACCCGTTTCTTTCAAGGCTTTGAAGGAGGAACGGCCAGGTGGCTGGGGCAGTTTCCAAACATATCATTTGTCAAATTCCCTCCTTTTGCCTAAGCTAGGGAAGTGAGAAATCAAGGGATGGAAAAACAGGAACCTCTCTTTGATGAAGAATGAATGTAAGGAGTGAAGCATCAATGGAAACACGTGCTGTCGTTATTGAAGCCTATGGTGGAAAAGACCAATTAAAAGAAGCAACGGTCCAATTACCAGAATTAAAACCAAATCAATTATTAGTCAAAGTTGCCGCAACATCCATCAACCCGATCGATTGGAAATTAAGAGAAGGCTATTTAAAACAAATGTTTCCGTGGGACTTCCCAATTATTTTAGGCTGGGATGTCGCAGGGGATATCGTAGAAATAGGTGCTGACGTGACAGAATTCAAAGTTGGTGATGCGATCTATGCCCGCCCTGAAACGACTCGTTTTGGGACGTATGCTGATTACGCCATCGTGGATGCTGAGTTAGCAGCGATCAAACCAGAAAACCAAAACTACGCAGAAGCAGCTGCAGTGCCATTAGCTGGTTTGACTGCTTACCAAGCGTTGTTTGAACACGGTCGTTTTAAAGAAGGGGAAAAAGTCTTGATCCATGCCGGAGCAGGCGGAGTTGGTACCTATGCGATCCAACTAGCAAAAGCAGCTGGCGCTTACGTCATCACGACGGCTAGTCCTCGTAACCATGAGTTATTGCAAAAACTTGGTGCCGATGAGATCATCGATTACCATACGACAGATTTTGAAGAAGTCTTGCAAGACATCGATTTGGTCTTTGATACGATGGGGGGCGACACCCAGAAGAAAAGTTTCACTGTCTTAAAACCTAAGGGCCGTCTGATCTCAATTTTGAGTATTGAAGACGAAGACTTGGCAAAAGAAAAAGACATCTTCGCCAAAGCAATTTGGTTACGAACCAACGGCAAACAATTGGCAGAATTGACAGAGCTGATCGAAGCAGAAAAAGTCAACAGTGTCATCGGTGCAACCTTCCCATTGACGGCACAAGGAATTTACGATGCCCACGCATTGAGTGAGACACACCATGCAGTCGGCAAGATCGTTATTGAAAATCAAGACAATTTCATCAGCCAGGACGCAGAATAAAGGAGGCTGAACCGATGCGCTTATGGCATGAAGCGCTGATACCTGCTTTGCCTCGGCAGCAGCTGTTAGGCCAGCATCGTGAAGCAGCAGCCTTACGGGGGCTAGGCTGGGGTAAGAAGCACGCAACCGTCGATTACGTTTTTACCCATCCGCCCTATAAATTGTTTCAATACCATCAGTTAGTGCTGGATGAAATGACCTATCGAGGCTATCGGCCAGCACCTGAATGGTACGATCCAGCGTATCGTGGCAAAAATCTGCCGCTGGAACCCTCCGTTCAAGCTGTTCCTTTGACTACGCCGATCTATCCAGAACATGATGAAGCATACTTGGAAGAATGCTTAGTGAATCTCCATAGTAAAGGGATCTATCTTTAAAGACCAAACACTTTCCTGAATTTTTGTTCGGGAAAGTGTTTTTTTGCTTTAAAATTGGAAACTTACAAAAAGTAAGCATATTGTTCGCAACTTTTTTTGTTCCTTGTTATAGTGAGAACAGAGAATCAGTAATGAGAAATGAGGAAAAGAAAATGACCATCAATCACAGAAATCTTGAATTTGGGTTAGATACGTTTGGCGATCTAGCCTTTGATGATACAACGAAAGAACGGATCAGTTATAGCGAATCGTTGCGCAATATCGTGGCAGAAGGGAAATTAGCCGATGAAGTCGGCATCGATGTCATTGCCTTAGGGGAGCACCATCGGGAAGAATATTCGATCTCAAGTCCTGATACGGTACTAGCGGCTTTAGCGATGGTTACCAATACCATCAAATTAGGTACCGGTGTAACTGTCTTGAGTTCGGATGATCCCGTGCGGGTCTACGAACGGTTTGCGACCGTTGACGCGTTGTCGAACGGTCGTGCACAAATCATGCTGGGACGAGGATCTTTTACTGAATCATTCCCTCTATTCGGCTATGACTTGCAAGATTATGAAGAACTATTTGAAGAAAAAACAGCGATGTTTAGTGAACTGAGAAAAGGCAAACCATTAACTTGGGAAGGCAAGTTCACGCAATCCTTAAAAAATGCCGACGTTTTTCCAAAAATCGAGGGACACCAATTAGATACCTATGTAGGTGTCGGTGGAACCCCTGAATCGATCATTCGTGCCGTCCGTTATGGGTTTCCCGTTATGTTAGCGATCATCGGTGGCGAGCCTGCTCGTTTTGCGCCCTATGTTGATCTGTATAAAAAGGCAGCGCAGCAATTGGGGCAACCGATTTTGCCAATCGGCATGCACTCCCATGGTGTGATCGCCGACACCGACGAAGAAGCCTATGAAATCGGCTGGAACTACATCAAAAAGAGCATGGACAAAATCGGTCTTGATCGCGGCTGGCCAGCCATGAGCAAAGAGCGCTTTGACTTTGAAGTCGAACATGGATCTTACTATGTAGGCAGTCCAGAAACCGTGGCGCAAAAAATCGCCCGTATGATGCCGCAAGTCGGTGTAGAACGCTTTGATCTGGTTTACGGTACTGGCGGACAGCTGCAAAAAGACCGTTTCAAAACGATTGAATTGTATGGAACCAAAGTGATTCCACGGGTGAAAGAATTGTTGGCAGCAGGTGATAGCAATGCCTAAAACCATCGGTATTTTAGGCGCAGGCAAGTTAGGCTTAGCACTCGCAAATCTTGGTGCCCAGGCGGGCTATCGGGTCTTGATCGCCAGTACGAAGCCAGCAGAAAAAATCGCCTTGTCCGTTTCTGTGTTGGCTCCGGGAGCGATCGCAAAAAATGCCGTTGAGGTGATGACAGAAGCCCAAACGATCCTTTTGGCAATCCCATTGAGTAAGTACCAACAGCTGCCAGCAGAAGCTTTGGCTGGCAAGCTAGTGATCGATGCCATGAATTATTGGTGGGAAGTCGATGGCAAAGAAACAGAATACTCATCCATCGAGCAGACTTCTTCGGAACGTGTGCAACGCTATTTTTCCCAAAGTAAAGTAGTCAAAGGATTCAATCATATGGGGTACCACGATATCCAAGAGGAATCCTTGCTGACGAGAACGGCTGCTCAAGGAACTGCCAAAAAAGCCATCGCCATTGCTGGTGATGACCAAACCGCCCTCGATCAGATAGCAGAAATCGTTGCTGCCTTCGGCTTTGATCCCTTTCCTATCGGTGCTTTAGCTAATGGCATCATGTTAGAACCCGGCAGTCCTTTCTTTGGTGCCAATCAAACCAAAGAGGGATTGACGGCATTGATGAAGGCGTTTTGGAGCAGTGAGAAAGGGCAAGCGTTTCTGGCGCGTCCTTCCGCTGTGAGTAACAAGCAGCAGGTTCCTCAGTAAAAGAGCCGGCTCCACGTACGGCTGGATACGATAAAAACAACCCTCTTCTCAAAAAAAGAAGAGGGTTTTTCCCATCCAGTCAAATCAGCACGTGGTCGCTAAAAAATACAATGTGATTGTTACGATTGTGATTCGTAAGCAGTGGTTGTTACGTTTACGTCTCTGCCAGACGTTCCATAGTGTACATATTAGCCTGTACCTGTTTTGTGCTCGCCTTTGACACCCACCCATGTTTGTTAAAGATCGACTAGCCAGTTGGTTTGTTGGATCTTTCCATCTAATTCTCGCAGCTGTTTGGCGGTCGTATTCAATTGCTCCGTTAGCGTTTTTGTATCGATCGTGCGCACCAGTCGAATTTCGTTGCGACCCGATCGGGGAGCTGCTTTGGTTTCATCCAGTGCTTGCGTAAGCAGTGCATGCTTGCGGCGCAGCTGTTCTCGCTGTTCTAGTGCTTCCATCAGCAATAACGCACTATCTGCTAAAGAGGCAGTCGCATTTTTCCGATTGATGGCTACGACTAATTCTGAATACTGTTGATTGATCTCATCGTATTCCTTGAACAATTCTGTGATACTACGATCCAAGGTATCGCCTTCTTGGACTAACACACTGCTAGAGATTTCGTTGCGCAATTGAAACAGACGATTGTTCAAATCTCGTCTTAAAAGTAACGCTTCTGCTAATTTCATTTTGGCACACTCCTTTTTACAAATGAGAAGGCTTATCTAGTTCTTATCCTAGAGAAGAACGTGACGAAAGGCAAGCAAGACGCAAAACAAGCTCTGATAGAAAAATCATAAAAAACTGAATATTCGCAATTCTTGTTGACTTCCAAAAACACCAATAGTATACTTTAAAACAATCATGAAATAGACAAAAAAACGTCATTTACCTGTTTTTTAGATAAAAAGAAAGACGATGAAGAGAAGAGTAGCTTTGGAATCTGTTAGAAGAGAACCCGGATGGTGAGAAAGGGCAGCAGAAAAAAAGTGAAGATGAGCTCTGAGTGATCTGATTTGTTCACGCAAATCAGACGGAAAGCAGCCGTTACCGTGCCAAGTATCTTAGCGTACTGTTGAGGTGCCATTTGTGAGAATGGTGCGAAAAAGGGTGGTAACACGAAAATCTCGTCCCTTTGTTTGTCAAAGTTGATAAGCAAAGGGATGAGGTTTTTTCTTTTTATCGTTGAATGCGTTTTTTGCTGTCATGAAAAACACTTGCGTTGGTTGCGCAATCACATAGGAGGAAGAATGAAAATGATCTGGAAGAAGCGTTTATTGGTTGCAGCAGGAGTGATTGGGTTGACCCTTTCTGGCTGCACGACAACAGGAAATACCGAGGGATCAGAGGCTGAAACTAACGGTGCGCCGAATCAAGCGATTGCGGTGAGTCTACCAGCTGAGCTGACGACTCTCGATACGACCCAAACGACGGATAAAGCAACGTTTACCATCGTACAACATTTATTCGAAGGGCTCTACCGTTTCGATGAAAACAGTGAACCAGTTCCAGGCTTGGCAGAAGGAGTCGAAATCAGTGAAGATGGCAAAACCTATACCTTTACTTTGCGAGATGATGCGAAGTGGAGCAATGGCGAAGCGATCACTTCGGCTGACTTTGCTTATGCGTGGAAAAAGTTAGTTGATCCAGCAACGATGGGACCAAACGCCTATTTGTTGGATAATGTAGTCAATAGTAAAGACATTCGTGAAGGCAATGCAGACGTAGAAACGATTGGTCTGGAAACCCCAGATGACGCGACCTTTATCGTACAGTTGGAGCAGCCGCAGCCTTCGTTTTTATCCTTGATTTCCATCGGCTGGTTGGCACCGCAAAATCAAGCCTTTGTTGAAGAAAAAGGCGAGACCTATGCCCGGACAAGTGAAGATTTGTTGTATTCTGGTCCCTTTACTTTAACCGATTGGCAACAGACAGGAGACGAGTGGACGCTAGTGAAAAACGACCAATACTACGATGCTGATGTCGTTCAATTGGAGGAAATCAAAGGCTCCACCATCAAAGAAGAAAATACGGGGATCCAATTGTTTGAAAGCGGCGACCTTGATTTGCAAAAAATCAGCGGGATCTACGTCCAACAATACGGGGACAATGAAGAACTAGTTACGCAAAACGATGTGGCGAACTTTTTCTTAGACTTCAATAAAACCGCCAACGATGCCTTAGCAAATGTTCATGTGCGTAAAGCAATCGCGTTGGCGATCGACAAAGAAAGTCTCGTGGATAATGTGTTGAACGATGGAGCGAAAGTTTTAAATGGATTGATCCCTACTGGCTTAGCTGCGAATCCAAATACTGGCGAAGATTTTCGAGCATATAGCGGTGATTATAATCTGTATGATTTAGAGGCTGCCAAGGAAGAGTGGGAAAAAGCCCAAGCGGAAATTGGTGAAAGTACGACGCTGCGTTTATTAGTGACAGATGATGACAATGGTCAAAAAATCGGGGAGTACTTGCAAAGCCAACTGCAAGAAAACTTGCCAGGCTTGTCGATCTCCATCAACAAACAGCCACGTGCCAGCTTAAATCAATCAAGAGCAAATAGTGATTATGAGCTTTCCGTTTCTGGCTGGATCGCTGGAAGCAGTGACATGGATATGTTCTTTATCTTATACAAAAACGGCGCTTCCTTTAATTACGGCGGCTATGTCAATGAAGAATATACGGCGTTGACGGAAGATGCGCGCACCGTTCATGCCAATGACCCCGATCAATATTTTGAAGATTACAAAGCGGCAGAAGAAATTTTGTTGGAACAAGATGCTGCGCAAGTCCCTCTTTACCAAAGTGCTTCAAATTATTTGATCAAATCAAATGTTAAAGACATCCAATTCCCAGCTTATGGTGCGCATTTCTTTTTCCGCACCGCCTATGTTAGTGAATAAGGGGAAAAATAGTTGAATGAAACGCGCATGTTTATTCGATGAACATGCGCGTTTTGCAACAAAAAAAGCAGTTCAGAAAGCTGAACTGCTAAATGCGGAAGATGGGAGTTGAACCCACACGAGATAAACTCACACGCGCCTGAAGCGTGCGCGTCTGCCATTCCGCCACTTCCGCATAAGATAAAGATAATCCTTTCTAGGAAGAAAATCAAGTCCAATCTCACAAAAAGGAGCCCGCCAGCGGGGACTGGCGGGAAGGAGTAAAAATGAAAAAGTGTTAGGGTTGTTCGTTGGTATGCATTTATAATAGCGGGAAAATGTGAAAAAAAGTTGACGAATCAAACAGAATTCCGAGAAGAAATCGCCAAGAAAAAGTGAAACCATCTAGAACAGTCAGAAGGCAAAAAGGAGCCCGCCAGCGGGGACTGGCGGGAAGGAGTAAAAATGAAAAAGTGTTAGGGTTGTTTGTTGGTATGTATTTATAATAGCGGGAAAATGTGAAAAAAAGTTGACGAATCAAACAGAATTCTGAGAAGAAATCGCCAAGAAAAAGTGAAACCATCTAAAACGGTCAGAAGGCAAAAAGGAGCCCGCCAGCGGGGACTGGCGGGAAGGAGTAAAAATGAAAAAGTGTTAGGGTTGTTTGTTGGTATACAGGTATCATACCGAGAAAATATGAAGAATTTTCGAGTGAAATTTAGAAATTGCGTGAATCTTTTGACAAATTATGGCTTCTGTTTGAATTTTTTCTTAAAAGAGAATTGACAAAAGGCACAAGCTTTGATAATTTTAATGAAACAAAATGCAAACGCGATGAAAAAGAAAGTAGAATCACGGGCGTTGTCTAGCAGAGAGTTCCAGCAGGTGAGAAGGAACGACAACAAATGATTTGAAAATGACTTTGGAGCGGATTTTCTGACTAATTAGGAAAATACGGTTGCCCCGTTAACAAGCGACAGTCTCCGAGTGTTTTCGGGTACTGAATGAGGTGAGGCCTGTGAAGGTTTTACAGATTAAGGTGGTACCGCAGGTGATGCCCTTAGCTTTGGCTAAGGGCTTTTTTTGTGTCTGTAGGGTCAGCTGTTTCATGCGAAGGTTTTGTTGAAAAGGAGAAAGGTTGTTGGGAGGAGAGAAAATGCACAAATTAGTGGTTCAAACCGATTTTGGTTTGCAAGATGGAGCGGTCAATGCGATGTACGGGGTAGCCTATCAAGTGGCACCAGAGCTGGTCATTGCGGATTTGACTCATGAGATCGAGCCATACAACATTCATGACGCCAGCTATCGCCTGCTACAAAGCGTCACCTATTGGCCAGCAGGAACCGTCTTTGTTTCAGTGGTCGATCCTGGCGTAGGGTCTGATCGACGAAGTGTGGTTGCCAAGCTGGCGACCGGGCAGTTGGTTTTGACACCAGATAACGGCACCCTGACCTATTTAGCGACTTATATCGGAATCGCTGAACTTCGGGTGATCAATGAGGCAACTGAGCGCTTGGCAGGATCAGCCGAAAGCCATACGTTTCATGGTCGGGATGTTTATATGTATAATGCCGCTCGGCTCGCCAGCGGCGCCATCAGCTTTGAAGAGCTAGGAACACCTGAACCTAAAGAAGCGATCCAAGTTTTTGCCATTGAAAAGCCAAGCCAAACAGCTGAAACGATCACAGGGACGATCGATATTCTCGATATCCGCTTTGGTTCGTTGTGGACGAATATTCCCCACACGTTCTTTAAGCAATGGCAGGTCCAATACAATGAGTCGCTGCTCGTCAGTATCTACTACCAAGATACCCTGCGTTATCAAGAAGAAGTGCGTTTCGGACGCTCCTTTGCGCAAGTGGCAGAACAAGAACCCGTCTTATATGTCAATTCCTTGCTGAATATCGGTTTAGGGCTCAACTTGGCTTCATTTGCTGAAACCTATAAAATAGGGACTGGCACGAATTGGAAAATTACCCTTAAAAAAAGGAGAAATGAAAAATGAATCAATCAAAATTTACAGTAAAACACATTGTTGCAATCGGTATCGGTGCTGCGGTCTTTTTCGTCTTAAAACGTTTCGTCACGATTCCGACGGGTTTCCCAAATACAGATATCGCCACAGCCTATCCTTTCTTGGCGCTATTAGGCGTTGTCTACGGTCCGATCGTGGCTGGTTTAGCAGGTTTTATCGGTCATGCTCTAGGAGATTTAACGACTTATGGTCCATGGTGGTCTTGGATCGCCGCCTCTGGGATCTTAGGGGTGTTCTTTGGACTTTTGACTCGTTGGATTCCAATCCAGCAAGGAACCTTTGGCGCTAAAGAAATTCGGACCTTCTTGATCGGTGAAACGATCGCAAATTTGGTCGTCTGGGTGATCATTGCCCCGATCGGGGATATTTTGATCTATGGCGAACCAGCGAACAAAGTCTTTACGCAAGGAGTCATTGCGGGATTGACCAATGCAGTCGTAACTGGGATAATCGGAGTGATCCTGCTAAAAGCCTATGCCCAAACCAAAACCAAAAAAGGCAGCTTGAGTAAGGAATCCTAACCAAAGAAATGTGTGAAGGCTAAAAATGAAACAAAAAATCATTCAATTTACGAATTTTTCTTTCCAATATGATGCACAAGCGGAACCGACCTTGAAAAACATCGATCTAACGATCTATGAAGGAGAAAAAGTCCTGATCGTCGGTGCCAGCGGTTCTGGCAAAAGTACATTAGGAAAATGTTTGAACGGTTTGATCCCGCAAAACGACAAAGGCAGTAGTACTGGAGAATTGACAATCGGTACCAATGCCTTTGGGCAAGCTTCCATCTATGAGCTGTCTTTGACCGTCGGCACGGTGCTGCAAGACACCGATAGCCAATTTGTAGGCTTGACCGTAGCAGAAGATATCGTGTTTTCATTGGAAAACGATCAGCGCAGTCAAGCAGTGATGCAAGAGGCGCTGCGTTTTTGGGCAGAAAAGACTGACTTAATGGATCATTTGGCGAAAAAACCGCAGGAATTATCGGGTGGCCAAAAGCAACGTGTTTCAATGGCAGGTGTTTTGATCGATGAAACACCGATTCTACTGTTTGATGAGCCGCTAGCCAACTTGGATCCGCAAACAGGTGTGGAAGCCATCAAAATGATCGACCAGCTGTATCAAGAGAAGCGTTTTACCACCATCATCATTGAACATCGCTTAGAAGAAGTGTTAGCCGCAGCTGTCGATCGCATCATCGTGATGGAAGAAGGCCGCATCCTTGCCGACAGTACACCGAATGAACTATTAAAAACGGATATGCTGCAGCAAGTCGGCATTCGTGAACCGCTGTATTTAGCTGCTTTAAAAAAAGCGGGGGTTCCCGTGACCGACGCTGCTGATTTGGTCGCGGTAGAAGCATTTGCATCACCTGAGATTGCCGAAAAACTGACTCAGTTTCAAGAAAAATTTCCGAAACCGGCGCTTCCTAGCCACCAGCCGCCGTTGTTGGAAGCGAAGAATCTATCGTTTTCCTACCAAGTGGGCAAACCCATTTTGCAAGCACTGGATTTTACCATCCATCAAGGAGAAATGATTAGTTTGGTCGGGCATAATGGCGCAGGAAAATCGACCTTGTCCCATTTGATTACCGGCTTTTTAACTCCGACTTCTGGCAAGTTGCTTTGGCAAGGAACGAACATGGGCAATGATTCCATCAAAGAACGAGCGCAAAAAATCGGGTATGTGTTGCAAAACAGCAATCAAATGCTGTCAAAAAACTTCCTGTTTGACGAAGTTGCCTTAGGCTTGCGCAACCGAAACGTTCCAGAGGCTGAAATTACAGAAAAAGTTCATCAGACCTTGAAAATTTGTGGTCTTTATCCGTTTCGTTCATGGCCATTGTCGGCACTAAGTCATGGGCAAAAACGCCGAGCCGCCATTGCAGCGATCCTCGTCTTAGATCCTGAACTCATTTTATTGGATGAGCCGACAGCGGGACAAGACTATCGCCATTACACCGAAATGATGCAATTTTTACAGGAGTTGAACCAGCGGGGATTAACGATCGTTATGATCACCCACGATATGCATTTGATGTTGGAGTATACACAGCGGACGATCGTTTTGACAAAAGGAACGATTTTGCTGGACGCTCCGCCAGAAGTTGTCTTAGCAGACAAACAAGTGGTGAGTGCCGCAAACCTCAAAGAAACCAGCTTGTATACACTGGCGACCCTTAACCAGCTGACAGATCCCGCCGCTTTTACTGCCGCCTTCATTGCCAGCGAGAAGGAGGGACACGATGGAGAGTAATCTAATCGGCTATCTTGACCGCAAAACGTGGATTCACCAATTAAGCGGTGCTGCAAAACTGATTTGTTTTTTGCTGCTATCCGTCATCGGGATGATTTCTTATGATACGCGCTTTCTCATTGGACTGGCATTGTTTTCGGTCTTTCTATTTGCCAGTGCTGGAATTCGCTACCGAGATATCGCTTTTGTATTAAAATTTATCATCTTCTTTTCGCTTTTGAATTTGGTGGCGGTCTATCTTTTCGCACCAGAATACGGGGTGGAGATCTACGGTACGCGCCACGTGATTTTCGAAGGGATCGGTCGGTATACATTGACCCAAGAGCAAGTGTTTTATGAGTTGAATCTATTGATCAAATATTTTGTCACGATTCCGCCAGGATTGATTTTCCTGTTTACCACCAATCCTAGTGAGTTAGCGTCCAGCATCAACCGCATCGGGATTTCCTACAAGATCGCCTATGCAGTCGCACTGGCTTTGCGTTACATTCCCGATATTCAAGATGATTTTCGGACCATTGCCAAAGCGCAGCAAGCACGGGGCGTGGAGCTTCTAAAAAAGCACCTTTGCGCAAGCGAGTGGCAGGCAATGTCGCGATCGCAATTCCTTTGATTTTTTCCAGCTTGGAACGGATCGACCATATTTCTGCTGCCATGGAGCTAAGAAGGTTTGGCAAACATAAGCAGCGTACCTGGCTGAAAGCTAAGCCGATCCAAGGCAAAGATCTTTTGGCGATTGCTGTCGTTTGCTTGATCGTGGCGCTCGGATTGTCCTTGATGGTACTTAATGGCGGACGTTTCTACAATCCGTTTCGTTAACAAATCACCCCATGAAAACTAAAAAAACGGACGCATTGTCAATAATGAAAGTGGGACGGATGATTCAGAATTGATTCATCCGTCCCAGAAATGATCGAGCCAAAAAACGCAGGATAGTCAGTCAATTGACTTTAGCGAGTGCTACATTTGCTAAAGTCAGTTGCTGCTAGGTCTGCGTTTTTTTGCCGCAAAAAAAAGGAGCCCGCCAGCGGGGACTGGCGGGATAGGAGTAAAAATGAAAAAGTGTTAGGGTTGTTTGTTGGTATGTATTTATAGTAACGGGAAAATGTGAAAAAAATAGGAAGAGAAAGCAATAGAAGTGTGTCAATCTGTTGATGATTTTCGTAAAACATTCCAGCGGAAGCCTTTTAGATCTTTGATTGACGGAAACGCCAAATAAGGCTACACTGATGGCATCAAAGCAGTACAAGGAGGGGACAGGATGGATGCCATTACGATCAACGGACTAAGCAAACAATACAACAAGAAGTACGCCATCGAGAACGTATCATTGCAAGTGGCAGAAGGAGAGATTTTTGGCTTTATTGGACCAAATGGTGCGGGAAAATCAACGACCATCAAAGTATTGTTGAATTTTATCAAACCAGATGCAGGACAGGCGGCGATTTTTGGACGAGATTGCCAACAAGCAGCCAAAGAGATCAAAACGTTTACTGGGTATGTTTCCAGTGATGTACGGTTTTATTCAAAAATGACGACAGCAGAACTACTGGCATTTACGGCGGATTTTCATCAAGTCAAGCAGCCAAAAAAAGAGATTCAGGAGTTGATGGAGCTTTTTCAAATTGATCCAAACAAATCGATCGCAGAACTTTCTTTAGGGAACAAGAAAAAAGTCGGGCTTGCGAGCGCCTTGATTGCACAACCGAGAATGTTGATTTTAGATGAGCCGACCAATGGCTTAGATCCCTTGATCCAAAAACGGCTGTTTGAAGAGCTCCTTAGAAGAAACAAACAGGGGATGACGATTTTTCTATCTAGCCATGATTTGCATGAAATTCAGACCTATGCCCATCGGACCGCCTTTATTCGTGAAGGACAGATCATCACCGTGAAAGAACTGAGTGAGGAAGAAAATTTCGGCAAAGTTGTAACGCTCACGAATGAGGGTAGCCTCTCATTAGCCGGCTTGGAAAACGTACAGGTTCTTGCTCAGGAATCACACAGCTTGCGTTTTTTCTATCAAGGGGACATGAATCAGCTGGCACATTTTTTAACCAATCCTGCCATTAAAGAGTTCACGATCGAACACCCAACCCTTGAACAGCAATTTATGCTCCTGTATGAAGGAGGTTCTCAAAAATGACTTTAATGAAAATCGATCTTAAAAATACCTTCAAAGGCTGGCTAGTCTGGGCGATCCTTTTTGCAGCAATCATTTTTGCATTTACGGCTATCTATCCTCAAATGATCACGCCAGAAATGAAAACGTCGTTAGACCAGATGTTGGGCTCTTTCAGCCCAGAATTACTAGGCATCTTTAACATCCAACTGACAGGACCCTCAAGCTTGGTTTCCCCGACAGGCTTTTTCGGGTACTACTTTCAATACTTATTTATCGCTGCGTGTATTTATGGGATGCTTTTAGGCTTGAACAGTCTGATCACTGAAGAATCAGAAGGAACGATCGAGTATTTATACGCTCAGCCTATTAGCCGCAGAGAAATCGTTGGGTGGAAGTTCCTCGCTCGATTGTTGTTGCTGACTGGCTTTTGGCTGATTGCTTATGGCAGTAGTCTGGCCTCATTTGCTTTGTTCAAACTACCTGAAGATGACCTGTCCGCTTTTATAGAAGAAATCAGCAAAATCTTCGTTGCCGAGTACGGTGTCTTAGTCTTTTTCCTCTGTCTAGGTTTCTTTTTATCCACGATCTTGCGTTCCAGCAAACAAACCGCCAGCGTCGGCTTAGGCTGCGTGTTCGGTCTGTATTTGCTCGGCATCGTGGGGGAACTCTACGATAAATTGGAATGGCTGGCAGGACTTTCACCTGTGCGGATGGCATTACCCGTCCAACTCATGGATAACGGCGCGACATCAGTCCTTTGGGTACTGCTGATCGGTATCATCTGTTTCTTTGGCACCTTTTCCCGTTATGAGCGTAAAGACTTGCAGGTCTGAGTATATCAATCAAAAGACAAAAAAGAGCCTGTCAGCGGGGACTGACAGGCAAAGGAGTAAAAATGAAAAAGTGTTAGGGTTGTTTGTTGGTATGCTTATATAATAGTCTCGAAATGTGAAAAAAGTATGACGAAGCAGGCACGTTTTTGCGAAAAAATCATTGCGAAAGTTAAGAAAGCGTAAAGCGTCCCTTCACCAAAAGGCTTGAAGGGGCAACAAGAACCTAAAATCACTCCGAAGCAGCAGGCGGTTCATGCTGTTTCGGAGTGATTTTTTAATTGAAGCTACTTGCTCAAGTCAAGGCTATCGACATTAAAGGTGTCGCCATGTGCTAAGTCACCATAACGATAGCCACGGTTAAACCAGTCCACGCGTTGCTGCGATGTGCCGTGCGTAAAACTATCTGGAACAACATAGCCTTGGTATTCTTTTTGCAGCGTATCATCCCCGATGGCATTGGCAGCTGTGATTGCTTCTTGAATGTCGCCAGCTTCTAAGATCGGTTGTCCTTGATAGGTTTCGCCTTGCAAGTATTTCGCAAAAGTACCAGCTAAGTAGTCAGCTTGCAGTTCCAAACGAACGCTGTACTGATTGTATTCCTTTTCTGAAACTTGCTGGCGGATTTTGTCCAATTGTTGGGTGATCCCCAGCTCATTTTGCACATGATGACCGACTTCATGGGCGATGACATAGGCCATTGCGAAGTCGCCGCTTGCGCCATATTTATCGGAAAGCTCATTGGCAAAGCTAAGATCAAGGTACACATTCTCATCTGCTGGGCAATAAAACGGACCAACCTGTGACGTGGCATAGCCGCATGCCGACTGCACGCTTCCCGTAAATAATACGAGTGTCGGGTCTTGATAGGTTTCTTGCCGCTCTTGAAAAACGTCTTGCCAATAATCTTCTAAATAGCCGAATACGACTGCGGAAAACTCTTTTTCCTCCGTGTACTCACTGGTGCCCACATTTTCTGTCTGGTAATTGGCTGCTTGACCGCTGCCACCCAAGACATCCGGCAGCGAATTTAAATCACCACCGCTAAACAGGAAAAATAAAACAGCGATGATCACCGTACCGATCCCGCCACCAGCAGCCAGCATCCCGCCTGAGCCAGATGATCGCCCCGTTCGATCATCGACATTTCTGCTTTGTCTACCCCCACGCCATTTCATGTTATCTCCTCCTATATAAATCCTAGCTTAATTATAAGAGAAAGGCGGCAGATTGTGAAAAAAAGCGCCTTGAAATTGTTATAAAATGCCTGCAGGAGCATTGAAAATCAAAGTGTACACTCCTTTTAATCATTCTTTAATCTAACAATTAGCCTTCTAATTTGGTACAGTAGCAATAAAATAGAGGTAGAGGGTGAGCGTATGAAAATGAATTATTCGGGGACATCGGAACGAAGGATTTTGATTTTTAAACGGTTGATTGCTGGCGAGCACCTCAGCTATCAGCAGTTAGCAGAGGATTATTTCGTTTCCCGCAGCAGTATTGCAAAAGATATTTCTTATTTAAAAGAACTGTTTCAAAAAGAAAGCTTGCGCCTGAGATTTGATAATTCAGGTACATTTTTTGAAGGAAGTGAATCCCAGATCCATCGGGTGCTCAAACGCTTTTGCTTAATGATGCTGGATCAACCAGCGGCGTTTTCCTTGTTGGTGGAACCTGCGAAATACCAGGAAGTAAATCAGGCGTTTCGTCGAGCGTTAATGGAAAAACAAGTGGAAATGCCCGACAGCTACATCCAAAGTATCGTCCTTTCCATCGTGCTGCTGATCGAACGGGCGAGTCATGCGGAAAACTTAGTGATTGAAGAAAATCGCCAAGTGGGGAAACTGTTTTTGGAGTTCGACAAATATCCGTTAGTCTATGAGCTACTGAAAGAAATCGAAGAACAGCACATTTATCAATTTTCACCAAAAGAAGTGCAATATCTAACCTACCTGATTGTCGGTAGCGGCTTGAAATTTTTTATGAAAAGTGAAAAAGTTCCTTTCGTCTTTCGGGGAAAAGTGCGCAACTTGATTCAAAAAATCAGCGAAGGCTTAGGCACCGACTTGACCCAAGACAATCGATTGGAAGAAGATGTGACGATCCATCTGTATCAACTGCTGTTGCGGATCGAAGCGCAAACCACAGTCGTCAACCCTTTGTTAGAGGAAATCAAGCAAAACTATCCTGCCTTGTATGGCGTGGTCTGGTTCTCGCTCCATGATTTTTTGAAAGCGTATCAAATGGGGATCTCTGATGATGAGATCGGATTTGTCACAATCCATTTTCAAGCAGCGATCGAGCGAATGCGCCGCATGAATAAAATCATTTTTGTCTGTCCCAATGGCGTCGGCACTAGCTCGTTTGTCTCTGCGAAAATTCGTCGCATTCTGCCAGAGATCGACAGTATCGAAACCGTTTCAGTTGAAAAATTAAAGCAGATGGACATCTCGGCGATCGATTTTATTATTTCAACCATCGATCTTGTCGGGATTCAAAAACCTGTGGTGCGGATCTCGCCTATGGTGACCAATCGCGACATGAAGCGGATCATGAATCACTACATCGATTTAGTCATCGATAATGAGGCGGTGGTCGATCAAAATGGTTTACTTCTTCAAGCCCAATCGATGATCCAGCCAACCGTCTTTTTCGAGCGATTTGCCAGCAAAACAGAAGCCATCAATTTTCTGATCGAACAAACCCCTTTTAGTGATGAAAAACGAAAAGCGCAGTTTCAGCAATCCGTCATTGAAAGAGAGCAGCTACAATCAACCTATTTAGATAATGGCTTTGCCATCCCTCATGGCAATCCAAATTATGTCGAAAAAACAGCCATCTCGATTTTGCTTTTGGATCAGCCAGTAGAATGGGGCAACCAAAAAGCCGACATCATTATTTTATTGATGATCCGAGAGGATGAGACGCAAAAGGTGGAACCAATGATGAAATTGATCATGCAAGGAATCGAAAACAAAGAATGGTTCCTATCAAAAATGTTGGAGGTTAAATCAGAATGAAAGTGAAGGATTCTTTGCCTGAAAAGCATATACAAACGGATGAGACAGTGACAGATTGGCGCTCAGCCGTAAAATTAGCCAGCCAGCCCTTGCTGGATGAAGCGCTGATTACGTCAGCTTACATCGAAGCGATGATTCAAAGTGTGGAAGAAAATGGTCCTTACATGGTGTTGGCGGATTACTTTGCGCTGATGCATGCCCGTCCTGGAGAAGGGGTTTTGGAACAAAGTATGAGCCTTTTAGTAACGAAACAGCCCATCGATCTTGAGGGCAAACCGGTGCGGATATTTCTTGTCTTAGCCGCCGCAGATAGTCAAAGCCATCTAGAAAGCTTGAAAGAGATCATGGCGATCTTTATGGATGAAGAAAAATACAACGTGATATTAAATGGCGATTGGGAACAAATTTGTCAATTATTCCAATAGGAGGAAAAGGATATGAAAATTTTAGCAGTATGTGGATTTGGTGTAGGAAGCTCAATGGTATTGAAGATGACGATCGACAAGGTAATCAAAGAGTTAGGGTTGACGGCAACTGCCGAGAATACTGATTTATCGACGGCAAAAGCGACACCAGCAGATGTTTATTTTACGAGTAATGAATTATTGAATGAGTTAAAAGCATCCGTGAAAGCACCCGTTTATCCAATCAAAAAGTATATGGATAAAGAAGAAGTCAAACAGCAAATGGAAAAATTTTTAGCTGAAAGAGAGGGATAATCATGAATTTTGTCACGGATTATATTTTAAAAAATCCGCCAGTCCTACTGGGGATCATTGCCATGATTGGGTTATTGGTACAAAGAAAACCTTTTGCAGAAGTCGTTAAAGGAACCTTAACAGCTTCCTTCGGGATGGTGGCATTGACGGCTGGGGTAAATATGTTGGTGGGAACGATCGCACCGATCAATGCAGCGGTTCAAACCCAATTAGGCGTTGCTGTGTCAGATGGGCTCTCTGACATCACCTTTACGGCAGAATACGGCGGAACAGTAGGTTTAGCGATGTTTTTCGGACTTGTCATTCATTTATTGATTGCTCGCTTTACACCTGTGAAGACGATTTTCCTCACCGGTCACATGTTGTGGTGGTTCCCGTTCGTCATCGTCGCTGGGGGCGTTGAAGGCGGACTTACCGGAATCCCATTGTTGATTTTAGGGGCGGTTCTATCTGCTTGTTACTGGTCCTTCATGCCATGGATCATGCGTAAATATGTGTGGGATGCCACAGGCGATGATTCATTCTTGATCGGTCATCCAACGGGGATCTTGTCATTGGTTTCAGGCTTTGTTGCAAAACGGGTCGGAAACAAAGAAAAATCGACGGAAGATTTGAAAGTGCCAGAAAATCTCTCGTTTTTCCGTGAAATATCGATTACTGGCGCGTTAGTGATGTTTTTGATGAATATCGTTATCGGTTTGATTGCGCCCGTATTAGTTCCTGAAGGGGGCAACTTGGTGATGTTTGCGGTTGATGCTGGCTTGAACTTCGGTGCAGGATTATTGATCATGTTGTATGGGGTACGTCTATTGATCAACCAAATCATTCCCGCCTTTCAAGGGATCGCAGAAAAAGTCGTTCCTGGAGCGAAACCAGCTTTTGATGTACCAATCTTGTTCAACTATCGTCCAAATGCTGTAATCATCGGCTTTATCGTGGCGATGATCACCTCAACGATTTTAGTGGTCATTGCCAATACGACCAACGTCTTTGGCATTTTGATCGTTCCTTTAGTTATCACCAGCTTCTTTGAATGTGGCGGTGCTGCGGTGATCGGCGAAGGGCAAGGGGGCTTGCGAGGTGCCATTATTGGTACGATCACAGCTTCTGTCGTTATGGTAGCACTCGTTGGGATCTCTGCAGCGATGTTCTCAACGACGATTCAAAACTGGATCTTGATTTTCGGTGGGAACGATTTATCTCTATGGGGCATCCTTGGTGAATTGATCGGCAAGCTGTTTGGAGGGTTTTAAATGTTTCAATACTTTGAAAAAGCAAAAGAACTATTGTCTATTGTAGAAGAAAAAGAAGCACCAGCGATTGAGCAAGCCATTGAATTACTGACGCAAGCCAACTTGACCAAAAAAGCCATCTACATTTTTGGCGCAAGTCACGCTGGGATCTTAGCCGAAGAGATGTATTATCGAGCAGGCGGCATGATGACCATCAACGCGATCTTTGGAAGAGAACTGATGCTTGATCGCAGCCCAATCACCTTCACTAGTAAAATGGAGCGCTTAGAAGGCTACGGTAGTGCCTTGGCGGCGACCCAACCCTTTACAGCAGGTGATGTGCTGATCTTGCATTCGGTGTCTGGGCGAAACCCAGTTATCATCGATATGGCGCTTCATGCCAAAGAAAAGGGGGTCAAGATCATCGCATTAACGAATCTTACCTATTCAAAAACAGTCACCAGCCGCCATACTTCAGGCTTGCGTTTGTTTGAAACGGCGGATATCGTCATCGACAATCATGGGGAGATTGGCGATGCAGCGTGTACGATTCCTGACGTCGAACAAAAAGTCGGCCCCACATCCACCGTAGTCGGCGCAACGATCTTAAATGCGATCATCGTTGAAGTTTGCCAAAAACTAAAAGAAGCCGGTGTCGACTATCCGCCGATTTTTTACTCAGCGAACCTAGACGGCGGGGATGAATTGAACCAGTCCCTGTTTGAAAAGTACCAAGAAGCGATCCATTATCAGCTGTAAGTAGGGAAGCAAATTCGTTTATTATTGATATTAAAACATCATCTGTTGCTCCGTCGATCAAGGAGTAGCAGATGATGTTTTTTAGGTATCATTGTTTATTCAAATTCTTCATACTCATTTGGGTCTTGACCATCGATGCGGCCGTCTGCTTTGTTTAACTGATTGATTTGATTGATTTCATCTTCAGTCAGTTCAAAGTCGAAGATTGCAAGATTTTCTCGTTGATGGGCGAGGTTTCTTGATTTTGGAAGGGGCAAAATGCCACGATCCACATGCCAGCGCAAGATGATTTGACCAGCTGATTTTTGGTATTTCTCAGCTAATTCAGTGATCAGTGGTTCTTTCAGGGCATCGCTGCCACGACCTAATGGGCTCCAAGCTTCCGTTACGATGCCGCGCTTTTTGTTTTCTGCGACCATCCGTTCTTGGACCCAGTAAGGATGGATCTCAATTTGATTTAATGCAGGAGTCACACCAGTTGCTTCAATGATGGCATCCAAATGTTCTGGTTCAAAATTGGAAACGCCGATGGAACGGATCAAGCCTAATTTTTGGGCGGTCACTAAGGCTTGCCAAGCTTCGACATATTTGCCGCGTTTTGGTAATGGCCAGTGGATCAAAAAGGCATCGAAGTAGTCGAGCCCCATGCGAGCAAGGGATTCTTGAATGCTGGTTAAGGCATCATCATAGCCATGGTATTTTCCTGGTAATTTTGAGGTGATATAAAATTCTGAACGTGGGATACCCGAGCGACGGATCGCTTTGCCGACAATGCCTTCATTGTCATAATTGGTTGAAGAATCGATCAAGCGATACCCGTCGGCGATCGCTGCTTGCAGCTGGCTCAATCCTTCGCCACCACGGATCTGATAGGTACCGATGCCCAATGCGGGGCGTAAATTGCCGTCGTTTAATGTCAGTAAAGGTGCTTTCATAAAATGATTCCTCCTTTTCTTTTCTACATTCTACTCTAACGCTTTTTTGACAGGAACGTAACCAACTTTCTCAAACAGACAAAGAAAAAAGAGCAACGGTTTCTGTTTCAGAAACAATTGCTCTTTTTGATCAAATTATTTTTCAGGCGGTGTGCCATACATTTTTGGTGTGACTTGATCGAGTTTTGGCGCTTTTCCTTCGACTTTTGGTTCGTCTAGCCATTGGTATTCGCCTTCACCATCAAGGGCTTTGCCTTTCGCCCAAGAGCCTTCTTTACTTTGGTCGCCTTCTGAGAAGTTATAGAAATCATAAGCGATATCTAAGCGTTCGTTTTTGCGGTCAAAGGTAGTCGGCACTAAAATTGAGCCTTCGTTTTCTTCCAATTCTTTCACGGCAGCTGCCCAGAGATTTTGGTGGTAGCTATCACGTGCTAATAAAACTGAAAGTAAGTCTTTGACCCCACGGTCATCGATCATTTCATAGATGCGTGCTACTTGCAGACGACCTTGTGATTCCGCATTTAAGTTGGCACGGAAATCAGCAAGTAAGTTGCCACTAGCAATGATATACGCACCTGACCATGGATTGCCGACGCTATCAGCAGGACGTGGTCCTAAGCCTGCAACGATGGAATGTTGCGGATTCATTCCAGAAATGATCGCACCGATCGTTGGGTCTTTTTTCATAGCCGCTTCTTGATCTTCCACAGGTGCACCTTCCAGTAGACGTGCAACCATCGTTGCTAACATTTCAACGTGTCCAAGCTCTTCAGTAGCGATATCCATTAACATGTCTTTGTATTTTTCTTCCCCACGGCAGCTCCATCCTTGGAATAAGTATTGCATGGCAACACTCATCTCTCCATATTGTCCACCGATTAATTCTTGAAGGTATTTCGCAACTAACGGATTTGGTTTTTCTGGTTTAGCTTCAAACTGTAATTCTTTCTGATGACGAAACATACTATTCCTCCTAAAATTTTTTATTGGGCCCATAAAAAGTTTCTCATGAATCGAAACGTTCGTCTAATAAAACGCACTTTGACAAAATGAAAAAAGCATCGAAAAGAAAAGCCATTTATTTTGACAAAAAGCCTGAAGCGTTAGATAGTTAAATTAAGAGAGAATTAGAAAAGGAGCGAGTCACCATGTTTCAGTATTACAAAATGGAAGACCGAAAAATAAGCAAATCTTCGGAGGAGGATTACAATTGGCTAGTGGTTTCTGGCACAGATCCAGAGGAACAACGACACTTGTTAGATAAGTATCAACTGCCTGAAGATATTTTTATTGGCGCCAATGAACCGGAAGAAGTGTCACGGTTGGAATACTTGCGCAACACCAAGTTAAATCATCCGATTCTCTATACCTTGATCGATTTGTCGGAAGTGACTGAGGATCGAATCGAAGACCGTCTTGAGCCTGTGACTTTTATCTACACCAAAGATCTATTGATCACGTATGTCTCTCATCAATCCAATCTGATCAAACGATTGATCGAAAAGCATGAGCAAGATATCCAGCGGTATGAAGATATCGTTGCCTATTCGACGTTGATGATCTACACCCATTACATCAAAGGTCTGCAGGAGATGAAGAAGCAAATCGATGATTTGGATCAAGCAGCCCGTAAAACGACAGAAAACAAGGAATTGTTTAACTTAGCCGATACCGAGCGAGACATGGTCTATCTTGATCACACCTTGCGGGACCAAAACCATACCGTCGATCGTTTGATGGATCGCAAAGAATTTTTGGATCGTTTGGATAATGAAGCACTCGTTTATGACATCAAGCTGCGGCAAAAATTTGCCATGAAAATGGTCACTATCTATCGCGACTTGTTAGAAACCATCGGTGGCTTGTTCTCCGATATGATGGACAACAATCTAAACCATCTGATGAAATACTTAGACTCTGCAGCATTAGTGGTGGCAGTGCCGTCCTTGATCGCGGGGCTATGGGGGATCAACACCGGAGGACTGCCAGGAAAAGACAATGCGATCGGTACGATCGTCGTCTTTGGCTTGGCTATTTTAGTCGGCATTTTAACTGCCATCTACTTGTCACGAAAAGACTTTTCAAAATAAAAAGCGCCGCTGCTCTGTGGCACCGTTCATCCATAAAAGGAGAAAGGTGCGACGAAGCAGTCGGCACTTTTTTTTATTTTAGCCCGCTGTCTAAATTGCTGTCGAGAATCCAGCGCTGAAAGGCGAGGAAGACCAGCAGCAAAGGCAAAATGGAAATTACCGAGGCAGCGATCAAAATCGTCCAATTGATATTTTCCGCGCCCACCAAGCTGCGGATCGCCACTTGCAAGGTGTATTTTTTCGGATCATTCAAGACGATCAAGGGCCAGATATAATCATTCCACCGCCACTGGAAGGAAAAGATCCCCAGTGTCATAATGATTGGTCGGGCAATCGGCAGCATGATTTTCAAAAAGATCATCCCATCCGAAGCGCCATCGATGCGGGATGATTCAATCAGATCGTCAGGAACGGAGACGAAAAAGGTTCGGAACATAAAGATACCTGTTGCTGTATTGATGGAAGGGATGATGATCCCCAATAAGTTATCATATAAGCCTAGTGAACGAATGACAGAAAACGTTGGGTTCATGATAACTTCCGTCGGCAGCATGGTGGTGGCGATGATACAGATGAAGAAAAAACGCAGCCATTTCGCATCATATTTTGCAAAGGCATAGCCACAGGCGGCGCTGACTAGGATCGTCAATAAAGTGGTGACCACCGCTGAAATCAACGTATTATTGAAGTAACGAAAGAAATCCAATGTTGTCCAAGCATCAATAAAGTTTTGAATGGTTGGATTTTCAGGAATGATTTTCAAGGGATAAGCAAATAATTCAGTCCCTGGTTTAAAGGCACTCAATAAGAACCAAAGTAGTGGGAAAAGGTACAGCAGGGAAGTGATGATCAGTGCCAGCGTTAAAAAAAACATCGCTGACTTTCTTGTGACAGGTCGTTTGGTTTTGATGGTCTTAGATGTCATTCTTGCCGCCTCCAATCTTCATTTGTGCTAAGCCTAACAGTAAAAGAATCACGAAAAGTACCATGGAGGCAGCACTGGCATAGCCGACCCGCATTTTGTCAAACCCAGTCGTATAGATATATTGCACGATCAACATGTTGTCGGTTCCTGGACCACCATTGGTCAGCGATTGAACGAGGGCGAACTCTTTCATGGCGCCGATCGAAGCCAATAAGATGACCATAAAGGAAGTCGGCCGCAGCATAGGCAAGGTGATGTAGCGTAATTTATGCCCAAAGCTGGCGCCGTCGATCTCGGCAGCTTCATACAACGAGCGGGGGATATTTTTCAAAGCTGCAGTAAATTGCAGCATGTTAAAGGCAGTCCCGCCCCAGATGGCAGCCAAAATAATAACAGAAAAGGCAGCATTCGAGTCGGTAAACCACGGGACAGTTTGTTGTCCCGCTTGCTCTAGAATAAAGTTGATAAAGCCAAAGTTTTCACCAAACAGCCATTTCCAGATAACCCCAGCGATGATCCCAGAGATGGTCCATGGTAAGAAAAAAATGATCTTTGCGAAAAATTTGCCTTTCGCCAGCTGACTGTTCAACATCAAAGCGACGGCGAGAGAAACGACATAGATACTTGGGACCAGAATGATCACATAACGAAATGTACGAAATAGTGCTTTATAGAAGCTGGCGTCTTGAAACAATTCTTGATAGTTCGCCAAGCCGATAAAATTGGCTGTCGCAAAGCCTTTATAGTCGGTTAACGAGTAATAAAGTCCTAAGAGTGCTGGAATCAAAAAGAAGATAATGAACAAAATGATGCTTGCGCCAGTGAATAGCAACGGCCATTTGTTTTTTTGTAAAGTACTCACAGAAAATTCCTCCTCCGACGATCGTATCAGCAACAAAGAACCCGCAGTCTGCAAAAAGCCAGACTATGGGTTCTTTGTGGTTGAACGTCTGTTTATTTCTTCAAAAACCCATCATTGTAATCCTTGATCGTCTTGTCGATTGCCTCATCTAATGTAATTTCATCATTTAACACTTGCACGATGGCATCACGGTAAGCCCCTGTCAATCCAGTGTAGCCTTTCATACTCATCGTCACTTGATCGGTAGTTTGCTTGCTGCTGATTGGTTGAGCAGCGGCTGCGATCTCTTGGTTGTAGATTTCATAAGCATCCTGGCCTTGTTCATAGTCGACCGTCAAATCTTCCACCGCAGGTAAGTAACCAGCATAGGTACAAAGCTGTTTGTAATTTTCTTCTTCGTACAACCATTTGATGAATTTTTCGCCTTCTTCACTGTTTTTACTGTTGTTGAAGCCAGTGATGAAGTTGCCGCCTATATTGACCGCGCGGGTCTCTTCATAAGGAGAATAGGTCGATTGCCAGTTAAAGTTGCTGATGTTGGTAGAAAAATCAACGATCTGCCAGCTGCCAGAAAAGTAAGCTGGAACACGGCCGCTCTTGAACATAGCAGAAGCATCTTCTCCAGAGGTCCAAACCGATTTTGGCATCACTTCGTCATTGTTCAAATCAACAAATTTTTGCAAAGCCGCTTTCGTAGCATCATCGGTCGTGTAAGAATCACCGCTGTCATCTAAAAAGAAATCTTGTCCCCCGTATTGATAAGTGAAAGCCCGTAAACGGTGATCCGACGCGTCCATGACCATGCCGTATTTGGCATCGGTTTTTTCAACGACTTCATTGATCGCAGTTAAAAATTCATCCCAAGTCCAAATATCCTCTTCCGAAGTGGGGTAGGTCACACCAGCTTCGTCAAACAAATCCGTATTGATAAACAACCCAGTGGCAGTGACATCAGAAGGGAGTGCTTTGACGACATCTGCTTCATCTTTGATCGTCATCGATTCCAATGTGTTTGCCTCACTGGCAATGTCTGATAGATCCATCAGATAGTCATTCCAGTCAGGTTGAACGGTAGAAACCCGCACGACTTCTGGCGCATCATCCGCTTGAACAGCTTTGGTGATCTTTGTCAGCAAGTCCGCATAAGGCACATCGGTGACTTCGACAGTCACACCAGTTTCTTCCTTGTATTTTTCCGCCATTTTCGAATAAGCGCCGCCTTCACTGGTATCTCCAGAAACGAACATACGGATCTGCTTGTTCTCGCTGGCACTGTCACCACTGCCGCAGCCAGCGACCCCTAACATCACTGCCGCCAAAGACAAAATTGAATAACCTATTTTTTTGTTCATTTTGTTCCTCTCCTTTATTGAATGATTTTTGTTCAAAAAAACGTTTCCAATCGAAAACGATCGAAACGTCCCCCAATGAAAAATAGCTGATGTACTGAAAAGATAGCAGTCCTACGACTGATTGAGGAGTGAAAAGTGCCAATTATCTGACAAAATAAGAGTGGTTCTCCCTCAGTTTAGCGGATAAGATGCAAAATACAAAATAAAACGATTTCAAAAAATGCACCAATACTAAAAAAAACGAATTAAAGCTCTTACAACGATAATTAGGAAGTGCTGATAAACGTTAATATAACAAGGTTTGAAAATTTTTTTTGCAAATTGAGTGCAAATCTTTTGTCTAAAACGGGGATTAAGCGTAACATAATATGTGTAATAACTACTTAAAAGAAAGAAGGAGAAAAATATGCATTGGTTATGGGTATTAATCGTAGGAGCTATTATCGGTTTGATCGCCGGAGCTATCACAAATAAAGGTGGATCAATGGGTTGGATCGCCAACATCGTTGCAGGTTTAGTAGGTTCAGCTATTGGACAAGCGATCTTAGGTTCTTGGGGTCCATCACTTGCTGGAATGGCAATCGTCCCATCAATTATTGGTGCGGTTATTGTAGTTGCTGTTGTTTCATTCTTCTTAGGACGTTCAAACGGCTAGTCCATTCAGCAATTGTTTTCATTCATTTATTTCGGGTAGGAACTACCTTGAATAGACAGGCAAATCCAGAGTTTCTGGGTTTGCCTTTTTTGTTTTTTAAAAGGATGCATAAGCAATCCTTTTGTCAGATTAGAAAATTGTCGTTACACTTGAAGTAGGTCAAAAAAAGAAAGGAAGAGGTTCAATGAAAAAGCAATATGAAACAGCGATGATCAATCGAGGCGGACGTGTCGGAGAGGTCGAAGCACCAAACGGTAGTTTTCACCTGAAAATCGACAAGCCAGGTCTTCATAGTGAAGGGACCAATCCAGAGCAATTATTTGCCGCAGGCTATGCTTCATGCTTCAACGGTGCCGTACAGCATATGCTGAAAGAGCATAACATCGAATCCGAATCCGAAGTTAAAGCAAGAGTGTCTTTGTATCAGCATGAGGACGGTAGTTACCAAATCGGCGTGATTTTAGAGGTATCGTTACCAGGCGTTGAAAAAGCCGAGGCAGAGAAAATTGCAGAAGAAGCCCACGATTTTTGTCCGTATTCTCGGGCCACTCGCGGCAACATTGATGTTGAAGTTCAAGTAGTCTAAGCAGTATTACGAATAGACAAACAATAAGCGGTTGGTAAATCAGCCGACAAGAGGGAATTCATCAAGGAGGCCAATCAATGAGACAAACAGAGAGCTTGCTGCTTTTGGGCGTGTTTGTGGTTGGCCTTTTTGTGGTGTACTGGCTAAAAAAGCACCGACAGGCGCGCCACAACCAAGCACTGGCAGCCCAGCTGAAGCGTTATCCCAGCGTGCGGCAAGCGTGGCTGGCAGCCGGGGCAAAAAGGGAAGCAGTCCTTTTGGTTCCAGGTTTAAAAGAAGCCACTGCCGCAGTGGCAACGAAGGCAACGGCGAAAGCAGAAACGAGGCTGCACAAGCATGCAGATCAATGTCAGGCAATGACCCCACAAGGGTTGGCCGTTTCAGAGGACTATTTGTTCATCTCAGCGTATTGTTCGCAGCAGGAACATCACTCACAGCTTTATATAATAGAAAGAACGAGCGGGCGGCATCTGAAAACGGTGGTTCTGCCAAAACGCCCCCATGTCGGTGGGCTAGTCTTTGATCGAGCAACGCAAATGCTGTGGCTAACCATTACAGGGAAAGGAATGGGGCGCGTGGCGTGTGTTTCTCTACAAGCACTGCTGGAAGATGATTCCTTGGCAACCAATCAGCCTATCGCTTATCAGCAAGTCATCGAATTGGCAGGCATCACTCACAGCTCCTATTTGGCAGCCGATAGCGGTGAACTTGTCTCAGGGACCTTTGCCTTGAAACAAGGAGGCGTGGTGGCGAATTATCCGCTGCCTGTTCTTTCAGACAGCGGTCGCAAAACGCCTCCTCGCATCAAGCCGCGTAAGAGAAGGGTCACCACCACGAAAGTCCAAAGTATCGCCTTTACCACTGAATACATGTTGCTGGCACGTTCCTTTGGACCAGGGTCGGCGGAGTTATGGGTCTTTTCAAAGGATGCAACGGTGCTGACCCGCAAACATGCGTTGCGGCGCATCAAGTTTCCCCATTACCTTGAACAGATCGTGGTACAAAAAGGACAGCTGTACTGCTTGTTTGAAAGTGGGGCATGGGCGTATCGGCAAAAAGGCGGCAGCATCGATGAAGTCGTGGTATTGGATCTTGCGACCTTGCTCCAGTAAAAGCGCTGCTTAAAAAGAAAAAAGACCAGCCTCTTAAGAAGCTGGTCGTAAGTGCAGTGATTATTCCACGATTGCTCGTTGGATATCTAAGACGGTACCTGTATGAGCATCTGCCAAAAATTCATAGGTGACAAGCTGCCCGTCTTCGGTGCGGGTGATGCCGCCAGTATAACCTTGGGAAGTGATCGCAAATTTGCGCAAAGGTTGTTTTTCGAAATTGATCCAAGAACCTTCGATCGGTCCTTCTTTGATAAATGCTGCTTTTATATTGTCTAAGACATCATCGGCATTCATGGCTTGCCTTTTCTTCAACCAGATCGTTGAAAAAATCCCTCCTGCAAAGCCAAGACCTAAACCGATGGTCAGTCCATTTTTAAAATAATGCAATGGATGCTCATTCTCCATCTAATGTCCCTCCTAAAGTAAGTTTTCCCGAATGTTTTGATCTCGGTGAAAGCACAGGTTCTCTTAACAATAGTTTACCATAGTTTAGAAATATTCTATAAGAAAAATAACCAACAATAGAAATTTGCGCTATAATAAAGAATATCAGTAGGAATAAGGAGGAAGAGAGCACATCCGTTGTTTCACCCAAAAATTGCTGGAAAACACAGCAACAGCAAGCGTTGCTTTTTCAAAAAAAGCAGCTTTGTTTCTTTAGGGCAGCAAACAACCGATACGTGTTTCTCGAATGATCATGGAAGAAAAAACATTTCAACGCATCAAAGAACTAACGGAGTTACAAGGAACCAGCGGGTTTGAACACGACGTGCGGGCGTATATGCGTGAAGCGATGACCCCCTTGGTGGACGAGATCCAACAAGACGGCTTAGGCGGCATCTTCGGTTTGCGTCACCACCAAGAAGCAGATGCACCACGAGTGATGGTAGCTGCTCACATGGATGAAGTTGGTTTCTTATTGACGACGATCACCGATCGCGGCTTATTCAAAGTCACTCCTTTAGGCGGATGGAACCCTTATGTGGTTTCTGCTCAACGCTTTACATTGAAAACAGCGAAAGGCGATTATCCATGTGTTTCTTCTTCAGTACCGCCACATTTGTTGCGAGGAAGCAGCGGTCAAAAAAATGTCGAAGTCACAGATATTTTGTTTGATGCTGGGTTTGAATCAAAAGAAGAAGCAGAAAGCTTTGGTGTACGTCCTGGCGATACGATCGTCCCACAAGTGGAAACCATCAAAACAGCCAATGGGAAAAACATCATCTCGAAAGCTTGGGATAACCGTTACGGCTGTGCAGTCGTATTAGAAGCACTTGAAGCCTTGAAAGAGGAAACGTTAGGCCATACGCTGATTGCTGGTGCCAATGTTCAAGAAGAAGTCGGCTTACGAGGTTCTCGTCCGTCTGTGACGAAATTCAAACCCGACTTGTTCTTTGCGGTCGATTGCTCGCCAGCAGATGACACAGTCACCAAAAATGGTACCTTTGGTCATCTAGGGGCAGGGACTTTGATGCGAATCTATGATCCAGGCATGATCATGTTGCCACGGATGAAAGAATTCTTGTTGGATACAGCAGAAAGCAACAACATTCCGTACCAATACTTTGTTTCAAAAGGCGGTACCGATGCTGGTGCGGCACACATGGCAAATGAAGGGATCCCAAGTTCAGTCATCGGTGTTCCTGGACGTTACATCCATACTCACCAAACATTATTCAGTATCGCTGATTATGAAGCGGCACGGGAAATGGTGATTCAAGTCTTGAAAGGTTTGGATCGTTCCACTGTTGATACGATCTTGGCAGGACAATAAGCGAGAATGAACGAAAGCAAAGAGACAGCCATCTGTTGTCTCTTTTTTTCTGCAGGGCTTTGCAAGATCAGCATGTCAGTTGGTAGTCCCTGAAAGAAAGGTGTATACTGAAAGAAAAGAAAGTGGTGAGTATTTGATTATTCCAAAAGATTTAGCAGAGTTAGCAACATATGTGGAGAAAGGCAAAAATGTCTTCTTTTTCACCGCCGATTGGTGTGGCGATTGCCGATACATCAAACCGCAATTGCCTGAGATCGAAGCGGACTTTCCAGAGCTTCAATTTATCGAAGTCGACCGTGATGAATACATGGATGTAGCGGTTGAATGGAACATTTTTGGGATTCCTAGCCTCGTCGTTATCGAAGACGGCAAGGAGCTGGGACGGTTAGTCAACAAGGATCGCAAAACCAAAGAAGAGATCGAAGCCTTTTTAACCAGCGTACAATCAGCATAGGAGGGGAAAAAGATGGAAGCACAAAGATATCAAAACATTTTAGTAGGGATCGACGGTTCAGATCAAGCGATGTCTGCCTTCAAAAAAGCAGTGGAAGTCGCTCGTCGAAATCAAGGGAAGGTCTATGCCGCAACGATCATCGATCAGCAAGTGCCGACCATGATGGGCTATGCACCTTTGGATAGTTCCATCTTGGAACAAGAAAAAGACACGGCGAAAAATCTGATCGACGACTGCAAAGCTTATGCAAAATCAGTAGATTTTGATCTAGTAGAAGGCATCGTCGCTTACGGCTCCATCAAAGACGCTCTTGCCACTCAATTACCAGACCAATACGACATCGATTTGATCATGGTGGGGCAATCTGGGCTGAATGCCGTGGAACGCTTCATGATGGGGAGTGTCGCCAGCTTCGTTATCCGTGAAGCCCGGTGCGACGTGCTGATCGTATCACCTGAAGAAACCAAAGCGTAAGGTCATTTTTGAAAAAATAAGCTTGTCGTTGCCGAGTTCTTTTCCTTAAAGAAGATGGCAGCAAAAGAAGACAAGGGTTAAAAGAAAGTTCCTGAGAACCAGCGATGTTTCACTTGTTAGCAAAGCATTGTCTTTCGCTAATGAGTTGCAGCTGGTTCTTAGGTTTTTTTGTGCTCGTTTTGAGGGAAGATATCTGTCGCTGTTGTCTTGTTTCTTAGGTAATAGTGCCAAACAGAAGTTTTTTAGAACTAGCGTTTATCGGCTTGTTAGCAAAGCAGCGTCTTAGCTAATAAGCTGCAGCTGGTTCTTAGTTTTTTTCTGTATCCGTTTTTTGGAAAATTTATTGTTGTTGCCTTCTTTCGTAGAGCGTAGTTCTACCAGCAAGTTCTTGAGAAGCCGCGAGTTCTGCTCCTTCGCCAATTCTCAACCTAAGCCAGCCAGCAGAAGTTGGTTCTCAGGCGTTTTTTGTCTTTGAAAATAAGTAGAATTTCAAGGAAAACAAAGAAATTCCATGACGGATGCCGAAAAATTTGTTAAGATTATGGGCGGAATGTGTAAGTACCTAAGGAGGAAAAAACGTGATTTTTGCTTATAACAAAGAATATGTCAGTGATACACTGCTTGCCATCACAGCAGATGATAAAGGATTAGAACAAACCGTCGAACGCAAAGGCAATGTTGCCCAAATCAAAAATGAAGAAGGCACGATCGTCGGCTGGAACTTTTTTGCGATCTCAGAAGTGATGACGATCGAAGGCCGTGGCCAAGTGACGTTGACGAAAGAACAAATCCAACAATTGAACACCATGATCAAAGAAGCAGGATTCAGCGAAGAACTGCCAGAAGATACAGAACCAAAAATCGTCGTTGGCTATGTGAAATCTTGTGTGGAACATCCAGACAGCGACCATCTGTCTATCACGGAAACAGAAGTTGGAGATGGGGAAGTCTTGCAAATCGTCTGTGGTGCTGCCAATATCCGTAAAGGCTTGAAAGTCGTTGTCGCAAAGCCTGGGGCAATGATGCCAGATGGCTTGATGATTTGGCCGGGGACGCTTCGTGGCGTAGAAAGCTTTGGAATGATCTGCTCTGCTAAAGAACTGCATTTAGAAGGTGCACCAATGAAAAAAGGCATCCTTGAGCTGCCTCAAGATGCCGTTGTAGGTGAAGCTTTTCCAGTCGGTAAAGCCTAAAAAAATGAACTGCCGCTTCCTGTTTTTGCGGCAGTTCATTTTTTGATTGTTTCGATTGGTTTTGATGATTAGTTGCTGCTGTCTGTTGATTGTTCGTTGATCGACGTATCAACGGAAAGTTTTACTTCTGCCGTTTTTTCTTCATCGCCACGATAGAAGGTTACAGTGATCGTGTCACCGACTTTGTGTTTGTACAACGCAGATTGCAGATCCGTTGTTGTGCTGACTTCTGTATCATCGATCTTCGTGATAACGTCATATTGTTGCAATCCTGCTTGTTCTGCTGGTGTTGCATTGTTGACTGAGTAGATCACAACGCCAGAAGTTACGGATGAAGGAACTTTCAAGATTTGTTCTTGTTGTTGTGATGTGATGGAACCTAAATCGATCGTTTGGATCCCTAGTGCAGGGCGAACCACTTTGCCGTCTGCTTCTAGTTGATTGATGATTTCAACGACATCGTTACTTGGGATCGCAAAGCCCATCCCTTCGACACTAACACCTGAAGCAGAGCCCGAGGTGCTGGCGATTTTACTTGAGTTGATCCCAATCACTTGGCCATCAACGTTGATCAGTGGACCACCAGAGTTCCCTGGGTTGATCGCAGCATCCGTTTGGATCGCATTGATGCTGATCGTACCACCAGATTCGTTTTGGCTTGTTACTTGACGATTCAAGGAAGAAACGATCCCTTGTGTCACAGAGTTTGCGTAGTCAGAGCCTAGAGGAGAACCGATCGCGATGGCTGGTTCGCCGACTTTCAAGGCACTTGAATCACCAAATGTTGCGGCAGTCTTCACATGCTCTGAAGAGATTTTCAATACAGCTAAGTCTGTGTAAGCGTCAGTACCGACCAATTCAGCTTTGACTTTCGTACCGTCTGCTAAAACAACTTCTAAACCGTCTTGACCTTCTACGACGTGGTTGTTGGTTACAACATAGGCATCGTCGCCATCGATTTTGTAGATGACCCCACTCCCTTCAGAAGAAGCTTCTAAAGCACTGTCGTCATCGCTTTGGCTATCGCCTTCACTTTGTCCGCCTTGCTGACCAAAGAGGCTGTTCCAATCGTTGCTTTGACTTTGTTGTAGATTAATGATGGAAACGACAGAATCTTGTACTTTTTCAACTGCCTCAGTGACATCGCTAGTCACATCAAGTTTTACATTGGATACTTGGGTTTGTCCGTTAGAATCTTGGACCCCGCTGTTGGTCGTGGTTTCTGGTGTTGAAGTCAAAGAGGAACCCATTGCCAGATACAGACCGCCGAAGGTCAATAAACCGCCGACCATACCGCCTAAAATCCCAATACCTAATCGTTTTAATAAACCAGGAGAAGTTTTCTTGCCTGGTGTGACATATTTTCTTGCCATTACTATTTCCCCCTTAATGAATAATTCGTTATAATCAGTATATTCCTTCTATCTGAGATTAGTCTACTAAGAGATTTTGAAAAAAATATGAAGAAGTTGCGTAAGAATCTGTTTCAAACGATGAAATTTTCTTCGCAAAACCCGTTCATTTTTGAATAAAAATAGCAGGCAAAACTGGGGAGAAGCGAAGGTCTGTTTATCCACAGTGTGTGGACAAACTTGAAAGCTTTGGTTGGGTGGGTGAAGAAACCCTTGAAGTGTCGCTGTTTTATAGATAAGATAGAAGGATTTCAAAGAAAGTCAAAGTGTGTAAAAGGTTGTGGATAGCATTGTCCACATTTTCATAAAATAAGGGGATAACGAGGAGGAACCTATGAAAATCAAAATCGTCACAGTAGGAAAATTAAAAGAAAAGTACCTCGTTCAAGGAATCAACGAGTACGCCAAACGATTGGGGGCATACGCAAAGCTTGAGTTTGTCGAAGTACCGGATGAAAAAGCACCAGAAACCTTGAGTGAAGCCCAAATGCTGCAGATCAAAGAAAAAGAAGGGCAGCGCATTTTAGCCAAAATCAAAGACACCGAATATGTCTTTGTCTTAGCGATCGAAGGCACCAACCCTACCAGCGAAGCCTTCGCCAAACAAATCGATCAACTCGGTATCCAAGGAAAAAGCCAACTGACCTTCGTCATCGGCGGCTCCCTAGGCTTAAGCCAAGAAGTCATGACCCGCAGTGATGCCAAAATCTCCTTTGGCAAAATGACCTATCCGCACCAACTCATGAAACTGATCTTATTGGAGCAAATCTATCGTGCGTATCGAATCAATACGGGGGCGCCGTATCATAAGTAAATACCTAAAGCAATATAATAGAAAAAAACTATCCACCGATAGTATCGGTAAAAAGGAGCAACAACCATGCGAAATATCAAATTAACGATTGAATATGACGGCAAGCGCTACTTAGGGTGGCAACGACTAGGAGATTCTGAAAAAACGATCCAAGAAAAAGTTGAAGGGGTCATCAAATTATTGACGGGAGAAGAAATTGAGATTGTGGGTTCTGGTAGAACCGATGCGGGCACGCATGCTCGAGGACAAGTGGCGAATTTCAAGACGACCCATCAAATGAGTTTGCCAGAGATGCAGCAGTTCTTTAACCGCTATTTGCCGCAAGACATCGTCGTCAACAAGATTGAAGAAGTGCCTGAGCGCTTCCATGCACGCTATCACGCCAAAGGCAAGCAATACAGCTATTATGTTTGGAACAACGCGATCCCATCGGTCTTTGCTCGCAATACTAGTTTTCATTGCCCGCAGCCCCTTGATTTGGAAAAAATGCAGCAAGCGGCTGAGAAGTTGATCGGCACCCATGATTTTATCGGCTTTTCTGCATTGAAAAAATCAAAAAAATCAACGGTGCGCACGATCGATGAAATCACCATCACACCAGAAGGCGACCTATTGCGGTTTACCTTCAAAGGCAACGGCTTTTTGCATAAAATGGTCCGAATCTTGACAGGCACACTGATTGCCATTGGCGATGGCACACTGCCACCAGAAGTGATCGATCAAGTGTTAGCCGATAAAGTACGACAAGCAGCTGGTGAAACAGTGCCTTCTCATGGCTTATTTCTAGATGAGGTGTATTATTAAAAGAAACAGGGTAATGGCTATTTAAGGAAAGGAGATCATCTATTGATCACATTAAAATCCCCACGAGAGATCGAACAAATGAAAACTTCTGGTCGTATCTTGGCAAGTATTCACGAACAGCTACGGGAAAAAATCGTTCCCGGTATCACTACGAACCAAATCAACGCCTTTGTCCATCAACAGATAGAAGCTGCAGGGGCAACAGCCGCGCAAATCGGGTTTGAAGGCTATGAATTTGCGACGTGTATCAGTGTCAATGAAGAGATTTGTCATGGTTTCCCTTCAGAATATGTTTTAAAATCAGGCGATGTCGTCAAAGTCGATTTTTGTGTCGATTACAAAGGGGCAATCTCTGACAGCTGTTGGACGTATGCGGTAGGAGAGATTTCGCCAGAACATCGAGCGCTGATGGAAGTCACGAAAGAAGCCTTGATGAGAGGCATCGAGCAAGCACAGGTCGGTAACCGAGTTGGCGATATTGGTTATGCGATCCAAAGCTTCGCTGAAGAAAAAGGGTATGGTGTCGTGCGGGACTTTATTGCTCACGGCATTGGCCCAACCATTCATGAAGAACCATTCTTTCCTCATTTCGGGTTACCTGGCAAAGGAATTCGGTTGAAAGAAGGCATGACGATCACTATCGAACCGATGATCGCGACCGGCACTTGGCGCATGAAGATGGACCCGAACGGCTGGACAGCACGCACGATCGACGGCAGTTATTGTGCCCAATATGAACATTCGATCGCCATCACCAAAGAAGGTCCAGTCATCATGACCTTGCAAAAGGAAGAAACGTCATCATCACTTAATGTCTTTGAAAAATAACTGTGTGTAATTTCCGTAACATGAATACTTTCTACTCCCCCTGTGTAGGGTGTAGTGTATATGATTTATCTATCGTTGGTTGTCGCACCAATTATTGTTGGTATAGTCATCGAACTATTTTCTCACTGGTTGGATGAGAAAGACAAAGACGACAACTAAGCAAGTTGCTATCCAACTCACATGCTAGCAGTCGCAACTAGCATAAACAAGGCGCTCCCTTTCGTCGCGGTTAGGGAGCGCCTTTGTGCTGCAGTGCTATAAACTTTCTATCGTTTCGCAAGGTTATTATATCACAGGGAAAATAAAAAACTACCCGTGATATCCACTCGAATAAATAAAGAAAACCTAATAAATTTGAAATTTAATTACCTCTACTTCTATTTTCCGAAATATGGATGGTAATCCCCACTTGAGGTATTACCGTGAAAAAAATAGTCTATAGTGGGAGTTATTGTTTTCTCATTTTTTTTAATTAGAGAAAAATTTAAATTAGGTGTACATGTAAGTGATAAATTCGGATAAAGTAAACGACCCAGAATTTTCTGATAAAGCCATGGGTGACGGTTTTGCAGGTATTCCAATTGAAGAAATTATTGGCTTCCTGATTAGTGGGAAAGTTAACTATTTTTTCGAACTAGCTATGCTATCGAATATAGAACACATGAGGGAATAAGTAGGGGAGGGACAGCAATCCCTGTTGTTTACTACTTACTTGCATCTAAATATTGTTAATACCTAAAGAGCGTATCAACGTGGTTATAATCAAATCGTTTATGTCAGTCATTGTCCTGCAATTTGACATTTCGGCATACTACAAATTTTTATTAGCACAGCAGAGTCCACTTTTGAGAACGATTCTTTTTAATGGAATTTAGGTGAATCGACCAAAAAGGATAATTATGTATATACTCCGTCGTGATATATGTTATACTATGTATATACAGAAAGAGGTGTTGCTCATGGAAATGTTACCTATAAAAAAATGGGGCAATAGTAACGGTCTTAGATTGCCAAAGTACATTATGGAGTATCTTGGCATTCATACTGATGACAAAGTGAAGATAATACAAGAAGAAGTAAACGGACATAAACGGCTAATCATCGAAGCAGCAAATTTAGAAAACGAGTTAACGATTGAAGAGTTATTTGAAAATTACACTGCTGAGAGAAATCATGTGGAAATTCAACATTTAGGTGAAGCAGTAGGGAATGAAAAATGGTAAGAAAACCTAGACAAGGGGATATTTTGTTATTGGATACAGCTCCTCGTTCTGGACATGAACAAACGGGAAAAAGACCCTATATTGTTTTAAGTCATGACATGATTGCAGATTATAGTAACGTTGCCACCGTTGCTCCGATTTCTAGTACAAGTAGAAACTATCCGTTATATGTAAGTATTGATCCAGACTATGGAATGAAGACAACAGGAAAAGTATTGTTGGATCAATTAACGACAATTGATTATGAAGCCAGAGCGTGTGTTTTTTTGGAAAAAGCGCATGAGCACTTGGTTGATGAGTTATTGATGAAAGTTAGAACAGTATTTCAAAAAGTAAGTAAATAAAAACAGCATGCTCATCTAATCGATGTTGACCATGCTGTTTTCTTTTATTCTATAAACGCTTTGTCTCGTAACATTATACACCGTACAATCTTTGAGATACTAGCTCTATTCCCGTGATCCTGAACGATGCTTTTATAAACAAGGCAACGGGGGGCGCTTTTGTGTTTGCACTAGCAGTCTTAATACTTTATGCTTGGCGATGGTTGAATTCGGCACGCTACTGCTGGGCATCATTGCAAAAATTTCGACAATTGAGTCTTCGATAAATTTATCAAGGAATCTAATGGCTGTAGGACTAGCCCACAGCGGCTAACATCAAACATCCCCATGATTGAGTTTGTCAGCCACAAAGGTTTCTACACTATACCTGCCCCACTTTGAGAGACTCTCTATAAATAAAGGGAAGGTTACATCTGTAAAATGACTGACCAAGAGATAACAAGCTTGACCTGAAACTTTATGAAAGACCTCAATTTCTTTGTATTGATTCACGAAGGCTTCAAAAGCTGTATAGCGATTTGAATCCATAAAAAACCGGATGTATTGCGTACTTGGGTAGTTTACTACAATACTAAATCGTTGAATGATTCCCTCATCTTGCAATTTCAAGATCCGATTGCCCACGGCTTGTCCCGTCAGGTGGACCATTTCGCCGATTTCTTTGTTCGATAATTTGCTGTTGTGTTTCAGGATAGCTAGGATTTGTTCATCGATGATGTCCATAAGGGTTCCTCCTTTCATAATGAAAGTAAATTGACTTTATCTTTTTCAAGAGACGCTTTGTTGTAGGGTCATATGTATTTATACTGGATTATAACAAATAAGAAAAGAAATGGTGATTCTATGAAAAAAGCTTTAGTAATTATTGATGTCCAAAATGACTATTTTAAAGAAGGAAGAATGGCCCTTCATTCCCCTGAACAGGCGCTTGCAAACATAAATAAACTAGAAGCGTCTTTTATCGAAAAGCAACTCCCGATCATCTATATCCAACACATCAACGATCAAGAAGCAGCTGATTTTTTTGAACGAGGGACCAAAGGTGTGCTGCTGCATGAACAGTTAAAAACAACGCATTCTTCTATTATTATCGAAAAGCACTTTCCTAACTCCTTCATTGAAACAAATTTAAAAGAGACGTTAGACTCTTTAGGTGTTCAACAAGTTATCATCACTGGGATGATGACGCATATGTGCATCGATTCAACCACAAGAGCTAGTAAAGAACTCGGTTATCAGCCCATACTGATTTCTGATGCCACGGCAACGAAAGCATTAACATTTGAAGCACACGAAATTCCTGCGGAAGCTGTTCAACGAGCGTTTTTATCGGCGTTGGAAACCTTCTCTACGGTGATGAAAACCGCTGACTATTTAAACGGATTGTAGAAAAATTGCGTATTTACTAACAAAGGCAAAGGTTCATTTGCATTGAGTGGTTCTTGATCACTCTTTGAAATTGGCGATCCTATCTCATTCCGCTTCAATGTTTCTAAAAAAAATGAATGCCCAGTTGCGTACCCACCAATGATACTGAGCTGGTTCCTCAAAGGATGCATGCGAACCAATTACGCACCAACCCATACAAAAGCCAAAAACGTTCGAGGATTTCTCTCGAACGTTTTTTTGGGCATCAAATTGGGCGAATCGGCGAAACTATGGTACAGTGCAACCAAACAAGGAGCGAGAGCCGCTCCTTCATGAGGCAAAGGGGCAATGGTGATGAAGCAAACAACGATGGCGTGGCTGTCAGAAATCTATAATTTGATCTTGCATCCTGGCACGAGACAGTGGGAACGAGAACAACTGGTGCAAGCAAAAAATACACTGGAAACCCAGCTGGCGACCAAACAAAAAGCAGGCAAACACGAAAAAGAATCGTCAAATAGCCTTGAAGACCAACAGATCAAGCGGGTTTTGGAAAAACTAGAAGCGTCGTTGCGTCCTTTGGCACTGAGAAACAATCTGACCCCGAATGTCGCAGAGTTCTATCAAACAATCAGCCAGTCAGCACCGAAAAAGGCAATGAATGAAGATACAGGCAAAGTCCAACCAGCAGAAGTTTCCGTGGAGCCGAACGAAACAGGTGAAAAAGCACAAGAAGTGGCTATTTTTGCTGGCGGCTGCTTTTGGTGTATGGTAGAGCCTTTTGAAGACCAGCCGGGCATTCTTTCCGTCTTGTCGGGGTATACCGGGGGAACAGTCCCGAATCCGACGTATGATCAAGTACTAAGCGGAACAACAGGGCATGTCGAAGCGGTAGAGATCATTTTTGATCCCAAAATCATCACCTATCAGGACTTGTTGCAGTTGTACTGGCAAGTGACTGACCCGACAGATGCTTTCGGACAATTTCAAGATCGCGGCAATTTTTATCGCCCAATCATTTTCTATACGACTGCTGAACAGGAAGTGCTTGCGCAAGAAGCCAAAAAGGAGCTAGCCCAATCTGGTTATTATCAGCAACCCATCGTGACCGAGATCCGCAAGGCCACGCAGTTTTGGCCAGCGGAAAACTACCATCAAGCATTTTACAAGAAGCAGCCAAAGCGCTACCAGCGGATCAAGCGAGCGCGCAAACAACTGATGCTTTTTTATCGGCTGAAACGCTGGACAAACCGAGGAAAAAAACGATCATAAACAGAAGATCACTAAAAAAAGCGAGGCTCCGAGAAAAGGGCAAAAGGATCAAATGAAGGCTCTTTTCTTCACAAGCCGCGTTTTTTTCTGCACTTTTAGCCAATTGGATAAAGAACGTAGATTTATTTTAGAATAATGTCCAAAGAAAGCGTTAACAATAAGAATTATAATAGAGAAAGAAAAAGTGGCGAAAAAGGTCGAAAAAGCAGGTGTCTTTTGCTTTATTCCTTTCTTCGAGGAAAGAAGGTGGGAAACACCAGAGAAAAATCAGCGGAAAAATCAATCGGCAACACCCCATAGCAACACAACATTTATTATATGAAGGTTCATATAAGTTAGGAGAAATGTGATGAAAAAAAAAGGAACGTTCGTCTCACTGTTTATGGCTCTCATTCTTTTTATCTTTTCAGAAAGAACAGTGTTTGCGGCAGAAGCGATCAATGAGATCGTCGCACCAACAGGAGTCAAAGCATTTCTAGTACTGATTCCATTAGTGTTAGTGCTGGTTTTGCTCTTTAAAAAAGTAGATATGATCATTGCTGGCTTGATTGCTGGGATCTTGGCGATGATTATTGGCGGGATCAGTTTAGCTGAAGCCAATTCGCAACTGTTGGAAGCTATTCCGACGATGTTGAGTATTACGGTGCCAATCATCAATTCCGCTGTAGCGATGGCGGTCTTCAAAGCGGGCAGTTATACGGCGGCCTTAACCTTAGCCAAAAGAGGGACCAAAGGAAAAGTGGAATATGTGGCTGGTTTTATTGTCATCTTATTGGCAGCAGCGACTTATATGTCTGGGATCGGCGGCGGGAGTGCGATGGTGATCGCACCGTTAGCATTTGCGGCAGTTGGGGTGGTACCCGAATTGATCGCAGCGATGTCGTTAGCGGCAGCGGTCTCCTTTACGACGTCTCCTGCCTCTTTGGAATCTAGTATCGTGTCTGAACTAGGCGGTTTTAGTGTCGCTTCTTATGTCGATCAAATGCGCCCATTTTGGTTGCTATTCGTTGGTTTGGCGATTTTATTGGCATTCTTCGGAACCAAGCGTCGTCATTTGGGCTTCAAAGAATCTGCCAACCAAGAGTATGAAAACAAAAGCAATGGTGAATTGTTCAAAACGACACTGCCTGCGATCTTCTTGCTTTTTGCGGTCATCTTTGGTCCGTTGATCAATGACCTGATCGGCTTTGTCCTCTTTACACCGCTAGTTTATATGGTGGTCACGTTGGCGTTGATTTTTGTTTGTACCGACTTTTCGATGAATCAATCGGTGGAAGCGATGGTGGACGGATCCACGTATATTTTGACCCGCTTGTTCCAAGTGGGGATCTTTTTAGCCTTCATCAACGTAATCGCTGAAACGGGGACGTTTGCTGTAATTGCCGGTGCGGCACAAAATGCCCCCGCAGCGATCGTCGTTCCCGTGGCGATCTTGACGGGTGTCTTGATTGGGATTCCCGCAGGTGCCTATGTCGGCTCCGTTTTAACACTCGTGCTACCAGTTGCCGTTTCATTAGGCTTCCAAGTCTTAGCTCTTGGCTTTGTAACGATGGGGGTTGGCCTCGGCAGTCAAATGAGTTTCGTCAACATTACGATGCAAGCTTTATCTTCTGGTTTCCAAATTCCGATTCTGGATGTAGTCAAAGGAAACGTGAAGTGGTTGAGTTTAGCAGCCGTATTATTATTAGTCATCGGCTTAGTGTTTGGCTGATGGATAGGAGGAAAACATGGATTTATTGATCAAGCAAGCACGTCTTGAAGACGATGCAGAATTAGTAGACATTGCAATTTCAGAAGGAAAAATCACCGCAGTTGCACCCAACATTGAAGAATCAGCAGCAACAACGATTGAGGCGAAAGGCAAAGTGGTGATCCCTGGATTGATCGAAAGCCATATCCACTTAGACAAAGCCTTGATCGCCGATCGTGAGCCCAATAATTCAGGTACGTTGCAAGAAGCGATCCAAGTTACGGCAAAGCTGAAACCGACCTTTACCGAAGAAGACATTTATGATCGGGCGAAACGCGCATTAGAAATGCTGATCGTACATGGCACGACTGCTGTGCGCACCCATGCCGAATTTGATCCAGCACAAGGCTTCACTGGATTTGACACCATCATGCGCTTAAAAGAAGAATACCGCGACTTGATCGATATTCAGGTCGTTGCCTTTCCGCAAGAAGGGATTTTTAAAGCCCCAGGGACGGATAAAATGATGATCGAAGCGATGGAAAAAGGCGCCGATGTCGTTGGCGGCATTCCTTACAATGATGCGCCAGCCAATGAACACATCGACTTGATCTTTGAGATCGCCAAACGATTTGACAAAGACATTGACTTGCATCAAGATTTTGCTGACGAAGCAGACGATACATCGATCGTCTACCTGTGTGAAAAAACCATCGCAGAAGGCTACCAAGGCCGGGTATCAGTAGGACATTTGACTGCGCTGCACGCCATGGAACCGGATCAGCTGGCAGAAGTCATCGATTTGATGGTCAAAGCCCAAATCAATGTGATGCCGTTGCCTGCGACCGACTTGCACTTAGGTGCTAGAAACGATGCCTACAACGTTCGCCGTGCCGTGACGCCGATTCGCAAATTACGTGATGCTGGTGTGAATATCTGCTTAGGCAGCAACAATATCCGAAACGCCTTTACGCCCTATGGCAATGGGGATTTGATCCAAATCGCTATGTTGGCTGTACCAGTGGCACACTTAGGCGGCGCCGATGACTTGCCGACGGTCTTGCCAATGATTACGACCAATACCGCCAAAGCATTAAATATCAAAGACTATGGAATCGCTGTTGGCAACCGCGCAGATTTGATTCTTTTAGATACTCAGAGAAAAGCCGATGTGCTGATCGATATACCTGAACGTTTGATGGTCATCAAAAATGGCCGCATCACTGTGGAAGTCAAAAAAGAGGTGACGATCCACCGCTAAGCGATTTTTCGCCCCTATGGTGGTTGTCACAAAAAAAGTGAATCACTGAAAGAACACGTCCGTCAAAGGCAGTCTGACTGCTTTTGACGGTTGTTTTTTTGTATAGGAGCAACGAGGTCGAAGGGTATGCGCTTTGATTTTCTGAAACCGACAGTGGGACGTTTTCGCTTCAATGAACCTTCCTGATCTAGAAATAGGGAATGCCGCCCATGCAAGGATTTCCTTGACTGATGAATATCCTGATTTTTGCTCTGCGGAGCTGTCCCTTATACTTAAAGAGACAATCGTGGATTATGACTTATTTTCAGCAATTATAAATAAGGAAGCGCTGGTTTTTTCTTTTAAAACCAAATGTTCGAAGCGACGCCAATGCGTAGTTTCTTTGACGCTTTACCTAAGAAACACACTGTTTTGCTGCTTTATGCGCTTCGTTGGTGTGTTGTCTTGTTAGTTTGAACGAATCTCTGACGCACCAGCTAAACACAACAAACAGAATCAAAGGCGTAAGCCATTAAACCATAGAAAATGAAAGAAAGGAGGGGAGCAGCGTAATGAAAAAGAAGCCGCTAAAATTGCTGCTCCTGGTGATCGGGCTAGTGAGTATTCCGTTGCGTTTTCCCTTCTTGCGAGATGCTTTTATTGCGCCCTTGTATGCGCTGCAAGCAGAAGACGAGCACTCATTAACGGAAGAAATGGCTGATTTGAAAGACGCTGATTTTCAATTTTTAACAAGCAACAAGCAAGGCTATTTAGGGGAGAAAATCCCCATCGAAATCGTGGCACATCAGCCAGTAACCGAAGTGGCGGTGGTTCTGCCGCCAGAGGCAGTGATCGAGCCCTCCTTGTTTCCCGAAGGAATGACGATTGAACAGATGGAAGCCGACCAGTGACAGCTGCTTAGCGAAACACCTCAGAGCAATTGGCTTTTGCCGATAATCTTTGAAGAAGAAGGAACTTACGAAGTACTGGTAGGAGAAGAACGGTTGGCAGTAGAAATCCAAGGTTCACCAGCAGAAGGTGAGGAAGGTCAGGAAGAAGCGCAAGAAAGCGATCGAGAGGAAGCAGAACCCGAGAACGAAGAGCAGAAAGATACAACCGATCCTGACCAAACAGAGCCAAAAGAGGGAGCACTTCCCAATGATGACGATGATTCGGAGAATCCTAAGCGATATGTCGCTAATTGGCAAGAGTTTATCTTAGCAATCCAAACCCGAACGGTTAAGTATATAACTTTGACCGAGAACTTTGACTCTCCTGATCGCCCTGCAGAAGGATTGAGTAACGTTACAATGACTGACTGGTTTGGAAATCAAAATCCCTCTGGAATAGCTACCTACCTCTATCTCAATTCACCAAGGATTTCTCGAACATTAATCATCGAAGGACAAGGACACACAATCGATTTTCGGTCAGTGTCGGTTTGTTTTAATAATATTACAGCACATCCAGAGACGCCTTGGGACATTACCCTCCAGAATATTGAGATGTATAGTGGAAATTACTATGGACCTATACAATATAACGACTTACAAGCTGATAATCAAAGAGCAGCGACGATACGGTACCATAATGTCAATCATGTCGGCAATCAAGTATTCCATGGGTATCAATCGACAGCTGTTTTATCGGGGAATGTTTCTTCTGTACAAAGGAATCCTTATGATGCAGGATTAGGACGTGGTAATTGGAATATTAATGCGACCAACCAAGCGAATTTTGAAGTCGGTTATTTGGAAGTTTTAGAGGGGGCTAAAGTTCACCTTTCGACAATCAATGCAGGAAATGTTTGGTTTCGCTATAGTCCCAATCCAACGTTTACGATTGGAGACGATGCGGAGGTTACAATCATTGCAAATGGTACAGGACAAGGTGAAGCATGGGGGGCAAATATATTCTTTAGATATAGTCCTGTCTTAACCGTAGGTAAAGGTGCGACCCTTGATTTGACGCCTAAAAGCAATTTTCCTGCTATTTCAACTAATGGTTGGGTTCCGGCTCAGACTACTCATATCAATCTACTAGAGGAAAGCACATTAAAAATTTCCAATTCTGGACGTAATACTGCTGCTAACAATGATACGACCAATATCATTTCTATGCCACCTGGTCATGGTAGTAGTATTAATCTCAGAAAAGGGAGTACGCTTGATATCGAAGCAGTCAACCAAAATAATTCTGCTAGCCATGCTATTTTTTTTCACGCATCTGGACAAATTAATATTGATGAAGATGCTACCCTAGATATTAAGTCAGACAGTCTCTCAGCAAGTCAAAGCTTAATTATGTTTTCGACCAATAATAATACGAATAACTCAACGATCAATATAGATGATGCTGCAAGGGTAAATTTACAAAAGACTAGATCAATCACCTCAAGTACGGCACACGTGATTCGAAATGCAATACTAAATGTAAGTAATCAGTCGATTAAGCAATGGATCCCTGGAAATACAAACGAGAATCCTAATTTTGATTGGGAGAATATCTTGAGGTTGAACGCGAATATTAACGGAGCAGGAATACCGGCTAATACGGTTAGCGCATTAGATCCCAATATAGCAGAACATGCTAGAGCGAACTTTACGCCAAGAGCGCAACGTCTCTTGTTTGAGAATATTCCTCCTGTCGAGATCGTGCTTGATCCTCTGACCAATGATCGCTCTCAACGCAATTCCTATACGATCACGGGAGAAACCAGTCCCGGCGCTTACGTTCGTTTCAGTAGGGATCTGAGTTTACCAGAACCAACCTTAGATACTGTTGTAAATGCTGAGGGCGAAACGGAATGGTTCCATGTCATTGCCGAAGAAGATGGCTCCTTTGAATTTGATCTCTCCCAATTTGATGACTTTGATTATTTCCGCGGGCAAGAAGTTGTAACGGCAACGGCATTTTTAAATGGACGACGCGATGAGACCTCCGTCATCGTAGACGGTGTCGATCCTCGAGATCCTCTGAATCCTGATGTAGATGTTGATCCAGATAATCGTCCGACGCTTCCTGAAAACCAAGGGTTGATCAGTATCGACTTTATCTCGCAATTTGATTTCGGACACGTGCCGATTCGTTCGAGTCAAGCCTATTATCCAGCACTGCCACAAAAACTGCGGAATGCAGAGGATGATCCTGCTGGTGGAGAACGTCCAAATTATGTTCAAATCTCGGATCGGCGTGAGGAGTCCACCGGCTGGACACTGAGCGCACGGCTAGATGAAGCAGGGTTTGTCAGTGAGGAAGGCCATCAGCTGCGGGGAGTACAACTCTTACTCAACAACATCCGCATGGCAACGACAAGTTCGAATACATCCAGCACCCCAACCTACTGGGAAAGCCGTGAATTAAATACAGGCAGACAAATCTTGGCAAAAGCAGAAGAGGGACAAGGCAGCGGGACATGGATCCAACGCTTTGGTGATGGAGAAACAATGGATCAAAGTGTGATGCTGGAAGTTCCTGTCAACGCTACGCCGCAAGCAACAAGCTATACGGGCATTATCCACTGGGAATTAAGCTTTGTCCCAGAGATGGACTGAGCCGCCCCAATGTTTCTCAGTAATCGGAAAAAGGAAGAAAATAGAGACAGCAGCTGCAGAGAAAATCTGCAGCTGTTTTTTTATCTGCAAGCAGCCATCGACGATGAAGCGACCGATAGCGCCCTTTGTGCTTTGGCGGATCTTCTTTGCTTAGAGAAATGAGGGGATCATTCATTTCGTATACTAGAGCAGATGCTGCTTTTTATTCCTTCACGTTGAAGGGCAAGAAGTAGTTTGGAAACATTCTGTCACAAAAGACGTAGTCGTTCGCCAAATGTTTCCTTAAAAATGAGAAGATCATTTTCTAGTCATTTGTTCTTTTTTCATCTATGATAGAAAGAAAACCGCTATCACGGAGAGTTTGTTTAAGAAAATCCTGTCAAAACTGTTTGACAATGCTTTAATATCAATGGATTTGAGCAGAAATCACAGCAGGTCTGCGTTAAGGTAGGAGAAGGAGGCCAAGATGACGATTGGGGAAGCACTAAAGAACCATCGAGTCACACAGCAAATGAGCCAAGAAGAAGTAGCAACAAAAATTTTAGTGACCCGCACATCGATCTCAAATTGGGAAACCGGCAAGACGGTCCCAGACAGTTTGAATTTATTAAAACTGAGTACCCTTTATGGGTGCAGTGTCGATGAGCTATTAAAAAAGGAGCGAGCAGGAATGAAAAAGAACTTTCGTACGATGACCTATGGTGCTGGATTGAAAGATGGAACGATGCGTTTGAAAATCGAGACCGATGCCAGCAAGTTTTTCCCAAAAGGGGTTGAAGTCAAAGCATCCGTCGATTTAGAAACAGGAGAAGTGACCTTTTTTGTCGAGCAAGAGGAGTTGAAAAAACTGAAAGCAGCCACTGACGAAAAATAAATTTTTTATGCAGTATTTTGCTGAATTTTGCTTGAACAAGAGAAAAAAAGTGATGGATAAAAAAACACGAGCCTAGCTGCGTCGTGTTTTTTTATGTGGGATGAAAGAGGGCTGAGACAATCGATGAAAGCTGATTCTACTTTTTCTTTTCTGCTATTTTCAAGGTTTGTAACGTTTGAGGAAAAGCGAAAAGATGCTAACGACTATATACAATATATAGTGAATATAACGGTTTTTGTCTAAATGAAGCACAATATATAGTATTTACTTTTTTGAGAGATTGTGTAAAATAGCAGGTGTAGTGAAGAAGGAGCTGTTGTTTTTGAGAGTAACTGTATGTTGCGGCACCCGTTTAGAAAATGAGAAAAAGTTGGCAAAGACCGCTCGTGCCATCGGCAATGCCTTGGCAAAAAATCACATCGAGTTGGTTTATTGCGGCCCTTTGGCTGGCTTGATGAGGGAGATCGTGAAAGGGGTCTTTGAGAAAGAAGGCGCAGTGACAGGGATCTATCCATCAGGTTCCTTTGCAGAAGATTTGCCGCCAATCGTCACTGGATCAAGCACCTATACTGAGTTCTATACGGATACGAGGGAGGAACAAACGCAACAATTGCTGGAAATGAGCGATGCCTACCTTGTATTACCTGGTGGATTTGGTACACTAGAGGAGTTGTCATCAGTATGCTCTTTTACGACTCTTGGGCCATTGTCAGGCAAGCCGATCGGTGTGTTGATGACCGAAGGCTTAACTGATGGACTAAAGCCGCTGCTAAAAATGGTTGAAGCTTCCAGCTTTGCTTGGGCTGAACTGTCTGAAACGCTCTTTTTCCTATCTGACGTTGAGTCGTTGATCCAACGATTGGCTGCGAAGGGGTCAGGAAAGGAGTGCTTGGCAGGATGAAGCATGTCTATTTAGCGGGACCGTTTTTTTCAAACGAACAAGTCGCCCGACTCAAACAGGTAGAACGCAGTTTAGCTGAAAACCCGCAGCCCTTGGCGGTCTATTCGCTGCGCTTGTACCAAGAAGGTTCATCTGAACCCAATACACCAGAACGGGCAAGAGAAATTTTCGAAAAAGACATGCTGGAATTGACACGAGCCGATGTCGTCGTTGCCGTTTTGGATGACCATGAAGGGATCACCGATCCGGGAACAGCCTTTGAAATCGGCGCAGCAAACCTACGAAATAAACCAGTGATCACTTTTCAGGAAAAAGCCGCGGCGGTCAATCTGATGTTGACGGAGTCGGTGCAAGCGTATTTGACTGATCTGGCGGCACGAACAGCGTATGATTTTGAAGAGATGGCGCACCGAGCATTTGTCGGTGACTATATTTAATAAAGGATGATGAATGTGTTATTAATCGCAGGAACGATCGGGGCAGGAAAAAGTAGTTTGACTGATTTTTTATCGAAGGAAATGGCGTCGAAGCCTTTCTATGAAAACGTGGAGGACAACGATGTTCTGCCATTGTTTTATTCCAATCCAGAGCGATACGCCTTTTTATTGCAGATTTTTTTCTTAAACAAAAGCTTTTTAGGGATGCGGGAAGCTTTGTCCAATGATGACAATGTCATTGACCGCTCCATCTATGAGGATAGTTTGATGTTTCATCTAAATGCGGATCTAGGTCGAATCGCACCGATGGAAGTCGAACAATACGATAACCTGTTGAACACGATGTTGCGGGAATTGGAAGAATCAGCGCCGTTGAAGCACCCAGATCTAATGGTTCATATCAAGGTTTCCTTGGATACAATGATTGAACGGATCAACAAACGTGGTCGTTCCTATGAACAAATTACCAACGATCCGACATTGTACGACTATTACAAAGAGTTGAATCAGCGGTACGATGAATGGTATGAAAACTTTGACGTTTGTCCGAAAATGCAAATTGATGGGGATCAATTGGACTTTGTTGCCAATGAAGACAACCTCATGGTGATCCTCGAGATGATCCAAGAAAAATTGGCGGAAGTCCGTGAGACCCATGGCAAAGGACACTATTGTACGGACAAAGCCATCGCAAAAGGTGACTTTTCCAAGAAAAACGCAGCATCTGTGACAAGCTGACCCAGCAGTTGAGGACAGCTTACGAAAAAAACAAGTGTCTTATCGACAATGGGAGGGAGCAAGGCGATGAATGTTGAACGATTTATTGAGGCGAGGAAACAGGCGGGCTTCTCGCAGCAAGAACTTTCGGAAGGAATCTGTACGCAAGCCACTTTGAGTAAATTTGAAAACAACGGGCAGGCACCGTCCCTCAAAATTTTGATCAAATTGTGTAATCGGATCGGCTTGCCATTGGTCGACTTGTTTTCTTCCATGAATGTCGCAACGACCAAAATCAAGGAAGAATTGGCAAAAGCCGAATTCTACTTGATCACGAGCGAGTATGAACAGTTGGCTGCATTGCTAAGTCAAATCGAAGTGAAGCTGATCGATGAACCAGCATTAAAAGCGCAATATGATTATTTAAAAGGCTTTGAAATGATTTTTAATGAAGCGGCGATTACCGATGTCTTGTTTCAATTCGATCAGTTATTGATGAATGAAACGGCGGAGGAATTGTTTGATCTCTTAGCGTATACTGGGATCGGTTTGGTGTATGCCAGAGAAGAGGAATGGGCAAAGGCCGAGTTTTATGTGACGAAGGTCTTTGAGAAAATTTATACCTATCCGATCAAAACGATCGAAGACACGTGGCGGGTGTTGAACATCGTCTTTCATTGCGGCGTCTTTTATGCGAAAGTCGATGATTTGGAAACTAGTGATACCTTGTTGAATTATGTGTTGGCGATTTGTTCCGACAATCATTTGACCTACTACTTGGCTCGCGCGGCAGCCCAACTGACCGAAAATGCCATTCGTGAACAACAGCCGAAAGAAACGATTTTGGAAATGTTACACGATGCACGAGCGTATGCCAAAATCAATAAAAATGTAAAATTACTGGCGCATTTAAAAGCGGTCGAAGAAACGATCGAATAAAAATATATTTTCGACAAAAAAGATTTGTTGCGCAAATGCTTGATAACTAGCAGTCCTTTTGACGAAGGGACTGCTTTTTTTGATTTTCTTTATATAAAAAAATATATAATCGTGTTGACAAAAAAATATATCGGGAGTATTCTTTAATTGTGAAAAAACTAACATAATTTGAGATACATCGTTTTGAGGAGAAGGGATTTTATGAAGGCAGCAGTGAGAGAAGCCGCTCGCACGATTCAGCGGATGGGCACGTCCATTGAGTTAAAAGTCGCTCATACAAAACCAGAAAGTGTACTGGACGAGCTGGAGAACCAGCTGAAAGGATACGACCATCGCTTTAGTGCCAATGATCCGCGATCGGAATTGAATCAGCTGAATCAGTTGGCAGGACAAAAGGGGCTTGTGCTTGATCCAGAATTGTACCAGCTGATCGAAATCGGCAAACATCATAGCTGTGCTCCCCACAGTCAGCTGAATATTGCCATCGGTCCACTGGTCCAAGCATGGCGCATCGGGTTTGAAGATGCCCGCATCGTATCAAAGACGCAGGTCAAAGAATTGCTTGCGCTAACAGACCCGCAACAGATCCAATTGGCAGCAGGCAAGGTTTTTTTGAAAAAAGCTGGAATGAGGATCGACCTCGGAGCATTAGCAAAAGGCTACATCGCTGATAAGTTACGCACCCATTGCCAAGCCCGTGGAGCAGCGTATGGATTGATCAACTTAGGCGGAAATATTGTCTGTTTCGGCGCTGCACCAAATCATTCGGACGGGCATTGGCGGATCGGGATCCGAGATCCCAAAGGCGGTCGGGCAGACACCTTGGGCATTTTGCCAATTAAGGACCAAACCGTCGTCACTTCGGGGATCTATGAGCGGGTCTTGACCACCGCTGAAGGAACGTATCATCATTTGATTGATCCTCAGAGTGGCTTTCCCATCGAATGTGGGTATTTGAGCATCACGATCGTTGCAGCGACATCGTTACTGGGGGAAATCTGGACTTCGCGCTTGTTTGGCAAGCCCATTCCAGTTGTTTTACAAGAGATTCAGCAGCAGCCAGAAATCGAAGGAATCATCGTAACCAAAGAAAATGAAGTCATTGCCTCTAAAGGCATTCAGGCAAGACTTTTAAGATAGCCCAACCAGAAAGGAAGAGACAGGATGAAATTTATCGGATTCGTGGGAACCAATGCCACTCGTTCCACCAATCGCACGTTGTTGCAGTTTATGAAAAAAATGTTTGCCAATGAGGCAGAGATCGAACTAGTCGAGATCAAAGATCTTCCAATGTTCAACAAACCAAAATCAAAAGAGTTGCCCGTACAAGTAACCCAGCTTGCCGAAAAAATCGCGGCAGCAGACGGTGTGATCATCAGCACACCAGAATACGATCATGCCGTACCCGCAGCGTTGATCAATGCTCTGAACTGGTTGTCCTATGGAATTTTCCCGTTTGTTGACAAGCCAGTGATGATCACTGGTGCTTCTTATGGGACGTTAGGTTCTTCTCGTGCGCAAGCCCATCTAAGACAGATTTTGGATTCTCCAGAGTTAAAAGCACGGATCATGCCTAGCTCTGAATTTCTATTAGGTCATTCGCTGCAAGCGTTTGACGAGCAAGGCAACTTGATCGATGAAGAGCAGACCCAAAAACTGCAAGGACTGTTCAACGATTTTCTTTTATTTGTAAAAATTACCAGCCAGTTGCAGCACGCCCATGCCGCCAATCAAAAAGAAGCTGCTGAATTTTCATGGGAAACCATCTAACCGCAAAAGATAGGAGCGTAAAGACAATGAAATTGATCGGAATCGTCGGATCAGCCGCTGAAGTCTCCACCAATCGTCAGCTGCTGAACTTTATCAAAAAGCAATACAAAAAGGAATTCACGTTAGAACTTGTAGAGATCAAAGACTTTCCTCTCTTTAATCAAGAGGAAGATCAAACCCAAAGCCCAGCCATCCAGCGTTTGAATCGGCAATTATTGATGGCAGACGGTGTGATCATTGCTACACCTGAGCACAACCATACCGTGACGGCAGGACTGAAAAGCTTGCTAGAATGGCTTTCATTCAAGATCCATCCTCTGGAAAACAAACCAGTGATGATCGTGGGTGCCTCATACTATGATCAAGGAACTTCAAGGGCCCAGCTGCATCTGCGCCAGATTTTGGACGCACCGGGAGTCAATGCTTTAGTGATGCCAGGAAATGAGTTTTTGTTGGGCAAAGCCAAAGAAGCTTTCGATGAAGCCGGTGATTTGATCGATGCCCGAACGGTTGCTTTTTTAGATGCGACGATCAACAGCTTCTTGCAATTTATCAAAGTCGTTTCTGCTTTAGCGGGTCCCAAACAATTGCCGCCCGAAGACCTCTACGCCACAGGGAAAATCGCAACCACCGTGGAAGGAGTGGATATGTATGATGATCAATGGCTGGAAAAAGCCGCTGAAGCAGTCGGTGCCGTTTCTGGCAATACCTACGTCAAACTAAATCGCGGCTTGCTGACAGTCGATCAGATCAATTACTTCTTAGATTCGATGCCGATGGAATTGACATTTGCCGATAGCAACAACCAATTCTTGTATTACAATCTGCGGGAAGAAGCCCAAAATATGCTGGCAGCACGTGTGCCAGGACAAGTCGGTAATCCATTAGCAAAATGCCATCCTGAAAAATCCTTCAAAAATGTTGAGTGGGTGATCCAACAGCTGCGCAGTGGGGCGACCGACGCGGTTCGGGTCCATGTGCCGAAACAGGTGCCAGAAAAATACATCGTCCACAATTATCAAGCGATGCACGATGAAAACGGTGAATATGCGGGGATCAACGAATACATCCTTGATTTCAAGCCAATCATCGAATGGTATTTGCAACAAACCGGTCAAAAACTTGTCGGCAATGAAGACGCCATTTCCAGTGCTTCTGTGCACCAAGAACCGACCGATGCGGTCACTAGTGCCAGTACTCATGACGCACCTGCAGCAGATGCGGTCACCAGCGCTTCAGTGAAATAAGGGTTGTCTAAAGGGAGAGAAGGAATCGCTAGAAGCATTCGCTTGCAATCAGTTGCCAAGCGAATGCTTCTCTTTTTGCTGCTTTTTTATGAATGAACGGTTTTCTATGAGCGATTGAGTTGATCAAGGACATCGTTGCGAGAATTTCACAAAGTTTCTGAAAAAAATTTGCATATTCATCTTTTGCTTCGTATACTAGTTTAGGACGTTGCTTATAAAACGGCTGTATCATCGTACATATTTTTTGATAGGAGGAATTGCATGAAAGACAAACGAAAAGTCTTGCGTCCGTTAGGATCAGGGTTTGCGATGGCGGTTCCTTTGTTTATAGGGATCCTCGTTCAGGACCCTTTGATAAGTTCTGTGGGGGCGATGGGGGCTTTTTCCTACTTGGCTTTTCAACATCGGTCCCTTTTTTATAATCTACGCGCCATTTTGACCCACGGCGCTGCGCTGCTGTTGGCATTTATTTTAGGCGCTGGGACAGCACTGATTCCTTGGAGCGCGCCTTTTATCATCGGTGCGTTGTCGTTTTCGGCGTTTTTGTTGTCAAAAGTGATGCGGATCCCCAAGCCCGACTATTTCTTCGTGTTGATGCTTTATGCCACCGGCTTTAATTTTCACGCAGCGCACCTTGGAGAGATCTTGCACCACAGTTCCTATTTGCTTTATGGCATCGCAGGCTCGCTGCTTGCTGGACTGGTGATTTCGTTGGCTGAACAGCTGCCGTTGAAAGAAGAAAAAACGGCCTTTCAACAACTGAGCTTGCACGAGAAATATTCGCTAGCATTATCTCAGCAACCAGAAATGGTCATCAAGGCGCTGCACTTTTCTTTGATATTGTTCATTGCGACCTACATTGCCTATCTGTTGCGGGACAGCAACGGCTATTGGATCTTGATTTCTGCTGCTGCCGTCTTGGCAGGAGAACATATGGAAAAAATCAAAAATCGCACGATCGGCAGGGTATTGGGAGGAATCGTGGGGCTGCTGCTGGGTTTCTTATTGATGTCCTTGCATATGCCCCTTGAAGCGATCGCAGTGGTATTGATCATTCTAAACATATTGACGGAGTTTTTTATGCCAGTCAATTATACCGTTGCTAATTTTTTTACCAACCCGCAAGTCCTGCTGTTAATGACCATCGGTACTAGTTTTACGCCGCTGAAATTGATCCCATTGCGTTTTTCAGGGGCATTGATCGGCAGCGTGCTGGCAATGCTGTTGATCTTTCTAATGGATTGGGCAGTAAAGCAAATGGAGCAAGCACTGGGAAACAAACCAGAAGACACGACGGATCAAACACAATAGAATAATGCACCATCATCGATAAGCAAGAGCTGTAGCTCTTGCTTTTTTTGCCTTTGATTCTCTATCTAAACGTTATCTCCATCGGATAGGAAAAATAAGGGAAATATGAAATAATCGAGCAAAGGTTCCTATTTTGAAATAGAAGCGTTTACATTTTTGCAAACTAAAGTGGCAGAAACATCTACTTTTTTTGTTGTAAGCGAAATCATATACTCAAATCAGAGAAGGAGAGAAAGTTGTGAAAAAACGAATCGTAGATGTTTTGCATCGCCTGTTAGTGACTGATTATCCACTATCCATCGAGCAACTGGCAGAAGAGACTGCAGCCAGTGGGCGGACGATCCGCAATGATTTGAATGAGATCAACACGTTTCTTGCTGACTTACACATCGGACCGATCCAAACTCTTCGAGGAAAGGGCATCCTTTTGGAACTGACCTCGAAACAGCAAGCCATCGTTTGGCAGGCATTACACGCACAACAGTCGGAATATATGACCCGTGAAGAGCGTCGTTTTGATCTGCTGCTGCATCTGACATTTTCAAAAGAGATCCTGGTGTTGAATAAAAAAGAAGAAGCGTACCAGATATCGAAAAGTAGCATGGATGAAGACATGCGCCGTTTGCGGGCGGACATCAATAAATATGGCATTGAGATCATCAGCCTAGGAAAAAAAGGACTGCGGTTGAATGGATCGGAACGAGCGATTCGGACGATGATTTTTGACATCATCAATCAGCGGATCGGTAGGTTGCCACTTGATAAACAGACCCCAGATTTAGTCTTTACGAAATTGCTTTATCGCTATTTGCCGCAAAAAGAAATCAAACAGATCCAACTAGTGATGCAAGCAGTGTTGCCGCCAAATCAAAATGAGTTGTATAGCAGCCAAATCTTATTGTTTACCGCCATTTGGCTGATGCGTATCAGAATGAAGGAATTTATCACTCGCATGAACTGGTCTACTTCTAGCAATCAGCTCCAAGGATCAGCCTATATCCAGGCGATCGCTGAAACCTTTTCGATCGAGCCACCAGAAATCGAAGTCAACTATCTTTCTTTCATCATCGAGTCACTGAACTTTAAAGATTTGTCCAATTCCATCGAATGGGCACATGCGCAACTTTTGTCGCTGCAGCTGATCCAATTTGTCGAATGCCAAACCAAGATCCCTTTTAGTAAAAAGGAAGAAGAGCTGTTAGAGGGATTGTATAAACATATGGCAGCGCTGATCGTTCGAGCCAAGAGCGGCATTCAAGTACCCAATCCGATCAAAGAGACTATTCGCAAAAATTATGGACAAATCTACCAAGCCGTCAAGGGCTTCGCCCCCACGATCGAAGAGATCGTCGGTCAACCACTATCAGAAGATGAACTGACATTTCTCGTGATCCATTTTTCTACAGCCCTAAGTTCATTGAACCACGAGCTCATTACGAGCTATAAGGCGGTCGTCGTCTGTAACCATGGAATGGCAACCGGCAATCTGCTGGCAGCCAGCCTCAAGGAGAAGTTTCCAGAAGTAGAAGTTGCGGCAGTCTTGAATTCACAAGAAGTCAATTTGATTACGAAATTCGATGTGGATCTGGTTTTTTCAACCTATGAGATCGATTATCGAGAAAAGCCGGTATTACTGATCCCACCGATCATCAATGAAGAAAATCACCAAGTGATCCGCCGTTTCTTAAACAACAATGAACAATTCAAGCGGATCGCCTTTGACCAAAAAAATGCCACGCTGTTCTTCAATCAGTTGCTTACAGTGATTGAAGAAAGCGGCGGGACAGTCGATGCTGCCGCCTATCGCAAATTGACACACTTGTTTGAACAAAATCAATTAGCCATTAATGCAAGGGAGATTCAGCCAATGTTAAAAGATGTTTTATCCGCTAATCATATTCAATTAAACGTTCCTGTTCAAAATTGGGAAGAAGCCATTGAACGCTCTGCGCAGCCGCTAGTAAAAGAACAGATCATCGAAAAACGCTATATCGAGGCAATGGTTGCGGCGGTGGAGGAATACGGGCCTTATATCGTCATTGGCAAACATTTGGCGTTGGCGCATGCACGACCAGAAGATGGCGCCCAGCAGTTGGGTGTGAGTGTCCTCACCTTGGCGCCGCCAGTCGCATTTGGGAACCCAGAAATGGACCCCGTCAAAATCATTTTTTGCTTGGCTGCGGTGGACTCCTACTCTCATCTTGCCATCATGAAGGAATTGATCGAACTGATCAATGATGAAGAAAAAGTCACGCAGTTGCTGGCTTGCTCTACGATTGAAGCGTTTCAATCATTGCTATTTTCATAAAAAACAAGAAAAGGGGAAAAAATCATGAACAAATTATCGATCTTATTCGTATGCGGTGCAGGTCTTGGCAGCAGCTTTGCGGCTCAGATGTCAACAGAAGATGTCTTAACGAAATTAGGAGTGGAGGCGAAATTGGATCATGTCGATATCTCATCAGCGGTATCAATGAAACCAGACATCATCATTACGGCAGAGAATTTCCGAACGCAATTTGAAAAGTTTGCCTTGGACCCGACAACCGCAATCATTTATTTACGCAACATCGTTTCAAAACCAGAAATCGAAGAAAAAATCACCCCAGTATTAAAGGAAAAAGGTGCACTGTAAGGAAGAGGCATGACGAAGGGAGTTTGAAAAAATGGGCATCATCAATTTTATCATTGATAATATTTTAACGCAGGCATCGATCACGATCGCTTTGATCGCGATGTTAGGGCTGCTGCTTCAGAAAAAGTCAGCAGGTCAAGTCATTTCAGGAAGTTTGAAGACGCTATTGGGCTTCCAGGTTTTAAGCGCTGGTTCTAGCATCATCGTCGGTAGTTTGACCTATTTCGGCGAGATTTTCACAGAAGGATTCGACATGCAAGGCATAATTCCTTCCATCGAAGCCATCAACGGGCAAGCGATGAATGAGTTGGGCTTGGGTCGGGACATAGCGCTGACATTTTTAGCCATCTTTGTTTTTAATATTTTATTGGCACGCTTTACAAAATGGAAATATATCTTCTTAACGGGTCAAGCCATTTTATGGATGGCGACCATGACGACGGTCTTTGGCTATTTCGCTGGTTTACGCGGCGTTGTCTTGATTCTTGTCGGTGGGTTGATTGGGGCGATCTTTGCCGTAGCGATGCCAGCGATGGCTCAGCCCATCATCCGCAAAGTCACTGGGTCAGACGACATTGCTCTCGGACATTTCTGTACGATCGGCTACCTCTTTGAAGCAGGCGTTGCCTATCTGTTTGGAGAAAGAGGCGAGAAGAAAAAATCGATCGAAGACATCAAACTGCCACGTTCTTTTGAATTTTTACAAGATACCTATCTTTCTGTCATGGTCGTGATGGTTCCACTGTATATCGTGACGGTCTTGTTTGCTGGAGAAACCTTTGCTTCTACGCTCTCTGGTGATCAAAATTACATCATGTATGCCTTCTTACAAGCCATTCAATTCGTGGTTGGGGTCTATGTTTTGTTAGCAGGCGTTCGGTTGCTCTTAGGCGAGATCGTCCCTGCGTTTCGTGGGATCGCCATGAAATTGGTGCCTGATGCAAAACCAGCACTCGATTGCCCAGTGTTCTTCCCATATAGCCCAAATGCAGTTATTTTAGGCTTCATTACTACAACGATTGGGACAGTCATCGCCATGTTCGTTTTACCAGTCTTTGGCTTGGCGATGATCTTGCCAGGGATGCTGACGAACTTCTTTGCAGGCGGTACCGCTGGGATCTTCGGCAATGCGGTCGGTGGACGTCGAGGGGCGATCATCGGAGGGATCTTTCACGGCTTCTTCATTACGTTACTGCCAGCCCTACTTGTAACGATCTTCAATCAAATGGGCTTTGTTAACGCTACGGCAACTGATGTGGATACCGTTACGGCAGCCTTGCTATATGCTTGGATCATCAGTCCCTTATTGAAAAACTTTTAATCGCTAGGAGGAAGACCTATGTTCTCTTTTTTCAAAAAAGAAAAAAAGCCCACAGAAACACCAGCGGTTCCTTTGACCGCTGAAGAAAGCCAAGAGGCAGAAGCGCTTATTGCAAATCTAGAAAGTCAGTTGCAAGCAGAAACTGACATCGACGAACAAGCAAAATTGTATGAAGCGTTAGGCTTGGCGCAGGCAAAACTTTCCCGCACAGAAGAAGCGATCGACGCATTGGAAAAAAGCTTGCAGGCGAAAAAATCGATCGGGGACGGCTACAAAAAACTGATGTCCCTTTACAATGCTCAGCGTGCCGCCGCCGCACGAAACGGCGACGATGCAAAGATCGACTATTACATGGACAAAATGGAAGAAATGCGGCAAATCGCCAAACAACTTACGATCAGCGGCAATTAAACTAGACGAGGTGGAATCAAGGATGTATACAACATTAAAAGAAGTAACGAAAACAGCAGAAGCATTGAATTTTACAGTGGGGGCTTTTAATACCCATAATTTAGAAATGCTGCCAAGTATGCTGCGGGCAGCCAAAGAGATGGGGGCACCCATCATCATTCAAACAAGTATCGATACGGCGAAATACATCGGCTATGATGTCTTGGTCAATGTCGTCAAAACGATTGCCGATCACGAGCTAGTAGATGCTGTCTTGCATTTGGATCATGCCAGAGATTTCGATGAGATCAAAGCGGCGATTGATAGCGGCTATAGCTCGGTGATGTATGATGGCTCGCATTTGCCCTTCAAAGAAAACATTTTGAAAACGCGCGCAGTCGTAGAATACGCTCATGCCCATGGGGTGTCCGTCGAAGGAGAACTAGGAACGATCGGCGGCACAGAAGAAGGCATTCATGTGGAAGAAGACGATAAAGTCTTCACACGCCCAGAAGATGCGGTAGAGTTTGTCGCTGCTACTGGCGTCGATGCGCTAGCCATCGCTATCGGAACCAATCACGGTCAATTCCGCTCCAAAACCGAAGTGAATGTTGAGTTATTGAAGGAGATCCATGCAGTCGTCGACGTGCCGCTAGTCATTCATGGAGGAACTGGCGTCAAAGAAGAAGATTATCCTGAATTGATCAATAACGGCATTCGCAAGTTTAATGTAGGTACTGAATTGTTGGTCAATTGGACGAAGATTGCGAAAGAAAATTTTGGGGCAACGGAAGTCAACAAATCTTTGCGCCACAACGTGATCCCATCCAATGAAGCCATCAAAGAAATCGTCAAGCACAAGATCGGCCTTTTCATGAATACGAAAGCGCCGACTGCGATCGGCAAATAGATGGTACGCAAAAAGATGCTTGTTTTATTAGCAGGCAGCCCTGGAACTGGAAAAAGTTATTTACTGAATCTGTTGAAGAAACGTTTTCCTGATCTTTTCGCTCTTACGCCAGATGAAATCAAAGAGTGCTATGCCGAATCCCTCGGCTTTGATTCATTGGCAGAAAAAGCCCAGATCGAAAAGCAGTATGTTTGGCCTTTTTACTATCAGGCATTGGGCTTGTACATGTCTTTAGGAAAACGCTTGGTGGTCTCGGAATACCCTTTTAGTGAAAAACAGAAGCCATTGCTGACTTTTCTCGCCCAAAGCTATGGCTATGACTGCTTGACCATACGTTTGACAGCTTCTTTTGAAACCTTATGGGAAAGACGTTACTTACGTGATCGAGCGGATGACCGCCATTTGAGTTTTATCATGGAACGGTACCATTACGGGGATGTACTGGAAGATAGACAAGCTGCAACCAACCATATAACCAAAGAAGCGTTTCGGCAAATCATCACTGATCGCCGTTACGATGACTTTCAGTTAGGAGCGCTTATCGAAGTCAATGTGGAAGATTACGAGCAAGTGGATTATCGCCCGTTGATCGAGAGAATCGCTGAACAACTCAATGACTCAAATTGAAGAAAAACAGGCGCTACACCTGAAAAGGGCAGCGCCTGTTTTTTTAGTCTAAGCCCAAAAATTTCGAAGTTCCTTGGTTTTGGACTTGGAGGATTTCGGCTAATACTTTGGCATCAAATTGCCCCTCTTTATTGGCAGAATAGACATTGACCTTGAGCTGGTAGTCGGGCAAAGCATAGTTTTCAAGACTTGCTTCAAGCTGCGCGACCGCTTGTTTCGAGAGTGGTTCACCGACGAGTTTTAATTCAAGGGATTGTTTCTGCTCATTAAGTGTTTGCTCCAGCAAATAATGTTCCCCCAGTTTGGCTTCTACAAAACGCTTGGCATGGTATTCCACGATGGTCGTTTGGATCGTCGTATAAACGAAGAAACTGCCAATGACCGTGATCGGTAAGGCAACCACGGCAAACTTCCACCATTTTTGGTGACGGAAATCCCCATACTGCAACAGCCAGATGGTAATGAACAAGGAAAAACAAATCAAAAAGGAATTGGTGAAGAAGAGTTGAGCAGACTCCCATGAAATCGAATAGTCTTTGATCGACAGCCCATAACCCGTCACACAAAGCGGCAAAATCAGGGACGTCCCGATGGAGACACCGATAATGACATCGTTGTCGCGGCCTCTGACTTTGGCAAAAGCCAGTGCTGAACCACCGATCAATGCGATGCAAATATCCCAAATCGTCGCAGACGTCTGGGTCATGATTTCAGGGGTTGTATCTTTGACTGGCGTGAGTAAGAAAAAGGCAAATGAGATGATAAGTACGATGATGACTTGGATGCTAAAGACCAGCAGCCCTTTTTTGACTAAGCGCAAGTGGGAAAGACCTAAACCAAAGCCGATCCCGTTGATCCCATTTAAAAGTGGCGAAATCAACATCGCCCCGATAATCGAGGTAGTGGAATTGTAATTCAAACCAATCGAAGCAATCAGCGTTGCACAAACTAAAAGTGCATAGACGAGCATCGTTTGGTCCATATCTTTTTGAATTTTTCCAATCAATTGTTCTTTGGAAACTAAATCAGGCGTTAAGTTCACCTTCATCATCCTTTCTGAGAAAAATCGTTCTGCTCTTTTCATTGTCCCTTAAATCGGCTGATTTTACAAAAATCTGCGTTTATCAGGCGATGGCAGCAACGAGAATTCAATGATTGGGTTGCCAATCTTTTGCAAAACCGCCGATTTCCTCTAGAATAAGAAGCATAACAGAGAAATGGAAAAGGCGCGGAATGGATGAAAGATTATTTTGCGCAATACAAACGCCTGTTATCGATCGCTGAAGCAGGTTTATACTATGGCAAAGATGTGTACGATAAGGAACGTTACCAAGAGATCAAAGAGTTGGCATTGCATTTGATGAGTACCGTCGTGGATCAAGACGCAGCTGCGTTGACCCTTTTAACAGAAAAAAATGAGGGCTATCCTACGCCCAAAGTCGATGTACGAGCATTGATCCAAAAAGACGAAAAAATCTTGCTGGTGGAAGACAGTCTGACGAAAGAATGGTCACTGCCAGGAGGCTATGCAGAAATTGGCTTGACGCCACGGGAAAACATCAAAAAAGAAGTGCTGGAAGAAACTGGCTTACTCGTTGAGGTCAAGGAGCTGCGAGCAATTTTTGATACGAATCTAAGACCAGACATTCCGCAAGTGTTTCAATACTATAAGCTGGTCTTTGCCTGTGATGTTTTGGCAGGGGACTTCATCAAAAACAGTGAAACCTCCAACAGCGATTACTTTTTGTTGAAGGAGCTGCCGAAGCTTTCCATCAAGCGCACCACCAAGGAACAACTGGAGCAATTGGTGAATGAGAAGTCGTTACACGTTGATTAAAAACAGCTAAGGGTAAGATGTTGGAAAAAGCGTTTTATTGGTTTTTTTAACTGGATAATATTTACTTGCAGATAAAGTTGGTTTATGATTGATTTCGTCGTTTTCATTATAAAAAATCAAGCAATGGCGACACCTTTGCTTGATTGCTGGAGGAGTAAAAATGAAGAATCAAATCAATTCCTTTTTTGGGCTGGATGCCTTACAAACAACGGTCAAACGAGAAATCTTAGCTGGTTTTACCACCTTTATCTCGATGGCCTATATTTTATTCGTCAATCCAACGGTCCTTGGGGCATCTGGGATGGACGAAGGTGCCGTCTTTACGGCAACGGCGTTAGCCAGCGCATTGGGCTGTATCTTGATGGGGGTTTTAGCAAAATACCCGATCGCTACGGCACCCGCATTAGGGATCAACGCGTTCTTTTCTTATTCAGTCTGTATTGGAATGGGGGTTCCATGGCAAACAGCATTAGCGGGTGTGTTTGTGGCATCACTGATTTTCATCGTGATCACGATCTTTAAATTACGGGAGCTGATCATTGATGCGATCCCTGCTGATTTAAAATATGCCATCTCTGGGGGGATCGGTCTGTTCATCGCCTTTTTGGGATTGAGCGAAGGCGGGATCATCGTTTCCGATGATTCGACCCTTGTGGCACTAGGTTCATTGAGTGTCGGTACGACGTGGCTGACGATTTTTGGGTTAGTGATCACTGCCGTCTTGATGGTTCGCAGAGTTCCTGGTGGAATTTTTATCGGGATGGCCGCAACAACTGTTTTAGGTCTTTTGACTGGCTTGATCCAAGCACCATCCAGTATCGTTTCTGCTGCACCGAGTATTTCGTCCACATTCTTAGTGGCGCTAAACCATGTAGGAGACATCAACTCCCTGCAAATGTGGGTCGTAGTACTGACTTTCTTACTCGTCACTTTCTTTGATACTGCAGGCACCTTGGTGGGACTTGCCAATCAAGCGGGTTTTATGAAAGACAACAAAATGCCGCGGGTCGGCAAAGCACTTGCTTCTGACTCCACCGCCATGCTCGCTGGTTCTTTATTAGGGACCTCACCAGTAGGCGCATATGTCGAATCCTCCGCTGGGATCGCCGTGGGCGGTCGCTCTGGCTTGACTGCCGTGACGACTGGAATTTTCTTCTTGTTCGGCTTGTTCTTTTCACCATTGCTATCCGTTGTTACTTCCCAAGTGACGGCACCAGCACTGATCGTTGTAGGTGTGCTGATGGCACAATCGCTGCGAGAAATCAAATGGCACGAAATGGAAATCGCAATCCCAGCCTTCTTGATTCTACTAGGCATGCCGTTGACCTATAGCATCTCCGATGGGATCGCCTTGGGTTTCATCTTTTACCCAATCACCATGTTAGCAGCCAAACGCGGCAAAGAAGTCTCACCAATCATGTACGGCTTGTTCTTTGTCTTTCTTGGGTTTATGTGGATTTTGAATGTGTGAGAGAGACGTTTTAATGTAAACTTAGGATAGGATTTCAACTAATAAAAAACCAGTTAAGCGTGGCTTAGCTGGTTTTTATTATATGTCGCTTGCTATAAAAATGTTCAGAATTGAATAAGGATTTACTATCCGTGGTTTATATGCCGACGGATCAGGGCGTTGTATTGCTTAAAAAAATACTCAATGATCTGATCGATCTTCGCCATATCTTGTAAAGGGAGGTTTTAGTTTCTCTACCATTCATTGATTGTAAGATTACTTTGAAGTGAAGCTTCATTCCAAAACCGCCTAACCCAACAATTTTCACGCAAAACCTGCGCTTTTCTTTCAGTTATTGTTATAATAAAAGAAAACGCAAAGGTGGGAAATCATGACAACGATCAAGGACATTGCTGAAAAGGCGGGAGTAGCGAAAAGTACGGTTTCCCGCTATCTGAACAATGGCTATATCAGTGAAGAAAAGCGCAAAAAAATTGATCAGATCATTGCTGACACTGGCTATCGCCCCAATACATTTGCTCGTTCGCTGAAAGCCCAAGACACGAAATTGCTGGGCGTGATCATTCCTCGACTGAATTCACCATCGACAAATGATGTGTTGAAAGGGATCGATACGACGGCACGGGAAAACGGCTATCAAATGCTGATCACCAACTCTGATCAAAGCGATGAACGGGAATTAGAAAATATCGAAATGCTGGTCAAACAAAAAGTAGCAGGGATGATCCTGTTTGCGCGCAAAATCACGCCGCAGCTGCAAGCGGTGCTGGCAGAGGTTCCTATGCCTGTTTTATTGTTAGGTCAACAGTTAGCTGGCATTCATTCCATCGTCCATGAAGATTATCAAGCTGGCAAAATCATGGCAGAATATGCAGTCAGCGCTGGCCACCGACGTTATTTATTTGTTGGTGTCAGCGAAAATGATTATGCGGTAGGTGTCTTGCGGAAAAAAGGATTTCTTGATGTCTTGGCACAAACGCCCAACGTCAAAGTCGACTTTATCGAAACGTCCTTTTCAAGAAGAGAAACGTACCAAAAAGCCCTTGTGTTCTTGAAAGATCAATCGGCAACGTACATCGCCTGTGCTACCGACAATATTGCTGTTGCTGTATTGAAAGCCGCCCATGAACTAGGGTATCAAGTGCCGCAAGACTTTTCCTTGAACGGATTTGGTGGCTATGATTCGACGGATTATGTCTATCCGACCATCACAACGACCCAATATCCCTATGTCCAATTAGGCATCGATGCCGTCTTAACGATCCAAAAACTGACACAAGGGGAAGAGGTTCCTGAAGTGATCGAATTACCGAATCGATTAGTGGTCAAACAGTCGACTGCCAAGCTTGACAAGCAGGAGAAATAAAGCAAACATTTTAAGAGAAAACAGAACGTCCAGTTGCGGCGTTCTGTTTTTTTATTTTCTTTGCTTGCAATTGCAAACGGTTTCTGTTAATCTACAAATGTAGAACCGGTTCCACAAATGAACCGACGATCAAAGGAGTGGGAAAAATGAAGGAACAAAAAACGATCGACCAAGTGTTAGAAGCTGTTGGCGGCAAAGAAAATGTCAAAAACTTTGAACACTGTGCCACACGTTTGCGCTTGATTTTGAAAGACGATCAGTTAGTAGATAAAGACAAAGCGGAAGCAGTTGAGGGCAGCAAGGGCTATTTTTTCAACACGGGACAGCATCAGTTCATTTTTGGAACAGGAAAAGTCAATGAAGTTTATCAAGCCTTCGCAGCAGAAATGGGCAATGACGCCTCCGCTGATAAAGCTGGCTTCAAAGATGATGTCTATTCGAATCTGTCACCCGTCCAAAAAGTTGTCCGCACGTTGTCAGATGTCTTGGTGCCATTGATTCCAGCTTTGGTAACGACGGGGCTTTTGATGGGGATTCGGGGATTATTGACCGAGTTGGGGGTCACTTATAGTGCTGACTGGTTAGCTATGTTTGAAATGTTAACGGATACAGCGTTTGCCTTTTTACCTGTTTTGATCGCCTATAGTGCGACGAAAAAATTCGGCGGTAATCCGATCATTGGGATCGTGGTAGGATTGATGATGGTGGCACCGCAATTGCCGAACGCTTGGGCAGTTGCCAGCGGGGATGCAGAGCCATTGCACTTATTCGGTTTATCGATCTCTGGGTATCAAGGGTCGATTTTTCCAGCAATTATTGTCGGGCTCTTAGTTTCTAAGCTAGAAAAATGGTTCCGTAAATTTGTTCCGCAAATGATGGATTTGATCGTGACACCATTCTTAACGATCGTCATTACTTTAGGTTTGATTTTGTTTGCGTTAGGACCAATCTTGCAAGTAGCTGAAAGAGCAGTCATCAACAGTATCGTCTACTTGGTGCAAGCACCATTGGGCATCGGTTATATCATTTACGGAGGGGTTCAGCAAGTGATCGTGATCACTGGATTGCACCATTCGTTAAGTATTATTGAGTTAGGGTTATTGAATACGACAGGCGAAAACGTCCTACAAGTCTTAGGTACAGCAAGTATGGCGGGACAATTTGGGGCTGCGATCGCTGCGGCATTTATTTATAAAAACAAAGTCAAACGCTCAAATGCCATCAGTGCGGCGGTTCCAACCTTATTTGGGATCACGGAACCTTTACTATTTGGGGTCAACTTACGCTCGATGCGCATTTTTGGCGCAGGCATGCTGGGAGGCGCAGTCGGCGGGTTTGCGACGTATGTCTTCCAATTAGCTGCCACTGGGATGGGCATCACTTTTATACCAGGTCTATTGTTGTATACTGGAGATTTCGGTGCCATGCTGAAATACGTTGTCGTGATTTTGATTGCCTTTGGTGTCGGTTTTGCTGGTGTCCAATTGCAGCGCAAACCGCTAGCCAAAGAGTTGAACCAATAAATAATCCCTTGCTGTTCATCGGCAAGAGAAAAGAGGTACCACATTGTTAACGAAGGAATACTGGGCACAGCTTGCCCAAACCCAAAACGATTTAGCAGAAAAAATCAGTGCTGATGCGTGGCGCTTGAACTACCATTTGATGCCAGAAACAGGATGGATGAACGACCCGAATGGTCTTTGCCAATTCAAAGGCGTGGTTCATTTTTACCATCAATATGTACCGCAAACGCCCCATGGCGGGGAACCACCCCACTGGGGACACAAAACGTCGACGGATTATGTCACGTTTCAAGAAGAAGCGCTGTTTCTTTCTCCCGAACACGACTATGACAAAGACGGGGTCTACTCGGGTTCTGCCTTTATCGAGAATGACGCGATCCATTTCTTCTATACTGGGAATGTCAAACATCCTGGTGATCATGACTATACCTTTAGTGGACGAGAACAAAACACGGTCCATGTAATCAGCAAAGACGGCTATACCGTCGAAAAGCAAGAAGTCGTGATTCCTCATGAGGACTACCCTGAAGGATTTACCGATCATATTCGTGACCCAAAGGTTTTTGCCCACGAAGGCACCTACTATATGCTGCTAGGCGCGCGTACGTTGGAAAACGAAGGCAAAATTTTGATTTATGAATCGACGGATTTAAATGAATGGACCTATCGAGGAATCTTTTTCGGTGAGGACTATGCTCTAGGCTACATGTGGGAATGCCCAGACTACTTCCATTTAGATGGCAAAGATGTGTTGGTCTTCTCACCGCAAGGCTTGGCAGCCAAAAAACATGCCTACCAAAATATTCATCAATCAGGGTATCTGATTGGTGAGGTGGATTGGGAAACCCTGACGTTTAAAGAAACTTCTGCGTTTCGTGAACTTGATTATGGGTTTGACTTCTATGCCCCGCAAACCTTTGAAGATGAGCAGAAACGTCGGATCTTGTGGGGCTGGATGGGGCTAGGGGATACCAGTCCTGAATACAGCAATCCTACGATCCCTCGTGGCTGGCAGCATGCCGCAACGCTGCCAAGACAGCTTTCGGTCAAAAATGACCAGTTGTATCAAGAACCTTTGCCAGAATTCCAAAAATTGCGAGACAAGCAAGTCAGCCAAAAAATTGTGCTTTCAGAGAAACCGCAGCACTTGTCTTTCGATGAATTGGCATATGAGTTGCAAGTTACGGCGGAAGTCCCATTGCAGCAGTTCCAGCTTGGACTTTTGCAAGATACGACTTTGGCTTATGAAGCTGGTGTCTTCACGATCCATCATGGCGTTTCTGGCTACGGTCGTAAACAGCGCAGTGTCAAGGTCGATGAACTGACGCAGCTGCAGATTTTTGTCGATACGTCTTCGATTGAGATCTTCCTAAATGGCGGGCAATATTGTTTGACCTCTCGCGTGTATCCCAAACGGACCGAGGCGTTCGCTCTCAGCGGAACCGGCACGGTTTGTGTCAATGCTTGGGCATTGGCGAAAAATTAAAGCAACGATCCGAAAACGACAGCAAACAGTTGGTTTTTCTTGTTGCACCCCCAAGAGTCAGCTTTTTCTCTGGCTTTTAGGGGGGCATCATACCAACTATTTTGCTGTCGTTATTTGCTTGTTACTGCTTTTGTTGGTTTTGGATAAAGGTCTGCAGCGCAGGCGCATCGATCCGATAGCCGTCTGCAGTTTTTGTGACTAGTTTTTGCGTTTTGAAATCTTTTAAGGTATACGTTAAATGGCGATAGCTCACGCCTAAGTATTCTGCGGTCTCCGTTAATTTTTCTTGAAAAAGATCATCGATCGAAGCTTCCAACAGTAGATGAGCAAGGCGCCAAGCTAAGGGATAGGTTTGATTGACGGAAAAATGATCCATACGCAGCAGCAATTTTTCACCGATAGTTTTGCCTAGTGTTTGTACGAAAGCCAGGTCTTGCATGAGCCCGTGAGCTGCTGCTTGCATCGGAATGCCCAGACATGTTGTTTCACCGATCGCAACCACGGTTTTCGGTACTGTTTCGGCGCCAATCAACGTGAGATCGCCAATGCAATCACCAGGATGGAGAAACTGCAGCAAGGCACGTTTGCCGTTTTCTTGCGTTTGAATGATCTTGGATTTGCCAGTCAATAGGACGAAAAAGACCGACATCGGCACCGTTTCTTTTTGGATCGCTTCTCGATGATCAAAGGTCCAGAGGGCACTTTGTTGTAAAATCTCCTCAGGAATCGGCAAAGGGCAGCTTTCTTTGATTGGTACCTGCTTTATTGCCAAGGCATAAGCGGTTTTTTTCACTTTTTTCCTCCGAACTAGGAGAAATCTCCTATTTGTTTTTAGTCAGTATAGCACATACTTAGAAAAGCAAAAAAGAAAGTGTGGGAGAAAAAATGAATAAAAAGCAATGGATAGGATCAGGGATTTTTTATGGGTTGAGTGCATTCGGGATCAGCTTGACCATTAAAGCAAGCGTTGGGGTCAGTAGTTTTAATGCCTTGAATGTTACGCTGGCAACGATGTCAGGAATCAAAGTCGGCACCATCACAACAGCCATCAATTTGAGCTTTTTAGCTGCCTGTTGGCTATTGGATCGGCGGCAGACGTCCCTCAAACAAAAAGGCAGTGAGTACTTGATTATGTTTTTTGCTTTGCTGGCATTCGGCTATTTGATCAATGGCTTTGTTTACTACTTCTTGGCATCGCTGCACTTGACGAATTATTGGAGCCAACTAGCTGCTTTGATCGGTGGGATCTTGATTTCTGGAACGGCGACGGGACAAGTCCTACGGTTGCAGGTCTTGAAATTTCCAATCGAGCACTGGTGTCATTTGCTGGCGCAACGCAGTCGTTGGACATTTAAGCAGTACCGTTATGGCGTTGATGCAGTCTGTATTTCGGGGGCACTCTTGCTAGCGATCAGTTTGGGCTTGCCGCTAGCGGTGAGGGAAGGGACCGTCATTAGTTTCTTTTTGCTCTCAGGTGCCGTTGCTTGGTCGAAGGAACGTGATTTGGCAGGGGCTTTACCCATTTGGCAAAGAAACAGTTAGCCAGCAGTATTCTTGGAATCGGGAAGGCGTCGAGTGTTCTAAAAATGCAGAAAGCGTTTTTTATGCTACTCTTATTAAATAAGCGAGATATTTAGTAGGAGGAGACAGGATGAATCGGTTGATTGAAGGGTTTCAGGAAAATTTTGCACCAAAATTGGTTAGGATCAGTGAAAATCGGTTTTTAGTTGCCGTGCGCAACGGAGTCGCCGTTACGATGCCGCTGACGATAATCGGCAGTCTCTTTTTGATTTTAGCCAATCTGCCTTTTCTTGGCTGGACCGAGTTTGTCGGGGAATTTGGCGTCAAACTAGGCGCCGCCAGCAATTTTACATTTGGAATTTTGGGACTGGCCGCTTGTATCGGGATCGCCTACTATTTGGCGGCTTCGTATGAGATCGATCGGATCGGTTCTGTCGTGTTGGCAGTCTGCTCGTTTTTGCTGCTGCAGGCGGGGGAAGAATGGACGATCGATCCAGCTTCTTTGGGGGCGTCTGGTCTGTTTACAGGAATCGTCACGGCGATTGCGACAGTAGTGATCCATCGCTTTTTTCTCAAGCACCGCTTAGTGATTCGGATGCCAGCAGAAGTGCCGACCGCAGTTGCCAAGAGTTTTTCGGTCTTGCTTCCCGGAGCTGCCATCATCACGGGTGCCTGGGTGATTCGGGTCTTGTTGGAATTTAATGTCAATCAATTTGTGCAAGCCATCTTTTCACCGCTGGCAGTTGGTCTAAACACATTGCCTGGGATGCTGTTGTATACCTTTTTGATTTTGTTGCTTTGGTGTTTAGGGATTCATGGCAGCAATGTGATGGGGAGTATCGGCGATCCGATTTTTCTAGCTTTATTAGCAGCCAATACCGAAGCCTACACTGCAGGCGAACCGTTACCGAACATTTTTGCAGGCGGGTTTTATATCATGTTTTTGTGCTATGGAGGCACTGGTTCAACACTGGGGCTGATCATCAACATGTTAGTTTCAAAGAAAAAAGCCTATCGTTCCCTAGGGAAGATGGCTTTGCCCTCTGCTATTTTTTGTATCAATGAGCCAATCATTTTTGGGTTTCCGATCGTGATGAACCCTATTATGATGATTCCTTTCATCCTGACACCCCTTGTATTATGTGTCGGAACGTATTTCTTGTCGGTCACCAATGTCATTGGGCGAATCATGTTCAATCCACCGTGGACCACACCGCCCTTTATCAATACTTACCTTGCAACCGGCGGCAATATCCCTGCTGTTCTTTGGAGTATCGCTTCCTTACTGATTAGTGTGGCGATCTACTATCCATTCTTTAAAATCAGCGAACGAAGTTTAACAGAAGAAGAAAAAGGCGTTACCGACGCAGTTGCCGCGAAGGGGGAGAACTAAACGCTTATGATTGGCTCGTGGTGCGTTGTTTTGTCTGGCAAAGAAAACAGTGGCTGCTACTCATCAAATTGCACAGTGATCCCAGATTTCGTCAATTGTTCCCATTCACGGATCGTTGGCAAGCGGCCTTGGCAAAATAGCTGATCGTCGACACACACGAGTGGCAGACAGCTGCGGCCATTGCTTGCTAATTGCTGCTTGACGGCTTGATTCGTATGAAAAGGGGCAGAATCTTCTGCAAAAAAATATTCGTCGATCGTTAAAGGTTCGTTATGAAATGTTTGATGAGCCTGGGTCCTTTCTTCATTTATTTTTAACTGGTGAGTCAAGTGTGCTTCCCAAGTATCTTCTTTCTGGTCGGCATAAACCGCGATCGTTGGCATTGCATCAAATCCTTTCATGGCAGCTGATTTGTCAAAAGTATACCTGAATTTCTTGCCACGAGCAAAAAAGAGTATCAAAAAGAAGTGAAACAACAAAAAAAGACGCAAATGCGTCTTTTTTGTTGTTTCTTATTCGTCAGCGGGTAAAAAATCGAAATTGGTCAACTCGTTGTAAGAATACGCTTGGTCGATTTGACCCTTGTCTTTCGTCCAAGCAATGATTGCGTCGAATTGCTCTTGCGGCACTGCCTGGGCATACGGATAGTCTTCCTGGCTGTCTAAGTAGGTACTCATAGCATCGGGAAATTGATAGTCTGCCAAGATGTCGGCATAGTCTTTTGCTGAATGAGCATTCATGTAATCGATGGCTTCGTTGTAAGCAGTGTAGAATGCTTTTAGGTCTTGCGGGCGATTTTGGATAACTTCGTCCATAAATTGCAGTGTGCCGCCTTTGATGCCAGCATCTTTAGAGCTGCCTAAAACAATCGCCCCTTGGGCAGCCAACATGCTGGCTTGCGGTTCCGTATAAACAGCGCCATCGACTTGGTCATTGAGCAATGCTTCGGAACGGGCAGAAAAAGAAGCGATATCCACGATGTCATAGGTAAAATCATTTTCCTGTGCAAATTGGTCCATGATGTATTCTAAAATGAAATTCGGTACAAGGGTGATTTTTTTATCCGCTAACCCTTTCATCTCAGTGATCCCTGAATTCGGTGAAGCGAGAATCTTGAAGTTTTCCAAAATATCAGAAGTGATCGTCATATCGATGCCGTTTTGCTTAAAGGTCGCTTCTGTCATGACATCGCTGATGGTACCATCCAGCTCGCCTGCCTGCACCGCCACATTGCGGTCATTCGGGGAAGTGAAGGATTTGAGTTCCACAGTCAATCCTTGCTTTTCGAAAAAGCCTTCTTCTTTTGCTAGAATGATCGGAATCGCTGATTCAGCTGGTAACACCCCGATCGTCAATGTTTGATCTGTGACCGCAGCTTCTGTACTGCTAGTGCTGGAATTGCTGGTACTTGCTGTTTCGTCAGTGTTGCCGCAGGCGGCAGCGCCAACAGCGAATAGTGCTAGGATACTTGCTAAAATCGTTTTTTTCATTGGTTCATTTCCTCGTTTCTAAATCGTTGTTCAAAAGCAGCCATTGGTAGTGAGAACGGGATGACTGCCCGATGGAGTTCCATTGGCTTGGTTTGTGCCGTGTTGATACCTGGTTTGGTGGTAAATGCTAGAACAAAGCCTTCCTTTTCCAAGGTAGCGATCGTCTGCTGATCATAAAAACCAAAGGGATAGGCAAAAACATCCTTGATGGCCACGTGCTGATTACAGCTTCGTAAGTCTTGCGCAAAAGCTGCTGATGTTTCCCACATTGAACGCCCTTGCTGGTCCTTGCGTTCGTGAAAATGATCGGTATGATTGGCATATTCGAAGACATCGCTCATTTCGGCTAATTCGGCGCTGCTCAATGTCCGCGAAACTTCTGGCTCGTAAGGCTGAGGGGCATCAAAAAGCCAGCCAGTTACGACAAAGGCAGTGGCCTTGAAACCAGCTTCTTTCAACAGTGGGTAGGCATATTCTTTCATCGATTGATAACAGTCGTCAAAGGTCAGCAACACGGATTTTTCTGGTAGCGGCTGCTGCCGGAAATAAAAATCTTTGACTTCTGCAAGGGTCAACGTATGGTAATTTTCTGCTTTCAAAAAGTCGATTTGTTGTTTAAAATGAGAAGTGCTATTGAATAAGGGCAGAGGCAAGGCATCTTGATACCCGTCTGCGACTTTGATCGGGCGGACCTGATCATAAAGTTCTGCTTCGGGACGTATTTCATGAAATACGAGGGTCTGAAACATCATAAACCATCCTTTCTTGTCAATCACGCAAAAAATAGTATAGCATAAAATGTGAAAACCAACACAAATAATTTGAAGAAAGAAGTTTATTCTCTGATGAGTATTCTATTCGATTCCGTTTCCTTTACCTATGGAGACACCGCCATTTTTAAAAACCTTTCGTTTTGTTTTGAACAAGGCGCGACTTATGTGCTGCTGGGAGAATCGGGGATTGGCAAAAGCACGCTTTTATCCTTGATCAAAGGGTTGCAGCGACCGCAATCGGGCACGATCACTTACCAAGGCTGTTCCCCTGACAACATCGAGGTCGTTTTCCAAGAACTGCATTTGTTTCCTTGGCAAACAGTCTACCAAGCACTGGAAATGCCGCTGATTATCAATCAAACCCCTAGTGAGCGCCGTAAAAAACGGGTCGCCAGCTGTTTGGCTGAGTTGGGATTGACGCAGGTGCAGGACCGCTATCCGCATCAGCTTAGCGGCGGTCAAAAACAGCGGGCCGCCATGGGGCGGGGGCTGATCACACAGCCCGATGTTTTATTATTGGATGAGCCGACTGCTTCGCTGGACCAAGAAACCAAAGCAAACGCCCAAGCCATGATCGCTGCCCAACAGCAGCGCAGACAAAACAGCTTGATCGTGGTGACCCACGATCCAGAAGAGGCAGTGTTTTTGGGGCAGACGATTTTGCTGCTAAAAGATCAGGGCGTTACGCCGATCAGTAATCCATTTTACGGCAGCCAGCAGGAACGAGATTCGTTGGCTTTTTATGAAGTCGTCTTGCAGTTGAAAGAACAAATGAGGGAGGCGAGGCAATGAAACCCATCAAATCTTTTGCTGGGGGCTTCTGTTCGTTTGTCGTGGTTTGGTGGGGCGTAAGCTGGGTGACCAACAATCGCTCACTGCCTAATCCTTTAGAAACGGCCGAACGTTTTTGGGCACTGCGAGAAGTCTTACTGATCCACGCAGGTGCCAGTTTGCTGCGGGTATTTGCGGCGTTGAGTGGGGCGTTGCTAGTCGGGGTGCCGTTAGGAATCTTGATTGGGCGATCCCAAAGAGTGGATCGGCTGCTTGGTCCACTGCTTTACTTTTTATATCCGATTCCTAAAGTTGCGTTTTTACCCGTCTTTATGATTTTCTTTGGCTTAGGCAATCTCTCAAAAATTCTCTTGATTTTTGCGGTGATCGTCATTCAAGTGATCGTCTCGATTCGTGATGCAGTCACGAAGATCCCACCAGCCTATTTTCAGGTCATGAAAAATTATACCAACCAATGGCGCCATGTCTTGCGCTTCGTTATTTTGCCCGCGCTCATGCCCGCGCTTTTTGCCAGTGTGCGGGTCAGTATCGGGATCGCGTTGGCTTCCCTCTTTTTTGCCGAAAATTATAACACGACGTATGGTGTCGGCTATCTGATCTTAAGTGCGTGGTCAAAAATGGACTACCCACAAATGCTTTCGGGTATCCTCCTGATTGCTTTGATGGGCTATCTGCTTTTTGCCAGTATCGATTTGTTGGAAAAAGTGGTGTGCCGTTACCGACAATCTTAGAAAAAAATGATCGATTGATGAATGTTTGCGGCAGTTCGTGTATTTTTGAACAAAATGATTTATACTAAGGATATCTTATTGAGAATCATTCTCACTGAAAGGAAGACCTTACTATGAAAGAAATCGATCTGTCAAAAACGCTCTATGAACTTGTGGCACAATACCCTGAAATACAAGAAATCATGAGTCAACTAGGGTTTACGGCGATCAATCAACCAGGGATGCTGCAAACTGCTGGACGTTATATGACGATACCCAAAGGTGCTCAGATGAAGAAGATCCCCTTGGAAATGGTTTGTCTCGCTTTCGAAAAACAAGGGTTTCTTGTGAAAGGAGCGACGAAATGAAAACTAACAGTCAAAGACAAGAACGGATCGTCGAAATACTGAGTTTGCTTCACCAAGGCGGTTCCTTTGAAGAGGCTAAACGCTTGTTTAACGAAGAATTTGATGGTGTGGATGTGACGGAGATCACTGCTGCTGAAAAAGCTTTGATCCAAACGGGGTTGGACCCTTCTGAGATTCAGCGTTTGTGCAATATTCATGCTGCTGTTTTCAAAGGATCGATCAATGAGATCCATCACTCCAATGAAGAATATGGGCAACCAGGCCATCCTGTTCATACCCTTAAATTGGAGAACCAAGTCCTGCAATCCTTGTTGACCGATGAGATCGACAGCCTCTTAGCCAAAATCAAAACCGGTGATTGGACGCCTAAAAAGCGTCTACAAGCTGCCTGCAATAATTTAATGCAGATTGACAAACACTATGCGCGAAAAGAAACGTTGATTTTTTCTTACATGGAGAAGTACGGCATCACTGCGCCGCCAAAAGTGATGTGGGGTGTTGATGATGATATTCGGGTTATGATCAAAGCGCTCAATGAGCTTTTGGCATCCGAAAAAGCTGCCTATAATCCAATTGCTGTCCAATGGGAAGCAGTCAAAAACGAGATCGAAGAGATGATTTTCAAAGAAGAAGAAATCATGGTGCCCATGACGCTGGATGTCTTCAGTCTTAAAGATTGGGAACAAATTGCGGCTGACAGTTTTGACATCGGCTTTGCCTTTATCCCAGAACCGCTTCCTTGGAAACCGAGCCAAGAATCCCTTGAAAAGGAACTGGCGGCAGAACCCGCACGGCAAGCGGCGATCAAACAAGCCCAAGAAACAACCGCTGGCATCGCAGCCGGTTTAGGATTCAATGACTTTCAAGTCACAGAACCGGAAGATTCGCCGCAAATTGCTGAACAGCCGACCGTTTCATTGCCTACTGGTAATCTGCAATTTGAGCAATTGGTGGCCATTTTTCAAACGTTGCCAGTGGACTTGACCTTTGTAGATAGTGAAGAGCGGGTGCGCTTTTATTCAGAAGGCAAGAGTCGCGTCTTTCCACGAACGAATTCGGTTTTAGGTCGTGAAGTCGTCAACTGCCATCCACCGAAAAGCATGCATCTCGTGCAACAGATTTTAGATGATTTTCGAGCGGGTACCAGGGAGACAGCAGAATTTTGGATCGATATGCGGGGCCGTAAAATCTATATTCGCTACTTTGCATTAAAAAATGAAGCAGGCATCTATTTAGGTTGTCTAGAAGTCACGCAAGACATTACAAAGATCCAAAAAATCGAAGGGCAAAGCCGGTTGTTGGATCAGTGAGCAGTTTGGAGAAAGGCTGATCCGTGTCTATTTGAAACGAAGCAAAAAAAAAGAAAAATCAATAAAACGCTTGCAACGTTTCTAGAAAAATAGTATAGTAAAGGCAATCAAATGGGTAGTTACTGATAATGCAGGCTATACCTTTTTACGTGTGTATGGATCCTACACATGTATTAAGGTATCGCCTTTTTTCATTTTAAGGAGGTGAGAAGCGTCTTGAAGATCAAAAAAATCTTAAACAACAATGCAGTTTTGGTCGGACAAGATGGCAAAGATTTTATCTGGATCGGTACCGGCCTTGGCTTCAAAATGAAACCAGGACAAACCGCCGATGAATCAAAAATTGAAAAAGTGTTTGTGCTTCATAAGAAATCCTCTGATCGTTTGATGGAATTGCTAGAGAATATTCCAATCCAATATGCGTCTCTTGCGGATGATATTATCCGTTATGGAAAGCAAGTCATTTCCTACCAATTAAGTGATTCCATTTACATCTCTTTGACGGATCACATCTATAATTTGATTCGCTTGAAAGAAGAAGGGATCAGCATCAACAATCGCTTGACTTGGGAAATCAAGCGTTTCTATCCCAACGAGTATGCAGTAGGAGAGCATGCGGTTCGGTTGATTGAAAGCAAAACGCAATTCTCCCTAAATGAGGCAGAGATCAGTAATATCGCCATGCATTTTATTAATGCGCAAATCAATGACGATTCAGAGAAGATGGAAGATATCGAATTTCTGACACAAAAAATCAAAGACATTATTTCACTTATTCGTATTCACAATCGTGTGCACATTGATGAGAATAGTTTAGCTTTCGATCGCTTCGTCACCCATTTGAGATTCTTTTTTAAACGGATTGAAAACAAGGAAATCGTTGAAGGCGTCGGGAATCCTCTGTTAGTCCACGTGATTGATAAATATCCTAAAGCCTATGAAACCACCCGTTTGATTGGCGAATATTTAAATAAAACATTATATGACGATGAACAATTGTATTTAACGCTTCATGTACAAAAATTGATCGATCAATAATTCAAGGTGTTACTGATAAAGCAGGCAAGACTTGACAAGGCTACAAGAAATGTAGTGTTGTTTGGTCTTGCCTTTTTTATTGGTTGTATAGTAGAGAAAGGAATGAATGAGATGCAATACCAAGAATTGAATGAACAAATTTTAAAGAATATCGGCGGAAAAGAAAACATTGCTGGATTGACGCATTGTATTACCCGTCTTCGGTTTAAACTTAAAGATGAATCAAAAGCCCAGACCCAAACGATCAAAAATTTGCCGGGGGTTGTCACCGTCGTCCAAAGTGGGGGACAATATCAAGTAGTTATCGGAAATCACGTAGGAGAAGTTTACAAAGAATTTACGGACATGATCGATATGAATACGGAAGAAACTTCTGGGCAAGAGGAAGAACCAAAAGGGATTTTAAACCGATTTATCGATATTGTCGCTGGTATTTTTACGCCGATCATCAATGTCTTGATGGCAGCAGGGATGATCAAAGGGTTACTTGCTTTATTGACAACATTTGAAGTGCTGGATAAAGCATCAGGGACGTATTTGATTTTAAATGCGACAGGGGATGGATTGTTTTATTTCTTCCCACTCTTTCTAGGGTACACTGCTTCGAAAAAATTTGGGGGTAAACCCTTTATCGGAATGGCGATCGGGGCAGCATTAGTTTATCCGACGATCGTAGCAGCAAATGGCGGAAGCGAAGCGATGTATACCTTATTTGCAGGTTCTGTCTTAGAATCTCCAATCTATATTACTTTTCTTGGAATCCCTGTTATATTGATGAGCTATACTTCAAGCGTGATTCCGATTATTGCAGCTACTTATTTGGCATCAAAACTAGAAGCTTTCTTTTCTTTATTGATTCCACGAGCAGTGCGGAGTTTCTTTGTTTCTTTTCTGACCTTGATCATCACAGTGCCATTAGTCTTTCTAATTGTTGGACCGATTACTACTTGGGCAGGATTATTATTAGGGCAAGCATTGTCAGCTGCTTACGAGTTTAGTCCGATTATCGCGGGTATTGTTATCGGTGGATTTTGGCAAGTCTTCATTATGTTTGGCCTGCATTGGGGCTTTGTGCCGATCGCTTTGAACAACTATGCCACACTAGGGTACGATGTCGTGATGATGGCTGGTCTGGCAACACCTGTGGCGATGGCGGGAGTCACCCTCGCAATCTTTTTGAAAACTAGAAACAAAAAATTAAAAGAAATTGCCTTCCCTGCTTTTCTTTCGGCAATCTTTGGTATCACGGAGCCGGCACTGTATGGGGTAACCTTACCTAGGAAAAAAGCATTTTATACTACCTCCATCGCAGTCGCTGTTGCAGGAGGAATCATGGGATTGTTCAAAACAAGAGTCTACATCAACGGCGGGACAGGTATTTTCGCTTTACCACGATTTATTCACCCAGAAAATGGCATTGATAACAGTTTTATCGGGTTTGCCTTAGCTAGTGCCGTTGCCTTCGCATTAGGATTTTTGATCACATTCTTTTATGCCTATAATCCTAAAAGTGATGACGAACCAGCTAGTGAAGGAGCCAACGAAAAAAACGTGGAGCCATCGACACTGAATCATGAACTTGGACAAACTGTTCTCTATGATTTAGCAACACCAGTTAGAGGAACGATCATCCCACTAAAAGAAGTAAAAGACGAAGCGTTTTCCAGCGGATTGTTAGGGAAAGGATTAGCTGTCATTCCGTCAGAAGGAAAGGTCTACGCACCAGCAGATGGAATCGTTTCAACACTTTTTCCGACAAATCATGCTGTGGGAATCACGACCGCAGATGGTGTTGAAGTTCTGATTCATGTAGGGATGGATACAGTGAATTTGAAAGGACAGTATTTCCAGCCAGCCGTTGCCCAAGGAGACTCAGTAACGAAGGGACAATTACTTTTGAGTTTTGATAAAGACGCATTGGAAAAAGAAGGCTATTCCATCGTGACACCGATTATTATTTCAAACACGGCGGATTACCTAGATATTGTTGAAACAGACAAACAAGATGTTGAAAAACAAGATACCTTATTAACGGTCATCGGTTAGGAGGAAAGACAAGTTGAAAAAAAATATCTTTTTATTCGTAGCAGATCAGATGAGAAATGACGCACTCGCACATATGGGGAATCCCGCATCAATCACCCCTAACTTTGATGAACTGGCAGAAGAAGGGGTCTCATTTGAAAATGCCTACTGCCAAAACCCTGTCTGTGTGCCTTCTAGAAATAGTTTTCTGACAGGTTTTTATCCACATGTCAATGGGCATCGAACGATGCACTATTTGCAAAGAGAAGATGAACCCAATATTTTGAAAGAAATGAAGAATCAAGGTTATGAAGTCATCTGGATCGGCAGAAATGATGTGGTTCCAGGGGATAAACCAAAAACAGACTATTGTGATGAATATTATGACGGTGTAGTAGACGAAAACACTCGGGATGCTCAAAACAGTGAAGTCAATCATTCTGCTGATATGAACGAAGCCAGTAAACAGCTGTACGACCAGATGCTTTCAGGAGATACGTATTATTCATTTTATATGGGAAAATTACCAGACAGTGAGGGCTATGGCAAAACGGACTGGAATTGTGTGAAAAAGGCGTTGGACTATCTTGAACGCCGCAGTCAGGAAAAGACAGACAAACCATTTTTCGTTTATTGTACGATCTCATTCCCACATCCACCCTATGCTTGCGAAGATCCATGGTATTCGAGTATTGATCGTCAGAAACTGCCGAAACGTCGGCCGAATATCAAAGATATTCCTAACAAAGCCTCAATGCTGTATGGCATCAATGAGAAACAGAATTTGAACGGTTGGACAGAAGAGCGCTTTGATGAATTACGAGCTACCTATTTAGCAATGGTTTCGCGTTTTGATCATCAACTGGGCATGATCAAAGAGAAGCTGCGTGAAACAGGCTTTTACGATGAGACAAACCTCATTGTTTTCAGTGACCATGGAGACTATACTGGTGACTACACGATCACTGAAAAAGTCCAAAACTGTTTTGAAGAGCCGATCACGAATGTCCCATTGGTCATCAAACCTGCTAAAACGATTGAAAGTGTGCCGCGAATCACCAAAGTACAAGCGGAACTGCTAGATTTACCAGCAACGATCGCCGAACTGGCTGAGTTCGATCTTTCCTATACACAATTTGGAAAATCCTTGGTTCCTGTGATCAAAGGAGCCGAAGAGCACAAAGATGCTGTTTTTTGCGAAGGCGGACGCATTCATGGCGAGGCACAAGCGATGGAGCTAGGGCATGGACCGAAATCTCCGTATTGGCCGCGGCTTGCGACACAGTATAGCGAAGGTCCGGAACATACTAAAGCAGTTATGTGCAAGATGGGGAACTATAAATATGTGATGCGTCTTTATGAGCATGACGAATTATATGATTTGGAAAAAGACCCAATGGAAATCAAAAACTTGGCGCTAGAAAGAGAATACGCCGAAATTGTCGAGAAAATGAAACAACGCGTTACTCTTTTTTATATGGAAACGACTGATTTTGTTCCGATGAAACGGGACAAACGCTAAATAAGTAAAAAAAGAATCGAGGCCTCCACATGAAACACATTTCCGTTTTGATCAAGCCAGCATCCTCTTTTTGCAATCTGCGCTGCACCTATTGCTTTTATGCTAACGTCAGTTCCTTGCGTGAAGTGCGTTCCTTTGGCAAAATGAAAAAGGATGTAATGGAAAAGATGATTGCAAACATTTATACAGACTTAGAAGCTGGCGATCATTTGACGTTGGCATTTCAAGGCGGAGAGCCGACGATGGCGGGGCTGAGTTATTTTAGAAAACTAACGGCTTATGTTGCGGCGCAAAAAAAGCAAGTGACAGTACACTATGCGATCCAGACCAACGGCATGGTGATCAATGACAAGTGGTGTCGTTTTTTGAAAGAGCATCGCTTTTTAGTCGGGCTGTCGATCGATGGGCATCCGCTTGCGCACGATCGTCATCGATTAGACGCCAAAGGGCGGGGAACCTTTGCGCGGGTTTTACAGACCAAGCGGTTATTGGATGCCTATCAGATCGAGTACAATGTCTTGTGCGTGTTGACAAATCCGTTAGCAAAGGAAGCCCAGCGTGTGTTTGATTTTCTCAAAGAAGAGCAGATTGCATTTGTGCAGTTCATTCCTTGTTTGGCTGATTTGGATGCCACATCAACCAACGACTATGCCTTGACACCAAGAGCCTTTGCTGGCTTTTATCAGCAGCTGTTGGCGTTTTGGCTGCAGGAATTGAAGCAAGGGCGCTACCTAAGTATCAAGCTGTTCGATGATTTACTGAATCTATTGGTGCGGCAGCAAGTAACTGCCTGCGGGATTCTAGGCAATTGCCAAGTGCAGTATGTGATCGAAGCCGACGGCAGTGTCTATCCTTGTGACTTTTATGTATTAGATGAGTTTCGCATGGGCTATATCCAAGAGCAAACGTTACGGGAATTGTTTTCTCAAGACTGTTCGCAGCAGTTTTTGTGCCAGAAAAAAGACATGCCTTCGAAGTGTACGCAATGTCCTTTCCAAAAAATGTGCCGAGGAGGCTGTAAACGAATGAAAGATGCAATGTACGTGGATAGTGAGGGTTTTTGCGGTTATCAGGAGCTGTTAAAAGACTTCACACCTAGAATCAATGAGATACTGGGGCTTTTGCAAGGGGTGAGACAATGATCGGACTGATTTATTTTCTCGTGATCGTCTTAGCAAATGCCGTAGGGGCAGTTTCGGGCATGGGGGGCGGCGTGCTGATCAAACCGATTTTCGATTTTATCGGCGCCCATTCTGTTGCTGCGATCTCTTTTTACTCGGCGACAGCGGTCTTCACGATGTCCATCGTTTCGACAGCTAGACAATTAGCCAGTGGACGGAAAATCAATTGGTCGATTGCCTTGTGGGTTTCTGGCGGCGCTGTGTTAGGCGGTGTTTTAGGCAATGTTGCCTTTGAACGGTTATTGCTGGTCTTTCGAGATGACAAGATGGTTCAGCTGATCCAAATCCTTGTGACCGTGCTAACACTATTGTTTGCTTTTTTGTATACAAAATATAACTGGCGTGGGTTTGCGCTGGAAAAAGTCGGCTGGTATGCAGCTTGTGGCTTGATTCTCGGCTTTCTAGCCAGTTTGCTGGGGATCGGCGGCGGACCCATCAATGTTTCTTTATTGATGCTGCTGTTTGCCATGCCGATCAAAGAGGCGACGATTTATTCAATTTGTACGATTTTTTTCTCACAGCTGGCAAAAATTTTGACGATCGCTTTTTCGACAGGTTTTGGTGCGTATGATCTGCAAATTTTGTGGTTTGTTATTCCAGCCGCGATCGTGGGAGGACTATTAGGCGCCAAGGCCAGCAACGTCCTGTCACCGCAGCGAGTGACACTGGTATTTCAAACTGTGATCGTGCTGGTGTTATTGATCAATCTGTACAATGGCTATCAATTATTGTAAAAAGGAGGCAAACAGATGCCCACGATTCCAGCAGGAACTTATCGAATCGGCACGAATACGATGGACGGCTTTGCCGAGGATCTTGAGGGACCGCAAATCAGCCTCGACAGCCCAGCATTTGCCATTGATGCCACGACGGTGACGAACCAAGCTTTCCAAGTTTTTGTGGAAGCAACAGGATATGTCACAGAAGCCGAGCGCTTTGGCTGGTCGTTCGTTTTTCACTATTTTTTAAGTGAGCAAACGAAACACCGCAGTCAAAAGGTACCAAATATGGCTTGGTGGTACGCGGTTAGCGGCGCAGATTGGCGTCATCCTGAAGGACCTGATTCAACGATTGCCCAGCGGATGGATCACCCAGTGGTTCAGGTGTCTCGCAACGATGCGATCGCCTATTGCCAATGGGCAAAAAAACGCCTCCCGACAGAAGCAGAGTGGGAGATCGCTGCAAAAGGCGGGACAAGTTTTGAAAAATATCCTTGGGGAAGGGAATTTTTGGCAGAAAATACCTATCATTGCAATATTTGGCAAGGAGAGTTTCCAAAAAGCAACACGCGAGCAGATGGCTTTGCCAATACAGCGCCAGCGAAATGGTATGAGCCCAACGGTTTTGGTCTGTATCAAATGATCGGCAACGTCTGGGAATGGTGCGTCAATCCTGCCCGCATCCCGCTGACACAGTTTCAACAACAGACGGGACAAACCTTTTGGGCAAGGAATCAAACACAAGATGATCAACTGTATGCGACTCGCGGTGGTTCGTTTTTGTGCCACGAATCCTATTGCAAACGATACCGAATTGCCGCTAGAAATGGTAATTCTGGGATGTCGGCAGCCAATAATTTAGGGTTTCGGTGTGTCAAAGACTTGGATCAGTAAACCGATAAAAGCAAAAGCGGCACCTATTCACGTGGATAGGTGCCGCTTGTTTTATTGCCATTCGGATTGATAATTTCCTTTGAGATCATAAACATAATTGATCTCGGTGCGATTACGAATCCCATTTAAACCAACGGTCCAAGTCCATTCGCCTTGGAAGCCGTTTAAAATGACGATGCTGACGCCAGGAACATAGTGATCCAGCTGAGCTGCTCGTGCCTCAGAATCCTTGATGATCTTGGGAATGACGCCCCAATCGATGGCATCAAAGGCAATGGTATCTTCCATCGAAAGCTCGATCGTATCGTCGTCTTTTTTCCATTTGGTCAACAGATTTTCTGGGTAATACCAATACTCGTCTTGCAGGCCTGTGTTTGGATTGATCACTCGCGCAACTGCATAAATGCCGCTTTTTAGCGGGACATTGCGGATGTGAAAACTATAGCTGACCAGTTGCAGCTCTTTGTCCTTGAATGAGGATTGATTCGGCAGCACCGCCATAATTTCTTTGGCACTGGCTTCTTCTCGAAAGAGTTGGCGGTCTACAGGTAAAAAGGTGGAAACTACGCCAATACAAAAGAGAATCACTGGCAGCAAGAGCAATGAGAATAACCAATAGAATGGCGATTTTTTGCGTTTCTTGATGCCGATGATCAGACCGATCAAAAAGACCAGCAGGATCCCTGCTACCCAAAAGTAGGGGAACAAACGAATGATCTGATGTCTGGTTTCAACGACTTGGTATTCATTCAGACCAAACCAATTTTCTGCGATGGTGAGGTTATTTAAAACAATGATTCCGCCAATAATACTTAAAATAAATAAGAAAATCAATAGCAAAAGCATCCGACCGAGTATCCGACGTATCAGCGAGGGTCTAGTAGGTGGGGTCATGAGTCACGTCCTTTTTATTTTTTCGAAAATAGTAGGTTAAATACAAGAGTAGTACAACTGGTGTTTTTTTTCAATGATTGTAGACAAAAAAACTGCATCCACAGATGCGACCTCAAAACGTTAGACCAAAAATCTAACTTTTTGGGGTCAGGACATCGCAGATGCAGGTTTTATTTTCATTTAGTCGAGGGTTTGTTGGCGGGCGATAGCTGGAAAGAATTTCAGGCTATACAAGGCGCTGATCCCAACTAGAATATAAATGACGCGGGCAATGATCGACGTGCTGCCGCCGGTGATCGCTGCGACAAGGTCAAACTCGAAGGCGCCGACCAGCAGCCAATTGATACCGCCGATGATCAATAAGGTCAGTGCGATCCCATCAAATGTTTTTAACATAGGAAACTCCTCTCTAGTTGTCGTCCCATCAACGTTCATCGTCGGTGATGGTGACATCTTTTTCTTTCTCGCCTTCTTGATTGCGCTCATTATAGATATAGACATGGCGAACGATTTTAATCAGTGGGCGAATGGTCAAAAAGACTCCGCCGATCAAATAGGCGATCGTTCCGTATAGCGCAGGCAAACTAGTTAATGAAACGATACTTCCGAAAATATAAAACAAGCCCGTCAAAATATCATTCGTAAGTGAGATCAACATGTAGCGATTTTGAAAGTAGATGCGAAAGCGGCTTGCCTTGATGATCACATCTTCTTCTTTTCCCGGATCGACTTGATGTTCACTCCGTTTGATTTTTGGCATAGGTGCCATCACTGCTCCTTTATTTTTGCTAAGGTTTCAAGACAACTTTGATGTTCTTGTCTTCTTTTTTGTCAAAAATGTCATACGCTTTGGCAGCATCTGCTAAAGGCATCGTGTGGGTGATGATCTGTGACGGGTCAAACAAACCGTCTGCAATCATGTCATAAATTTTTGGCATCAAATGGATCACAGGTGCTTGCCCGTGTTTGACATCGATGTTACGCATAAAGAATTCTTGCAATGGATAAGAAGAAGCTGGTGTCATGTAAACGCCAGTGATTTGGACGGTACCAAATTTTTTGACTGCTTTGGCGGCCATCTGGATCGGTGAGATCGTTCCACTTTGCAAGCTGACTAGGTTTTTGGCTTTTTCTTTGACGGGTTCTAAACCATCCATCCCAACGCAGTCGATGATCACATCAGCGCCACCTTTGGTCAGCTCATACAGTTCATCAGCACTAGTAGCCAAATCATCCAATTGGAATGTTTCGACTTGATTGTAGCTGCTGGCTTTTTCTAAGCGATGAGCAACAGGGTCCACGGCAATCACCCGCTTAGCGCCTGCCATCACGGCAAATTTTTGGGCAAACAACCCAACTGGGCCTGAGCCTAAGACGATCACGGTATCATCCTTTTTGACGCCAGCGTTTTGGACACTCCAATACGCTGTAGGTAAGATGTCAGATAAAAACAATACTTTTTCATCAGGGATCGTTGATTCAGGTACGATAAACGAAGTGAAATCTGCGAAAGGAACCCGCAAGAATTCGGCTTGACCGCCCCAGTGGTTGCCGTTCATTTTTCCGAAACCGAATAAGCCGCCATACAATGTATCTTCTGAAGAATTGTCGCATTGACTTTCCATTTCATTTTGACAAAAGTGGCAATGGCCGCAACCGATATTGAAAGGGATGACGACGCGGTCGCCTTTTTTTAGTTTCTGTACTTGACTGCCAACTTCTTCGACAATACCCATTGGTTCGTGACCAACGACATAGCCTTCTTCCAAAACCGAGCCGCCATGGTGGTAAAGGTGGAGATCAGAGCCGCAGATCGCAGTTGCGGTGATTCGGATGATCGCATCCGTCGGTTCTAAAATCGTTGGATCTTCTACACGACGAACGTCCATTTTTTGATTTCCTTGCCAGGTTACTGCTTGCATCATTTTTCCTCCTTGTTTGTTCAGATAAGTTCGGACAATCACTAATTTTTTCAACAACACGTTTTTACTTTTTAGTAACAGATAATTTAATTCTGCAAGGATTTTAACGATTTGACAACGAAAACGCTCAAAACGGTTGATTTGTTTTTTCTTCATCAATGGTTTAAAAAAAGAAAAACAGATGATTTGCTAAAAAAGTGAAAGCGTGACACTATTAAAGTGAAGCATGCATGCGTTACGAGTATCTAACGGAATCTGCATCAACCAGTGACAAGAAATGAGGAGGGATGATCATGGATCTAACGATTCGAGGAAAAGCTTCCTGCACGAATTGCAATGAAAACTTTGATGGGAAGCTGGTCGTTCATTTACAAGAAGACAGCGAGGGGCAATTAACCATGGTACCACCGTTGGAAACGAATGAATTGGCAGAAGATGAAATCGCTATTCATTATGCTTACGGGGAAGTGAAGGAAGCCATCGAAGGAACCTTCGTATGTCCAAACTGTCAGACTGAAAATGAGGTTCGGATTGAAATTCCGACCGAGCTATTAGATGGCTCAATGAATTAAATGAATAATCAAATTGAAAAAGCTCTCTGTTCCTTGAACAGGGAGCTTTCGTTACCTATTGGTCATTGGTTTGTTTTGTGCCATCAATGATTTGGACATTGAAGTCTCGTAAGATGTCGAGTCCTTGTGACTCGTGGTTTTTACCAGCGACTAATGTTTTATTGATAGTAAAATCAGCGTCAGGAAAGGCGCTTTGGATCTCGATGGTATTGGAAAGGACACAGATGTTGGTTTCAACACCGGTGATTTCGATTTTCTTTTCTTCTTCAGGTTCAAATAGATTTTTCTTAATGTCGATCAAGACTTCAGGTGGAATACTGTAATAGTATTTCTTGACGACTTTTTCATTTTCGAGAGGCTTAAGTTCTGGGATCAGCTGCAGGGCATCGGCTTCTTCATCAGGTGTTCCTTTGACTTCGATTGGAATGTCGCGGGTGTGTAAGATGTACTCCCCATCCGCCCGTGCTTGTTCTAGGCGCTTGGCGATTCGTTTGACGAGAGCGGCGCCATCTGGCACATACGCTTCGTTCTCTTCATCGAGAATTTGGTTTTGCATATCGACAATGACTAGCATGTGGTTACTCCCTTTCTATAAACATCATTTGTCAAATGGTCTGACGTGAGGTTGAAAAATAGGTGCTATTTCTATGATGCCCCACTTTTTTTATATTTTCAAAGAAAACGCTCTTCTTGTCGAGAAACGGTAAAAACGTTATTTTTTTATTCGAATCACGATGCTTTTTGTTTGCTGAAAAGAAGAAGTAGTGATTGCTTTTAAATAGTACATTAAAAATAAATGAAAGTAGGTTAGGTTAAATGAGAAAGTTATTTTATATGGGGACTTTGCTTTTTTCAGTTGGTGTACTGGCGGCAGGATGCGGCAACAGTGAAACCGCTGATTCCTCGGGGAATGAGTCAGCAGATGGCAAAACGACGTTGGACTTTTGGTCCTTCTGGGGGTCTGGTGCAAGACAAGAAGTAATTGAAGAAATTATTGATGATTTTAATGCGTCACAAGATAAAATCGAGGTCAAATACAGCTACCAGCCTTGGGGCGATATTTGGACAAAATCACTGTCGTCGATCACTGCTGGCAATCCGCCTGATGTTATTGTACAAGATATCAATTCTGTTGCTCAGCGGGCAGAAGCGCAGCAAGCAACGAATTTAAGTGAGTATATCGAAGAGGGCTTTTCTGATGAATTTTATCCGCAATTATGGGATACAGTGGAATACGAAGGGGATGCCTATGCCGTTCCTTTCAATACAGATACGCAAGTGATTTTCTACAATAAGACACTCTTTAAAGAGGCTGGTATCAGTGAAGAGCAACTGCCACAAACGTGGGAGGAGTTAGAAACAGTTGCTCGGAAATTAGATGTCAAAAACGGTGATGACTTTGAGCGGATCGGCTTTTACCCATTGTGGAATTTAGGCGCTGACGTGTGGGCGTTGAATGCCGACGATGGCGTCAGCTGGTTTGACAAGGATGAGAACGTCAAAATCGATACAGACAACAAAGTGGAAGCGTTGGAATGGATCTTAGACTGGCAAGAGTATTATGGTCAAGATACCATCAATCGCTTAGAAGCTGAATTTGGTTCAGGGGTTGCCGATCCATTCATTTCCGGATTAGTGGCGATGCGTGCGCAAAACATCAACTACTACTCAAGTTTAGCAGAAAATGCACCAGATGACTTTGAATTTGGGGTCATTCAAATTCCTGAAAAAGAAAGTGGCTCTGGTCACTGGTCATGGGGCGGCGGGTTCGTCCTAGAAGTGCCATACGGTGCCAAAGATCCTGAAGCGTCCTATGAGTTTATCAAATACTTGTCGACACCAGAAGTTCAAGAGAAATTTGGTGAGAAGAGCTTTGATATCATGGCGAATCGGACAGCCAACGAAAACTTGGTCAACAACGACAATCTAGATGAAAACGGCCAAATGATCTACCAAATGGCGGATGAAAACTTTGCCAATACGGTGATCACGCCTGTGCCATTGACAGCGCCTGACTTCAGCAGTCTTGTCAATGAACAGATCGACCAAATCATGCTAGGCAGCAAAACACCGGCTGAAGGGTTGGCAGATGCGCAAAAAGCGGTGGAAGATCTTGTTGAGCAAAACAAATAAACCTCAAAACGAGCGTTTTTAAAAAAGAAGGAAAGTCCAGTCGGTTAGCGGACTGGGCTTTGCTTTCTGCTTTGCGAAGCGGACATGTTTTCTTGAACAAACAATGAGTAAAAATAGAATGGAGTGGAAGGAATGCCAAAGAAGCGTTCAAAAAGTAAACGGCAAGAAGCTCTTTGGGGCTACTTCTTCGTAGCACCATTTTTGCTTGGGTTCGTGGTGTTTATGTTAGGGCCCATGCTGTTTTCCTTCGTAGGAAGCTTTACCGATTACAATCTGACTTCGAAAATGAATTTTATCGGCTTTAAGAACTTTACCCGCATGTTCACGCAAGATACCCTGTTTTGGAAATCTCTCTATAACACGGCGTATTTTGTACTCTTCAATGTTCCCTTAACCACGTTGTTCAGTGTCTTTCTAGCCACGTTATTGAATCAAAAAATCCGCGGAATCAGTTTTTTCCGAACCACCTTTTACTTGCCAGCGATCCTTTCAGGGGTTGCCGTCTACGTCTTATGGATGCAATTATTATCTCCTTCCGCAGGATTGATCAATACCTTCTTGAGCTGGTTCAATATCAAAGGTCCAGCATGGCTGTTTGATCCCGAATGGACGAAACCAGCGTTGATTTTGATGAAGATTTGGAGTTCGGGGGGCGCGATGCTTTTGTATCTAGCTACCTTGCAAAATATTTCACCGACGCTGTACGAATCGGCTGAGATCGATGGGGCGGGAGTCTGGGCGAAATTCAAAAATATTACGATCCCTTTGATCACGCCAATCATCTTCTATGATGTGATTACTTCAACGATCGGTTCTTTTCAAATTTTCCAAGAAGCATACGTGATGACCAAAAATGGTACCGGCGGTCCTGCAAATTCACTGCTTTTCTATAATTTGCATATGTGGAACAAAGCCTTCGTCGCCTTTGATATGGGCTATGCGATGGCCATGTCGATGATCTTGTTCTTGATCGTCTTAGTCTTGACCTTTATCAATCTCAAGCTGGCACCACGCTGGGTTCACTATACCGGAGGTGGCAGCTAATGGAAATGACGACAAAAACACGAAGCAAATCAAGCCAACAGCGAGTCAAAAAAATCATCAGCTATGTGGTGATGTCGATCATCGGGATCGTGCTGCTGATTCCGTTGCTGTGGATGGTCTTTACGTCATTGAAACCGATGGAGGAGATCGTGCGCTACCCGCCGACCTTTTTCCCAGAAGAAATCAATCTTGGCAATTATTTGGAGACTATCAACGCCTTTCCATTTTGGCAGTATGCAAAAAATACGTTATTCATTACCGTCTTAGTGGTCTTCGGGAATGTCTTATCAAATTCCTTCATTGCTTATGGGTTTGCAAAATTGGCCTTTCCAGGAAAAAATCTGATCTTTGCCCTCGTCTTGTCTACCATGATGATTCCTGGCTTTGTGACGATGATCCCGCAATATGTCTTGTTTTCCAAAATCGGCTGGGTCGGCACCTATCTGCCGCTGATCGTTCCAGCGTTTTTCGGCAACGCCTTTAACATTTTCTTGATGCGGCAGTTTTACTTGTCTGTCAACAATGAATTGATCGAAGCCGCTAAGATCGATGGCGCCAATCATCTTTATATTTGGAGCCATCTAATGATCCCATTGACGAAACCCGCGCTGATCACGATTGCCATCAACTCCTTCAATGGGGCGTGGAATGATTTCTTAGGACCATTACTGTATATTCAAAACCAAGAAAAGTACACGCTGCAGATTGGCCTGCAAGTTTTCCAAAACCAATCAACGACCCAGTGGAACTACTTGATGGCAGGAGCAACGCTTGTGCTATTGCCGACGATCTTGCTGTTCTTCCTCGCTCAACGCTACTTTATTGAGGGAATGGATCTGACGGGAGGTTCCAAAGGATGAGAACAAAAGTTACCCCGCAACGCTTAAACCAAGCGCTGTTGACTGGCATCAACTGGCTTCCGCATTTACTGGTTTTACAAGGCATGTGGCTGTTGTATTCCTTGCCTTTGATCACGAGTACCACCGCTAGTCGAGCATTGATCGAGACGTTGACGGAACTGCGTAACGATGGCTTGGAGGCAAGCAGCAAAGCTCATTTTCAGCAAGCATTTCATCAGCAGTGGGCAACAAGAAAAGGGCAAGACCGTTTGCTCAGTCTATTCTTCTTGCTGCTTTTAGCGGACAGCTTTGTCTTTAGCCGTCTGCAGCACCCGCTGTTTCAAATCGCTAGTTACGCGTTAGCGTTCACCTTTGGCTTGTTTTGCTTGGTCTTACTTTATCAAACGAGGCTGCTTCACACCTATCCGCAGCAGCCCAGCTCATTGTTTTATAGTTTTTACCAGTTTGCTCGTTCACCCAAACGAGTACTGGCGCATCTTTTAGCAACAGTGACGCTTGTCTTGACCTTTTTGCTGTTTGGTCCAGTCTACTTATTGGTCTTAGGAATCAGCACCTTGTATTTAGTCAATGTCTTGCTCTGTGACCAAGCGCTCAAATAGAAAACAAACGGGTATCCCGAAACTTCCTTAGTGAAAAGCTAAGGAGTTTCGGTTTTTTTGTGAAAAGAAGGTTGACAGGGTCAAAAATTATGCCTATGCTGAATGTAAATTTAGTAAACAGTAAACAGATGAGGTGCAGCTATGGCAAGTATGAGAGATATCGCGAAATTAGCCGGGGTGTCGGTAGCAAGTGTTTCTAGAATCCTTAACAATGATGAAACCTTCAGTATCAATGAACACACGCGTCAGCGAGTCATTGAGATCGCCAATCAAATGAATTATTCAAAAGAAAAAAATCAACCCCATTCCCGTGAAGTCGGCGACCAAAACACGATTGCCATCATTACCCGCCACGATCGAGAGTCGGAAAGAAACGATCCGTATTTTATGATGATCCGCAATGGGATCGAAAAGGAAGCGGCGAAGTGGCGCTTAAAAACGATTCGGGCCTTTTCCATGCGGGAGCCTCAAAAAGATTTGGCACAATTGGCGAAGTATGGCGCAGTCATTATTATTGGAGAGATGACCAGCGATGCTTTGGCAGAGATCAGTCAGCAAAATACCAATATTATCCTGGTGGATAATTATAGTGAAGCACCCAGCTACGATTGCATCCAAACCGATTTTGCCCAAAAGACTCACCAGATCCTCACGTTGTTAAAAGAGAAGGGCCATGAGAATATCGCCTTTGTGGGTGGTGTTGCCAGCCGAGTGACGATTTCTGGCGAAGTCGTTTACGATGAACAAGAGATTCGAGCAGAAAACTACCGCCAATGGATGCTGCTCAATAAATTGGAAAAGTTCACAACCGTGCTGCAGGGGAAATGGTCACCAGAGACTGGGTTGCATTTTGGTCAGCAGATCGCGCAAATGAATCCTCGCCCCACAGCGATCGTCGTTGCCAGCGATCCTATGGCTGTCGGGGTTTACAAGGCACTCGCTGAAGCGGGGCTATCGATTCCTAAAGATGTGTCGGTCGTTAGTTTTGATGATATCGAAATGGCGCAATTTATGACGCCCGCATTGTCCTCTGTTAAGATGAAAGCCGAAGAGATGGGGCAGATGAGTGTCGAATTGGCGAAAAATAAAATCCTTGGGGTGCGGACGATGCCTGTTCGCGTCGTTTGTGGCAGTGAATTGATCATTAGAGAATCGATTGCCGAAAAAGATCAGTGACGTCTGATCTTTTTTTATTTTAGGGGTTGTGTAAACATTAACTAAACAACTATACTGATTGTAGTAAACGTTTACAGTTAAAAATAAAGGAGAAAACGAAATGAAGTTTATTGATAAATTAGCCGAAAAGATGGTGCCTTTTGCTCAGATCATTGCCAACAACAAATACTTGTTAAGTCTGCGTGATGGGTTTATGGTCGCTTTTCCTGCAACAATGTTTGCGTCAATTATGATTATTATTCAGAATCTGCCTGCTACTTTCGGACTCTCGGAAAAACTTCCAGAGGGATTCATCACGTTTCTAAACGACTTTTTTGGTCCTATCGGAAATGCGACCATGAGTATCACCGCTATTTTCGTTGTTTTTGGGATCGGCTATCAGTTGGCTGGCAAGTATGGACAAGCCAAATTATTTGCGGGTGCCATCTCACTGTCTTCGTTTTTGATGCTGCTGCCTTTTGGCTCATCCGAAGAGTTAGGTACAGTGATCCCCTTGTCGAAATTAGGGGCTGAGGGAATGTTTGTCGGAATCATCACGGCCATTATCGCTACGCAGATCTATTGCAAAATCAGTGCGGCTGGGCTGACGATCAAAATGCCAGATTCGGTTCCGCCAATGATCGCAGAATCCTTTGTCGCCATCATTCCTGGTGCGGCACCGTTGTTCCTTTTCAATTTGATTCGCTACTTGTTCACCTTTACTTCATGGGGCAATGCCGTTGATTTCGTTTATGAGATTTTGCAAAAACCATTAATGGGCTTAGGCGGTACGTTGCCAGCAGTACTGATCGCCGTCTTGTTCACCCAATTCTTCTGGTGGTTTGGGATTCACGGAACACTAGTGGTCAATGCGGTGATCGATCCAATCATGAATGCGTTAGCGATCGAAAACTATGAAGCCTACAAAGCAGGGGCGGAACAACTGCCCCATATCATTAACACTACGTTTATGGGCGTGTTCGTCAATCAAGGAATGCAGCTGGGGATCTCGATTACGATGGCCTTCTTTATCGCTCGTTCGATTCGGATGAAAAAATTAATGAAGACGGTGATCGCTCCATCTGTTTTCAACGTATCTGAACCGATGACCTTTGGTTTGCCGATCGTCTTGAACCCGATCGCTTTTGTCCCATGGATCTTAGCCCCATTAGCCAGTACAACGATCTCTTACTTTGCGATTGCCGCAGGCTTGGTGCCGCGGCCAATCGGAGCAACGGTTGTTTGGACGACCCCGGTCTTCTTATCTGGTTGGTTAGGCACGGGTTCTGTTGCCGGCGCAATCTTACAGTTAGTGACGGTTGCCGTAATGACCTTGATCTGGGTGCCATTCTTGATCGTAATGGATCGCGGGTACTTGAAAGAAGAAAAAGCGGAAGCGGCATTAAATGAACAAGCGGCATCTGAAACGATCAATCAAAGGGTAGAAGAAAGATAAGCCCAGAAACGGAAAGGAATGCAATAGCGCACCCTTTAGAAAGGAATTTGTGATGAGAACCGATACATTGTCTTGCAGTTATCAAATGAATACCACACCTACGGACTTTTCCCGTGTGTTATTGGCGGAACAAGAGAAATTCTTTCTAGCCAAACAAGCCCAAGAACCGTTCGGGGAAGGCTGCCGTATTGAAACGATGATCCAAACCAAAACCGCCCCGCGGTTGGTACCTGCCGTCATGACGGTCAAAAAAATTGCCGCGGATGAGCTGTGGCTTCGTACGACCCATGAAGAAGGAGTGATCGATCAACGGTACAGTTTTGCTCCAGGACGAAAAGGGAAGTTGCAAGTCACGTATTCGGAACAAAGCCGTTTTGAGCAGCAGAAAACAACCTACAGTTTTATGCTGGCGGCGCTGTTTTACAAATTCTTTTTCAATCGCGGTGTCAAAAAACGCTTGCGTTATCTTGAAGCAGCTTGTCAACGAGCAGGGACAAATGAAAAAAATGGGGAAAATTGAGGATAGCAATGATAGAAATTAGGAATGAACAACTCTTTCACTTATACAATGAAAAAATCAGTTATATCATAAATGTGTTACCAAATCAGCAACTGGGTCATGTCTATTTTGGGCCATCTCTAGGCACACTGGCGCCGTTTGATCAAGCGTACCTTGAGAAAAAAGAGAATAAATCGGCAGGAACCGTCAAATTTTTTGAAGCAGACAATCTTTTTACTTTGGCGGACCGTTTTCAAGAATTGCCAACGTATGGGACTTCTGATTTTCGAGAAGGGGCAGTGTCGGTCTTTGAGGAAGAAACCCCACTTTATGTTGATTTTAAACTTGTGGCTTTTCACTGTTTTGAGGGCAAAGAACGAAAGCTGGCGCAACCAGCCAGCTTTGCTTCTGCTGATGAAAGCCAAAGCATCGTCTTTGAATTAGTAGATCAAGAGCGGCAGCTGGAACTGGCGATCACCTATACGATCTTCAAAGGATCAGGAACGATCACGCGGCAGCAAACACTGACCAATACGGGGAGCAAGCCGAGAACCATCCAGCGCTTTTTGAGTGGTGTCTTGGAACTGAAAAATCGCGATTTTGAACTGCTGCATCTTTCAGGCGCATGGCTGAAAGAACGGCACATCAAGACGGTCCCTTTGACCCAAGGGACGATCAGTGTCGGCTCGTTAAAAGGAGCGTCTGGTCATCAGCACAATCCTTTTGTCGCCTTAAAAGAACAGCAAGCCACCAATGACACTGGTCACGTCTATGGTGCCAACCTGATTTATTCCGGCAACTTTTTGGCGCAAGCGGAAATGGATGAGTGGGACAACGTTCGATTGATGTTGGGGATACATCCTGAGCATTTCAGCTGGCAGCTTTCACAAGGAGAAACTTTTGAAGCCCCAGAATGTCTCTTCACCTTCACCGCTGCTGGTCTGAATGGCTTGAGTCAAGAATCCGCCCAATTTATCGAAAAGCATGTGATTGCCCCTTATTGGCAAAAGCGGCAGCGACCGATCGTCTTTAATAATTGGGAAGCGACTTATTTTGATTTTAATGAAGAAAAGCTGTTGACCTTAGCCCAAGAAAGCAAGGCATTAGGGATGGAGTGCTTTGTGCTGGACGATGGTTGGTTTGGAAAACGCAACGACGACCGCAGTTCATTAGGCGATTGGGTGGCGGACCCTGCCAAATTTCCAAAAGGAATCGGGTCTTTTGCTGAGAAAATTCATGCCATGCAGCTGCAACTGGGGATTTGGTTTGAACCAGAAATGGTTTCGCCAGATAGTCAGTTGTACCAAGAGCATCCTGAGTGGGTAGTCAAGCATCCTTATGAGCGGATCTCTGTGGGGCGCGGGCAATACGTGTTGGATTTTGCCAATCCAGCAGTGGTCGAGGCGATTTTCGAAGCGATGCAAAAAGTGATCCTTGAAACCAAGCTAGATTACATCAAATGGGATATGAACCGCAATATCACTGAAGCTTACTCTCCCTATTTAGCGGAACAGGGAATTTCTCAGACGGAGTTTTATCATCGCTACATTTTAGGTCTTTATCGCTTATATGAAAAAATCTTAGCGGCGTTTCCGACCCTTTTGATCGAAGGCTGTGCTGGCGGCGGGGGCAGATACGATTTAGGGATCTTATTTTACAGTCCGCAGATTTGGCCTAGTGATGATAGTGATGCAGTGGAACGTTTAGCCATCCAAAGCGGAACGTTGTTAGGGTATCCTTTGTCCTCCTTCAGCAATCACGTGTCGGCGGCACCAAACCACCAAGTCGGCCGGGCAACGTCTTTAGCCTTTCGGCAAACCGTCGCAATGTTTGGGCCTTTGGGGTATGAACTCGATCTCTTTCACTTGTCTGAAGCTGAAAAGCAGGCAATCAAATCCCAAATCGTCTTTTATAAAAAACAGCGGCAATTGCTGACCTTTGGCACTTTTTACCAGCTGCAACAGTTGGACCATGCCAATGAAACGACTTGGGCAGTGTATGATCCGCAAAACGAAGAAGCATTGATTGCTTTCTTTCGTGTGTTGGCACAAGCCAATCCGACGGCGGAAGACTTTTTGCCCGCAGCCTTTCTTAATACCCAACAGGTGTACCAGGTCAATGGCGAAACTGTCTCTGGTCAGCTGTTAAAGCAATTAGGGTTGCGTAAACCCTATCAGTTTAATGCCGTCAACCATGGAACAGCGCAAGTCACTGGCGATTTTCAATCATTTGTCTACCAGTTACAAGCCAAAAAAGGAGTAGAATGATGAGCAATCAATTGTTTGATCAGCAGTTTATGCATGGCGGGGATTACAACCCCGATCAATGGCTGGCTTATCCAGAAATCTTGCAAAAGGATCTTGCCTACATGCAGCAAGCCCATGTCAACACCGTCACATTAGGGGTGTTTGCTTGGAGTGCCTTAGAGCCGCAAGAAGGCGTTTATCAGTTTGACTGGTTGGATCGTGTGTTTGATCAGATCCATGGCATTGGCGGCAAAGTCATTTTGGCCACTCCTAGCGGTGGGCGTCCTCAATGGTTGAGCCAAAAGTATCCCGAAGTCAATCGGACCAACGCCCAAGGACAAAAACATACCCATGGGTTTCGCCACAATCACTGTTACTCTTCACCGATCTATCGGGAAAAGGTGACGCAAATCAATCAACAGTTGGCAAAACGTTACGGCAAGCATCCGGCATTAGCCATGTGGCATATCTCCAATGAGTACTCTGGGGAATGCTTTTGCTCCTATTGTCAGGAAAACTGGCGCAGCTGGCTGCAAAAAAAATATGGTGATTTAGCCACGTTGAATCATGCCTGGTGGACTTCTTTTTGGGGCGGTACGTACTCTGATTGGTCGCAGGTTTTACCGCCTTCACCTTTAGGGGAACACAAAGTGCATGGCATGGATCTTGATTGGAAACGATTTGTCACAGATAGGACGATCGATTTTTATTTGCATGAATGTGCGCCGATCCGTCAACTGACACCGGACATTCCTGTGACGACGAATTTTATGGCGGAAGGACATGCTACCCAAGATTTTATTCCTTTAGAAGGCATTGATTACAGCAAGTTCGCTCGCCATGTGGACATCGTTAGCTGGGATAGTTACCCTGATTGGAACAACAACTTTGAATCCTTGGCAGCGACAGCGATGAAATCCGCCTATGTGCATGACCAGTACTGGTCATTGAAGAAACAGCCCTTTTTAGTGATGGAATGCACGCCGAGTTTTGTTAACTGGCATTCCTTCAATAAAGCGAAAAAGCCTGGTGTCCATCAGTTGAGTGCCATGCAGCAGATCGCCCATGGCTCAGATAGTACCTTGTATTTTCAATGGCGCCAATCCCGCGGCAATTCAGAAAAATTCCATGGGGCAGTCGTGGGACATGATGATTCCACAGAGAATCGGGTCTTCAAAGAAGTTGCGGCTTACGGCAAGCGCTTGGAAAAAATCAAAGAGATTCAAGGAACCACAAGAAAAAAAGCAGTGGCGATCCTATTTGACTGGGAAAGCAACTGGGCATTGAAGCGAGGCGGCGGGTTTGGTCGACCAACCAGACGGTATCCGCAAACGTTGCAGGAGCATTATCGTTATTTCTGGGAACAAGACATCGCTGTCGATATTTTGACCCCAGAGCAAGATTTTTCTGACTATCAGTTGGTGATCGCTCCGATGCTTTACTTGATGTCATCGGAGACGATGGCAAAACTTTGCCAGTACACGGAAGCTGGTGGTACCTTGATTTCCAGTTACTTTAGCGGCATGGTCAATGAAACCGACTTGTTGTATCTGGGGGGCTTGCCACAGCCGTTGCGAGGGTTATTAGGCATCAACGTGCTGGAGCTGGAAACTCTTTTTGACACTGAACACAATCAGTTGGTTTTTCAAGGACAGCCCTTTGAAACACGGGACTATTCTGCAATCATTGAAGCCGAAACAGCGGAGGTACTAGGGGAGTATCAAGCGGATTTTTACCAAGGAACACCTGCGATCACCAAAAATGCCTTTGGTGCAGGCACCGCCTACTATCTGGCAGCTCGCACCAACTATGACTTTTTCGAACAGTTTTATGCCTCTTTGGTCCGTGAGCTGTCCTTGGCAGAGGAAAGGATCGCGCATGCCAATCCTGCAGTCTCGATCCAAGGCAGGATCAGTCCAGAACGAACATACTTTTTCATCATGAATTTTTCTGAGAAAGAGCAGACACTACACTTGATCAAAGAAGTCGTTGATTTAGAGACCAATCAAGCAGTCCCTCAAACAGCAACCTTGGCGCCGTATGAAGTGCGAGTGGTTTATTTTAACAATTAGCTGACCATTGGAAAAAACGTCCCTTTCGACAAATGCAGAAAGGGACGTTTTTTTGATGAATGGTTTATCAGAAATCATTCTGGATCGGATGCTTGGTACTTTTTCATCCATTGAGGCAATGCGGCACTGATTTGTGTCGGCAAAACGACATAGTGCTCTTTTGCCAATGCTTCGCCAATCAGGCTATGGAGATAGACAGCCGCTTGGATCGTTTCCTCTGTTTTTTCAAACTGTGCCAAAAAGCTGGTGATCATGCCTGCCAGCGTATCACCCATCCCACCAGTCGCCATAGCGGGTGTTCCGAGGGGATTTTGGGCGATACTGCTGCCGTAAATTTGTGTGCGATGGCTTTTTAAGACTACCAGACTTCCGAGTTTTTGTTGGGCTTGCTGATTGTTTTCCTCTGTCTGGTCGTCAATTGCCAGTCCGCTGAGCCGTTGCCATTCCATCTGATGCGGCGTGAAGACGACTTGTTCAGGAAAGGGAATGATCAGCGGATATTTGGCAGCCAAATTGATCGCCGAACCATCGATCACCAACCATTGGTGTTCTTTTTGGGCAGAAACGATCCGCTGCAGCAGATCAAAATTGCTTTTTCCTTCGCCTAATCCAGGACCAATCAGTAGGACGTCTGCCGATTCGGTGACCGTATCGATCAGTTCTGTTTGCTGCCAATCGACAAACATCGCTTCAGGCAAGCGGGCGTGCAGGGCGGTTCGGTTGACGCCATCGGAGATCACGGTGGTCAAACCAGTTCCCCCATACACACAGGCTTGCGCAGCCATTAAGATCGCCCCACCGAATTGGCGGTTGCCCCCTACTAAAACGGCTCGGCCAAAAGTGCCTTTGTGGCTTTTTGTCGGGCGCTGTTGGATCACTTTGGATAAAATTGCAGAATCAAGTTGCTCCATGCAATGACTCCTTTCGTTAATCAAAAATCGAGTTATATTTATTATACCTGTTTCCTAGAAATTTCATAGAAAAGACCCATGGAAAAAGGCGCAATTTTTTTTCCTTTTTTGGTTTAAGAGTGTTATCATAAATAGCGAGAAAAGAAATGGAGGGAACACTATGACAATCGATTGGAAAAAAGAGGTCGAAGCCCGCAAAGACGATTTGCTGAACGACTTGATTGATCTATTGAAAGTGAAAAGTGAAAGAGAAGATGATAAAGCGACTGCGGATGCGCCATTTGGTCCTGGACCTCGTGATGCGTTGCTACACATGCTAGCTTATGGCGAACGTGATGGCTTCACAGTCAAAAACGTCGATAACTACGCTGGTCACATCGAATTTGGTGAAGGAGACGAAACATTAGGGATCTTCGGCCACATGGATGTTGTTCCTGCAGGTGACGGCTGGTCAACCGATCCTTATGATCCAGTCATCAATGACAACAAAATCTATGCTCGTGGTTCTTCTGATGATAAAGGTCCTTCAATGGCTGCCTATTATGGGATGAAGATCATCAAAGAATTGGGCTTGCCATTATCGAAAAAAATCCGTTTTGTCGTTGGTTCTGATGAAGAAAGCGGCTGGGCAGATATGGATTACTACTTTGAGCATGAAGAAAAGCCTGATTTTGGCTTCTCACCAGATGCCAATTTCCCAATCATTAATGGAGAAAAAGGAAATGTGACATTAGGGATCCATTTCCAAGGCAACAATGAAGGAGACTTCACGCTGCAAAGCTTTACTGCTGGCTTGCGAGAAAATATGGTACCAGGAACGGCAACAGCAAGCTTCATTGTTCCATCAACAGAAGAAGCATTAGCGATCGAAAAAGCCTTTTTCGATTACGTTGAAGCCAATCCAGTGACGGGGACGATTGAAACAGAAAATGAACAAGTGACGATCGAATTAGTCGGTAAAGGTGCTCATGGTGCCAGCCCACAATCAGGAATCAATGCGGGGACTTTCTTAGCAGTCTTCTTAGATAACTATGCCTTTGGCGGCGGCGCAAAACAATTCATCCATGCAGCAGCAGCCTATGTCCATGAAGATTTCTACGGTGAAAAATTAGGTGTGGCGTACGAAGACGAAAAAATGGGTAAATTGACAATGAATGCTGGCTTGTTTGCTTTCAAAGCGAACCAAGCAGGAACACAAGCAGACAACTTTATCGCATTGAACTTCCGTTATCCTAAAGGCGTAACTGCGGAAGGACTTGAAATCGGTGTGGAACGCACCGTCGGTATGGAAGGGGCAACCGTTACCCGCAATGACCGCAACATGGAACCTCACTACGTACCAGCAGATGATCCATTGGTAGAAACTTTATTGGCGGTTTATGAAGAACATACCGGCGAAAAAGGCTTCGAACAAATCATCGGCGGCGGCACATACGGCCGTCTATTGAAACGCGGCGTTGCTTATGGCGCAATGTTCCCTGGCTATGTCGACACCATGCACCAAGCCAATGAATTCATGAGCTTGGATGACCTATTCAACGCAGCGGTGATCTATGCAGATGCTATCTACCGTTTGGCGAAATAAAGAGAGATTGATTGGGTCTTTTCACTCGCTAAATAAATACAATTGAACGTTTCGTGCGGCATTCTCGTATCTTTTTCATGTGAGAGAATGCCGCACTTTTTTAGTATGGAACAGGGGGGATGAGGTGTAGAAGCAATTAGTCTTTACATTTTTTCTTTAGGATTGCGTCAGTGAGGATTTCTGAAAAATCTAAATGCATAGTTCGTCCTAGTTTATCCGCCCATTGAGGAATCGCCAGTTTCTCTCGACGAAGGTTTGATTCTCTAAATATTCTGAAACATCAACAAGGACCATCGATAGAAATGATTTTTCTTTGTCGTAATCGAATTCAAAATCTAAATCGTCTATAAATGGATTGTTCGCTTCCAGTGATAAACAATTAATGGGGGTAGAGAGCGGAATCTCCCGATTATTTTCAATACAATCTGCCAAAACGATTCCGAGCCAATCGGATGCCATGAATAAAGCATCGGCGATGTCTAAGCCTTGAGTGCCGACTTGCTCAGGAAAATCAGGAAAAGAAATAAAATACTTCACTTCGTTTTCGTCTGTATCGGTGTAATAAAACAATGCAGGGTAACTTGCTAACATAGTGTACAACTCCTTTTTCGCGATTCGCTACAGATCTGATTACAATGGTAGCGCTCTTATTTTTTACTAGTACCCAGTAGTCTTAAGCAAGAGTTGTTGCTTTTTCAATTGTACCAGTGTCATAAATACTGAACAATAGGCAATTTTTTTTAAGAGGAGAGTATCAATTCAGAAATTCTGATGATTGAAAGAACATCATCTTTTGTGGTAATTTAAAAATCTTTGTGTCTATTATCAATGAAAATGTTCTATTTTATTATTGACATCAAATCATCTGAATGATTTACTTTTTGTAAGGAGTTGAAAAGTGATGCCTGATTTGGTGAAATTTATTTTGGTTATTCTGGCGATTTGGGTGGTTTATCAAGTATTTACAACGATTTTATTTACCCTTTCCCAAAAAGCAGTTGCCAAACGAATCAAAAGCGGGAAGATGTCTGATCAGCAGTTGGCGAATTTGTACCACGCTGTAGCACGAGCAAATCAAGGAAGCAATTTCCAAGCGATTTTCTCTTATGGGCTCTTTTACCGCAGCCATGCAAAGCAAAGTGATGCGGTCTATGAACTGTATCGCGCAGAAATGGCGAAAAGAAATCTGCTGTAACCAACTGTGAAGCAGCTGCTTTCGAGAATATTGCTCGAAGTAAAAAAGCCTAGGTCCTGCACAACAAGTGCAGAACCTAGGCTTTTTTGGTATTTACTGGGCAGCAAGCTGTGACAGATAAACACAGCTCCTTGCTGCAGCTATTTCTTGTCTTTGCTGCTTTTTTGATCCATGCCCGCACCGATCGCTACCCCTAGTGCGATGCCTAAACCCATGCCTAATGCTAGATTGTCAAAAAACAGCAGCCCAAATGCAGCACCTAATGCCATTCCGACACCGATCCCCAGTCCCATATTGTTAGAAGCGGCTTCCTTTTCTTTAGACGTTTGCGGCGGTTTTTTCGTCATTGTGAAAAACCCCTTTCTTTTTAGTATAGAGGGGTTTCGTTTGGATGACAAATATTCGAACTGCTGCTCAGTGATATGCATCAGGAGAGTGCAACCGCTAAGTATGGCAAACGGGTTGATCCATTGGTCTATCTTCCGCCGGGCAAATAGTTACGCTCGGGGTTGTAGCGGCGAATGATCTTATTTTCAGCGAGTACGTGCTCATAATAATAAACAGGCGCATCCTTAGTCTCTAGTCGAAAAACAAAGACGAGCGGAACCTTTAAGACGGAATAGCGCGCGGGGATCGCAATATACGATTTTTGATTGCGCTCCATCGTCAGTGCGAATTCATCAAACAAAAGCGCCACTGGTGTGGGAAAGTTTACCAATTCATAATAGTGTTTTTCAAATGCATAGGTTTCTTGTTTTGCATAAGCGATTTTTGCAGCTGGCATACACATTCACCTCACTTGAATTATACGAACGTTTGTTCTGTTTGTAAAGTGAAAAATCACCGAGCGAGGAAAAAGGAGGCGTTCTCTATGAAAAAGATGTTATGCTAACAAGAAATTTGCTACACTAGAGAAAAGAAGGAATCAAAAAGGAGCAGATACTATGGATTACGAACGTTTCGCACGATTACAGGCACGCTTTGCCGATGAAAAACTGCTGACCAAAGAAGGGGTCTATCGGTTGCGTTTGTCAGGGAAGGCGCAGTTCGAACTAGCCTTTATCAAAACCGGACCCTGTGGCGAGTCTGTCTACCAGCCGCTGATCAAGGGCACTTTTGCTGAAAAAGAAGCAATCCCTACCTATTTGCTGGATCTTGCGGCGCAGCCTATGACGCAAATCAGTCAGCGAACCTCCGAAAATGAAGCAGTGTTAGATAAAGCGTTAGTAGCATTAATGGAAAAATGTGAGCAGGCAGTTGCCGTCAACGAAGCCGCACAAGAAGCCACACGTTAATTAGCATGACAAAGATACAAGAGCCGCCTGAACCTGATTTTTTACACCAAGCAAAAAACGATCCTGACAAGATTCCTTGCCAAAGATCGTTTTTTTATTTTCCCGTGGAAATTAGTGTCCTCATTCGCCGAAGTGGTCTGAGAAGCCTTGTTGTTTCATAAAGGCCGCGACATCTGGACGTCGCGGTTCACGGAAAAATTCCGTCATTTTCGTTTGCCAATTGGTTTGCTGTTGATTGCTGCTGCGCTGTGCATAATAGGCTTCTGTCGTTTGATTGTACTGGGCTGTTTGCTCCTGCGTCAGCGGTTGATACTGATCGACACTTACGATCGCTTCTTGGGGCAAGCGGACTTTCGGCTCATTTCTGTGTTGCGGATAGCCGATCGTTAAACCGAATAACGGAAACGTCAATTTTGGTAAGCCGACAAGTTCTGCGATACGAGGCAAATCATTGCGGATGCCGCCGATGTAACAAATTCCTAAGTCTTGCGCTTCAGCGGAAGCTACCATGTTTTGGGCAGCGATGGTCGTATCAACGACAGACACAATAAATGGTTCCATCGTGGTTAAGTGGGTATCAGGCACCCCTGCTTGGGTCAGCAGCTGCTGGTGTTTATGTAAGTCGGCGACAAAAAGATAGAAGACGCCCGTTCGAGTGATGTAATTTGGGGCACCGGCAATTTCTTCGATGGCAGCCAGTTTTTCAGGATCACTGACCTCAATGATCGAATAGGCTTGAACAAAGTTCGAACTGGAACCGCTCTGGGCAACCGTTACTAATTTTTGCTTGAGTTCCTTTGATAGTGGGCGGGGTTGAAAATCTCGGACAGAGCTGTGGCGGGTAAAAGTATCAAAAAGATCCATCGTTTTTCCTCCTGTAACGTACAAATTTCTTTCTTCCTTAGTGTAACAGAAAAAAAGGAATGGGAACAAAAAGAATGTTTTCAAAAAATTTTCAAATTGATGTTTTATAGTTGCCAAGAACAAAATTTTCCGTTATGATAATGATACATTCTTATTATTATTCCTTAGGGGAGTAACCGGTGGCGCAAGCTGCGATAATATCAACAGTAAGTAAACTGGCGACAGCTTTCTGGTATTATTTGAAATGGTGAGACCTAAGACAAGCGTATACTTGTCTTAGGTCTCTTTTTTTCTAGCAGAGTGCCTAAGGAAAATAAAATTAAAAGGGGCAAAAAAATTGGCGAAAGAAATGTATCAAAAAGAAATCTCGGAAATTATGGCAGAGGTCCAGAGCAGTCCAGAGGGGTTGACGCAGCAAGAGGCAGCCAAGCGGTTAGAAAATGGCTTGAACCAGCTGAAGGAAGCACCTAAGAAATCTAGCTTTGCCTTATTCTTAGATACCTTCAAAGATGCGATGGTGATCGTCTTGCTGATCGTGGCAATCATCCAAATGGTTATGGGTGCCCACGTTGAGTCGATCGTTATCTTCGCAGTACTCTTGTTGAATTCCGTCGTCAGTGTGATTCAAACGAAAAAAGCCGAAGGGTCGTTAGACGCTTTGAAAAGCCTGTCGGCACCAGATGCTAACGTCATTCGGGATGGCAAAGAACAAAGTGTGCTGGCGAAAGAATTGGTTGTCGGCGATATCGTTATTTTAGAAGCTGGGGACTATGTACCAGCAGATGGTCGATTGATCGAAGAGGGTTCTTTGAAGGTCGATGAAGGAATGCTGACTGGGGAATCAACGCCAGCGGAAAAAGAATTAGGGGTGATCGATCGTACCGCACCGATCGGCGACCGTGACAACATGGTCTTCAGTGGAACGATCGTCACTTATGGACGTGGTCGGTTTATCGTAACTGCGACTGGTAATGTGACGGAAATCGGTCAAGTGGCTGGCTTATTGGAAAGTACAGTTGAACACAAAACACCATTGCAAAGAGGATTAGACAGCTTCAGTAAAAAACTGAGCTTGGCGATCTTAGTCCTTTCATTGATTATTTTAGGGGTTCAAGTCGCACGGTTGTTCTTAGGTGACGGAACAGGTGATATGACACAAGACTTAGTCAACGCCTTTATGTTTGCGGTAGCCGTAGCCGTTGCAGCGATTCCAGAAGCCTTGCAATCGATCGTGACGATCGTTCTTTCGATCGGAACAAAACAAATGGCGAAGCGTCATGCCATCATTCGAAAACTACCAGCGGTTGAAACATTGGGTTCAACGAGTATCGTTTGTACCGATAAGACCGGGACTTTGACCCAAAACAAAATGACCGTTGTTGACTACTATTTACCAAATGGGCAAACGGGCACGTTCTCCGATGAGCCAACCACCTGGACATTGCCTGAAAAACGCTTAGTAGAGATCAGTGTCTTGGCCAATGATGCTGCCATCAGTGAAGATGGGGCGAAGCTAGGAGACCCTACTGAAATTGCTTTTCTGGATTACAGTGAGAAACTAAATCAGCCTTATCGGGCAATTCGTCAACAGTTTCCTCGTTTGCAAGAATTGCCTTTCGATTCTGATCGTAAATTGATGTCTACCTTACATGAGATCGATGGCGAACATTTATTGTTGACCAAAGGTGGGCCAGACATCGTCTTTGGGCGCAGTACCAAAGTCTTGATCGATGATCAAGTCGTGCCTTTAACAGATGAAATCAAGCAGAAATTACAACATCAAAACGAAGAATTCTCAAAACGGGCATTACGGGTCTTGGCGTTTGCTTACCGTCCATTGACCGATGCCCAATCACGAGAATTGACACTTGAAGATGAAAACGAGCTGATTTTGGTTGGTTTGATGGCGATGATCGATCCTCCTCGTAAAGAAGTCAAACAAGCCGTAGCGGATGCTAAATCTGCTGGTATCAAAACAGTAATGATCACAGGGGACCACAAAACGACAGCCGTGGCGATTGCACAAGAGATCGGTATTTCAGCCGAGGGCGACTTAGCCTTGACCGGTACGGAATTGGATGCTCTTTCTGAAACCGAACTAGCGGATCAATTAGACAAAATCACAGTCTATGCTCGTGTTTCGCCAGAAAACAAAATCCGTATCGTGCGGGCTTGGCAAGACAAAGGCAAGATCTCTGCCATGACCGGGGATGGGGTCAATGATGCACCCGCCTTGAAACAAGCGGATATCGGGATCGCAATGGGAACCGGAACGGACGTTGCCAAAGACGCAGCGGCGATGGTCTTGACGGATGACAACTTTGCCTCGATCATTCGTGCCGTAGAAGTTGGCCGAAACGTCTTTGACAACATCAAAAAAGCTATTTCGTATTTGTTTGCTGGAAACTTAGGTGCGATCATTGCGATCGTCTTTGCCTTAGTGATGGGTTGGGACAATCCATTTACTGCCTTGCAGCTGCTCTTTATCAACCTAGTCAACGACTCATTACCAGCGATTGCTCTAGGAATGGAAAAAGCCGAACCAACGATCATGCAGCGCCAGCCAAGAGATCCAAATGCTGGTATCTTCACTGGAAAAACATTGATCTCAGTAACGTATCGTGGTATTTTGATTGCCGCTGTCGTGATTTTGGCACAATGGTTAGGAATGAACCAATCACCTGAATTAGGTGTAGCGATGGCCTTCTCAACACTTATCTGGAGCCGAACATTGCAAACATTACCAGCACGCTCAAACACTGAGACTGCTTGGCAAGCTGGCCTTTTTGCCAATAAAATGGTGTGGTTGGCGATCGTCGTTTGTGGTGGACTATACAGCATTACCTTGATTCCTGGCATCCGTGAAGTCTTTGCGATTCCAGCAACCTTCACTTTAGGACATGTCGGTCTATGTATCGCAATGGCTGCTGTGGCAGTTGTTTTGATGGAAATCACGAAACTGATTATTATTGCCGTTCAAAAACGTCAAGGAAACGCCTAAAGCAAAAAACGTATCGATCGTTTGATCGATACGTTTTTTTGTCGTTTATCCTCACTGCTTAGTTGATTTTTTTCAGCTGACTGATTTGGGCAGCGACTTGCTTCAAGAAGGCTTCTTGACCAGCCGGCTGTTCTTGGCTGTAAAGGTAGGCTTCGTATTGCTGCGTCAAGCGGATAAAATCACCATGGAACAGTGGATAGAATGCTTCGAGTCGTTGGGCATAATCGATCAACGGCTCCGCCTCGTTACGGTACAGAACTTTCGTCGTTTGCCGTAAAAACAAAGGATAGGCAGCAACTAGCGGCTGTTTGGTAAAGCGGCAGATCAACCATAAATGAATACGGAAAAACGAATGGCGGAAATAGAAAAGTAGGCCAAGTCCTAGGATAGCTAAGCCTCCAAAGAAGCCATTGCGCAGCGTTTGTTTCAACTCCTCAGTCAACCAAACGTCATCGGAAACCGCGGCTGTTGCAGAACTGCTGGTCGTGGTTTCGCTGCTTTCTGTTTCCCTGCTGCTCGATGGTGTTGTTTCGCTGCTAGCGGTCGGTGTTTCTTCGGATTTAGTAGATTCTTGAGTCAACACGGGACGATCTGGATTTTGGAAACTAGGGGTCGGTTCAAAAGGTACCCAACCGTAGCCGTCAAAGTAGACTTCCACCCATGAGTGGGCATTCAAGTTGCGAATGGTATAGGTAGTAATGCCGTTTTCTGTTGCAGGAGATCCAGGAGAAAAGCCTTTTGCCCAGCGAGCAGGGATCTCTAAACTCCGTAGTAGCACGACCATTGCCGTGGAAAAATTGTCGCAGTAGCCGACTTGTGATTCAAATAAAAATTGATCAACATAATCTTGCTCTTCTGCAGGCACGACGGCATCGGTTTTGGAATAGCGGAATACGAGCGGATCTTTCAAATAGCTTTCAACCGCCGTGACTTGATCAAACAGACTGTTGCTTTCAGTGGTGATCTCAGCTGCGAGATCTCGTACCCGCTGCGGCAAAGAATCGGGTAACTGGATATAATCGATCAGAGAATCCGGATAGATCAAAGGCAGATTTTGGAGATTTTCTGCGGCAAAGTCTGGATGGTCCCAATCGAGGGTCAAGGTGGTGTCTGGGAGTGGATCAATGAGATCGACCCGCTGGATGGCGTCGCTGATCTGAAATCCGCGAGCACCGTTTTCAAGGGACAACGTGCTGCGTCCATAGGGCAATGGGACATAGTCTCCATGGTTTTGAAATTGGACCCGAACGGATTCGTTCTCAAGATAGGCTTGCTGATAGCTTTGATCCGCGATCGTGACGCCCTCTGCTTCTAAGCGAGCCTCTTCGCGGCTCGTACTGATCCAGCCCTTACCAGAATAAAAATCTTTGCTTTCCACCCGCCAGTAATGCGGGGTTTCTTGTTGCGCTTCAAATAAAATCGTCGCATCATCCAGTAGTGGTCCGCCTAATTGACGGTCGTTTTCACTGAATCCAGTGCGAGAGCCGCTGGGCGTGCCATGTTCTTCAATAAATTGATAAAAACCCAGCTGATTCAGATTTGTCCGTATAGGCGTGGAACGGGCTGCCAACTGTTCCCGCAGGCTCGTTTGCGGCAAGTAGACAGCAGTGACGGCTAGTCCACCAATCAATAGCATCACAGCGAACCAGGGAGCGATCGTTTGACTGGATTGAAAGACGCTGCGCTGGATCAGTGAAGAAGCCAAGGCACAAAGAAAAATACCCATCAAATGCCACGTCAGATCAAATTGATTAAAAATCACGACTGTTAGCAAGTAGCCGATCATGGTAGCGTAAATCAAGAAAAAGCGTTGATAAGCGATCGGTAAGATCGCTAAAAACAAAACCCAACTAACAATCAATGTCACCGCCGCCAGTTCGGTGATATAGCCGACTTCACCGCTGAGGATCTCTTGAAAGGCACGGTGCAGGTCTAGCCAAAAACGCAGCAGCCAATCAAAAGAAAAGGCAGTCCCATAAGGAAAGATCCGATACAAGACGATCAGCCAAGCGGCTGCCAGCAAAGGCAAACTGTAACGGACTTTCGGCACCACGGTCAAAATCAAACAGACACTAAAGGCATAAGTTAAAAGGGTGAACTGATTGCCAAGGTCATAAACTGCGATAAACGGCAAGATCACCAGTGATAGACTGAGAAAGGTCAGAAGACCAATCAGCGCTTTCTTAATAAATCTCATCCTACCGCCTCCTCAAGTTTATTCAACTGCCTCATTAAATCAGCGTAGGTAAACACTTGGCAGCTGTTTTTTGCTTCCAACTGACTGAGGTAGTCTTCCAGTTGTGGGGTAAAAACCGGGGTAATGAAGACAAGATGGCTGCCAGTCAAAAGCGGTACCCCTTCAGGAACTTTCTCGAAGGGAAGGATCTGGGCATAGGCAGCGGCATCCGTTTGGTAAGGAGAAGTCAATCCGTCACCAATCAAGAGCGGCTGAAAAAGTCGTTGATTTTGCGAGAAATGGTGGATCGAATAAAACAGTGATAAAGTCTCTTCAAAAGCAGGATGATCTTCTCCCCAAAAGAGCAGAACGATGTCTTGTTCTTCTTCATGTTCTCGTTCGCGATAGATCAATTCCTGTTGTTTGCTGGATAATTTCCAATCGATATTTTTTAAGGAATCCCCTAACTGGTATTGACGGAACTGTCGAATAGAAAAATTGGGTTCCCCGTGGGTTTGGCTGCGGACTTGCTGTTTAAAAAATGGCAGCAGGGTAACGGCTTCTGGCGCCAATTTAGGCAGGATCAAAATCGATTGTTTCGCAACTGCAGCGTAGCTTTTTTCAAAAAAGCCAAAGAGATCATGGCTGTACAATTGAACGGGCAATTCTTCATAGATGCCTCGCTCCTTTGGGGTCCAAGGCAGCTGCAGCCGAATCAGATTGCCTCGATAAAAGGCGCTGTGATGACTTTCCTTGAAACGATCGTCAAATTTTAAGGTGAAATCGACCAGCGGCAGCAGCGTCGGGCGATACTTGAAGACTTGCAGCGGTAAGGTGATCGCTGTGTGTGTTTCAGCTTGGATCGATTCTTCTAAAATGATTTGGACCTTCTTGAGGGAGGGGAGCAAGAATACTGCATCAAGCAACAATAACAAAGTCAGTAAAAACCAAAGGCTCCAGCCAGCATTATTATTGAAGATCACACAATAAGCCAGCAGCAGAAAATAGGCAGCGCTAAACAACAGGAGGCGCAGCAGGCGTTCAAGCTTCTTTTTCTTCATCGCTATCTCCTCGTTGGGACAGGCACTCGTTGGATCATCTGTTTCATCAAGTCTGAAAGGGTCTCCGTGCTGGCATGAACGCCACCTTTCAGTAATAAACGATGACCGAAGACTGCTGGTAAAATTCGCTGCAAGTCTTGCGGCGTGACAAAGGTCCGACCTTCCGTCAACGCTAACGCTTTTGCCCCTTTTAAGAAGGCGATCCCACCACGAGGGCTGATACCAAGGTCAATGGCATTATGCTGACGGCTCGCTTGAACCAGCTGCAATGCGTAACGGGCGACCCGCTCATCGACATACACGTCATCGACCATCGCTTTTAAAGCAGTCACTTCATCAGCATGTAAAATGGTTTGGATCTGATCCAAGCTTTGCTGTCGTTTTCCAGTCAAGAGGGCGAGCTCATCTTGAAAATCTGGGTAACCGATATGCAGGCGGAACAAAAAACGATCCAATTGGGCTTCAGGCAAAGGATACGTTCCTTCATACTCGATTGGATTTTGCGTGGCTAAAACAAAAAAGTGGGGACTCAATGGGTACGTTTGATTGTCGATGGTGACATGATTTTCTGACATGGCTTCTAAGAGTGAGGCTTGCGTCCTTGGTGTGGTTCGGTTGATCTCATCTGCCAAGAGGACGGAGGTGAAGATCGGGCCAGGACGAAACTCGAACTGGTGGCTTTGGGAATTAAAAATCGACACACCTAACACATCGTTAGGTAAAAGGTCTGGGGTAAACTGTACCCGTTTGTAGTCACTTTGAATGGCTTTGGCTAACGATTTGACCAACATCGTTTTCCCAACACCAGGGATATCTTCGAATAAAACGTGTCCGCCAGCAAGCAGCGCAGCCACGGTAAATTGGATCACATCTCGTTTGCCTAAAATCACTTTTTCCACTTCTGCGATCAAGGCATCTATTTTTTGTAATTCAGCGGTCATCTGATAACCTCCCTACGTTCGTTTCTTCCATTGTAACGGTTTTCTAGGACTGTCGCAATTTTCGTGTAACAATTAAAGAAAATTTCAAGAATATTCAAAAAAGAGAAATCCTTTCTGCGGATTTGCGAAAGAAAAACAAAAAACTTCCGAAGCGTTTCCTCGGAAGTTTGCGTTTGATAGAACAGAAGCGACTAGAAGGTGTGGTGCAAGAGGTCAGCGGCGATCTGGTCCGCCTGCCGTAAATTCCAAGCATCGGTTCCTGGCTGAGCAGTGGCAGCCGTCAGCCAGTGGATGCCTTCTGTGGGAATCCCAAAACAATAGAGGGTAGGGTAAGGGCGGTCATCTGGTCCGAGGATCTGATTGGTCTCAGGATCGATGGCGATCGCACCCGTCTCAAAAGGCACCTCATTGGGGATCGCCAACTGGTGCGGGTGAATAATCCGATCGTTTAGCAGTTGCCGCAACAAGGAATTGTTGGTTCGACGAATCGCTGTCGATGGAATGCGAGCCTCAATTAGTTGCGTCGCGTGATAGCGTGTGTCGTCAAATCGCTTTGAATACGTACAGTAAGCCTCCTCGATCTCAACAGTCATGTCAGGACCTAGTAAGGTCACCACTCCCGCTTCCATCAATGCCACCAGTTCCTGCAGTCGCTGAACTGGCGGTCCGATCGATAAAAAGCTGTTCAAGGGAACGAAAGACTGCCAAAAGAGTGTTTTCAAGTCTTGTACTGGCATTAGCTGATGATCGAGAACAAACCGAATCGGGTCCCGCAGATCTTTAAAGACTTCCAAGGCACTGCTGATAGGTCCTGTTAGATTGCCTTTTTCGGCATCTTGGATTTGGGTACGTAATAGTGCAATGAAAAAGTCTTGCAACGACTGTTGCTTTTTCTGAGCAAAGGGGTCGGCTAGTTGTTGCCATGACCACCACTCCGTCGTAGGAAGCTGCCATTTTTTCAGCAAGTCTTCAGCTCCTTCAGAGGCAACAAAGGCGGCGGTAAAAGCGGCAAGCTGATCTTTGTCCAGCAGCTGTTTTTCTAAAAGCAGCGTCTGATAATAGACGAGTTCTGCCTCTTTTTTTAAATAGAAGAGTAGGGTCTTGCCAGCAACCGTTTTGGCTGCTTGCCAAGCAGCGAGGCGTTCAGGGGTCAAAAAAACGGGCTTTCGCTGCTGCGTCGGTGTTTTTTGATTGCGGCCACGAGGATGATATGGGACACCCCGACGAGAACCTGCGATGATTTGTGGTTCTTCACCAGAAGGTTGATAGACGAGGGATCCATTGACTTTGACGAAGGTGCCGCCCCGACCGCTGGTCAAGCGGGTGACGTAATCGTAAAAGGCAAGTCCTAGTCCCCGTAAAATCACAGGTTCGCCAGCTTTCACCGCCGTTAGATCCGTATCTGCCGCATTGGCTGGCGGTGCATAAAACCAGCCATTATTTTCTGCGGCCGCCGCCAATCGTTGTTCTGCTGCTGACAGTTGGGCTTGTGAATGGCCTGTAGCTAAGACGACGGCATCAACAAGAAATGTTTGGTGAGCCGTCGTCAACTGGTAGCGATTTTTGGAAAGAGGGGTCAAGGAGCTGACACTGTCTGACAGATGGTTGACGGTAATGGATTCAGGCAGCTCTTTTAATAGCTGCTGATAAAACCACTGCTGATAGAGGCCATATAACGCCCGCGAGCAATGCCCGTTAGGATCAAGTGAATCAAGTGCTGTGCATTCCGTAACGAGCTCAGGAGCATGCGTGGCTGCGAAATGTTTCCCTTCTGTCACTGCCCATTCGTATAAGGTAGGTCCTTTGACCACGGGACCGCCGGTGCTTAATGTGTCATCCGTGAAAAGGGTGACTTGACTGGTTACAGAATTCAATAGCAGATCCGCCGATTGGTCCGTGCGCCAAACTGCCCCAGGAAGAAAGGGATCAAACAGCAGCAAGTCGATGGCTTGTTTGTTTTGTTTGCTATGAGCGATCAGTCGTTCTGAAAGTGAAAGTCCACGAGGACCAGCACCAATGATAGCTATTTTCATATCACACCGCCTCAATTATTCTATGGTCTTTGTGTCATCAACGGGCTAAGTCAAAAGGTGTCTTGCGGAAAATCAGCCAGTGCATGCCTAGCACCATGGCTTCCTCGATGGCATCGATATAATGGAAAGCAGGCTGATTGGGTTGTTGCTGCAGCAATGGATTTTTTTGGATCGCGTCTAAGAGATCGGTTTTTACTGCATCACTGCTGGCTAAAATAATACAGTGGGGGGCAAAAGCTGCATTGTAAAATGGCAGTAAGCTTGTCAGGCGCTGAACCAAAGCCGTGCGGTCTTGCGGTGCCCCTTGATCCAAGTAGCCGGGCAAAAACTTTGCCTCTCCCGCTAGGGCGTCTTTTCCTTCTAAAAGTGCACCATTGACCAGGAGCGTGATACCAGGCATGCTTTTTTCGGGATTGTACATGCCGACGATGGTTTGCTGCAAAGAGATCTGTTGGGCGATGCAATAGCCGATCGTTAAAATATGGGCATCGTTTTGACAGTAGAAGGGCAGTGCAGTGACCTCTGCCACGAGGGCTGCCAGGTGCCAGCCATTGAATTTTTCATACCAGCTGGAAGTCACGGTTCCTCCACTGATTTTTCCTGGTAAAAAGAGGGCGATCTGTTCCACAGAGGGAAATAATGCTAGCTCGTTCGTTACACATTCTTGAAAGCGATGAGGGGCAACATCAGGAAACGGCTGGTCGTGTTTTGCCAAAACCTTCCCCTTGCGGTCGATCAGCATGGACCAAAGAGCCAAGGAACCATCGTGATCAATAAAGCTAAGCAAAAGAGAATGACCTCGGTCTTGGTTGAGCTGATAGGTCACAGCAGGGCGCCCTAGCTCTTTTTGCTCCAGCGGACCTTTAGTGATTTCCCCCTCTGCCAACAATTCTTTTAATAATGAGTTAGTGGTGACCATGCTGATGCCGGTTTTCTTTACTAAATCGGAGGCGAATAATGCCCCGTTTTGAAATAAGGTTTTTAAAACCAGCTGTTTGTTTTGCTGGCGAATGGAATGGGTGGTAGAAGCCATAGGTGTTCTCCTTAATGAAGTGATTTAATTAAGTATACCGACGGGATGGAACGATGTAAAGTTTTTAAAAGACTGACTTGACGGAAAACTTGAAAATAAGTATACTTAATTAACAATGTTAATTAAGTGGTTCGCCATAAAGAGGACACGAGGTAGAGGGGAAGAGAAACGTATGATCAAATTAGTCATCACAGATTTAGACGGTACATTTTTGAACAGCCAAGGCAGTTTTGATCGGCCTTATTATGAACAAGTCAGCCAACAAATGAAAGAAGCGGGTGTTGCTTTTGCTGCGTGTACCGGCAAACAGTGTGAACGAGTGGAAGAACTGTTTGGTGAAGCAGCAGCGGATGTTTGGATTCTTGGGGATAGCGCGACCCGCATCAAACATCAAGGCGAATACATCTTTGAATCACTGCTGCCAAACGAATTAGGGCGGCGGATCATTGCGAAGCTCGCTGCGATTGCGCAAGATCATGTGATCATCGCCTGTACACCGACTGCGGCATACATTGCGGAAACGACCAATGAAGCAGATGCCCAGAAAGTTCGCGGCTCTTATCGGGTGGTCAAAACGGTGACGGATTATCAAACCATCACCGAAGATTTTGTGAAGCTCACTATTTTTGATCCCAAACTACGTTGCTTTAAGCATGTCCAACAGTTAGGTGAGTTTACAAACGACGCCTACATCGTGGCTTCGGAAGCCGCTTGGATCGATATCACCAATCAAGGCGTCCACAAAGGAACGACTGTGGCACACTTGCAAGAATTGCTGCACGTCACACCAGAAGAGACTATGGTCTTCGGCGATGGCTTGAACGATTTGGAGTTGATGGCAGCTGGCACGTTTAGTTTCGCCATGAGCAATGCCTTTGAGGAAGTCAAGGCAGCGGCAGCGTTTGTGACCAAGTCAAACGATGAAAATGGCGTGCTGAAAACCATCGAACGTCTGTTACCGCTACAAATGAACCAATAAAAAAACCGCTCCCTAGCAGGGATAGCACGTACTTTCATTTGACTGAAAGTAGAGTGCTGCCTGTTGCTAAGGCGCGGTTTTTTCGTTATGCATGTGGTTGACTGACGCTATAAGGATAGGCATCGGCTGACCACTCTTTGCTGCGAGGGACGATACCTAGCTGGAAGTTCAATGTACCACCGGCAGTCAATTCTTGGTGGGTGAAAAACAATCGCTCGAAGGGTTCTTCGTTCAATGTGATTTTATCCACGAAGAGCTGTTGCGGCGCATTGGGCGTGCTCTTGATCACTAAGTCTTTGCCTGAAGCAAGATGTAGTGTTGCTTGATCAAATAATGGCATGCCGATGACATATTCCCCCGTCCCTGGTGTGACTGGATAAAAGCCCAAGGAGTTGAAAATGTACCAACCAGCCATGCTACCGTTGTCTTCATCGCCAGGAAAGCCTTTGGGCGAGTAATTGAAGCATTGTGTCAATAGCTGCTTGATCAAGGGCTGTGCCATTTCTGGTTTGCCCAAATAGCTGAATAGATACGGATAGTGGAAGCTTGGTTGATTGGAGATCGCCAGCTGACCAAAATCGAGTGCAGCCATCTCGCTCATTTCATGGATCTCAAAGCCGTAGCCTTCTGTCGTATAGCGAGGTTCTTGATTGCACAAGTCGATCAGTTTTGCTTCAAAGGCCGCTTTGCCGCCGTGTTCGGCGATCAAGCCAGCGAAATCATGGTAAACAGCAAAACTGCTTTGCCACGCACTGCCTTCTGCATAGTCTAAGCCCCAGCGTATGTCACTGAATTCTGGACGAAAGGCACCATCGGGATCTTTTGCCCGCATAAAGCCAGTTTCCTGATCGAAAATGTTGCGGTAGTTTTGCGATTGCTGCTGATAATAGTCTGCTTGCTCGTCACCCAGCTGTTGCGCGACTTGTGAAATACAAAAATCACTGTAACAATAATCAAGGGTGTGATTGACCGATTCATGATGCGTCAATGGCACATACCCATAAGTCAAATAGTCCGTCGTGCCGCGCCGACCATAATTGGGATTTTCACTTTGGACGGTGGCGCCTTTTTTCATCGCTGCTAAAAATTCGGGCATCAAATCAGGACGAATGCCTTTTACTGCGGCATCAGCGATCACGGCATCGATCAGCGTCCCTGGCATCAATCCACGCTCATCTGGCGATAGCCATTTTGGTAAAAAGCCGCTTTCGCGATAACTGTTCAAAAAGCCTTCCAGCATGTCTTCCAATTGTTCGACAGCCAAGAGTGAAAAGAGCGGGTAGACAGTTTTATACGTATCCCAAAAGCCGTTGTTTGTATACAGTGGTCCTGGTTTGATTGCTTTTGCCAAGGTATCCCAATGCATTTTGCAGCCCTCTTGGTCGATTTCGAAGAAGGTTTGAGGAAACAAGAATAAGCGATAAAAATTATGATAAAAAGTAGAAACTTGTGTTTGATCGTGATGCTCAATCTCGATTTTTTGCAAAAAATGATTCCATTGCTGTTGGACAGAAGCCAGATAATCGTCAGGAGCCCATTGCTGTTCCCGTTGCAAGTTCAAACAAGCTTGTTCGCGACTGAGAAACGAGGTCGCAAAACGGATCGTCTGTGTTTGGCAATCATCAAAGCGGAGAACGACGAAGGCTTCTTTGCCTGTCAAGGCACCTTCGATCGCCGTGGTGGGTGTTTCAAAACGATAGACGAAATGGAAGGTGAAGCGTTCATCTTCGCACCCTGAAAATACGATCAGTTGACCAGCCACTGTTTGTTCATCCACCTGTTCTAAGACATAGTCACCCGGCAGTGACAAGCCAAGACCTGGCTGATCCCCGCAGTTTTCAATAGTCAGCACACCGCCATACATACTGGGGATCAAAGTCGTTGTTGTTAAATACCGCTGCGTCTTGATTTTAAGAAAGGCTGGATTAAAGGTGCTTTCTTCGGGACGATACGAGCTTTGCGCATGGAAAAGGGTATTTTCAGAAAGCGTGCCGTTTATCGGCAGCATCGTCAGATGGCTGAAATCCCCCATCCATGGGCTAGGCTGATGGGTGAGGCGAAAGCCCTGAAAGGTTCGATCTTCTGGATGAAACCACCAACTGCCGCGTTGATCGCTGGTTTGCGGGGCAAAGTAGTTCATGCCAAAAGGAACCCCTGTATAAGGCAGGCAGTTGCCGTGGGAAAAACTATATTGGTTGTCTGTTCCGTGTCGTGTGTCGATCATTGATACGTTCACTTGGTTCACTCCTTTAATTGGGTTGATTCTCTTTTGATCAAAGAAACCGCCACTAGATGGGTGGTCGTCTCCGTTGGTACTGGGGTTGCTGCCTTCGCAGCGTTGATTTTCTCAATCACTTGGTTTCCTGCCAAGCGCCCCATCTCGGCAAAATTCTGCCCGATAGTCGTTAGTGCTGGATCAACGAGGGCTGCGGCTTGGATATTATCGAAACCAACTAGGGAAATGTTGGCAGGGACGTGCAAATCTGCTTGGCGCAAAGCACGCATCAATTCAATGGCGATCAAGTCATTTTCACAGACGGCTGCCGTGACCTGATGTTCTTCCAAGTAGGCAAGCGCATTCGCGATGCTGGCAGCCGTGTCGTCGAGCTTGGTGCGAAAGGTTCTTTGGGCTTTTTTCAGCGCATCGATGTAACCTAGATAACGCTGACGGACGGATTGCGGATGATGGGTATCACCAAAAATATAAGCGATCCGTTGATGCCCCAACGCAAGTAAATGCTCCGTGGCTAGCTGTCCGCCTTGAAAGTTATCTGGCATCACCGCTGGAAAATCAAACTCATGCAGCTTTTTATCTAAGGTCACGATAGGAAAGTGCTTTTCAGCACATTCGAACAGCAAGTCATAGTAAGAAAACGTATTGCTGGCGTAATAGATCAGGCCGTCGAATTCTTGCATCAGCTCAGCTGCCGTCGTTTTTTCCAAATAATCCACTGGTGTCATCAAAAGTTCAAAGCCGTGTTCTTGCATCACGGGGTAAATGCCTTCGGTAAAGTTTCCTAAAGAGAGATCATTGGCAAAGGGCAAGACAAACAAAATTCGTCCAGTCGCTTTTTTTTCCTTCAATTCTCGGACAAAGCTGCCGCTGCCTTGCACGCGATAGATCAGCTGATTTTGTTCCAGTTCCGTCAAGGCTCTTTTAGAGGTGATCCGACTGACTTGGTATTGTTCAGATAGTTCTTTTTCAGTAGGGACACGACTGCCAGGCGCTAATCGCCCTTCAACGATGGCTTCGTGAAGCTCCGCGTAAATTTTTTTATATAATGGTTGTTTCATAAGAAAACCCCTTTTGATATATCATATTTGTTAGCATACCATAAACCAATAAAAATGAAAACCCTTTAATTATTTTGAAAAAGCGCTAGACATTCAATTAATTCATGATATACTAGGTTCGTAAATTGATATATCAAATCAGGGAAGGTGATGGAATGGTTTATAAAGAAATACCAACTTCAGTAGCAACATTTATGGAAACGATTACGGATCTATGCGGAGAAACGCATGCCGATTGGGCGAAAAATTTTAACGCAGCCTTTGCCAATACACTATTAACGACGGTCAAGCGTCATGAGGATGGCACGACCTTTTTACTGACGGGGGACATTCCAGCCATGTGGCTGCGAGATTCCACTGCACAAGTTCGTCCGTATTTGGTGATCGCCAAAGAAGATGAAGACTTAGCAAGCATGATCAGCGGGTTAGTTAAAAAGCAATTCTACTATATTACGATCGATCCTTACGCAAATGCCTTTAACGAATCAGCCAATGGCGCTGGCCACCAAACAGACGATACAGAAATGAACGATTGGATCTGGGAACGCAAATATGAGATCGACTCTTTGTGTTATCCGATCCAACTGGCCTATCTGCTATATAAAAACACAGGCAGAACCGGTCAGTTCAATGATGATTTTGTAACAGGCATCAAAAAAGCCTTGGAGGTGTTTGTGACAGAACAAAACCATGAGGAGTCTCCATATCGCTTTGAACGGGATACCTGGCGAAAAGAAGATACCTTGACTCATGACGGCAAAGGCGCACCAGTGAAACCCGTCGGCTTGACTTGGTCAGGCTTTCGACCAAGTGATGATGCCTGCAAATACGGCTATTTGATTCCCTCCAATATGTTTGCGGTGGTGGTCTTAGGCTATATCCAAGAAATCTTTACGACGGTTTTAGAAGATGCAGCGATCGTGGCACAAGCGAAAAAATTGCAAGCAGATATCGAAGCAGGGATTAAAGCATATGGGTTGACCACGAACCAAGCTGGCGAAGAAGTCTACGCCTATGAAGTGGATGGATTCGGCAATGGCACCCTGATGGATGACAGCAATGTGCCGAATTTGATCGCCGCCCCTTACTTGGGGTATGGCAGCATGGAAGATCCCCTTTATCTTCAAACCCGTAAAACGTTGTTGAGCAGTGAAAATCCGTATTTCTATGAAGGGAAATACGCCAAAGGCATTGGTAGCTCTCATACGCCAGAAAATTATGTGTGGCCGATCGCCATGGCAATGGAAGGGATGACCACCACTGACAAAGAAGAAAAGAAACGAATTTTGGATCAGTTAGTGGCGACAGATGCGGGTACAAATTTGATGCATGAAGGGTTCGATGTCGATGATCCTTCGCAATACACGAGAGAATGGTTCTCGTGGGCGAAGATGATGTTTTGTGAATTGGTTATGGATTATTTCGATATCCGAGTGGAAAAATAAGCAGCACGACCCATCACCATTCTAGTGACACAAAAAGCAGTCCAACGACGCAAACAGCGAGGAGTAAAAATCAATGAAGAAACAAGTTTATATCATCTCACACAGCCACTGGGATCGGGAATGGTACATGCCTTACGAACAGCATCACATGCGGCTAGTGGAATTGATGGATGATCTTTTAGAATTAATTGAAAATGACCCTGAGTTCCACAGCTTCCATCTAGATGGACAGACGATCATCTTGGATGACTATTTAGAAGTGCGGCCTGAAAAACGCGAGGCGGTCAAAGCGGCCATCAAACAAGGGAAATTACAGATCGGTCCGTTTTATATTTTGCAAGATGACTTTTTGATCAGTGCCGAATCAAACACCCGTAATATGCTGATTGGAATGGCAGAAAGCAAAAAGTGGGGCACCCCCGTTATGTTGGGGTATTTCCCAGATACTTTCGGCAATATGGGACAAACTCCGCAAATGATGCTGCAAGCCAATCTTGAAAGTGCTGCATTTGGGCGTGGCGTCAAACCGATCGGCTTTGACAACGAAGTTTTACCCGATGATCAATTTACTTCCCAATATTCTGAAATGCATTGGGAAGGTCCAGATGGCAGTCAAATCTTTGGTCTACTTTTTGCCAACTGGTACTCCAATGGCAATGAGATTCCAGTGGATAAAGCAGAAGCCAAAGCTTTTTGGACACAAAAACTGCAAGATGTAGAAAAATTTGGTGCCACCAATCATTACTTAATGATGAATGGGGTCGATCATCAACCCGTCCAAAAAGACATTTCGGCAGCGATTCGTACAGCCAACGAGCTATTCCCAGAGTATGAATTCAAACACGCCAGCTTTACCGAATACCTTGAAGCGGTGCAAGCAGATCTGCCAGATGACCTAGGAACTGTCACAGGTGAATTGACCAGTCAAGAAACCGATGGTTGGTATACTTTAGCCAATACCGCCTCTTCCCGAGTTTATCTAAAACAATGGAATACAAAGGTTTCCCGCCAATTAGAAAATGTTGCGGAGCCATTAGCAACTATGGCTTATGAAGCAAACGGCAGCTATCCTCACGATATGTTGGATCATGCGTGGAAAACCCTGATGCAAAATCATCCTCACGACAGTATCTGCGGCTGTTCAGTGGACGAAGTACACCGAGAAATGATGCCGCGCTTTGAAAAAGCCAATGAAATCGGCAAGTTCGTGGCAGATGAAGCGTTACGCAATTTAGTAGCCGCCATCGACACGAGCCAGTTTCCTGAGGAGAGTCGCCCTTTCGTGGTCTTCAACACCACTGGCAGCACCCGTTCTGGTTTAGTGGAAGTCGTGATCGAACTTGAGCGTAAAACATTCCGTGAAGGATTGCCAAGCAAGCTTTACCACGAATTGTTGGCGAAGCCAAAAGGTTCTTATTCGGTGATCGATGAACAGGGGAACCCTGTTGCTGCGATTATCAGTGAAGAAGAGGTCCTTTTTGACTATGAATTGCCTAAAGATGCTTTTCGGATTCCTTTCATGAAACGCTTTGTCAAGGTCCAAGTTGAAGCAAACCAGTTGCCAGAATTTTCATGGCAGACCTTTGCCCTAGTAGAAAAAGCCGCTACGCCAGTAGAGAGCGCCCCGATCGTTTCAGAAGGAGGACGCAAACTTGCCAACGCACATTTGGAAGCCGTCATTACTGAAAACGGCAGCTTGACGATTACAGACAAAGCAACCCAAAAAACGTATCGCAATTTACTGGTTTTCGAGGATGTGGGGGATATCGCCAATGAGTACATCTTCAAACAACCAGAAGGGGATCAAGCAATCTTATCGACACAATTTCCGCATCACGTGACGATCGAACAAAACGATCCACTGGTGGGGATCGTGCGACTGACGCAAGAATTGCAGATTCCCGTTTCAGCAGATGACCGTTTGTTAGAAGAACAAAAAGCAGTTGTCGATTTCCGTTTCCGTAAGGCACAGCGGAGTCAAGAATTGGTTGCATTCAAGATCGAGACGGAGATTCGCTTAGAACGAACCAGCAACCGCCTGGCATTTAAAACCACCGTCAACAACCAAAGCAAAGATCACCGACTGCGGGTGTTATTCCCAACAGGGATCATCACGGATTTCCATGAAGCTGACAGCATTTATGAAGTCGTAAAACGGCCGAATCAGGTTTCCAGTCATTGGGAAAACCCAACAAATCCGCAGCATCAGCACGCCTTTGTCAACTTGCATGATGAAACTGGCGGCATGACGGTTTCTAATTTTGGTTTGAACGAATATGAAATCGTGAAGGATCAGATCTGCTTGACCTTGTTGCGCTGTACGGGAGAGCTAGGCGATTGGGGCTACTTCCCAACACCAGAAGCGCAATGCTTAGGCAGCCACACCTTTGAATACGGTGTAGCCTGTCATGGGGCTCCTGAAGAACGTTATGAAACGTATCGCCAAGCACAAGCTGCCCAAGTTCCTTGGACGGCAAGTCAGACCGACAAGCATCAAGGCAAGCTAGCCAGCAGCAACCAATACATGGAAGCTCATGGAACGACGGTAGCTATCACCGCTTTAAAACGCAATCGCCAAGACCAGCAGATCGTTTTGCGGGGCTATAATTTGGCGGATCGAGCCACTGCCTTTCACGTGCAAAAAGAGCAGGCGACGCTCTGTCTGTTGAACCTTTTAGAGGAAGAACAAGCATCGACCGTCAATCAGCAATTACACCCATATGAAATTCGTACCATTGGAGTAAAGGAGTGAGAAATGATGGTTTATGGAGGAATTGAAGCCGGCGGCACAAAAATGATTTGTGCCGTTGCCGATGAACAGTTGACGATCATCGCCCAAGAGTCGATCCCAACGACAACACCGGAGGAAACGTTAGCGGCGATCTTTGCCTTTTTCGATCCCTACGATCTCGTGTCATTAGGGGTCGGTTCCTTTGGTCCGATCGGGATCGATCCAACCCAAGCGACCTATGGCCACATACTAGCGACGCCGAAACAGGGCTGGCAGCAGTTCGATTTTCTCGGTGCATTGAAGAAGCGCTACCCAGAGACAGCATTTGCTTGGACAACAGATGTCAATGCTGCCGCTTATGGGGAATTACGCCAAGGAGCGGCGCAAGGCAAAGACAGCTGTGTCTATTTGACAGTAGGAACCGGCATTGGCGCAGGAGTCGTTCGTGAAGGAAAGATTTTCGAGGGGATCGGTCATCCAGAAATCGGTCATACCTATGTCAAACGTCACAGTGAAGATACGTATGCTGGTACATGCCCGTATCACGGCGACTGTCTGGAAGGATTAGCCGCAGGGCCTTCTTTAGAAGGACGTACGGGGATCAAAGGACAAGACTTGCCGCAAGCGCACGAGATTTGGGGGTTGCAGGCCTTTTATCTAGGGCAAGCGCTGGTCAATATCACGTTGACCTTAGCACCTGAGAAAATCATTTTAGGCGGTGGGGTCATGAATCAGCCGCATCTACTCGCTCAAATCCAACAAGCCTTCCAAAAACAAATGGCAGGCTATATGGAGACACCACCAGTGGAAGACTACATCGTCACTTGGGGCTTGCCGAACAAAAGCGGGATTATCGGCTGTCTCTTGTTAGGCAAAGAGCAGGTGACTGCCCATGACTAACCTGTATTTTCCTAAAGATTTTTGGTGGGGAGCTGCTGCCAGCGGTCCGCAAACTGAAGGACGAACGGCCGATGATGGCAAAGGTGATTCGATTTGGGACTATTGGTACGCAACGGAGCCAGAACGTTTTTATCAAAAACGGGGACCAAAAGATACCGTCCAGCTGCTGCAGCGTTACCCAGAAGATGTGGCGTTGATGAAAGAGATCGGCTTTAATTCTTTTCGAACCTCGATCCAGTGGAGTCGCTTGCTGCCAGAAGGAAGAGGGGCGGTCAATCAACAAGCGGTGGCGTTTTATCGCGAGTACTTCGCCACTTTGATCGAAAATGGCATCGAACCCTTCATCAATTTGTATCATTTTGATATGCCGATGGCACTGCAAAAAGAAGGCGGCTGGCTCAATCGCGAGACTGTCACAGCATTTGCAGATTATGCTGCTTTGTGTTTTGAGTTGTTCGGTGATCAAGTCCGTCATTGGTTCACGCAAAATGAACCGATCGTGCCAGTGGAGATGGGGTATTTGTATCAACAGCATTACCCAGCAGAAATCAACTTGGCACATGCGGTGCAAGTCGGCTACCATGAAGCACTCGCCAGCGCCTTAGCGATCCAACGCTTCCGTCAATCTCAGCAATCAGGCGAAATCGGCATCATCTTGAATTTGACACCGACTTATCCGAAAGATCCGAACGATGAAAAAGATGTCCAAGCGGCGCAACTGGCAGATGCCTTTTTTAACCGATCCTTCTTAGATCCAGCGGTCAAAGGCACCTTTCCTGTAGAATTGATCGCTGTCTTAAACGAGTTGGCGATCATGCCAGAAACCAGAGCAGAAGATTTGCAGATCATTAAAGAAAACACGGTCGATCTCTTGGGGGTCAACTATTATCAGCCACGGCGGGTGCAGCAAAAGCGTTCTGCCAAAACAGCGGACACACCAATGCCAGAAGATTACTTCGATGTGTATGATTGGCCAGAAAAGAAAATCAATCCCCATCGAGGCTGGGAGATCTATGAACGAGGCATCTATGATACCTTGATCAACCTACGAGACAACTACGGCAATATCCCCTGTTATATTTCAGAAAACGGCATGGGGGTCGAAGATGAAACACGCTTTATCGATGCCAGCGGTCAGATCCAAGATGAGTACCGTATCACCTTTATCAAAGATCATTTGCGGTATGTTCACCAAGCGATCCAAGAAGGCAGCCAGTGCCGCGGGTATCACATGTGGACCTGCATGGACAATTGGTCTTGGCTGAATGAATTCAAAAATCGTTACGGGTTTATTGCTGTCGATTTGGCTACCCAAAAACGGACCATCAAAAAGTCTGGTGAGTGGTTCCACGAAGTGATTCTACAAAACGGCTTTGTCGACTGATCATTCATAAAAAACAAATCAATGAAGCGTCCTATCTTGCAAAAGGTAGGACGTTTTTCAGGTTTTTAGAGAATAAAAACAAAATATAAACAAAGACCTTTAATTTGTTTCATTTTATCTTTAGTTTGTTCCTTATTTTTTAGGGATGAAAGCGTTATTCTAGTAGCATGAAGGAGATGATGAGATGTGAAGAAAAAGGGGTTTTGGAGGAATGTCTGGCAATACAAAGCATTGATATTGATGGCTTTGCCAGGTGTTGTCTGGTTTATCTTTTTTTTCTATATACCTGTATTCGCAAATGTGGTGGCGTTCAAAGATTTCCACATTTCACCAGACGGCTTTTTTGCCAGTTTGAAACAAAGCCCATGGGTCGGCTTTGATAACTTTAAATTTTTATTTGCATCCAATGATGCTTGGCTGATCACTAGAAATACCCTACTCTACAATATCGTATTTTTAGCATTCAACCTATTCTTTGCGATTGCCTTTGCCATTATTATGAGTGAGCTGCGCAATAAGCGCTTGGTAAAAGTGTATCACACGATGTCCCTGTTGCCGTACTTCCTTTCTTGGGTGGTTATTTCGTACTTTGTCTATGCCTTTTTGAGTCCAGACAAAGGGATCATTAACCAATGGATCACGGGTATGGGCGGTGAAGGAATCAACTGGTATGCTGATCCGAAATGGTGGCCGTTTATTTTCGTCTTTATGAATGTCTGGAAGAGCTTAGGCTACAACAGCATCATCTATTATGCGTCAGTGGTCGGGATCGATCAGACGTATTACGAAGCCGCGATGGTCGATGGCGCCAGCAAATGGCAGCAGATCAAAAATGTGACGTTGCCACAGCTGATTCCAATGATTTCTGTTTTGTTGATTTTGAACATCGGTGGGATCTTCCGTGCCGACTTCGGACTTTTCTATCAAGTCCCACGAAACTCTGGGGCGTTGTACCAAGTCACCTCCGTTTTAGATACGTACATTTATAATGGACTGACTGCCACAGGCGACTTCGGGATGACCGCAGCTGCCGGCCTTTATCAGTCAGTGGTTGGGGCATTACTATTACTAACAGCGAATTTGGTTGTTCGTAAACTAGAACCAGATTCAGCATTATTCTAAGGAGGATGGATAAATGAAGAAAAAAGTAACGAAAGTCGAGATCCGCTCCTTTAACCCAACGGTCAACCTGATTTTTAATATCGTGATCGGTCTGTTCGCGATTTCCTGTGTCTTGCCGTTTCTCTTTGTGATCGCGATCTCATTGACCAGTGAAACCTCTTTGGCAGAAAACGGCTATCGCTTTTGGCCACAAGAATTTTCGTTCGCAGCGTATACCTACCTGTTTAGCGGACAAATGAGCAGCAAAATTTTCCAAGCATTTGGCGTATCTATTTTTATCACTGTTTTTGGTACCTTCGTCAATGCAACGATGACTTCGCTATATGCCTATGTCATCTCTCGCTCAAATTTTCCATTCCGTCGTTTCTTTACGATCTTCGCTTTGATCACCATGTTGTTTGCGCCAGGGATGGTTGCCAATTACTTAGTGATGGTCAACTTGATCCAATTGAAAGACACGATTTGGGCGTTGATTTTACCCCTTGCCTTAGGGCCTTTTAATATCCTTGTTATGCGGACCTTCTTTAAAAAGACGGTACCAGATAGTATTATAGAATCTGCGCGCATCGACGGTGCCAGCGAAATGAAGATTTTTCTGTCCATCGTGTTGCCGTTAGCCGTTCCAGGGATCGCAACGATCAGTCTATTTGCCGCTCTTGGCTATTGGAATGACTGGTTCAATGCATTGTTGTATATTCAAAAAGACTCTTTAGTGCCGTTACAAGCACTTTTGATGCGGATTCAAAGCAACTTGGACTATCTAGCCAAAAGCTCTGGTATGGCTGCCCAGATCCAAGGTGGTTTGGCCGCTTTGCCAAGCGAAACTGCTCGCATGGCAATCGTTGTTGTTGCAACCTTACCGATTGCGATCACCTATCCATTCTTCCAACGGTATTTTGTCGGTGGTCTGACAATTGGTGGCGTCAAAGAATAATCAAATAAGTATAGGGAGGAAACAAAAATGAATTTGTGGAAAAAAACAGCTTTTGCTGGGATGGCCGCAGCGGCAACTTTGGGAATGGCTGCCTGTGGGTCGAACGGCGCAACATCCGATTCAGAAAACAATGCAGACGGCGTAACGACTTTATTGATGTATCAAGTCGGGGACAAGCCAGAAAACTTTGATCAATTAATGGAGATCGCCAATAAACGCATTGAAGAAAAAACCAACGCTCGCATCGATCTGCAGTATATCGGCTGGGGTGATTGGGATCAAAAAATGAGTACCATCATTTCATCGGGTGAAAACTACGATATTTCCTTTGCCTCAAACTATGTTGCGAATGCGCAAAAAGGCGCGTATGCAGATTTGACGGAGTTAGCACCAAAATATGCCAAAGAAGCGTATGATCAATTAGACGAATCTTATATCAAAGGCAATACGATCGACGGAAAATTATATGCCTTTCCAGTCAACGGCAATATTTATGCCCAACAAGTCTTGACCTTCAATAAAGAGTATTTAGATAAATATGATTTGGATATTAGCGGGATCGAATCTTATGCAGATGCCGAAGACGTGTTGAAGAAGTTTAAAGAAGAAGAACCAAACATCGCACCGTTTGCGATCGGACAAACCTTTAATGTTTCTGGAAACTATGATTATGTAATCGGGAAAGATTACCCATTTGCTGTTAAATTGGACGGCGATACAACGAAGATCATCAATCAATACGAAGATGATGAACAAATGGAAAACTTGAAATTGATGCACAAATGGTATAACGAAGGCTTGATCCCAACTGATGCAGCCACTAATACGACTGGTTACCCATTAGAAGGCAACACATGGTTCATGCGTGAAGAAACCCAAGGACCAATGGATTACGGCGATACGATCTTAAGCAATGCCGCAGGTCATGAATTGGTTTCACGTCCAATCACGAAACAATTAAAATCAACAGGCCAAGCGCAAATGGCAAACTTTGTCGTAGCGAATGTTTCGAAAAACAAAGAAAAAGCAGTGGAAGTGTTGGGCTTGTTGAACAGCGATCCTGAATTGTTGAATGGATTGGTTTGGGGTGTCGAAGGCGAAGCATGGGAAAAAATCGAGGGCGAAGATAACAAAATCCGTCTCCTTGATGGCTACTTGCCAAATACCCGGATGGCTGCTTGGAACACTGGGAACAACATGATCCTTTATACACAAGAATCCATCACAGACGATATGATCAAAGAGCGTGATGAAAATATTGCTAACGCTGAAGCATCACCAATCTTAGGGTTCACAACTTCAAGACTGATAATGTGAAAACAGAAATCACGAATATCGCCAATGTCATGAACCGTTACAAAGCAAGTTTAGCAACGGGAACGATCGATCCAGAAGAAAATGTTCCGAAACTAAACGAAGAATTAAAAACCGCTGGCTGGGAGAAGGTCCGCGATGAAATGCAAAAACAATTTGATGAGTATCGTGCAAGCCAAGAATAAGCAACAGGCGCCGCTCACCAATCAATAGATCAAGTAAGCCGGAGGCTAAACGCATCAGGACCAATGGTTCCCACGTCTAGCTTCTGGCTGCTTTTTCTTTAAAGTAAGTAGCGAAATCTTTGATGAAAAAATAACGTTACTTTTGTTTTTTAACCTTCAAGCAGCAAGCATAGTGCCTCTAAAACGTACATAGCATTAAAAGATTCTCAGGTAGCTTGAGTAGGAAGCTAAAATCATGCTACATTTTCGATAGGGAACAAATAAGGGAGGAATTTTAAATGGAAGAAACAGCAAATAGTGGGTTGGTCAAGGGCTTTCGCTTGATTTGGGCGATCGTGAAGTTGAATTTGTTTTTCGTCGTATTGACATTGGCAGGTGGCGGAATCTTAGGGATCGGTCCAGCGTTTCATACCATTAGTACCTTGATCCATGAAGACGGACTAAATTATGAGCATCAAAGCTTTCGCAGCGCATGGCGCATTTGGCGCAGCGTCTTTGTCAAAGCCAATAAACAGTTTTATCTTTTCTTCCTACTGTCAGGTTTCTTAGTGTATAACTTGTATTTAGCTACCCAGATCCAAGGCTTGATTTGGCTGATGATCTCTTTTGTTTTAGTTGTCGTCAGCGGATTGAGTATCTTACTGTACTTACTAAGTGTGGTTTTTGACACATCCTATGAGATTTCCCTGTGGAATAACCTGAAATTGTCCTTCGTGTGTCTGTTTCTTCATATGGCGACCTTTCTAAAATTGTTAGTGGGGATTGCCAGTATTTTCGCTTTTACTTGGATGATGAAAGGGCTCTTGCTCTTTGGAACCTTCAGTCTATTGATTTTGTGGTGCCACGTGGCGATCAGTCAGGAAAAAACCGTCATTGATCGGGACTTGGCACATGACTAAGCAGCGCTTTCGTTTGTTTAAACATGACTTTTTGATCAATCAGTTGATGCAGTTGTATAGCGTCCTTTTGGTGATCATCTCGATTATTATCATGCTGGTTCTGACGGCATATACTGGGGCAGACCGCTTCAATAGCAGCGAACGCCTCGTGGAAGCAACCAGTATGCAGCTGGATGCATACGTGCAGGATCAAAACGCGGTCGTCTCAGCGGTATTAGGCGAATTTACCAGTTCGGATACTGCTTTTGAATCGCTGCGCAATTATTTACAGCTTTCATTGCCAGACTATTTTTCCTATAGTAATGATATTTTTCGCCAGACGGGACAAAGTGTGTATTTGCCAAACATCCTCTATCGCTTGATCCGTAATCATCCTAGTATCGAAGAGATCATTATTCAACTAGATGAAAGCAATGAGACACTAGTGGCAACCCCAGATACCCCTTATGGAGAAAAACGCAGCGGCAAGCAGATCGATTTGAAAAATCGTCTGTTTTTTGTTCGTTCGATCGCCCAACCAAGTAATTATGCGCAACCGTTAGGGCAAGTCTACGTGATTTTTCACTCAGACGATGTCTTAGCCAATCGACAAGAAGACAACCAAGCGCATGGTATCAACAGTTTTTTGTATACCTCCAATGGTCAGCGGCTATACAAGGATGCCGCAAACCTTAGCAAGCAGACCTTAGCGAAAATTGATCAGGCGGTGGCTCATGGAACTATTCACGACACTCTGTCGAAAGACTTTTATATCAAAAAACAAACGACCGTCAGCGGAGAGTTGTCACTGATCTTGTTGTCAAAAGGTGTGATCTGGCGGGATATTTTTTCCAGCGCCATTTGGATTTTTAGCTTTGGGATTGGGATTCTCTTATTGGTTCTATGGGTGCTCCATCGGACCTTCAAGCGCTATACCTCGCAAGTACAGCAGATCGTCTATGCGACGAAAGAAGTCAGTCAAGGAAATTTTGATAAGCGGATCGATACCGCCAATGTCCAACAAGAGCTGAAAGAAATCGCAGAAGCCATCAATCAAATGACTTACAGTATCAACGAGTATATCAAAGACATCTACACGTTAGAGATCAAGCAGCGAGACGCCGATATGCGGGCGCTGCAAGCACAGATCAATCCGCATTTTCTGTATAATACGTTAGAATACATTCGAATGTATGCCTTGAGTCGCAACCAAGAAGAGCTGGCGGATGTCGTCTATGCCTTTTCGGCACTGCTACGGAACAATACGACGCAAGAAAAGACGAAGACCTTAAAAGAAGAAATCGATTTTTGTGAAAAATATGTCTACTTGTTTCAGATGCGCTACCCAGATAAGATCGCCTATCATGTAACCATCGATTCGGCATTAGAACAGTTGGAATTGCCGAAGTTCACGCTGCAGCCGCTTGTCGAAAACTATTTTGTTCACGGCATCGATTATCAGCGCAATGATAATGCCATCAGTATCAAGGCTTATAAAGAAGTCGAACAGATCGTGATTGAGGTCAAAGACAACGGCAAAGGCGCAGATGCACAGCAGTTGGCGATGATCCAAGAAGAACTGCAAAATCAGGAGATCGGAGCCCAAACCTCGATCGGGATCAAAAATGTTCACGAACGGTTGCGGGGCATGTTCAACGGCGCCTATCAAATGGACGTTACGTCTCAGGCAGGTGCTGGGTTTACGGTCAAGATCCGCTTAGATGAGAAACGTTTGCAAAGGGGGCATGAGACAGATGTATAAAGCAATGTTCGTTGATGATGAATACATGATCTTGCAGGGGCTGCAAATGATCTTGCCTTGGCAAGAATTGGGCTTTGAAGTGGTGCATACAGCGAAAAGTGCTAGTGAAGCCCTCGAGTACTTGCAAGAGCATTCCGTTGATTTGCTGATCACGGATATTCGGATGCCAGAAATGAACGGCATCGATATGATCCGTCAAGCACAAGCGTTTGGGAATCGATTTTTCTCGATCATTCTGTCAGGCTATCAGGAGTTTGCCTTTGTCAAACAAGGCATGGCGTTAGGTGTGCGTAATTATCTCGTCAAACCTGTTAACAAAGAAGAACTACGCAGCAGTGTACAAGCGATTGCAGCTGAGTTAGAGGAGCAGCAAAAACTGTTGGCAGAAAAAGAACTGTATCAAGAATCAAGCCTGCTGCTTTGGTTGAATGATGAATTGAACGAAAGCGAGTACCTCCATTTGCTGGCGCAACAGCGGGTGCCACTAGCAGCACCCTTTACCGTTTTGCAGTTCAATGGGACTGCTGAGATCTTACAAAAAATCACGACGTTTTTTCAGCAACACGATCAGCCATTGATCTTACCAGGGCGATTAGATGAAAACCAAGTGATCATTACTGCTGCTGGACCAAGGCAGCAAATCAACGCTGACCTAAAAGCACTGGCACAGCAGCTCAATAGTACAGACTGGCAGTTGATCATGAGCGAGACCATCAACGAGTGGGAGAATTTGTATAAAGCCTATGAAAAAATCAAACAGGTTCAGTCACTGCAAGCCTTCTACCCGGATCTGTTCTTACAAGAACAGACGATCCACGTGGATATTTTAGAGCGAAACGAAGAACTCCCGTTTCTGTCTTTTAACAAAGCATTGACCATTGGGGATGTCAAAACGATCCAACATGAGCTGGATAAAATGTTCGCTATTTTGGAACAAACCCAAGCAGACCCTGAGCATGTTCGCTATGTTTCGTTCTTGTTGTTCAACGATATTTATCGGCAGTTACCAGTACTTTCCCATGAAAACCATGAACAGATTTTGGCACGGATTCGTGAGTCTAATACACTGGCAGATTTGCGGCAGCTCTTTGATGATGTGCTGGAGCTGGCGAAATCGCAGCCACCGCAAAAACGCTATTCGGAGATCGTTCAAAAGACGATCCAACTGATCGAAGAAGGCTATACCCATGATTTGACGGTCAAATCAGCGGCAGAAGAACTGCATGTCAGCGTCGTTTATTTGGGCCAGCTCTTTAAGAAAGAAACGGAAATGAGCTTTAATCAGTACGTCAATCTGGTGCGGATCAAGCAAGCCCAGCAGCTGCTGCTTCATTCGAAAGCTACGATCAGTGAGATCGGCGATCGTATTGGTTACAACAATACCAACTATTTTTCCAAAATGTTTAAGAAATTGAATGGTCTGACCCCCAAAGAGTTTCGCGATACCTATGAACAGCATTATGAATCCCTTGATTGAATTTAGATTTCTTCAAAAAAATTCTGGTTTTTGTGATTAAATGATAGTAATTGTGACGCTTTCACGGTAAACTAAGAGAGGAAAAATAAAGAAGAGAGCGTGATGTTGTGAAAGAAACCAAAAAATTTGCACAAGTTTTGATAGGTACCGGGCTGATTGCGTTGGCCATTTCCTTATTGATCACCGCCCATCAAGGTTATGATACGATCAGTACGTTTTTACTAGGAATTTTGAATTTCGTCGATGTCCCTTTTTGGATTGCCAGTTTGTGTTTTAATATTATTGTTTTGTTGTTCGTTGCAGTCTTTGATCGTGCCGAATTAGGCATTGGCAGTTTTATCAACGGGATTGGCTTAGGCCTGTTGATTGGGATCTTTGAACCAGTGATGGACAAAGTATCGATTCATTTGCCTTTTTATCCTTGGATCGCTATTTTCGCTGCACCGATCTTATTTGGGATCGGCGCTGGTATCTACGTTTCTTCCAACAAAGGATCAGCGGCGTTAGAAGCCTTGACTGCCTTGATCTACAAACGAAGCAAATTGACGCAAAAAACGATCCGTATCGGCTTGGATGCAGCCATGGTCTTGATCGGTTTTGCGCTAGGCGCCAGTGTTGGGTTAGGTACTCTCTTGTGTATCGTCTTTATTGGCCCAATCTTTGAAGCCACCATGAAAACCATCGCTGCTCGGAAGAAAAACGCCTAGCCTTGAGAATAAGTCGGAAAAAGCTGTCTGTAAGGGCAGCTTTTTTGCTGCTTCCATTTAAGGGAATTATCTGAAGGAAGAAAAATCCTGATTTCCTTAAGATTCTCTGGGTAAAAAAAGTGTTTTCTCCATGGTTACTGTCTTATTGGACTTGGTATACTGATAAGACGAGTAAAGGAGAAGTGAAAATGAAAAGTTATCGTTCGACGATTGCGGCTTGCTTTGTAGGGTACATCGTTCAAGCCGTCATCAATAATTTTGCCCCCTTATTATTTTTGACCTTTCAAAGCCAATACCAGCTACCGATCAGCCAGATTACTTTGCTGGTTAGTTTTAACTTTTTGACCCAGTTAGCCGTCGATTTTGCAGCAATCTTTTTTGTAGACCGCATCGGCTATCGAGTGTCGATCGTAGCCGCGCATTTTTTTGCAGCGATCGGCTTGATTGGTCTAGCCGTTTTTCCCTTATGGTTTCCGACCCCGTTTAGCGGATTGTTAGCAGCGGTTTTGTTGTATGCCATTGGCGGTGGCTTGCTGGAAGTCTTAGTCAGTCCCATCGTTGAAGCCTGTCCAACGGAACATAAGGAAAAAACGATGAGCATGCTGCACTCGTTTTATTGCTGGGGGTACGTGGGGGTCGTTATGTTCTCAACTGCGTTCTTCATGGTGTTCGGTATTCAACAGTGGCCGATTTTGGCGATCATCTGGGCGCTGATCCCGTTGGTCAATTTGTTTTTCTTTACCAAAGTCCCGTTGGCGCCAATCGTTGCCGGAGGAGAACGAGGGTTGACCACTCGGCAGCTCTTTTCCTTGAAAAGCTTTTGGCTGTTTCTGGTGATGATGGTCTGTGCTGGAGCCAGCGAACAAGCAGTCAGCCAATGGGCATCGACCTTTGCCGAACAGGGCTTAGGCGTTAGTAAGACGCTAGGCGATTTAGCAGGGCCAATGGTTTTTGCCTTGATGATGGGGATCTCCCGCTTGCTTTACGGCAAGTTCGGGGAACGCATCGATTTGAAACGCTTTATGTTTTTGAGTGTTTTGCTTTGCCTACTGGCGTATATGATGATCGGCTTTGCTTCATTGCCATTGATCGGGTTCCTTGGCTGCGGCTTAAGCGGTTTTGCCGTAGGGATCATGTGGCCAGGGGTCTTTAGTCTTTCTGCGCAATACATTCGCAACGGCGGAACGGCGCTATTTGCTTATTTGGCATTAGCAGGAGATTTAGGGTGTTCAATCGGACCCGCTGTCGTCGGCAGTATCGTCGAATGGACGGGACAACAGCTGCAGGTTGGGATTCTAGGGGCGATCGTTTTCCCGATCATCTTGCTGGCAGGAATTTATTTGGTTCAACAAATGCACAAAAAACGACAGCTTCCGTTGCTGGTTTTTCAAGAATCCACAAAAGAATAAAAAAATTTTGGAGCAAATGCCGTCTTTTCATGGTATTTGCTTTTTGTTTTCTGAAATTCCTCTAGTCAAGATAGTTTCTATCCGCTATACTTTGACTTATTCATTTAAAAAGGATGTGATGTTGTGAAAAGTCAATTGAAAAAAGAAATCAGTTTTTTTGGGGCATTATCGACAGTAATGGGAACGGTGATCGGCGCCGGCGTGTTTTTCAAAGCAGCGGCTGTGGTCCAGCAGACCCAATCCACCGGTTTGACCTTGTTGGTTTGGCTGCTTGCCGGCTTTCTAACGATTTGCGGCGGTTTGACGGTGGCGGAGTTAGCGACGGCGATTCCTGAGACTGGCGGACCCATTCGATATATTGAAAGAATCTATGGAAAATTACCCTCCTTTTTATTAGGCTGGGCACAAAGTATCATTTACTTTCCAGCGAACGTGGCGGCTTTAAGTATTATTTTTGCGACCCAGTGTTTGAACTTATTTCATCTACCCAGCAATTATTTGCTTCCTTTATCGATTTTGACCGGAACGAGTGTGACCTTGATCAATCTTTTGGGAACAAAAGCCGCTGCTCAAGTCCAGTCCGTCACGTTAGCAGTCAAGCTGATCCCGATTGCGGTGATCATCGTGGCAGGTCTGTTGACACCAGGGCAAGTATCGGTCTCATTGGTGGATTTTTCTTCCAATACTCAAGGATCGCTTGCAGCTGGTATCAGTAGTGCCCTCTTAGCAACCCTTTTTGCTTATGACGGTTGGATGGGAGTCGGTAATGTCGCTGGGGAAATGAAGCGACCTGAAAAAGATTTACCAAAAGCCATCATCTTTGGGTTGAGTTTTGTTACCTTGGTGTACGTGTTGATCAATGTTGCCTTTTTAAAAACATTGCCGATCGATCAAATCGCTGGTAATTTGAACAGTGCCTCAGAAACTGCGATGGCCTTGTTTGGCAGCTTTGGCGGAAAACTGGTCACGATCGGTATCCTGATCTCTGTGTATGGCGCATTGAACGGCTATACAATGACTGGTTTACGAGTTCCTTATGCCATGGCATTGGAAGATGAGATTCCTTTCAGCAAGACCTTTGCCACCTTAAGTAAAACCACCAATGCACCTTATGCGGCGGCCTTTTTACAATTAGGGATCGCGTGTATCATGATGCTTTTAGGCACCTTTGATCTCTTGACCGATATGCTGGTTTTTGTTATGTGGTTCTTTAGTGTATTATTATTTGTAGGAGTTTTTCGTTTGCGAAAAACAGAACCGCAGATGAAGCGTCCGTATAAAGTTCCCTTCTATCCAATCATTCCCTTGATTGCGATCTTAGGCGGCTGTTTTATCTTGATCATGACCTTGATCACTGACACGTGGTTAGCAGTCGTGGGAATCGGCGTGACGTTACTAGGAATTCCCGTTTTTTATGGAAAAGCAAAAGGAAAAGCGAGAGGAGCGAAAGAATGAAGATCGTTGTACTTGATGGCTATGCGTTGAATCCAGGAGATTTGTCTTGGCAAGGGTTTGAAGAATTAGGAGAGGTGACGGTGTATGATCGTACCTCGTATACAGATAAACAAGAAATTATTGAGCGAATCGGCGATGCCGAAGCAATTTTGACAAATAAAACGCCGATCACCGCAGATGTGCTCAAAGCATGTCCGCAATTGACCTACATTGGGGTCTTGGCAACTGGATACAATGTCGTTGATCTGGCAGCAGCGAAGGAACAGGGAATCACCGTGACCAATATTCCTAGCTACAGTACCAATGCAGTGGCACAAGCGACCTTTGCTTTGCTGCTGGAAGTGACGAATCAAGTGGGACACCATAATCGTTCCGTACATCAGGGCGACTGGCAAACCAGCAAAGATTTTTCTTATTGGCAGACACCATTGATGGAATTGGCAGGCAAAACGATTGGGCTGATTGGATATGGTGCAATTGCTCAAGCAGTTGCCACGATCGCTCATGCGTTTCAGTTGAAGGTGATCTACTTTAATCATCGACCAAAACCAGCACAAGCGGATTGGGCAAAACAAGTTTCGCTGGCGGAATTGTATCAAGAAGCAGATATCATCAGCCTTCATGTTCCGCAGTTTCCTGAGACAGAAAAAATGATCGATCGCACAGCATTGGCACAAATGAAATCTTCTGCGATCCTGATCAATACCGCCCGTGGCGGCTTGATCGATGAAGCGGCAGTTGCTGAAGCGCTGCAAACAGGGCAGATCGCAGCCTTGGCGGCAGATGTCGTTTCAAAAGAACCGATCGCAGCTGACAATCCCTTATTACAGGCGCCAAATTGCTATTTGACACCGCATATCGCTTGGGCACCCGTCGAAACGCGGCGTCGTTTGATGGGGATTGCTGTGGCGAACTTAAGCGGCTTTAAAGCAGGTACACCGCAAAATGTCGTGTAAGCAAAACGAGCAAGTAAAAGGACTTTGACAAAACAGGCGACTAGCAAAGCAGTTAGTCTCGCCGACACAGTAACCATTTCGACCAGTCATCCAGCCTCACAAGGTGATCGGTCGTAGGACTGGGGGTTTGTCTAAGTCTTTTTTTGCTGAAAATGAAAGGAGACGATCTTGAAAAAGTATTATTATCTAGCGGCCTTTGTTAGCGTGCTGGTCTTGAGCTGGCTGATCCAAACCCAAAGCAGCCGCTTTTATGCACAGCCGATCATAGAAGTACAAACGGTTCAAGTCACCTCCGACCAGCAGCAGATCCAAGGGATCGTTCGTAACGGAGAAGAAGCTGGGGTACTACGGACAGTCACTACGCAATACACCCCCAACGGTGCGATTCATCCATTGTATCAGACCGGACAACAGCTGCTTTTGCAAAAAGAAGGGGATGGCTGGCAGGTACAAGCACAAAAACGGGATGGGTATCTCTTTTTCTTCCTTGCCTTATTTTTGATGGCAGTAGTCGCAATTGGTGGCAAAAAGGGCTTGCGGGCTTTACTTAGTATCTTTGTGAATACTGGCTTGCTGCTCCTTTTTCTTTGGTTTCACAAAGGCAACAGCTCCTTTTCATTGGTCTTTTTGATGATCGTTTTTACGATCGTCTCGTTGGTTTTGACGATGGGGATTTCCTATGGCTTTCGTACGATCGACAGCCGTAAAATCATTGCCTCGTTAGCCAGCGTCCTCTTGGCGTTTTTTCTCTGTCGGTTCGCCATGGATCTTTTGCAAGATCATGGGTTGCGCTATGAAGAAATGTCGTTTCTGACCCGTCCGTATCGCAGTGTCTATCTAGGGAGTCTGCTGATTGGCGCGATTGGTGCCAGCATGGACAATATTGTCATGCTGATTGCCAGTCTAGATGAGATCCAGCGCATCAATCCCCAGACTAGCCGCAAGGAACGATTAGCGATCGGTCGGTCCATCGCGCAAGATACGACTTCTTCGATGATCAATGTCTTGTTGTTTGCTTATTTAAGTGGGAGTATGCCAGCGCTATTGTTTTACCTAGCAAATGGCTGGCTGCTGTCGCAAGCATTGCCGATGCATCTTTCTTTAGAAATAGTGCGTACATTATGCGGCGGCTTTGCGCTGGTTTTATCGGTACCGTTGACGCTCCTTTGCTTTGAACTACAAAGGAGGAAAGCAAAATGAATGTTTTGTTTGTGTTGAGCTTGCTTTTTGTCTTGCTGACCTTCGCTGTTTTTCGGATCGAAGGGCTGTTTCAAGTCACTGGTCTGTTTATGAATGTGGCTGTCTTTCTAGCGCTGCTGGTCCTGATTGACCGAGGGACACCGATTTTACCAGCGGCTTGTGTTGCCTTTTTAACCGTGGCGGCGATCACCTTGTTTTTCGTGAACGGCGTCAATCAGAAAACCAAAATTGCCTTTGTCTGTGTGTTGGTCTTTCTAGGGATTTTTCTACTACTATTTCCGCTTGTGCTCTCTGCAATGAATCTGCATGGGTTTTCGGCAGAGGAACTGGATGAGTTGGCGATGTATTCCTTTGATGTAGCCATCGATTTTAAGACATTGATGACTGCGATCATTTTGATGAGTTTTTCGGGGGCGGTGGCAGATGGGAGTATGGCGATCAGCACTGCGACCTATGAACTTTTTCAAGCAAACCCGCAAGTCTCGATCAAGGCATTAAGTAAAAGTAGTATGACCGTGGTATCAGACGTATTGTCTTCAACGATCAATACCTTATTGTTTGCCTTTATGGGAAGTAATCTGGCGTTGATTGCGTGGTTTCAAGATTTGTCGATCTCCTTTGGTGAAATGATCAATTCGAAGGCGTTCGTCTCAGAATTGGTCGTTTGTTTGATCACGGGTCTGGCAGCGGTGATTATTTTACCCATCACCGCATGGGCAGCAAGTTGGTATTTTTTGAAAAGAAACCGAATGGAATAGGAAGGAGCGCAACCACCATGGAACCACTAATTGAAACTAAGCGATTAGTCCTGCGAGAAATGAGTCACGACGATCGACCAGCAATTGAAAAGATTTTGCAAGATCCAGAAGTTATGATTGCCTATGAAGGACCCTTCAGTGAGCAAGAAGTCACTGGTTGGATCGACAAACAGCTGCAACGCTATCAAAACGATCACATTGGCTTGTGGCTAGTGATCGAGAAAGCATCCGGGCAAGCGATCGGTCAATGCGGGTTGACATGGCAAGACGTCAAGGGAGAAGCCGTTTTAGAAATTGGGTACTTGTTTCAAAAGAACTCCTGGCATCATGGGTTTGCCACAGAAGCCGCCCAGGCTTGTAAAGACTATGCGTTTGCAACGCTGAATGCCGCCAGTGTTTATTCGATCATTCGTGAGACCAATCAAGCCTCCATAAATGTGGCATTGCGCAATGGAATGAAGCTGGTGGATCGCTTTGTCAAACACTATCGGCAAGTGGACATGCCGCATCTTGTGTATGCTGTGGCGAAAGAGATGTGAAAAACGAAAGAGTGCTTTTTTCGATTTAGACAATAAAACGCCCTTAGAAAGTTAGCTTTTTCTAACTTTCTAGGGGCGTTTTTTATGCTTGCGTAAAGCTTTTTCGTTCGATGAGTTCAGCCCCTAAAAGGACTGTTTTGGTGATCGCTCGAGGATGAACGATCTGATCCACCAATAAATCGATCGCGGTTTTGGCGATTTCCTCCACATCAATTTTAAAGGTTGTTAGAGGGGGAGCCACAAATTTTGCGATCTCATTGTCGTTGATACTGATTAATTCCAAGCGATCAGGAATGATGATGGATCGTTCGTTTAACGCTTGGAGCACACCAACTGCGATGGTGTCAGAAGCCACAAAGAGCGCCTCTGGCAAATTGTCACCAAGGGACTCCACCATTTTTTTCGCCAAACGATAGCCGGTTTCAACGGAAAAATTGCCACCACTAAATAAGAACGCCTCATCGAGCGCATCTCGACGAGCCAGCGTTTGACGGAAGATGACCTCGCGACTATCCATTTCTGCACGTTGGGTATCAGGATTTAGATAAGCACCACCAATAAAGCCGATCTTTCGGTATCCTTTTGTTAAAAATAGATCGATCGCCAGTTGCGTCATTCGATCAGTATCAGGTTTGACCGTATCGAACAACTCTGGACAGGGGTTGATTTCCAAAAGGACGCCATAGGGGCAAACGGATTTGAACTGCTGCGTTTCTTTCTCAGTGAAAGAGCCAATCCCAATAAATCCGGCGACTTCTTGCAGTGTTTCTAAAACATCATCTTCATGGGTGATCAGTTGAATTTCCAAATTGTTGATTTTCGCATATTTTTCTAAAGAGATACGCAATTGTCGAAAATAGACATCTTGCAGCTCTTCTTGTTCTGTCAGCCAGAAAAGGACGGCGATTTTTTCTAGTGTTGTTTTTATTTTTGAGCGATCATAACCTAGTGATAAAGCGGTATGAATAATTTTTTGACGCGTATCGGCAGCGATCGACAACGATTCGTCGCCTTTCAATAATCGGGAAACAGTCGCTTGTGAAAAGCCTGATTGCTCGGCAATTTTTTTTATTGTAACCAATCTTCTTCACCTCTTTCTTCTAGTATACGCTAACAACTTTACCAAGTAAATGAATTTACTAAATATATTTACTCAATAGTGAAAGTTTAGAGCGTGGTGGTATTTTGAAAAATTATTTTTGAGATAAACCTTGATTTTATCCGTTTATTTACTCCGTTGAAGAAATTAATTTAGTAAAACTATTTACATATTAAGTAAAATAATTTATTATAAACAAGAAGATAGCGTTTGCAAAATAAAGAAAAGGTGGAGAAATGATGATGAAAAAAATGTCTCGAGTTCTTTTTTTAAGTGTAGCAGCTTTAGGATTAGGTGCTTGCGGTCCACAAAGTGAAGGGACAGATAGTACTGCAGCAAATAGTGGCAGCAATAAGGACTATGATCTATTGGTCTGGGAAGACCAAGCAAAATCAGTTGGGATTGAAGAGGCAGTCAAACAATTTGAAGAAGAACACGATGTGACGATCAAAGTGGTCGAAAAAGCCTATGGTGGACAGATCGAAGATTTACGATTGGATGGACCCGCTGGTACAGGTGCGGATGTCATCACGATTCCTGGCGATCAAATCGGTACAGCCGTTACCGAAGGTTTGTTGAAAGAATTAACAGTCGATCAAACGCTACAAGAGCTGTATACAGAATCAGCAATGCAATCGCAAATCGTTGACGGCAAAGTCTACGGCTTACCAAAAGCGGTTGAAACACAAATTTTGTATTATAACAAAGAACTAATTTCCGAAGATGACTTGCCACAGACAACGGATGAGTGGCTGGAGTATTCCAAGTCTGTTTTAGGTGCTGACAGTTATGGGTTACTGGCATTATGGGATCAAATTTATTACGCACAAGGTGTATTGAGCGGTTATGGCGGTTATGTTTTTGGCGAGAATGCCGATGGATCCTATGACCCTGAAGATATTGGATTAGCTAATGAAGGCGCGATCGAAGGGGCAGACTATATCCAACAGTTTTATGATGCAGGTGTTTTTCCATCGGGATTGGTCGGTGAACAAGGAATCAATGTGTTGGACTCTTTATTTACGGAAGGAAAAGCTGCCGCTGTCATCTCGGGACCATGGAACTTGTCTCCTTATAAAGAAGCGGGCATCGACTATGGTGTGAAAGAATTGCCATTATTAGGCAATGGTGAACATATGGGTTCCTTTATCGGTGTCAAAAGCTACAACGTAAGTAGCTATTCCCAAAACCCTGAATTAGCTGAAGCGTTCGTCAAATTTATCAGCAATGAGGAAAATTCAAAAGTTCGTTATGAAAAAACACAGGAAGTACCAGCGGTTGCTTCATTGGCAGATGATCCAGCAGTTCAAGAAAGTGAAAGTGCTGCAGCCATTGCCGCTCAGTCCCAACACGCAGAACTAACGCCTGGGATCACTGAAATGAATTCAGTATGGGAACCAATGGATGCCGCATTGCAAACCATTGCTACTGGAAAGGCTGAACCGAAAACAGCTTTATCACAAGCAGTCGAACAGATCAAATCAGCCATTGCGGCAATTCAAAACTAGAAAGTCGTCTCAAGGACAAACGTTTCGGAGGTCATTCATCACTAGGAATCAAGTAAGGCCGAACGAAACGTTTGTCAGCGGCTTTTTCTTACAGGGGGCGAAAATGTGAAAAACACGCAGTCGTATGCAAAACGAGCAATGCTATTCTCGATCATACCAGGATTCGGTCAATTTTATAATCGGCAAAAAATCAAAGGCGCTTTATTTTTCTTCTTTTTTGCTATGTATCTTGTCGTCTTTAAAGATTTATTTAATATGGGACTTTGGGGCATCGTGACATTAGGCGTGGAAGTGCCGAGAGACAATTCCATCTTTTTATTAGCAGAAGGATTAGTTGCCTTGATCGTCATCGGTTTTGGTCTGTTGTTCTATTATTTAAACATCCGTGATGCCTATAAAAACGGTGAATTAAGAGACAATGAGCTACCAGTCAACTCTATCCGTGAAAGCTACCAGGCACTATTAAGAGAAGGCTATCCTTATTTAATGAGTAGCCCAGCATTTTTCTTACTCGTGTTTTCTGTTATTTTTCCGATTCTCTTTAGTATCGCGTTAGCTTTTACGAACTATGATCTGTATCATTCTGCACCTGCCAATTTAGCAGATTGGGTGGGATTAGAGACCTTTAAGAAGATTTTTACTGTCGATATTTGGCGTAGTACCTTCTTCAATGTTCTGGGCTGGACAGTTATCTGGACCTTGATCGCCTCAACGTTACAAGTTTCTATCGGAATATTTTTAGCGGTGCTGGTGCATCAAAAAGAATTACGACTCAAAAAGTTCTTTCGAACGATTTTGATCCTCCCATGGGCAGTTCCGGGATTTGTTACGATTTTGGTGTTTTCAGGAATGTTCAATGATTCCTTTGGTGCGATCAATCATTCGATTTTGAATTTCTTCCAGATTTCACCGATTCCTTGGCTAACGAGTGCGAATTGGACCCGCTTAGCTTTGCTACTGATTCAAGGCTGGCTAGGCTTTCCGTATATTTTTATCGTGACTACAGGAACGCTGCAATCCATTCCTGATGATTTGTATGAGGCGGCGACCATCGATGGTGCTTCAGCTTTACAAAAATTCCGCCGAATCACATTGCCATTATTGCTTTATGCAATGGCACCGATTTTGATTACGCAATATACGTTTAACTTCAACAATTTCAATATCATTTATCTGTTTAATTCTGGTGGACCAGCAGTTCCTGGTTCGACCGCTGGTGGTACCGATATTTTGGTTTCGTGGATCTATAAGCTAACGATGCAAAATAGTCAATATGCACTGGCAGCAGCGTTGACGATTCTCTTATCGATCGTCGTGATCGCGATTGCTTTATGGCAATTCCGCCGAACAAATTCATTCAAGGAGGTTGGATAAGATATGAAGGCAGCAAGTATGAAGAAACAAAAATTTGTCCGCCTATCCTTGACGTATCTCGTACTGATTTTTACGGTAGTAGTGATCGTCTACCCTTTACTTTGGACGATCGGTGCTAGTTTTAATCCTGGGAACAGTTTAGTAAGTACGAGTTTGATTCCGACGAGTCCGACATTAAGTCACTACACGAAATTGTTTGCTGGTGACAACTCGCTTTATTATAGTCAATGGTATTTGAATTCATTAAAAATCAGTGTATGCACCATGTTCTTGTCACTGATTTTTGTCTCCATGACGGCGTATTCCTTTTCACGATTTCGTTTTACAGGCCGTAAAAATGGGTTGATGCTGTTCTTACTACTACAAATGATCCCGCAGTTCTCTGCCTTGATCGCAATTTTTGTATTGGCGCAAATGCTCGGCTTGATCAATAGCCATTGGTTGCTGATCTTGATTTACGTTGGGGGCCAGATTCCCATGAACACGTACTTATTGAAAGGGTATTTTGACTCGATCCCGTTAGATTTAGACGAGAGTGCCAAGATAGATGGCGCAAGCAATACGCGAATATTCTGGCAAATTTTGATTCCTTTATCACGACCCATGCTGGCAGTCGTTGCCATGAATGGCTTTACTGGACCACTTGGAGACTTTGCCCTGTCTTCTGTGATTTTACGTAATCCTGAGTACTATACATTACCCATCGGGTTATACAAATTAGTCACGGATAAAATGGGAGCCAGCTATACAACTTTTGCGGCAGGGGCTATTTTGATCAGTATTCCGATCGCGCTCGTCTTTATTGCATTACAAAAACATTTTGTCTCCGGTTTGACCGCTGGTGGCACAAAAGGATAGGAAGAGAAGATGACAAGATATAACTTAGAAGAACGCTTTTTACATGGTGGGGATTATAATCCTGACCAGTGGCTAAATTATCCCGAGATCTTAGCTAAAGATTTAGAACTAATGGAAAAAGCTCATGCTAATACATTTTCCCTTGGTATTTTTGCTTGGAGTGCCTTAGAGCCAGCAGAAGGGGTGTTTCAATTTGAATGGTTAGACAAAATCATGGATGAGCTAGCCGAACGAAACAGCAACGTCATTTTAGCGACGCCAAGCGGCGCGCGTCCTGCCTGGTTGTCTAAAGCATACCCTGAAGTTCTACGAACCAATGAAAAACGGGAAAAAATGTTACACGGCGGGCGTCACAATCACTGCTTTTCTTCACCAATCTATCGTGATAAAGTGGCGATCATCAATCGGAAATTAGCTGAACGCTACCACGATCACCCAGCACTATTGATGTGGCATATTTCCAATGAGTATTCTGGAGATTGTCATTGTCCCATTTGCCAAGAAAACTTTCGTCAGTGGGTCAAGCAGAAGTACCAAACATTAGCAGCCTTGAATGAGGCCTGGTGGGGACCTTTCTGGAGCCATACGATCACCGATTGGTCGCAAATCGAATCTCCTTCACCGATCGGCGAAATGCAAGTTCATGGACTAAATCTAGACTGGCATCGTTTTGTGACCGATCAGACCATTGATTTCTATGAACATGAGATCAAAGACATTCGTCGTTTGTCTCCAGATGTACCGATCACAACGAATTTCATGGCAGATACCCGAGATTTGATTCCCTTTTATAGCCTTGATTATGGAAAATTTGCCCAGCATGTAGATGTCATTAGTTGGGATTGTTATCCTGCTTGGCATAATGATTGGGGAACGACCGCTGATTTGGCAAGTAAGGTTGGGTTTATCAATGATCAGTACCGTAGCTTGAAAAAGCAACCCTTTTTGATCATGGAATCAACCCCTAGTGGTGTGAATTGGCATCCAGTCAATCGCACGAAACGCCCCGGGATGCATCTGTTGTCTTCTATGCAATTTATTGCTCACGGTTCAGATAGTAATCTTTATTTCCAATGGCGAAAATCTCGAGGCTCATCTGAGAAGTTCCATGGGGCCGTCGTGGACCATGACAACGACGAACAGAATCGTGTTTTTCAAGATGTAGCAGAAGTGGGAAAAGCCTTAGAAGAAATCAAAGAAGTCAAAGGATTGCACAAAAAAGCCAAAGTGGCGATCATCTATGATTGGGATAACAATTGGGCGCTCAATGATGCGCAAGGTTTTGGTTTGGAGAGCAAACGCTACCCACAAACGTTGCAAGAGCATTATCGCTATTTTTGGGATCATGACATCGCGGTTGATGTCATCACGAAAGACCATGACTTTAACTCTTACCAATTGATCATCGCTCCGATGCTTTACCTTTTACCAAAAGAAACTATGAAAAAGTTTCAACAGTATACGAACAATGGCGGGACGCTGGTTTCCACTTATTTGACGGGGATCGTGAATGAAACGGACTTGACCTATTTAGGGGGCTGGCCCCAAGAGTTAGAAGAACTGTTTGGTGTGTCTGTGAAAGAAATCGATACGTTATATCCGAAACAAAAAAATCTGCTTTTAATGAAGGAGCAGCAGTACCAAATTCATGATTATTGTAGTGTTGTTCAAACAAACACTGCCCAAACGTTAGGGGTCTACGGTGCTGATTTTTATCAAGGTCAAGCTGCAGTGACCGTAAATGTTTATGGTGAAGGAAGTGCCTACTATCTTGGGGGACGGACGGATCAAGCCTTTTTGGAAGACTTCTATCAAGAAGTAACACAACAGCTTCGCATACAAAATGAGTGGGTCCGTCAAGGTTCAACGAACGTGTCGATCCAAAGTAGAGAAAGTCAGCAAGAGCAGCTTACTCCGACTACCTATTATTTTGTGATGAATTTTTCCGAAGAAAATCAAGAAGTAGAGGTAGCAACTTCAGGAATCGATTTGCTTACTGGAAAAACGACAAACCAAAAGCTTCAGTTGGCGCCTTATGAGGTGCAGATTATCAAAGTGACAGCACCAGATCAATAAAGACTATTGTGTCAATTATATGAAAAAAGAAGTACTTACGTTGATGAAAAAAAACGTAAGTACTTCTTTTTTATAGAGAGTGTTTTAATTTTCTTGCGCAAATTCGGCAGCTTTTGTTCCTGCTTGGCGTCCGAAGATGATGATATCGGCAACGGCATTACCGCCAATTCGGTTTTCACCATGCAACCCACCAGTTACTTCACCGGCTGCAAAAAGACCTGGAATGATCTCGTTATCCGTAGCGATCACTTCTGTGTTGGTGTTGATCTTCACGCCGCCCATCGTGTGGTGGATACCAGGTGCGATGGCAATGGCATAGTAAGGTCCTGTTGACAAATCGTTGTCCATTGCTGTGCTGCGTCCAAAGGCTTCGTCTTCACCAGCAGCTACACTGCTGTTCCACGTAGCGATCGTTTCAGCAAGCGCTGCTTCTGGCATGTCCAATTCTTTTGCTAATTCTTCGATCGTGTCAGCGGATTTGACTAACCCTTGTTGCTCGTAAAAATCAATGGCTGTCACGCGTTCTTTGACACCTGCATCAAAAACTAACGTTGCTGATTTTTCAGGTAGGGCAATGATCGCTTCTGAGACTTTGTCTCGTGTTTCCATTTCATTGAAGAACCGTTCGCCTTCTTGATTGACCAAGATCGCGCCTTCTCCACGGACAGCTTCAGTGATCAACAGTGATTTAGACTGATCCACTGTTGGGTGGATTTGGATTTGCTCTAAATCAACCGTTTGTCCACCTAATGCTTCGATCATTTTGATCCCATCACCAGTCGAACCCTCTTGGTTCGTTGTCACGTAGTCTGCCAATTCTGGTTTGTATTCGGTGATCATGTCGAAATTGGCACCGAAACCGCCTGTTGTAACGACAACTGCTTTGGCATCAATGGTTTGTTCGGTTCCTTCTACTTCAACGGTCACCCCGTTGACTTGACCATCTTCTTCATTGATTTCTTTGACATCGGCATTCACAAAAATTGGGATTTCCAATTCATGGATGTTGCGGATCAAGCCATCAACTAAGTATTCCCCAACAGCGGAACCATCCGATGGACGGTGCGTTCTTTTTTCACTCATCCCGCCAGTCGTTGTTAAGTTGTCTAAAGTGATACCCATGGAATCTAACCAATCGATCGCTTCTGCTGAATGATCCACAAAGTAGCGCAACAATTCTTCATCATTGGTGTTGTGACCGCCAGCTAGTGTTTCTTCATAAAATAGATCGTTTGAATCTTCGATGCCTTCTGCTTCTTGGAATTTGGTTTCTGAAGCGTTCATTCCTGCAGAAGATTTCAATGTATTCCCACCAGAAATTGGCATTTTTTCTAAAATAACTGGGTTTGCGCCAGCTTCTTTTGCTTGGATCGCAGCGGCCATTCCAGCGCCACCCGCACCTACGATCACGACATCGTAGCTGTCTGCAAGTTCGCTAGGGTCTGTGTATTCTTGCCCAGATGCAGCGGAAGTTGCATCTGTTTCTTCATTAGCAGATGAACCAGTACTTGAGCTGCTGCTTGTTTGTGAATCAGCGCCACAAGCACTCAAAGTTGCTAACGAGGTTAGGACTAATAGTGTTTGGAAAATTTTCTTCATTGTTTTTATTCCTCCTAAAACTTTTTCCAAATCAAAGACTAACATAGTTGTCATGTTATTTTTAGCTTTTGTTCGAAAAATCACATAATAATTAGAAAAGTTTAATTTATAAAGCGTTTTAGTCGAGATGAAAGGGTTTCTTGGTCATCATAAAAGAGAGTGAATTCGTGAATTTATGGAAATAGAAGAATTGTTGATTCTTTGATTTGTTTGGTATTAATTATAAAGGGAGAAAGCGAAGAGGCTTTGATTAGCCTCTCTTCTGTTATTGAAAAAACGTACGTCACTGAGGTGCCGAGGAATAATCTCTTTTATTAAGAATAAATCAAATGCTTTGCGCTCAAAAGATAGAAAGAAATTGATGGCATCCGTGTTTGTGGGCACCAACTTTTACTCAATAAATAAAGATAGAATCTTAGTTTTCAAGAGTCATTGCCAAGAAACTGTGGTGTTTCTTAAAAAAATCAAGAGAACTGTCTTGCAAAACAAATCCTTTCTTGTATAATAAAAATAAGTTAGGTCTACCTAAAAAATAAATAAACTATCCTTAACTATGGAAATGGAGTGGAAATAATGATTACTTTTTCAGAAATATCCGCAGCCTATGATGGCGATCATCAAGTGATCACGGATTTGTCGTTTCAAGTAGAAAAACCGTCGATCGTAGGGATCATTGGTCCAAATGGGGCAGGGAAGTCGACGCTGATCAAAGCGGCGTTGAAATTGATCCCTTCCAGTGGGAACATGAGTGTCGACAAAAAAGCGTTAAAAGACTTTCAAAAGGAAATTGCCTATGTCGAACAAAAGACCGCGGTTGATTACACGTTTCCGATCACAGTCAAAGAAGTCGTATCTTTAGGCTTGTATCCTAAGATGCGCATGTTCCAAAGGATGTCGGCAAACGATTGGCAGAAAGTGACAGCCGCTCTGGCAGCGGTAGAAATGGAATCCTTTGCGGAACGTCAGATTGGGGAATTGTCCGGCGGACAGTTTCAGCGGGTCTTGATTGCTCGAACGTTGGTGCAAGATGCCAACTATATTTTCCTCGATGAGCCCTTTGTGGGGATCGATGCCACCAGTGAAGCGATCATCGTCGGCCTGTTGCGTAACTTGCGAGATGCTGGCAAGACGATTTTTATCGTTCACCATGATCTGGGGAAAATCACCGAATACTTTGATTACTTGGTTCTGCTCAATCAAACCCTGATCGCTGCGGGACCAGTCAGTGAAGTCTTTACCGAGAGCAATTTGAAGCAAACATTTGGCGATGCGATCATCGTGAAAGGAGGCGTTTAACATGTTGACAAGCTTTTTTACGAGTTTAAGTAACTATCATTTCTTGCAAAATGCCTTGATCACGGCAGTCGCGATCGGGATCGTGGCAGGGGTGATCGGTTGTTTTATTATCTTACGAGGGATGTCCTTGATGGGGGATGCAATCTCTCATGCGGTCTTACCAGGGGTAGCCTTGTCCTATATCTTCGGCGTTCATTTTTTTGTCGGGGCGATCTTCTTTGGGATCTTGGCTTCCATGATTATTACCTATATCGCCAATAACAGCCTGATCAAAAGCGATACGGCGATCGGTATCACCTTTAGTTCGTTTCTAGCTTTAGGGGTTATCTTGATTGGAGTAGCAAATAGTTCGACTGATTTGTTTCACATTTTGTTTGGGAATGTGCTAGCGGTGCAAGACAGCGACAAATGGCTGACGATCGCTATCGCTATCCTTGTGCTGGCAGTGATCATCCTCTTCTTCCGTCCACTGTTGATCACGTCTTTTGATCCGATGATGGCAAAGGCCTTTGGGATGAAAGTGCAAGCCTATCACTATTTATTGATGTTCTTGTTGACTTTGGTTTCAGTGACAGCGATGCAAAGCGTCGGAACGATCTTGATCGTGGCTCTGTTAGTCACTCCAGCAGCAACGGCTTATCTTTATACAAAACAATTGAAGCATATGATGGTCATCGCAGGGGTTTTAGGTGGTTTCGCCTCATTTATCGGCTTGTTTATCGGGTATAGCTTTAATATTGCCGCAGGATCAAGTATCGTTTTGACCGCAGGAGCCTTTTTCGTGATCGGTTTCTTGTTCTCACCAAAACAAAAGACCAGTCCAGTCAAACGCTGGTCAGCGACAGCGGTTTTAGCAACGGCAGCTGTAGCTGGTGGCTTCTTTTTGGCACAGCAAAACGGACAGATGGCCCAAACAGAAGGGAAACTTTCAGTAGTAGCGACCAATTCGATCATTGCTGATATTACGGAAAACATTGCCGGTGATCGAATCAATCTTCACAGTATCGTACCAGTGGGGCGTGATCCCCATGAATATGAACCTTTAGTGGAAGATGTTCGAAAAGCGACCGATGCCGATCTTATCCTTTACAACGGCTTGAATCTAGAAACTGGCGGCAATGGCTGGTTTACCAAATTGATGAACAATGCCAATAAGGTAGAAAATGAAGATTACTTTGCCGTCAGTGATGGCGTGGATGTGCTTTATCTTTCTGATGATGAAGACCACAGCAAAGCCGATCCTCATGCCTGGTTAAATCTAGAAAACGGCATGATCTATGCCCGCAATATTGCTCAACGCTTGAGCGAAAAGGATCCTGACAATCGCTCTTTCTATGAAGAAAACCTTGAACGCTACTTGGCTTCATTAGAAGAACTGGATCAGCAAGCGAAGGAAAACTTCCAATCGATTCCCGAAGAGAAGAAATTGATCGTCACCAGTGAGGGAGCCTTCAAATACTTCTCCAAAGCCTACGGTGTACCGTCTGCCTATATCTGGGAAATCAATACCGAAGAAGAAGGAACCCCTGCGCAAATCAAGAACTTAGTGGATCAGCTGCAAAACTCAGCCGTCGCTTCCTTATTTGTCGAAAGCAGCGTCAATACTCGTCCGATGCAAAGTGTTTCTCGTGATGCAGGTATTCCGATATTCGGAACCGTCTTTACCGATTCGATTGCAGAACCGGGAGAAGAAGGCGACAGCTACTATAACATGATGAAGTGGAATCTCGATACGATTTATCAGGGCTTGAATCAATAATGCAAAAAACATCCTTAGCTCGTTCTGGCTAAGGATGTTTTTTCGTCGTATTTTTGTGCTGGAGAAAAGCAAAGAGATAAAATCCGCAGCCCATCAAAGCAGCAAGAAAAGCGATGACAGGAAAGTACAACCCCTGACCGTAAACATAGGCTGTATAAGCGAAGAAGGCGATCAAAAACCAGAGCGTTCCTGAGATGAGCATTTTTGGGTTCCTCCTAATTGTTGAAAAGTGTTTATTTAGTATATTTTAACACGGTAGGCGCAAAAAGAAAATCAGCGAATCGAACGTTTGCTGAAACGAGTCGCTGATTTTTCCCAATTGCACCGATGAACAGTTAAGAAACGTTCAATTGCTGTTGCGGTTCTAAATGGTAATAAAGGATCTCAGGTGGGACACCGAGTCGGGCGGGAATCTTGGTCATACCAACCCCGCTGGAAACACTTAATAAGGTCTCATTGCCTAAAAGGTAGAGCCCATCGGTATATTTCAACGCGCCCTTTGTTTTCGCATAATAAAAAGGCAAGCGAATCTGCCCGCCATGGCTATGGCCAGAAAGAATCAAGTCGTAGTTTGGCAGATTGGTGATCCGAGAAACATAATCGGGTTCATGGAGCAAAAGCAGCTGCCACTCTGCTAAGGTTGCTTCATAGGTAAAACTGACTTTCGGACTTTCTATATCGATACCGACAATATTCATCGACGTCTTGTCATCAGAACCAAAAACCGACTCATTATCAAGTAAGGTAAACCCTGCATGCTGGTATATTTCCTTAACAAAGTAATGCCCGTCATTCAAATGGTCATGGTTCCCCATAACTGCGATCTTACCCAGAGGCGCTTGCAATTTTTTCAGCTTTTCGATCAGTCGCTTGGTTGAACGATGCGGCCATTTTTTATAATTATCGATCAGATCCCCCGTGATGATGATCAGATCCGGCTTGTTTTGGATCGTTGATCGAATGATGCGATTCATTCGCCGTGGTTTGTACCAACGAGAAAAATGAAGGTCGCTGATATGGGCGATCACGAGATTGCTTTCTGCTTGATAAAGATCGTAAGCCTTTGAAATATCTAAGACGGTGCGCTTGTCTTTTTTTATGAGGTAGTGCCGTTGTTTGAGAAGATGCGGTTCAATAATAAAGGAGTAAACTAGCAAGCCCGTAAGGAGGAATGCAATAAGAATGAGGGTGTACATGGCGTGGCTCCTTTTTTGATTTGCTAGTTTCTAGCATAGTAGATTCTTACAAAAAAAGCAATCATGCGAAAGCAAAAATAACAAAAAATATCCATCGTATTTCGTTTGTTTCTTCCATGAAAAAAAGATACAAAAGGGGCTGTAATAGCCGACTTTTGTATCCTAGAACGCAATTATTTGATTTTCACCAAACGTTTAAAGCGTGCTTTGTGTTTGACGGGGATCAAAGCCATGACACAATCATAAGGGACGGAGATGATCGCCCATGCGAGACTTTTACTTGAAGCAAAGGGATAGTTTTGCTTTAAGACAAAATGGCCACTGATCAAGGCAAAACCGATACTGCCGACCCACAGCCATTGCGGGTCCCAATTCGTAAAGTGTTGGAGGGCTGTGATGACAAAGGGATAACCGTAAAAGTACAATGCAGTCAAAACGAAAGTGACGTTTTTGGTTAATTGACGCAGGGTCAGTAAGAAAAATAAGCCAGAAAGAACGATACCCAATGGCGGGAACAGACTAACTAAGAAGGAATACACGATGCCCCATACGATCATGCCAGGTCCTTTGACGAGAGCGGCTAAGACAAAGACAAAAAGTAGGAATAAGAGCTGTTGCGGAAAACTTGCTGCTGTCAAAAGTCCGAAGAAACCAACCAATAACCAGTGAGAAAAAGTCGCTGTTTGATTCTTTTGTGGTGTCTGTTGCTGCAATTTTAGCCAGGTAGCAAAATTCGGGAAATCATGCTGGAAATTTCGCTGAAAATCGCTGTTGAATGCTTGATGGGCATTTTGCTGCCGATAGTAATGATATTGATGTTTTAACGTGCCTTTCGTGGCTGCTTTTTGGCCAGAAAAAAAGCGGCCGGGATCAATTTTTGATCGTTCCATATTTCCACCTCCATACGATTTCGTTACCCTCAGTATAGAGAAAATCAGCTTCGGCGTCCTCCAACTTTGGGCGGATTTTTTTTGCTTGCTGAAAGTTTTCTTAAACTGCTGAAAAAAGCGAAGAGGATTCGTTTCTTAAACCGTCAAAATATGCTAGAGTATAGAAGGACTAAGGAGGAGATTTCATGATTTTTGATTCTCATACACATTTGAATGCAGAACAGTTTAACGAAGACATTCCCGAAACGGTCGCCCGTGCGCAAGAACTAGGAGTAACGGAGATGGCGGTCGTCGGTTTCGATCAACCAACGATTGAAAAATCGTTAGCATTAAGCAAAGAATATCCTGGCATTTACAGTATTATCGGTTGGCATCCAACCGAAGCTGGTTCTTATACCCCACAAGTGGAAACCTATTTGCAAGAGCGCTTGGAACGACCAAAAGTCGTTGCCCTAGGTGAAATCGGTTTAGACTATCACTGGATGGAAGATCCGAAGGAAGTTCAAGAAAAGGTCTTTCGTCGGCAAATGGCGATCGCCCGTGAACATCAGCTGCCTATCAGTATTCATACCCGTGAAGCCTTAGAAGATACCTATGCGATTTTAAAGGATGAAAAAGTCCAAACGATCGGCGGCATCATGCACAGCTTTAGTGGGGACGGCGAATGGGCGAAAAAGTTCTTGGACCTAGGAATGTATATTTCCTTTAGTGGTGTCGTGACCTTCAAAAAGGCGACGGAGGTACAAGAAGCTGCGCAAGTCGTGCCACAAGATCGGCTGCTCGTTGAGACTGACGCGCCGTATTTAGCCCCTGTTCCTTATCGTGGCAAGCGCAATGAACCGGGCTATACTCATTATGTAGTGGATAAAATCGCGGAGCTGCGGCAAGAAGAGGTGGCTGATGTTGCGGCCTACACGACAAAAAATGCCCATCGCTTGTTTAGGATCAATGACTAATAAACCGAAAATCGAAGAAATCATTGTCGTCGAAGGCAAAGACGACACCCGCCGATTGCAAGAAGTGTTCGATGTAGATACCATCGAGACGATCGGTTCGGCGATCGATGACACGATCCTTGATCAAATCGAGCACGCCCAAGAGACACGAGGGGTCATCGTGTTTACCGATCCCGATTTTTCGGGAGAAAAGATCCGCAAAATCATTATGGAAGTCGTTCCTGATGCCAAGCATGCCTTTTTACCGCGCAGCCAGGCAGCACCGAAAAGCAAGGGCAGTTTAGGCGTGGAACACGCCAGCCATGAAGCGTTGAAAGAAGCCTTGCGAAAAGTCGTAACCCCGATTGCTTCAAATGAAGTCAGTGAAGGGACCATTGATCGGCAACAGTTGTTAGCGTATGGCTTGATCGCAGGGGCTGGAGCGAAAGAGAAACGAGAGCGGTTGGGGGATCTTTTACGCATCGGCTATACGAACGGCAAACAATTAGAGAAGCGGCTGGCAATGTTTCGTATCACCGATGCAGAGTTGGCAGAAGCAATGAAAATAGTGGAGGAAGAATTGTGAAGGAAGAACGGGATATAGCAACCCCCTCAAGAACCAAAGAGATTTTAGCAAAACATGGCTTTACCTTTAAAAAAAGTTTAGGGCAAAACTTCTTAACAGAACCGAATATTTTACGGAAAATCGTAGAAACTGCAGGCATCGACGAGACGACAAACGTCATCGAGGTTGGTCCTGGAATCGGTGCGCTGACCGAACAGTTGGCAAAACATGCCAAGCAAGTGTTGGCGTTTGAAATTGATGATCGGTTGATCCCAGTGTTAGCCGACACAATGCAGCCATATCAAAATGTGAAAATCATTCATCAAGATGTCTTGCAAGCAGATCTGGCAACGACCATTCAGTCAGCATTCAGCGATACGGCTGCTTCATTAAAAGTTGTCGCAAATTTGCCCTACTACATCACTACGCCAATTATGATGCACTTTTTAGAGTCTCAGGTAAAAGTAGATGAAATGGTCGTGATGATGCAAAAAGAAGTGGCAGATCGAATCTCAGCAGTTCCCGGGACTAAAGCCTATGGCTCGTTGTCGATCGCTGTGCAATACTACATGGAAGCAAAACTGGCATTCATCGTCCCGAAAACCGTTTTTGTGCCCCAACCGAATGTTGATTCGGCTATTTTGAAATTGACGCGTCGATCACAACCAGCAGTCGCAGTCACCGATGAAAAAGAGTTTTTCAAATTAACGAAAGCAGCCTTTCAGCTGCGTCGTAAAACCCTTTGGAACAATTTGCAAAATAGCTATGGAAAAGATGAAACAACCAAACAGTGGTTGGCAGACAGCTTAGAAGCAAGTGGGATCGATCCGAAACGACGTGGAGAAACGCTGTCGTTAGCGGAATTTGCCAAATTAAGCAATGAAATGCAAGCGCGTAAAGGATAACTTCAATCAAAACGGATGTTGAATAAACATTCGTTTTTTTGTGTCTTGACACCTCGTGGAAATACCAGTAGAATAAGCAAGACAGAACTGTCATGACACATTGAAGGAGAGAGTATAAATGAAAAATCATTCCATCCGCCATTTAACGATCGCTGCATTGTTGATCGGCATGGGGATCGTCATTCCCATGGTAATGCCCAAAATCGTCATCGGACCAGCATCTTTTACCTTAGCTAGCCATGTGCCCGTCTTTGTGGCGATGTTCTTTTCACCTGCGATGGCGATCGCGGTAGCTTTAGGAACGACCTTTGGCTTTTTCTTAACACTGCCAACAATCATTGCTTTACGGGCATTGTCCCATGTTGTTTTTGCCGTCATCGGTGCCTTTTATTTACAGAAGCACCCAGATATTTTACTAAAAAATGGCAAACCCTCTTTATTGAATATCAAATTTCAGAGCTTTAACTTGATTATCGGACTGATCCATTCTGCCGTAGAAATGGCAGTCGTTGCCGCCTTTTACTTCACAGGAAATGTACCAGGGACCGCATTCGATGGTAATTTCTACTATTTCTTGTTCGTTTTGATGGGGATCGGCGGGTTGATCCATAGCTTGATCGATTTCAATTTGGCTTATTTTGTTGCAGGTGCCTTAAGCAAACAATTTGATATTCGTTCGTTTTCGAAAGCAAAAGGACGCTTTATTCAGAAACAGAAGAAAGCGGCATAAGCGCCAGTTTGAATAGACCCGCTGCCTAAACGGGTCTATTTTTTTGTGTTTAGATTAAGAAAATACTCCTTCCTAAAAAGTTTATTATAGTGAAATAATAAACAGAAATAAGTTATAATATACAAGAGGAGGAAGTAGATGAAGAAGAAAAAGTTAAAACGGTTACTTTTATGTATGTTCGTCTTGATGCTCTTCTTTCTGCTGATTTTTATGACAGTAAGAACGGGCAGTCCCCCTTTGAAAAGATAGAGGATGAATTGACACTAGCACTTTCGGATGAAGAACAAACACCAGAGCCTGAATACAGTGAGGTTATTCGATTGGATGTTCCGTTAGAAAATCAATTCGATGAAGTGGCGTTAGGGAACGGCTGTGAGGTAACGGCTTTATCGATGCTCTTGAATTTTTACGGATTTGATACCAATAAAAATCAATTGGCGGAAGAATTAGCGTATGTCCCGCTTTATGAGGATTATTATCACCATGGAGATCCACGAGAAGGCTTTGTTGGAAACATCTATGGCGGCGATAGCGCGATGGGGGTTGACGTAGAACCGATCACCGATGTCGCTGAAAGGATTGTAAAAGAGCAATACGAAGTCGTTAGTGGACGAGACAAAAGCTTTGATGAGATCGTCAAAGTACTACAATCTGGGAAACCAGTTTGGATGATTGCGACGTTAGAATTACAAGTACCTACCGATGCGGATTTCTTTCAATGGAATACCCAAAATGGCGAAATCCTTGTGACGGCATTGGTCCATTCGGTGGTGATCACAGGCATCGATGGTGATACGATGTATGTCAACGACCCTTATGGGCATAAGGATCGTGAAGTCAGCAAAGAAGACTTAGCAGCGATCTATGAAAAAATGGGCCAGCAATACTTATATTTAGAAGAAATCTAAGAAAAACCCCTAACTTGCCGTTGACAGTAAATGAAAAAACAATTATAATTTTTTAAAATTAAACAAAGAAATCGATAACGTTGAAGAGAAGAGTAGCAGATCAACAAAGGTACAGAGACTCCGGTTGGTGAAAAAGGAGACATGCGGTGATCAGTGAAGATGAGCTCTGAGTTTTTTTGTTGGTTCACGCCAGCAAAACGGCATGCGCCCGTTACAGCGCCAAGTATCATAGTGTACTGTTGAGGTGTTATTTGTGAGAATAGCACGAATTAGGGTGGTAACGCGCATCAAGTCGTCCCTTTTATCCGTAAGGATAAAAGGGCGGCTTTTTTTGTTTTTCACAGCTGAAACTATTCGCCTTCTCTTCAACAAGAAATTTAACTGTAAGGAGTTGAAGCAATGCCGATCATTATTCCCAAAGAACTACCCGCTGCAGCGGTCCTGCAAAAAGAAAATGTCTTTGCCTTACTGCAGCATAAAGCGGCGAAACAAGAGATTCGTCCCTTGAAGATCGCAATCGTCAATCTAATGCCGAAAAAGATCGCCACAGAAAATCAATTGCTGCGCCTGCTTTCCCAAAGTCCGCTGCAAATTGAAGTAACTTTACTGAAAATGAAGTACCACGAAAGTAAAAACACATCTGTCGATCACATGGAAAAGTTCTATCAAGAATTCTCAGTGATCCAGTCCCAACGATTCGACGGCTTGATCATCACTGGTGCCCCTGTTGAAAAAATGGCCTTTGAAGCCATTGATTATTGGCAAGAACTGCAAGAGATCATGGATTGGAGCCAGACGAATTGCACTTCAGTCCTGCATATTTGTTGGGGGGCACAAGCTGGTCTTTATTACCATTATGGTATCGACAAAGTGTTGTACCCAAACAAGTTGTTTGGCGTCTTCGAACAAGCAGTCACGCATTTTCATCCGCTCGTTCGCGGTTTTGACGACGTCTTTTATACGCCCCATTCGCGCTATACTGGCATCGATGAAGGCCAGCTCGCCCAAGCGCCTTTAGAAATCTTGGCAGCGGGTGTTGAAACAGGGCCTTCCATCTTCGTATCAGAAGATCATAAAAATGCCTTCTTGCTAGGACATTTTGAATACCACACAACGACCTTGAATGAAGAGTACTTGCGAGACATGGAACGGGGCTTAGCTACCGCATTGCCCAAAAATTACTTTGCCTATGACCGTTTAGGCGGAAAGATTACCAACCGTTGGCGGGGACATGCCTCTTTGTTTTTCAGTAATTGGATCAATGAAACCTATTTGCGAACACCGTATGACCTGTCCGTCACGCCGACGAAAGAAGGTTACCGAATTGGCAGTGAGCCAGAAGGTCGGGTGAGTATCAATGACGATTGAGCATTTTCTCTCCCACTATGCTAGACAGCGAAAGGGCACTGATTCTTTAAAATGGGATCTTGTGGATCAACGGTTCCAAGGAGAAAAGCTTTTGCCTTTATGGGTTGCTGATATGGATTTTGCTGCGCCAAAGGCAGTGGAAGAAGCCTTGCAGCAACTGGTTGCTCAAGGAACCTTTGGCTATGCGATTCCCCCCTCAGGCTATTTTTTAGCCTATCAAGCTTGGCAAGATCGCCACTGGGGGACGAAATTCGAAGAAAAATGGCTCTCGTTTTCCACAGGGGTCGTCCAATCTTTGGTTGATTTGCTTCATTGTTTCACAGAACCAGACGATGGCATCTTGATTCAGCCGCCCGTCTATTATCCCTTTTTTGACAGCATCAAAGAGACGAAAAGGCGCTTGATAGAAGCACCCTTGCAAAAGGTAGGGAATTCTTATCAAATCGATTTTGCTGCTTTTGAAGCCAAAATCATTGAAGAAAAAGTGAAACTATTTATTCTCTGCTCCCCCCACAATCCAGTAGGGCGGGTCTGGCAAGAGAAAGAACTGCATCAGTTATTGGCCATTTGCCAAAAACATGAGGTTGTCGTGATCGCCGACGAGATCCATTGTGAGCTGATACTCGGTGAGCAGCAATTTGTTTCAGCCGTGACAGTGGCACAGGGGGTCAGCTTTGAGAAGCTGATCGTTCTGGATTCGCCCTCAAAATCCTTCAACTTAGCAGGATTATTGCTCTCTCATGTTTGGATTCCTGATTTAGAGATGCGCAGAGCCTATCAGGCGTGGTGCCGACAATACAAGCAGACGGAAGTCAATCGTTTGGGATTGGTGGCTGCGAAAGCCGCGTATGAATCGGGGGATCAATGGCTAGATGACCTGCTTTTGGTGATTGCTGCCAATGAACAAATGGTCCGCCAGCAACTGCAAGCAGCATTTCCAAAAATTGAGCTCCTGCCATTAGAAGGAACCTATCTTCTCTGGGTGGATCTGCGGCAAGTCATTGCCAAAGAACGAACCAAGCACGTGATCCAAGATACTGCCGGTCTGGCAGTCGACTATGGGGAATGGTTTTCACAAGACGGTCAGGGCTTGATTCGTCTGAATCTTGCGACAACACCGACGATCATTCAAGAAGCCCTTGATCGCATGATCGAGGCAATCAAAAAGGAGGAACGACATGACGATTGATACAGCAACTTTTCTGGCACAATTAGGCAATCATTCGGATCAGCAAACTGGGGCGATCAGCCCACCGATCTATCTTTCCACGACCTTTGCTCATCCTGAGTTAGGGCAAAGTACAGGCTATGATTATACCCGTACCAAAAACCCGACCCGTGATATCTTAGAAGCAGGTCTTGCTGAATTAGAAAAAGGAGCTCGGGCAGTAGTGACCAGCTCTGGCATGAGTGCGATCGCTTTGATTTTTGACTTATTTACCAGCGGGAGTCGCTTTTTGGTTTCTCGTGATTTGTATGGCGGTAGCTTTCGCTATTTTGCGGAATTGGAAAAAAGCCAACGGGCATTCTTCGATACCTTCAGCACTGTAACAGAATTAAGTGAAAAATTAACTGACGAGGTAACGGCTGTCTTTTTAGAGACCCCAACGAATCCTTTGATGACCGTGACGGATATTGCTGAAACCGCCAAGCTTGCTCACGACCATGGGGCGCTACTGATCGTAGATAATACCTTTTTGACGCCATTACGACAGCTGCCCTTAGAAGAAGGCGCGGATCTAGTGATCCATTCAGGCACCAAGTTCTTATCAGGTCACAATGATATTTTGGCTGGTGTCGTGATCGCCATAGATGCGCAAGTAGGGGAGCGCTTGAATTATTTAGCCAATACTTCAGGCCCGACCTTGAGCAGCTTTGATACGTGGTTATTTATCCGAAGTTTAAAGACGCTGCCGTTGCGCTTTGGACGACAGGAAGCCAACGCCAAGGAAGTTGGCCGCTTTTTACGAGCCCATCCGGCGGTCAAAGAGGTGCTGTACCCAAATGCAGGGGCGATGATCAGTATTCGGGTGCTTGATGAAACCAAAATCAGCGGCTTCTTAGCGGCATTAAAGGTCATTACCTTTGCGGAAAGCCTGGGTGGTGTGGAAAGTCTCATCACGTATCCAACGACACAGACCCACGCAGATATTCCTCAAGAGGTACGAGAATCTTATGGATTGACGCCGGATCTTTTACGGATCTCCATTGGGATCGAAAGTAGTAAAGATTTGATCGATGACTTAGAAAATGCACTGAAGATATTCAAATAACCCAACCACAGATCAGCTAGTGAAAAACTTACTTTTGTAGAGTAATTTTATTGACAGTTTTAGTTGTATAGGATAAAGTTGCACTACATATGAATAGTGAGTCCGATGTTTTCGGTTGACGGCAACAGGGATTAACCATTTCTCCTTTGAAAAAGTAGGTTGTTTTGAGAAACAGAGGGGAAATTGGTCTAGTTGGACCATTCGACAAGGAAATAGGACGATTGATCTGAGGAGGGAACAAAAGGGGAAAAAAGGGATGAAAAGAAATGTAGTAAATGTGTTGACGACAGGAGCGATTGGGCTGCTTGCCTTGTTTAGCTTGGCTGCTTGTGGCACCAACCAAGCGGATGAAGAAACGACCGTCGTCAAATTAGGTGTCGTTGGCGAACAAAATGAAGCCTGGGAACATGTGCAAGAAGAATTGAAGGAAAACGAAAATATCGACTTGCAACTGGTGAAGTTTACCGATTATCGCCAACCAATCGTCGCACTAGAGGATGGGTCGATCGATCTTCACGCAGCATTGACGGAAATTTTTATGGATAATGTCAACGAAGAAAGTGGTTACTCCAACACGACGATTGCGTATACGACATTAAACCCACTTGGTATTTATTCCGATAAAATCACTGATGTCAGTGAATTGGCAGATGGTGCCACGGTGGCTTTACCCAATGATGTGTCAAATGAAAGCCGCGCACTACTACTCTTACAAACGGCCGGTTTGATCACTTTGGATGAATCAAAAGGGTTACTGCCAACAACCAGTGATGTCACTGAGAATCCCAAAGCCTTGAAATTTGAGCTGCTTGATTCCAATCAAACGGCTCGGGCAATGACCGATGTCGACATCTCTTTGATCAACAACGGCATGGCAGTCGATGCTGGCTTGGTTCCTACAGAAGATGCGATTTTCTTAGAACCTGTGGCTGACTCCTCCACGCCCTATTATAATGTCATTGCTGCGCGAGCAGACGAAGCAGAAAATGATGTGTACCAAACGGTCGTAGCGTATTACCAGACCGATGAAGTAAAAGCAATTATTGACGAAGTTACCAAGAAATCAAGTATCCCTGTTTGGGAATAAAAAGCAAAAAATCTACTATAATTATATAGGAACAGGAAGTAGGATGGAAAAATGATCAATTGGAAAAAAGGTTTAGCAAGTGTTGCCGTCGTCGGACTAGGATTCGTTCTAGCAGCCTGCGGTGGATCAAATACAGAGGAAACGGCAACCAGCAGTGCAGCTGGTGCTGGCGATGATGCAACATTCACTTATGCCATCAGCGGGGACCCATCGTCCACCAACCCGATCAACACCAGTGATCGCTGGGGCTTGACAGTGACAAACATGATCTATTCTCCACTCGTTACAGTGGAAGCAGATGGAACAACACAAAATGCGTTAGCGGAATCAGTGGAACCGGCGGAAGACGGCCTTTCATTGACCGTGCATTTGAAACAAGATGTCAAATGGTCAGATGGCGAAGATTTTACTGCCGATGACGTTGTTTTCACGTATGAACAAAAAGTCAAAAAAGAAAACGGCAATGCCGATTCGCTTTGGGTCGACGACCAGCCGATCGCGATCGAAAAAGTGGATGAATACACCGTGAAATTTGTGTTGCCAACACCGAGTGCAGCAGCAATCAGCAATATCGCAACCGAAACATACATCATTCCAGAGCACATCTATAAAGATGTTAGCGACTTTTCGGTCAGTGAACTGCCTGAAAAACCAGTTGGTACGGGTCCATATCAATTGAAAGAATACAAACGTGGTGAGTACTTTACTTTTGAAGCTAACGAAAACTATTATGGCGGCAAGCCTTCGATTCAAAACGTGACCTTGCGGATCATTGAAAGTACTGATACGGCCAAAGTTGCTTTGCAAAAAGGGGAAGTTGACGCAGCCGTTGTTTTGCCTTCAGATATCGAAGACTTAGATGATACGCAAATTTCTGTTTATCCCTATACAGAAAACCGCATTGGATACTTAGGCTTAAATACTCATTCAGATGCATTACAAGATGTGAAGGTCCGTCAAGCAGTCTTATATGCTTTGAACAAAGATGAATTAAATCAAGCAGCGTATTTAGATGAAGACTATTATGCAACACCGTATTCATTCTTACCACCGAACAATCCATACGTTACCGAAGATGTTGAGAAATATGAAACAAATGCTGAAAAAGCAAAAGTGCTTTTACAAGAAGCAGGTGTCACTGATTTGTCATTGAACTTGGCGTTCAACTCAACTGATCCAGCTCAAACGATCCAAGCTACGTTGATCCAACAACAATTGCAACAAGCAGGCATCACAGTTACCCTTGAAGGGGGCGATGGTACTGCGATCTTCACTGAGTTGAAAAAACCTGATTCAACGAAATACAACCTGTTCCTTGGCGGGTATATCATGGGGAATGACCCTGACTTATACGGCAGTTTATTCGAAACTGGCGGCAGTGCCAACTACTTCCAAAGCAATAGCGAAACCATTGACAATTTGTTTGCGCAAGCAGCAGTTGAATTGGACACAGACAAGCGTGAAGCATTGTACGATGATCTGCAAAAAGCCATTGCTGACGAAGCGATCATTTACCCAATCGTTGACAACAAGAAAATCTTAGCGGTCAATAACCGAATTGGTAATGTAGAAGATGCAGGATTGATCCCAATCTATACATTCGAAGATATGTCTAAATTGACAATCAAGTAAATCCATTGGCTGTGATAAAGAGGAATCTTTTTTATCACAGCTTTTTTCTATGAAAAAGAAAGAAGGTCAATTATGTTTCGATATATTGCAAAACGAGTATTGCAAGCAATCCCTTTGCTATTTGTGATCTCTTTTATCGTATTTTCACTAATACATATCGCCCCGTATGATGTGATCGATTCCATCACGACACCGAATATGTCACAAGAGCAAATCGATCTGTTGCGGCAGCGCTATGGCTTGGATCAACCCTTTTTGGTTCAATATTTTCTTTGGATCAGAAATGTTCTTACTGGTAATCTTGGCTTTTCGTTGGTTTCTCAAAGCAGCATTTCACAAGAACTTGCGACTCGGATCCCGAATACGATGCGGCTAGTGATCCCTGCATATTTGACCGCTTTATTGCTGGCGATCATTTTGGGTCTGTTAGCCGCTGCCAACAAAGGAAAGATTTGGGATCGGATCATTGACGCTGTGGCATCTCTAGGGATCGCCGTGCCGACCTTCTGGTTTGCGATGATTTTGATTTATGTATTTGGTTACTTATTGAATATGTTCCCGATCATTGGCATGTATACAGTCGGCAAAGAAGGGGATTTTGGCGATTTTCTGCAGCACTTTATTTTGCCTTATATCACATTGACTGTCGCCTTCTTCCCAGATTTGACAAGGTATATTCGGGCATCAGCGACTCAGCAAGTATCAGAAGACTACGTGATGGTGCAACGGGCATTTCATGCCAGCAAATGGCAGATTTTCAGCCGTCACATCAGTCGCAATATTTTGATTCCCGTTGTCACCCAAATCGGCTTGGCGTTACCGATGTTAGTTACCGGTGCGATCATCACAGAAACGATCTACGGCTGGCCGGGCGTCGGACCGTACTTGATGAGTGCAACGAAAAGCCTCGATTATCCTGTGATCATGGCGATCATGCTGCTGTCAGCAACACTGGTCATCTTAGGGAATTTGTTAGCGGATGTATTATATTCTGTGGTTGATCCACGTATCCGTAAAGGAGGGAGCAAGTAATGAAACGTTTCAAAAAAATCAGTGAAGTCATGCTTGCTTCGCCCATCTATACTTTTTCTGTCGTTTTCTTGACGTTATTGATTATTTTGTCGCTTGTTGCGCCTTTGATCCCGATCGATCCCAATGCAACGGATGTCAGCAACATGTCACAGCCACCGAGTTGGTCTCATTTATTTGGGACTGATGAAGTGGGGCGGGATTACTTTATTCGGGTCGTCTACGGCGGTCGGGTGTCCTTGTTTGTAGGTGTGTTGGCAATGATCACTGCGACGTTTATCGGGACCCTTGTCGGTCTTGTTTCTGGCTACTTTGGCGGATGGATCGATAACTTGCTGATGCGGCTCGTCGATGTTTTGTCATCGATTCCTTGGCTGGTGTTAGTGATCGTTTTAAGCGTCTTTTTACGTCCTGGACTAACCACGATCATTATTGTGATCGGCGGCTTCTCCTGGATGAACATCGCTCGTTTGATTCGTGGTGAAACGTTAGCAGCGAAAGAACGGGAGTATGTTGCTTACGGGAAATTTATCGGCCGTTCTTCATTCAGTATTATCGTGAAGCATGTTTTCCCAGCAGTACTGCCAACCTTGATCGTTGCGGCATCCGCAAGTATTTCTGGGGCGATCATGACCGAATCAGCATTGAGCTTCCTCGGATTAGGGATTCAGCAGCCGATGGCTTCGTGGGGGAGTCTGTTGCAAAATGCGCAAAACAGTTTGCAGCGGGCACCATACATGGCGATCCTTCCAGGGCTCTTTGTTATTTTCACCATCTATTCCTTCAACAACATCGGCGACATGATCAAACATGTCTTGCAAAGGGAGGTGTGACCGATGAAGACAGAATTGTTAGCGATCGAAGCGTTGAATGTGACGTTTCACAGCAAAACCGGTCCGAAACCGTTAGTCAAAAAGCTGGATCTAGTGATTCCAAAAGGCAAAGTGGTTGGGATCGTCGGCGAATCTGGTAGTGGCAAAAGTATGACCATGAAAAGTGTCATGGATCTTTTGCCTGATAAGGTGACCGATCACTATGCCAGTTATACATTTGAAGGAGCAGCAGTGACCGATCGTCGAACATTACCAATTGCCATGATTTTTCAAGACCCGATGACTTCGTTGAATCCTTTGCGTACGATTGGCTATCATTTGATCGAAGTGATTCGCCGCTCACAAAACGTATCGAAAAAAGCAGCACAAGAAATTGCCGTCAAAGAGTTAGAAAAAGTCGGCATACCTTTTCCAGTACAACGCATGAAACAATATCCCCACGAGTTATCAGGAGGGATGCGTCAGCGGGTGATGATCGCCATGGCTTTATTGGCGCAACCGAAATTGCTGATCGCAGATGAACCGACGACGGCTTTAGATGTGACGATCCAAGCCCAGATTTTGGCATTGATCAAAAACCTGCAAAGAGAGAACCAGCTTTCCGTCGTCCTTGTGACCCATGACTTTGGGGTCGTTGCAGGAATGTGCGACTTTATTAAAGTGATGTATCAAGGTCGAGTCGTGGAAGAAGGGACCACAGAAGAAATCTTTTATCAACCGGCACATCCTTATACAAAACAATTATTGCAGGCGGCCCATTTAGGCGACAAGCATGCCGAATTAAAAGTCTTTGACTATCATGAGACATTGGCAGATGAGTTGCAAGAAACGCAGTTATCTAAGACCCATCGCGTTTGGCGCAATCAGGAGGTGACAGAATAATGGAAGAACTGATTCGCGTAGAACATGCGACGAAAACCTTTCGCAGCAAAAACTGGCGCGGTACTGTCAGTGAAGTCCGAGCGGTCGAAGATGTCAGCCTAACGATCCATCGGGGCGAGACATTGGGCCTAGTAGGGGAATCTGGGAGTGGGAAAACCACTTTAGGACGCAGTATTTTAAATTTAGAGACCTTAACAAGCGGGGAGATTTTCTTTGAAGGCAAAGAGCTAACAGCGTTGACGGCAGAAAATCGCAAAGCAGCGTATCAGCAAATGCAGATCATTTTCCAAGATCCGTATTCATCATTGAATCCACGCATGACGGCACTTGAACTGGTGATGGAGCCGTTGTATCATGAAACGAAAGATGATGCCCGAGCGAAAGCCAAAGAAATCTTAGCGATCGTCGGGATCACGGGTGATGATGTCCATAAACTGCCCCGCAGTTTCAGCGGCGGACAACGGCAACGGATCGGCATCGCTCGTGCGGTGGTCAATCGCCCGGCGTTCGTCTTGTGTGATGAACCGACTTCGGCATTAGATGTCTCCATTCAGGCTCAGATCATCCAATTGCTACTGCGTCTGCAAAAAGAGTTTTCGTTGTCTTATTTGTTCATTTCCCATGACTTGTCCGTGATTCGTCATATCAGTGACCGAACAGCCGTCATGTATCAAGGGAAATTAGTTGAATTGGCACCCACCGACCGTTTGTTTGACAATCCGCTGCATCCTTACACGAAGAAATTATTAGCAGCAGCGCCGATCGCTGATCCTGTGTTAGCAAGAGGTGCGATGGAACAAACGGAAATTCAAAGCACGATTACTTTGACACCATTGTATGAATGGGTCGAAGTTGAACCAGATCATTTTGTGAGGAGAGAAAAACGATGACAGTAGAAACATTGACGATCCATCAAGGAAGCGACAAATTTGAAATGACGACCCCAACTGGCAATTGGGTGTTAGCACGGGAAAAAGGCTATTCGCCAGTCCAAATGCTGGTGAGTGCGGTCGCTGCTTGCGGCGGCTATGTATACGCATCCGTCTTAGAGAATTCAAAAATCACAGCAGAAATCGAAAAGATCGAAGTCAGCTATGACCGGGACGACAACAAAAAAGCCCAACCAGTCAGTGCCATCCAAATTCAGTTTTATGCGAAAATCGCTGAAGCCGACCATGACAAAGCGACCCGTTGCCTAAAACTCGTTTCACCAAATTGCCCCGTGATCCAATCATTAGATCCAGCGATCGAAGTGACGGAAACAGTGACGTTTATTTAATCGAAAAAGACTTTGTGTGCCTGAAACCAATAGGCGTACAAAGTCTTTTTTTTTGATCAATAAATAATATTCTCCCGAATAAAGTCGATATCTGTCACTAATAGTTTGCGATCGACACTTTTTAGGGCGCCAGATTCTCGTAATTTTTGCATCATTCGATTGACACTGCTGGCAGAGGTAATGCCGCAAAAGCGAGCGATCTCCTCATTGGTGACTTCAAAGTCAATCAAGACACCATCTGTTGTCTGGATTCCGAACGTTTCATACAGCTCATTGATTTGGGTACAGACAGCACCAAATTTGCCGTTCATCAGCATTTGCTGCATCTTTTTCATCGTATCCATCAAGTTTCTTCGATAATACTCTTTGACATAATCCTGCAGCAGACGGTCACGATTGACATCTGCCCAAAATTGATCCCGCACGATTTTGTATAATTCGGCTTCTTCTGATTCAACCCGCACATTAAAAGGGGCCTCGACTTCTTGAGAGGATTCGTCTTTAAACAAAGAGACGATCTCAAAATCCGTCAAATAGCGCAAGTTGAATTCGCGCCCTTCATGGGTCACTACGCTAGTTTTGATGATGCCTTTTTTTAAAATATAGACGTACCGATCCGGGATGCCTTCATATGTCAAGTAACTCTTTTTCTTACGGATAACGACCGGTATTGCTTGTTTTTCTAAATAATCACGTAATATCTGTTTCTCCACCCACGTTACTCCTTCACTTCATGCCAACCCAACATTTTCTGAAAAAAATCTGAAATTTCCTCTATTCATGCTTCATTAAAAGACATTTCTGGTGAAAAAGCAATAACAAATGTTAATGTTTCTTGTTAATGCTCTTTTTTAACAGCAAAAGCGCATTTCAAGCAGAGGAAGTTTCGGTATAGTAAAACGCATCACAGCACAAACAGGAGGAATGGAAGAAACATGTCAGATAGGGAAACCAATCAAGAAGGAGTCGTCAGCTCGTTGCCGACAACTAAAAATGAAAAACTATGGAACAAAGGGTTTATCACGATTACCTTGATCAATTTTATCGTCTTTCTCGTGTATTATTGTTTTGTCGTCATCACTGCGAAATTTGCCACGCAGGAGTTAGGGGCATCCACTGCACAAGCTGGCTTGGCAGCGGGGATCTATATTATCGGGACCTTGATCGCTCGCTTGTATGTTGGGAAAATTTTAGAATTAGTTGGTCGTAAAGCCGTTTTGCGCTGGGGGATATTGTTTTATGTCATTACCACCGCTGCTTATTTGGTCTCAGTCAACATTTATATTTTAGATGCGGTGCGCTTTTTCAATGGCTTTGCTTATGGTGCCGTCTCGACTGCGGCTAATGCGATCGTCACCGCTTATATCCCAGCTTCCAAACATGGCGAAGGGATCAATTACTATGGATTAAGTACTAGTTTAGCAGCGGCGGTCGGACCTTTTATTGGTATGCTATTACTACCGACGGTCGGCTTTGATTTCATTATTTGGTTAGCAACTATTTTATCGATCGCAACAGCCATCGCTTGTTTCTGGTTCCCGGTCAAAAACATCCCATTGACGGAAGAACACAAAGCACAGCTGCAAAAATGGTCCATCAAAAGTTTTGTCGAACCAAAAGTTTTTTTCATTTCTGGGATTGCCTTTTTGATCGGGTTGGCTTATTCCAGCGTTCTCGGCTTCTTGTCGATCTACGCCAGTGACCTTGGGTTGGAAACGGCCGGTGCCTTTTTCTTCATCGTCTATGCACTTTCTGTGACCTTCACACGGCCAATGACGGGCAAACTGTTTGACCGCCATGGCGCAGATGCAGTCATGTATCCCAGCTTTCTTTTCTTGACCCTGGGTCTTTTCTTATTGAGTATTACTGGCAACAGCTGGATGTTGTTGCTTGCGGGTTGCTTTGTCGGCTTGGGCTATGGCACCTTCATGTCCAATGGCCAAGCTGTCTGTCTGAAAGAAGTCGATCCTCACCGAGTCGGCGTAGCGCTCTCCACTTATTTCATCGGGCTGGATCTCGGCTTAGGCGTAGGTCCCTATGCACTAGGAAGCTTACACGGTCTGTTTGATTATTCGCAAATCTACATCTTATGCGGACTGATCCCAGTCGTCGTTCTTGTTTTATACAAATTGTTTTATAAAACGAAACGCGCAGTTGCCGCCGTTGGTACGATGAATCAGCCAATCAACGAAGAAGACTAACCTCAACCATTACAAAAAGGAGTGTTTCACCATGGATAACAATCAATTGATTATTGAAGCATTGAACAAATTAGTAACGAATATCAACGAATTGAATGAAGAAATGCATGCCATGAAAGAGGTCACCGCAACAATGACCCATGAACAGCTTTCTATCGATCATCAATTACGCGACATCAAATCGGTATTGATCAATGACAATCTGATTGGGTAAATTGTCATAAGGCTTGAAAGGAAACAAGAAACAGGAATGAACGCTTTTTTTGAGAATGTTTGCTGCTCACTTACTGGTGGCAGAAAGTGAGCATGAGAAAAGCGTTTTTTTGATGCACAAAAAAAGAAAAGCGAACATTGGCAGATTTTGTACAAGAAAATAAGCAAGAAAAATTGTAGCAGTCCGCGCTTGTATGCTATAGTGTGTCTGGGTAGCAATACCTAAAAAAAATCAGAGTAGGAAATAAAGCGTTAAGTGCTGAAAGGATGGGATGTTGCCTTTCGGACGAAGAACGATCATTCGTTCGCGGTTTTATTTTCGCATTCGCTGCATGAATTTGTAGCAACTCTAAAAGGAGATGCTCGCTATGAAAAGAAAAGTCGATGCACACATGATTGCGGTCATGGGACTTTTGATTGCCTTAATGGTCGTCTTGTCGCAAATCTTGGGGTTTGAAACCTCCTATATCAAAATCACATTTTCCTTTGTACCACAGCTGATCATGGGTATGCTGTTTGGTCCGTTCTGGACAGCAGTTGGCTCCTCATTAGCCGATATCGCAGGAATGGTGATTTTTCCAAAATCAGCCTACTTTTTCGGCTTTACCATCAATGCCTTCGTTGGTGGACTGATTTATGGCTACTTCTTTTATCGGAAAGAAGTCACATTAAAACGAGCGGCGATGGTCGTCTTGTTAAATACACTTTTAATAACCTTGATCTTAACACCGATCTGGTTAGCTATGATGCTGAATATTCCTTTGACAAGCTGGGCGATCTGGTCGGTCCGCTTGCTAAAAGCAGTCATCATGTTCCCGATACAAACTGCGTTGATTTACATCGTAGGCCGTGCGGTACCATACAAACGGCTGATCCGACGGTTCGTTTAACGAGTAAAAAAGAACGATAACATCCATTGAAGTGAATCATCTGCGAATATTTCGTCAGTGGTTCACTTTTTTCTTTTTAAGGATTGGCTTAATCATTCTCAATAACTTGTTTAGAGGGGAAGGGGAACCTATGAATAAAAAAGGACTCGCTATGGGACTGTTTCTTTTCTTGGTCATAGCAGCAATGGGAGGGATGAAGTGGATGATAGAACAGCAAAAACAGCAAACCGAAGAGCCAGCCATGATCCAGCAAAGTAGCTTGAGGGACGAAACACAGGAAGAAAGCAGGGAAAGTCAGGAACCCACCTCAGTTTCCACGTCAACTTCTGTTTCAACTTCCACGCAAGAACAGCCAGAAGAGGCAATAGCAGAAAAAATCGCCACGATGAGTTTGGAGGAAAAGGTCGGGCAATTGTTTTTTGTGCGTGTGCCAGAAAGCAATCAAATCGAAGAGCTTCAAAAGTATCACTTTGGTGGCTATCTGTTATTCGGCCGTGATACCGAAAATGAGACGGCGGCGAGCTTGAAACAGAAAATTTCAGATTACCAAGCAGCCAGCGCCATCCCGCTGTTAATCGGTATGGATGAAGAAGGGGGCACAGTGACTCGCATCAGCCGCAATCCGAACCTTACGGATCAGCGTTTTCTCTCACCACAACAGCTGTATGCCCAAGGTGGATGGTCAGCGATCGAAGAAGATACAGCAAAGAAAGCGGAAATTTTAAAAGCTTACGGCATCAATGCTGGGCTGTTTCCCGTTGCCGATGTTTCCACTGATCCGCAGTCCTTTATCTACGACCGAACCATTGGCATGGATGCGCAGGGCACGAGTGCGTTTGTAGAACGTGTGGTTCAAGTTTTACAGAAACACCACGTTGGGTCTACCTTGAAGCATTTTCCTGGCTATGGCAATAATCGTGACTCGCATGTCGAAATCGTCACCGATGACCGCCCGCTATCTGCACTGCGGGAAACGGATTTTCTGCCTTTTGCCGCAGGGATCAAAGCTGGTGCCGATAGTATTTTGGTCGCCCATACGATCGTCAATAGTATCGATAAGACCGTACCCGCCTCTATTTCAAAACCCGTGCATGAGCTGCTGCGAAATGAATTGCATTTTAAAGGGGTCATCATGACGGATGACTTGGATATGGCAGGACTTTCTGAGTTCATTCCGCAAAAAGAAGCCGCATTACAGGCGTTGCAGGCGGGAAATGATCTAGTGATCTCCTCTACCTATCAAGAACAGATTCCTTTTGTGGTACAAGCGGTTGAAGATGGCCGCTATTTAGAAGCTGATTTGAATGCTTCCGTCAAACGGGTCTTGCTCTGGAAAGAAGCATTGCATTTACTTTAAGAAAAAAATAAACCTGCTGTTTCCTCCGTGTAAGAGAGTCGTTCTCTTACTGAGAGGAAGCAGCAGGTTTTTTTTAGATACTCTGAGCCAGTGCCTCTAATTCTTTGGCAAAGGCTTCTTGCCCAATAAAACGCAGATAATCCAGTGCTTTTTCAATCGTGGCCATTCCCAGCGTACGATCTCCTTGAAACAAGGCGTAGATGCCTTCGAAATAACGAATCATCAAGCGGATACGATCATTGTCCGGCGGCAGGTGATCGGCTAGATACGTCAGCACATGCGCCAACTCGGCAGGTTTTTTGCGATCGATAAACAAGAAAGCCGCATTCGTCAGCAATTTTGTGTAGATTTGATAATTGATACTTAACGCATTGCTGTAAAAAATTTTTTTATTCAGGTGTTTCATTTGATACAAGATGTACTCGTCAGAAAAGAGGAAAAGCAGATTGGTAAATAAGGAGATTTCAAATTTTCCCCACGTGTCGATGCGTTCCAAGTATTTCTTGATGGTCGCTTCGATGATGCGCCGTTCTTCCTCGTCGGTAACCACGCCTTTTTTCTCTAAAATCAAAAAGAATTGACTATACAAGACATAATAGAAGAAATCCTTCGTGGTTTTATACAGCGCTTGGGCTTTGTTAATCAAAGAGAGGACTTCAGAATACTTGCTTTCATAGTAAGCGGTGGTCAACTGTTTGGATAGCTGCTTTTTCTCGCTGACTTGATTGTCATCCAAGCGATACTCAAATTCCTCCAAAGTGACATTTAAGCGGTCCAAATATTGGTGCAAAATATCAAAGGCGATGCGGTGCCCTTTTTGTTCAAAGGTTGCCAGTGTACTGCGTTCTGAAATGTTCTCAACCAATTTTCGCTGTGAGATATTTCGTTCCGTTCGTAACTCTTTTAACAAGTCATTGGCCTTCAAAAAATCCCTCCTAAAAAAAGTGGACGGAAAAATAGTCCAAATATGTTACAGCTTTATTTTGCGGGTAAACTTGAAGAAAGTCAATTAAAGGAGGAGAAATGGATGTTTGATTTTTTTAGTTTTCCCTGGGAAGTTGTAGAACTAATGGCTAACGTTTTTTCTTTCTTCAAATAATCGATCCTTTGTGATTGGTTAGCAATTGATTTTTTAACAGGAAAAAGTATAAGTGGTTTCACGTAATAAGTTACTGTTCATTCGTGCATTCAAACGCCCTCTCCCCAAACAGCTTACCCTGTCAAGGTGCGTAGGTTTGCCGAATCCCTTTTAAAAAAGGAGCAAACACAACAGCGAGTGATTGCTCTTTTTTTGTTGGTCAAAAAACCTGCATACGGCATCGCAACAGTCAGTTTTGTTTTTTCTTGAACATTGGTTCATTTGGATCAGAATAGTAATCAGGATTGAATTCATCATCGATCGAGACTCCGAAAAGAGAAACGAGACTGGGAAGAACCCCAATCACGCCGAGGACGACGGCAACTGGAAGGTAGAACTTTTTGCGCTTGTACCACGGAAGCTGCGATTTCTTTTCCATAGGAACTCCTCCTTTTTAAATAGTGTAGCATGTTCTGAGTTAAGTGTGTTAATAATTATCTTCAATATTTAAAAATATACTAAAAAGGTATATTGGTATATCTGATGGGATTAAAAGTTTCGCTAGGTAAATCTAGGGAGCGTTCGTTTTTGTCATTGTTGCCAGAATCAAGTTTTATAAAAAAGGAACCGAGTAAGAAAGCCATCCTTCTTACTCGGTTCCATTTTATTGTAAGTAATCCTTGGTTTGGTCCATCAAGGTTTGAAAGTCTGATTCGTTTTTTCTTATCGCCTCTGTAAGGGTAAACAAATAACCGTTGGGGTCTTTGATGGTCATTTCAAGGGCATTCCAAGGCTTTTCCATCAAAGGTTCCACGATCCACTTTTCGGGAATTTTTTGAGCGATATTCTTAAGATCAATCATCGCTACATTCAAAATTGCCCCATCGCCAACAGTGAACGAGTCTGCGGCAATCAGCATCAAATCTTGGTAGTCAGCAAGACGCAGATGGTCCATCGTCACTTGATTTTCTTGATTGCGAAACTGATACAATGACTGGAAACCCAAGATTTCTGCAAACCATTTTGATGATTGTTCAACATCTTTTGTCTTCAATTGATAAAACATTGGCATAACATAAACTTTCATTTAGACACCTCCTCTTGATTAGAGGATACCGCTTGACGCAGCGTCAAAGTCAATAGACAATTTCGTATTGAAGCAAAGCTTGAAAATGGCGTTTCTTTTAGACTTAAGTCAAGGAAAAATGGGCAATAATTGTTTGACTTACTTCATCAGGTGATAAGTGGGTATTGTTGATTTTCAGCGAAGGAATCGTTGGAAAAAGGGTAGTTAATTCCTGTGGCAGGCTTTCTAAGCGATAGTTTTCAAACGAAGACAAAAGCTTGTTTCTAGAAAAATCCAGCGCTCTTTTTGACGGCTTTGCGGCTAAACGGTCCTCATGGCAATTGCGCTTTAAGCGTTCCTCAATATCAGCCACTAGTTCGATAAAATAGACCTTTTGCTGGGCATCGGTAAATAGTTGGGCGATCTCTTGTAAAAAAGCTAAATCTCCCGCTTGATCGAAACCAATCAAGACCGTAAAAATGATTGATTTTGTCGTATTATTGGCTTCATTTTGAACAAAGGCTTTGAAGAGTTCGATCCGTGTTTGATTAGACAAAGCGAATGCTGCGGGACTATAGCCAAGAAAGTTCGCAAAAAGATCAATGGTCTGGTGATTGAATAAAAGCTTTGCATCCAATCGTTTTTCCAGTTCTTTGCCCACAGTCATTTTCCCTGCGGCTTGTGCGCCAATCAAGACGATCAATGACATCACAACACATCCTTTTTATCAATCGTAACAAAGGTGAGCTATCGTGTAAATTGGTTCTTAGAAAGAAATGATTGAGAAGCTGGAATTTTTCATAAGTGGAAACCAAAGATGCTCTTTTATAGGTAAAAAGGAATGAGCGGAACTTCTCCGACAAAGGGAAGAAAACCATGCAGCACAATAGCACGGTCTGGAACAACAAAATGACCAGTAGATTGATCGTTTCAAATCGTGAATAAAGATAGAAGTGGATCAGCCATTCGAAGACATTGACAAAGACTAAATAAAGGTAGTGCGCTTTTTTGACTTTGCAGTTTTTTAACCAATAATAGCTTAAGTAATAATCCAGCAAGATCATCAACAATAGAAAAAGTTTGCTGAAAGCCGTCAGATTGTCATGCTGCGAGGCGAGTTTTTTGAAAAAACAGCAAAAGGGTTGGTGTCGGAATATAAATGATCAATAAGGATAGGAAAAAATAGACAATAAAGGGCATAGTCATTCCTCCAATCTGTTATTAAAAAAACATAGATAAACTAACAGATTTATTGAGAGCCGTCAACTGGTTTTTTATCGGAAAATTCGATAATGATAGGTAGTATTGCTTGGAGGAAAAGGTTCAAAGGATAGTCGTTGGTAGCAAAGGATGATTGCGAGATATCCAAAAGAAAGACTCCCTTTTACGAGAAAAGGGAGCGGAGGAGCTGCTTCATAGGGTATATTTATGCCCATGTCTCATTGAGTTTATCCGCATAAAACAAAAGTGCCTGTCGGTAAGACTGGATGTCTGGATCGTTAGAGGTTTCGGCAAGCAGGGTCAATAATCGTTTAGTGGCTTGCTCATACTCGGCGAGATTAAACAGTGTCATGGCATAGAAGGTTTGCAAAGCATGATTTTTTGGATACTGCTTCATCGCTTCTAAAAACACTTCTTCGGCTTTTTGATAATTGCCGAGGGCACGATAGGTGCTGCCTAGACCTAGGTAGGCATCTGGCAAGTCGTTTTCTGATAACCCTAACGAGATTGCTTGTTCATAATAAGGAATTGCCTGTTGCTCTTCCCCTAAAAGATCATAGCTCCAAGCCGTTTGATAATGCACAAAGGCATCTTGGGGATTTTCGGCAGCTAATTGAATCAATTGTTCATTTGATTGTTGCAGTTTTTTTTCAGTCCGCAGTTGGATCGCAGCAGCTAGTCGTTCATTCATTGGTTGGAAGCTCCTTTTTAAATAGTAGAAAATGACTTAGATAACTTGCAAGCATAGCTAAGGGGAAAGATCTGCCCAGCTTTCACCTGCAAAAGAAAAACCGCATGCTTCATACAGCTTGTAGGCTGGCTGGTTTTCAACCGTCACTACCAGATAAAGGTGAGTGAGGCCCATGGCTTTTGCTCGTTGGATCACTTCCTTCATCATCAGCTTGGATAAGCCGTTGCCTTTAAAGGCTGCGCCCATAACAACAAATAATAGCAGGGGAAGCTCTTGAAACGTGCTGGTTACTACGGCACCGATAGGATGATCATCCTTTTGTAACTGAAAAGAAAGCTCTGGAATCAAGGGACCGTATTTTCCGTCAGCGGTCTCTCTCAGCTCTCTTTGCCAGTCAGCAAGCGATTCCCCTTCGTCATCTGTCGTTTCATGATAGGCGGAATAAAAAAGTTCTGCGACACTTCGAGAATTCGGGAGAAACGGCTCAAAAGAAAGGGCGGATTCTTGTAAAGCTTTGGGGGCATGTTGTAAGTCACAAGCCATAATGATTCGTTTCATAGAAGCACTCCTCTCTGCTCGTTTCATTTATTATAGCAGAGCCAAGCTTTTTCACGCTCGTTTTTTTCTAATAAAAGCCCAGATCCAACGAATTCCTTCGTAGATTGCAGTGAAGACTGCCACCAGAAACAAAAACGACATGTAGTGGATCAAAAAAGCGAGCTGAAACCATAAGCCATAGAACATCGGCAGGACGACGAGCAAACAAAGAACCAATTCGATGTTTCGCTTTCTTCTAATTTGAAACCAACGTTCATCTGACATCCTTTTTCCTCCTGTTCATTCTTTACACACACTTTGTTAAATATCCATCTTTTTATAAAATGATCGATAGATTTTCGATATTTTGATTAAAAAAACTAGAAAATTGATTTGTTTTTTGGTAATCTTGAAAATAAGATTAGAAATAGCTGTTGTTTTTTATTTTGACTGATTTTCCCACGAAAGACAAGGTGAGCACAATGGAAAGAAAACCGATGTATTTAAAAAATGGGCTTCCTTTAACAATGGAACCGGGTAAAATTTACACATGCCTTTATCGTGGCGGTTATTTCATTTGTGAAGAAAAGGGCCAACCGCTGCCACCGATAAAAAGAGAAGCGAAATAAGCGAACTTCTCACTTAAGATTTGTCAGGGATCGAATGGGTTGTTGGAACTGATATCTCCTTTTGGGTACCAATCAAATGATGTCTAGCATTTTCAAAAAATCTCAACGTTCTTCATTTATACCATTCTAAGTCTTAAATTGATTTTGACCGATTTCAATTTAGTAAGAACAATCCGATCCCTGGCAAATGTTAGGTGGAAAGTTGGGCAGGTAGCAAGTGAATCAGTAATAGGTGAAAAACGGTTTTTTCTCACAAAAGTTGATTTCACTTGAATAGAACGCCGTTTTTTGCTATAATAGTTCAGGAATTGAAAAATAAAATAGACAAAGGTTGAGCATTTTTTATGCTTCAAGGATCAGGTTTGCCAAGGGGTGAGGCAAACATTCTTGGAGGAATGCTGGCCTTTTTTCATATCAGCATACTTCTTCGTGAGGTATGCTTTTTTTGTTTATTTTTCAGTTGAGAATACAAATCATTATAGGAGGGGAATCGATGAGAGAAGCTTTGACTCGTTTACGAGAAGCAGAAGAAGCCAATGAACAGCAATTGCGCGCTTTGAAAAAAGAATTGCAGTCGGAAGAAGCGCAGCAGCAACAAGCATTGCAAGAGCGATTAGCCGCTTTGGAAGAGGCGCTTGTTCAAGAACAAGCAACAATCGAAGAGCAGTTGCAACAGTCACTAGCAGCACAAAAGCAGCAGCTGGCAAAAGAGAACCAGCAAGTGTTAGATCGTTACCAAAAAAATATGCAAAGCTTCCAAGAGCAAGCGGTTCAACAGATCGTTGAAGGAGTGATCGGGACTTATGGCAGTAACCAAACTAAATAAACTAACGTTGATCACCCCGAAGCACTACCAAGAAAGGTTATTGACGAAGCTGCAAACGATGCAGTTTGTTGAAATCGAGAACGTATTTGAGCAGGAAGCCAACGAAACTTGGCTGCGGGAATTTTTTGCAGGAGCCACCCCAGAAGGTGCTTCTCATCAACCAATGATTCGTCGACTGCAAGAAGCGATCCGCTTTATTCGTCAAAATGGTGATGCGAAAAAAGGCACGGAATGGCAACGAGATGCCTTGCGGCTGTCGGACTTTGAAACAAGCTTCGATGAAGCCGCAGCATTAACGGAGCTGGTTGAAGTCGAGAATTTGCAGGAGCGCTGGGTAGAGACGATCGAAGCGATCGAAGCAGCGACGCAGTCGGAAGAATGGGCGACACAATGGCAAAATCTTGACGTACCCTTGGAGATCGAAGCGCCTGCACATACAACTTTTTTTGCTGGGAGTGTCGAAGGCCCACGCTGGGAAGATCTAGCTGAAGCCTTGCGTCAATTGGAAGAGGTTCATATCGAAGTGATCTATTCTGAACCCAAAAAAGTCAATTTCAGCTGCCTGTTTTTAACAGCGATCGAAGAGCAAGTGTTCCAATTGTTTCACCGATATGGGGTGAAGAAAGAAACTGGCTTGACATCCGAATCACCAAAAGTGGTTTTGCAAAATGCGAAACAAGCCTTGACCTCCTTGACGCAGCAGCGCAAAGAACTGATTACAGAAATCAGTCAGCACAAACAACGGCTGATCCTGCTGCAGCAAGCGGAAGAACTGTTTTTGACTCGTGAGAATCGGGCAATGATGCAACAGCGCTTAGCAGCTGGTCAGACCTTTGCCCTCTTGCGCGGATGGATTGCAAAAAAGGATCAGCCGTTAGTGGCGGAAATGGTCCAAGAATCCTTTGCCAACGAGATTTACTATTCATTTGAAGAACCCACTGCAGAGGAGATCGCTGCCAATCAAGTGCCAACGAAGCTAAAAAACGCCTCGTTTATTCAACCCTTTGAAATGTTGACGGAAATGTACAGCTTGCCAAAATACGATGAGATCGATCCAACCCCATGGATGACGCCTTTTTACTATGTTTTCTTTGGTATGATGGTGGCTGACTTAGGTTATGGTGCATTAATGGCTGTCGCGACCACGATTGGGCTACACGCCTTGCGTTTGCCCAAAGGGACCAAACGGTTTCTGAAATTGTTCCAGATTTTGTCTGTGCCAACTATGATTTGGGGCGCAATCTACGGCTCCTTCTTTGGTGCTACATTGCCCTTCCAACTTTTATCGCCCTCCGAAGATTTTATGGCGATCTTTGGTCTATCCATGATTTTTGGTGGCATCCAACTGTTTACAGGCCTTTATTTAGCAGCCAAAGAAAATATCCGCAAAAAGGATCTTTTAGGTGCAGTCAACGAAGGCTTTGCGTGGCTAGGACTTTTGAGTGGTCTTTTAGTGGCAGCCGCAGGCAATCTTTTGATCGATGTCCCAGCACTAACAACCGTCGGCTTGATTTTAGCAGGCTTTAGTGCCTTATTGATCATCGTGGTACCGATTCTGAAAGGGAAAACCAAAGTGGGCGGCTTCTTTTTAGGCTTGTATGACTTATACGGTGTGACCAGTTATATCGGCGACTTTGTCAGCTATAGCCGCTTGATGGCATTAGGGATCTCTGGTGGGAGTATCGCAGCAGCCTTCAACTTATTGGTGGGCTATTTGCCGCCAGCCGCTCGTTTTTCTGTGGGCATTCTCTTATTGGTTGTCCTACAAGCTTTAAACATCTTTTTATCGTTACTGAGTGCGTATGTGCATGCCGCTCGTTTACAATATGTAGAGTTTTTCGGAAAATTTTTCACTGGTGGGGGGCGCCAATTTGAAACCTTTAAGCCAAGTGAGAAATACGTTGATTTTGATAAAGAAAATGGAGGAGACAATAAATGATTGATTACTTAATTAATAATAATGGTGGTATGGTGTTTGCAATTATCGGAATGGGGATCGCTACGATCTTTTCTGGGATCGGTTCAGCCAAAGGGGTGGGCCAAACTGGTGAAGCAGCGGCAGCCTTAACGACGAATCAGCCGGAGAAGTTTGGACAAGCCTTGATTTTACAATTGCTTCCCGGAACGCAAGGACTATACGGATTCGTTATTGCGTTTATGATCTATGGTAGCTTAAGTGGTGAAATGTCGACAGTGACTGGTATGGCGTACTTGATGGCATCACTGCCAGTTGCCTTTACTGGCTTGTTCTCAGGAATGGCCCAAGGGAAGGTCGCTGCAGCTGGGATTCAAATTTTAGCGAAGAAACCAGAGCATTTCTTTAAAGGGGTTATGTTCTCAGTAATGGTTGAGATGTATGCCATCTTAGGCTTTGTTATTTCTTTCTTACTTTTAGGAACGATTTAAAGGGGGCGAAGGTATGGATGCAATCGACAAAATGATTGCTGAACTAGACCAAGAAGCGCAGACAAAACGGGAACGTTTGGCTGCCGCTGAACGTGCTAGGATCAGTGAAACGATGGCACGTGACTGGGCGAAAAAAGAGTCGGACTTGCAGCTTCGTGCCCAGCAAGCAAAAAAGCAAGCCGAAAAAAATTATCATCAAGCGCAAAATCGCCAAGCAAGTGCCGCTAAGCAGCAGCAAATGGTGAAACAAAACGAATACCTGACACAACTTTTTGAGCAAGCGTATCAACAAATGGTTGTCTGGACGCCAGAAGAGCTGCAGTCATTTGCTGAAAATGTGCTGCAACAGCTGCCGATCAGCGGGACGGTGACCTTCCACGCTGGTCCTGAGCAAGCAGCCCATCTAGATGCCGCTTGGCTTACGTCTTGTCAATCAAAACTACCGTATGAAATCAAAGCAGGCGCACCATTGACAGAAGCAGGCTTTTTGGTGGATGACAACGGCATTCAATACAATTTTACCTATCAGGTACTGCTTGATGAATACAAGAAAGAAACCCGGGAACGGTGGTTGCAGATCATACAACAAGGAGGTTGATCCATGAGGAACTATCATCAATTGAATCCAATCATTCGGCTGAAAGAGATGACGTTGTTAAAACCGCAAGAAGTCGAACAAATGATTGCGGCAAAAGGGTTTGCTGAAGTCGAAGCTGTCTTGCAGCAGACCCATTATCAACGCTATTTAAAGCCAGATTTTCATGAACGATTCGAAACCTATCTCGATGAAGAATTGTTAAAGACGATCAAAGAATTGGCCGAGCTGGTTCCTGATCAAGAGATCCTCCGACTGTATATGATGCCTTTTACTTTCCATAATCTAAAAGTCTTGACCAAAGAGTCAGTCACTGGAAAAGATTATGATCATCTACTGATCGAAGACGGTTTTTACACGATCGATGAGTGTCGGACCGCCATCAAAACGGGAACCTCAGAGGTATTGCCTGAGAAAATCGTGACTACGATCCAAGAAGTGCGGGAGTACTTAGAAGGCGGCGCCGTGCTGCAAGGCATCGATATCATTTACGATCGCCGGTATTTACATGAACAACGGCGACTGGCAGATGAAATCAAGATCCCTGAGCTACAAGAAGCTGTCATCAAGATGATCGATCTGACCAATATAACGATTGCCGCACGTTGTGTACTTCAAAAACGATCGCGCAGTTTTATGGAAGCAGTCTTAGTGAGTGTCGGCAGTATCCCGAAAGAAGAATTTTTAGCGTTTGCGGATGCGTCCTATAGTGACTTTTTAGCCTTCTTATTAGAAAGTGATTATCAGGAAGTGTTGCGGCCTTTGATTCATGAACAGGTGATCGACTTTGCTGGCTTGGCACTTTTACAAGACAATTTGATCACAGAAAGCTATGGCCAAGCCCAAACGGATGCTTTAGGACCACTGCCTTTACTCGCATTTTTGAATGCTAAGGTTTTGGAACTGCAAAACCTGCGTCTCTTGCTAGTAGGCAAACGCAGTGGCTTTACGGAAGAACAACTCAGAGAAAGGATGCGGCACTATGACTCATAAAATCGGCGTAATCGGCGAGAAAGAATCCGTCATTCCTTTTCAACTATTTGGCTTTCAGGTCTGCTATGCCTCGGAAGAAAAAGAAGTGAAGCAGGCGCTGGCAAAATTAATGAAGAACAGTACGATCATCTACCTGACTGAAAAATGTGCCGAGCTGATTCCCGATGAATTAGCAAAAGTCCAACAAAAAATGACACCTGCAGTCATCTTGATTCCTGATTATGATGGTTCCCGAGGAATCGGCAAGCGAATGATTCAAGAAAATGTCGAAAAAGCAGTTGGACAAAACATACTATAGAGAGGAGCCGATGTTGTGGAAAAAGGAACAATTATTAAAGTATCTGGTCCATTGGTTTTAGCCAAAAATATGGGCCATGCAAGTTTAGAAGATATCTGTTATGTAGGAGATTTAGGCGTGGTCGGTGAGATCATCGAAATGCGCGGCGACGTCGCTTCGATCCAAGTCTATGAAGAAACGTCTGGGATCGGACCTGGTGAACCAGTCGAAACCACCGGTGAACCGCTATCCGTCGAATTGGCGCCTGGGATCATGTCACAAATGTTTGATGGCATCCAACGTCCCTTAGAAACCTTCATGTCTGTCACCCAAAGCAACTTCTTGACGCGTGGGGTGCAATTGCCTGCGTTGGATCATGAGAAAAAGTGGCCCTTTGTACCGACAGTCGAAGTCGGCGAAGTAGTCAGTACGGGGATGGTCATCGGCACCGTGCAAGAAACACCGTTGATCAATCACAAGATCATGGTTCCTCATGGCGTTTCAGGAACAGTCAAGGCTGTTTATGTGGGGGAATTTACCATCGATGAAACGATTTATGTTTTAGATACACCCAAAGGAGAACGGTCTTTCACAATGCTGCAAAAATGGCCCGTTCGTCATAGCCGTCCAGTAAAGCAAAAACTGAATCCAGTCGAACCAATGATTACTGGCCAGCGAGTGATCGACACCTTCTTTCCAATCGCTAAAGGCGGGGCGTCAGCCGTTCCAGGACCTTTTGGTGCAGGGAAGACTGTCGTTCAGCACCAAATCGCCAAATGGGCGGATGTCGACCTGGTCGTCTATGTCGGCTGCGGCGAACGCGGCAATGAAATGACCGATGTAATGAACGAGTTTCCAGAGTTGATCGACCCTCGTAGTGGTGAATCTTTAATGGCGAGAACCGTGTTGATCGCTAACACCTCCAATATGCCGGTAGCCGCTCGGGAAGCGTCGATTTATACTGGGATCACGATTGCGGAATACTTCCGAGACATGGGGTATTCAGTGGCGATCATGGCGGATTCCACCTCACGTTGGGCAGAAGCACTGCGAGAAATGTCTGGTCGTCTGGAAGAAATGCCTGGGGATGAAGGGTATCCAGCTTACTTAGGCAGCCGCTTGGCAGAGTATTATGAGCGTTCTGGAAAAGCGATTTGCTTAGGTTCTGATCAAGAAGGCAGTATCACTGCCATCAGCGCCGTTTCACCATCAGGCGGCGATATTTCAGAACCAGTTACCCAAAATACGTTGCGGGTCGTAAAAGTCTTTTGGGGCTTAGATGCCACCTTAGCGCAAAAGCGTCATTTTCCATCGATCGATTGGTTGAAGAGCTATTCTTTATACGAAAATGAATTGGGTGCCTTTTTGGACCAACAAATGCAAGTGGATTGGTCCAAACAAGTAACAGAAGCCATGCGGATGCTGCAAAAAGAATCTGAGTTGTCAGAGATCGTTCGACTTGTCGGCATCGACGCTTTGTCCGAAAAAGATCAGTTATTGCTGGAAACCACCAAATCATTGCGAGAAGATTTCTTGCAGCAAAACGCTTTTGACGACGTCGATACGTTTACCTCTCGTGAAAAGCAGTTCAAAATGCTGGAAACAATCTTGCTGCTCCACAAAGAAGCGGAAGATGCGTTGACACTAGGTGCGTATCTTTCAGAAATCTATGCAGGAACCGAAGAATTGCGAGACAAAGTGGCACGTATGAAGTACTTGCCTGAAACGGAATTAGCAAAAATTTCTGCTTTGCATCAAGAGATCAAAGCAACGATGAAAGAAATTTTACAGAAAGGAGACCGCACCGATGATCAAGGAATATAAAACGATTGGAGAAGTCGTCGGACCATTGATGGCCGTCGATCGCGTCTCCGGTGTCAAATACGAAGAGTTGATCGAAGTCCGCATGCAAAACGGCGAAACGCGGCAAGGACAAGTACTGGAGATCCAAGAAGACAAAGCGTTGGTCCAAATTTTTGAAGGAACCGGCGGGATCAATTTGCGGGAATCTGCGGTGCGTTTCTTAGGACATCCTTTGGAATTAGGCGTTTCCGAGCAAATGATCGGGCGTGTCTTTGACGGCTTAGGTCGGGTCAAAGATGGCGGAGTAGAGATCGTCCCAGAAAAATTTATGGACATCAACGGCGAAGTGATCAATCCAGCAGCGCGGGATTATCCTGATGAGTTTATTCAAACGGGGATCTCATCAATCGACCACTTGAATACGCTCGTTCGGGGACAAAAGCTGCCGATTTTTTCTGGTTCTGGTCTGCCTCATAAAGAATTGGCTTCGCAAATTGCGCGTCAAGCACAAGTGTTGAACTCGGAAGACGATTTCGCTGTTGTGTTTGCTGGCATCGGGATCACCTTTGAAGAAGCAGAATATTTCATGGAAGATTTTCGTCAAACGGGCGCCATCGACCATTCTGTCGTCTTTATGAATCTAGCCAATGACCCAGCGATCGAGCGGATCGCTACTCCCCGAATGGCACTGACGGCAGCCGAATACTTGGCTTACGAAAAGGGCATGCATGTCTTGGTGATCATGACGGATATGACCAACTACTGTGAAGCTTTGCGGGAGATTTCCTCTGCTCGTCGTGAAGTGCCAGGACGTCGGGGTTATCCTGGGTATCTTTATACCAATCTATCAACGTTATATGAACGTGCGGGACGGATTCGCGGCTTGAAAGGTTCAGTGACCCAGCTGCCGATTTTGACCATGCCAGAAGATGACAAAACCCATCCGATTCCCGATTTGACCGGCTATATCACCGAAGGACAAATCATCTTGTCTCGTGATTTGTATAAAAACGGCATCCAGCCACCCATCGATGTCTTGCCGTCATTGTCACGGTTAAAAGATAAAGGGACCGGTGAAGGAAAAACCCGTAAAGACCATGCCGCAACGATGAACCAGTTGTTTTCTGCCTATGCTCAAGGAAAGCAAGCCAAGGAATTGGCAGTCGTTTTAGGAGAATCGGCATTGTCGGAAGTAGATAAAACCTATGCCAAATTTGCGGAACGCTTCGAAAATGAATACTTGAACCAAGGGTATCGCACCAACCGCTCTATTATCGAAACCTTGGAATTAGGGTGGGAATTATTGGCGATGCTGCCAAAAGTCGAGCTGAAGCGGATCAGCGATGCCCTACTGGCGGAATACTTACCGGGAGAGGAGAACAATGGCGCAAAAAACCGTTAATCCAACCCGCATGGAGCTGTCGCGCCTCAGCAAACAATTGGCGACAGCCAAACGCGGACACAAATTATTAAAAGACAAACAAGACGAACTCATGCGTCAATTTATTGAGTTGATCAAAAAGAATGACCGCTTGCGTAAAGAAGTCGAAGAACAATTGCAGCGTGCCATGAAGGCATTTCGCTTAGCCAATGCCACAATCAATGAAAAATACATTGAAGAAATGTTTATTTTACCAGCAACTGAAGTCTCCCTTGAGTTATCCACGAAAAATATCATGAGTGTGGAAGTGCCAGTGATGCATTTTGATTACGACGATACGGTGATGCAAGCGCCGATCGAGTACGGCTTTTTGAATTCCAATGTTCCGTTAGATAATGCGGTCGCCCGTTTTACCGACGTTATGCCGAAGCTGTTGGAGCTAACGGAAATCGAAAAGACCTGTCAATTGATGGCAGGGGAAATCGAACGGACGCGCCGACGCGTCAATGCCCTAGAATATTTGACGATTCCCGAGCTGGAAGAAGCCATTTATGGAATCAAAATGCGGCTGGAAGAAAATGAACGAGCAAACGTAACAAGAATGATCAAAGTGAAGAATAAATCAAAATAAAATGGTATGATAAGAGAAAAAACAAATGCAATAAACTTGGATTACTAAGACATTGGTTTTTGCAAAAGGTCAAAGGAAATGAAAATGAAAAAAAGAAATCGTTTGAAAAAAAAGCTGGCATCGCAACGCTTTTTGATTCCGCAGATCGTCACTCTGGTCTTCGTTTTGCTGATATTGGCAGGAACTGGCTTGCTGATGCTGCCGGCTGTCACCCAAAGTGGTGAAGGCACCAACTTTTTAGATGCGCTGTTTACTGCCACATCGGCTGTTTGCGTGACGGGTCTTTCGACCTTGACCGTAGCCGATCATTACAACCTGTGGGGCCAAGGGATCTTGCTGATGCTGATTGAGATCGGTGGGATCGGCTTCATGTCGATTCCCGTCTTCTTTTACATCTTGGCGAGAAAAAGAGTCCATCTTAGTACTCGGATGATTTTGCGGGAATCATTGAATCTGGACCGAATGTCTGGAGAGATCCATTTGGCATGGTACCTGATTCGGATCGCCTTTTTGATCCAAGTCAGTGGGATCATCTTGCTGGCTTTTGCTTTCGTGCCCCGTTTTGGTTGGGAGCAAGGCCTTTGGTACAGTGTTTTTCATGCGATCTCGGCCTTTTGTAATGCTGGGTTTGATTTGTTCGGCAACAGCATGGTAGGGTTTCAAAACGATCCATTTGTGCTGGGGGTCATCAGTTTCTTGATCATCGCCGGTGGTCTGGGTTTTCTCGTTTGGTTCGATATCCTGCATACGGCGTCCAAAAAACGGTCCCTGCATAGCCGCTTGGCATGGATCGCTATGATCGTTTTGGTGGTTTTTGGAACGGCAGGGTTCTTTTTGACCGAAGCCAATTCACAGTTGATCACGGGTGATTCGGTCATCGAACGTTTTTTCCAATACCTCTTCTTAGCGGTCACCCCAAGAACCGCGGGATTTTTCAGTATTGATTACGGACAAATGAGTCAAGCAGGCTTGATGCTGACGATGATTTTAATGTATATCGGTGGAACCTCTGGATCAACTGCTGGGGGATTGAAGACAACGACATTTGCGGTCTTGATCATCAAGATCCGCAGCTTATTGAAAGGGCGCAGTCGAGCGGAAGTTTTTGGTCGCACGATCAAAGAATCTGCTGTATCGCGTGCCTTTACGTTGTTCTTCCTTACCTTGACGTTATGCTTCGTAGCGATTTTCTTATTGTCGATCACTGAGAGTATGCCGCAAACCCCAAACTTTGGGTTGCCAACCATTGCCTTTGAAGTTTTTTCCGCTTTTGGAACGGTGGGGTTGACCATGGGGTTGACGCCTTACTTGTCGGTTTTTGGCAAACTTTTGATTATTTTTTTGATGTTCATTGGTCGAGTCGGCATCATGACCGTTGCTTTTTCATTGATGAAAAAAGCCAACAAACAAGAAGCTGGCTACAAATATCCTGATGAAACCGTGATGATCGGGTAACGAAACAGGGAAACGAAGCACGCTTCGTTTCCCTGTTTTTCGTTTATTGAAGTACTTCTAACATCACATCTCGTTGGTCATCGCTGACATTTCCCGCATAGTTCGGTGTGATCAAAGATAGACCACCCTCCTTATTTGTAAATAGGTACAGGTTGTGGCTAAAATCAGGATTTCCATTGGAAGTGATCCCTTTTGCAAAGGTCAATTGAGTGTTCACTTTTACGGTGCGAATCCCATTGTCATTTGCTGAAAAGATGCGAATCTCTTTTGTTGCGATCGTATCGACTTGTGCTTCATAGCTTGCGCTGTCGTCGATCAAAATGATCAATGGGCTCGTATTTTGAATCGTGACAGCATCTGGTACATTGACGCCATGGAAATAAAACGTCAGTGAAGGGCCATATTGGGAAAGATCAACCGCATATGGAAACTCGTTGGTGGATACTGAGCTTGCTGTCGTTTGCGTTGCATCAGAGTGGTCCGTCGATTGCTGGCTTGTGGTTGAAGTTTCTGAAGTAGAGGTTGACGCTAAGGAGCTGTTTTCAGTCGTTTGCATCGTCGTACTTTTTTTGCTTTCAGTAGACACATGACTTTGGCTTAGCTCGCTGGTTGATTGCGCGGCATCTTTTTCGTTGTTACAGCCTGTCAAAAGCCCCACACTGACCAGCGTCAGTGTCCCAATCAAAGAAATTGTTTTTTTCATCGTTTGTTTCATCCTTTCCTACGAATACTAAAACATCTAAAAAAACAAATTATTGTGTGAAAATGCACAATTATGTTGATATAGTGTTTAAATATTCTTTGGTGTTAAAGATATTGTAGTCCAGAACACTGAAAAAGAATAGGAAGATTTTGCTGAATTTTTCGTCAATTCTATCATAAAACATTCATGAATGCCCGCAGTAGCTGGCTAATTTTGCATAATAAAGTGTTAGCCTTTTCTGGCGACTTGCGTAACGCAGGGATCTAGATTAAAATACCTTGGTATAGAAGAATGGGTGGTGAAGAGGATGGAAAAAGAACGGATGGGGCAATGGTTAGCCTTTACGAATCAGCATCAAGCGATCGAAGCTCGTTTGGAGCAAGCCCTCAAAGCAGAAAGCAATCTGTCTTTGAATGAGTATTACGTGCTTTATTACTTAGAAAAAACCCCCAATCATAGCATGCGCCTCAATGATTTGATCGCCCATTTTGATCTGAGTCAAAGTGCGATGTCACGTATGATCATGCGCATGGAAGACAAGCTGTGCGGTGTGATCGAACGGCATTCTTGTCAAGATGATAAGCGGGGGATCTATATTGATTTGACCCAATCAGGGGAAAAGAAACTGCAGCGTTCAAAAGTCGTTTTTGAAAAAGTCTTGGAGGAAATGCTGGACTAATGATGTTTTTCACTTGTTTTCTCCTTGATTCTTTTGTAATATAGATGCATGTGCATGTATATTTTAATAAAGGGAAAAAAGATGCACCGATTTGCTTTAAGGATCTCCTTGGGCAACTAAGCCAGTCAGATCCACAAAGCGAAATGAATCCTATGGAAAAGGTGGGAAACCCATGCGAAATGTAACAGACAAAGCAACATTTAAGCGCGGATTGCAGTTGAAAAATCGAATCATTATGGCACCAATGACGACCAAGATGTCCTTCTTTGATGGGGTGATTACGAAAGATGAGTTGGCTTACTATGGCTTACGCTCTGGGGAAGTCGGAGCAGTCATCACAGCTGCAGCCAATGTCCAAGAAGATGGCAAGGGCTGGGAAGGGGAATTAGGCGCTTACGACGATGCCTTTTTACCTGGATTAAGTAAATTGGCCAGCACCATCAAAACCAATGGGACCAAAGCTATTTTACAGATTTTTCATGCCGGTCGGATGACGGATGACTCGGTCCTACGAGGAACACAACCGATTTCTGCTAGCGCAGTTGCTGCCGAACGACCAAATGCCCAGGTTCCCCGAGAAGTCACAGTAGATGAGATTTTAACGATTATTGAAAACTTTAAAAAAGCTACCGAACGGGCGATCAAGGCGGGGTTTGATGGCGTAGAACTCCACGGAGCCAATACGTATTTGATCCAACAATTCTTTTCTCCGCACTCAAATCGTCGGTCCGATGAATGGGGTGGCTCACTAGAGAACCGTTATCGTTTTATTGAGAAGCTCGTCGATGAAGTATTGGAAACAGTGGACCAATCAGGTGTGAAGGAGTTTATCGTCGGTTATCGTTTTTCACCGGAAGAATTCGAAGAACCAGGGATTCGCTTTGAAGATACGTTGTTCTTAGTGGACCAACTGGCAGAAAAAGGATTAGACTATCTGCACATCTCCCTTGCGGATTATACCCGCAAATTGATTTCAAAAGCGTACCAAGAAAAATCGATGTTGGCGTATGTCTATGAAAAAATCGCTCAGCGGGTTCCTTTGATTGGTGTAGGGGATGTCCGAACATCGAAAGATGCTGCGGGATTGCTAGAACATGCAGACTTTGTAGCAGTGGGCCGAGCATTGTTGATCGATCCTCATTGGGGACAAAAAGTCTTAGACGGTCAAGATGCGTTGATCCGCACCACGGTTTCTACTTACGAACGTGAGGAACTCGTATTACAAAACGGCGTTTGGGGTTTTATGGAAAACATGATGCCAGATCGCCTAAATGAAGAAAAATAAGCAGACAACCACCTTTGCCTTGGGCGAAGGTGGTTTTTTATGATCGCTACTCATTTTTGGCACATTGAGAAGAGCTGTTTTTTCTCTAATGTGACCCTTTTAGTTTCAAAATGACGAATCAGAAGAAGACTGGGAGAAACAAGCCTGTGATCGAAAGAAAGAGCGCGAAAAGATTTTTTTAGTTAGAATACACGAATGAGTTTTTAGTTTATTTTAATAAATAGTCAAACAATTCAGAATCATTCATTTTTCTTACAAAAAGATAGCGCAAGTCGAGTTGATTGATAAAAAAACAATCAGTTGTTAGACTTAATTCAGGTTAAAAAAACAAAAAGGGGATGTAATGATGAAAAGAGGATTTAGAAATTATTTAGGTTCAGATGAGCGGGAGGCAGGCTATAATTTGTCTTGGGGGTCTATCTTTGCAGGAGTTGTAACATTTATCGCATTGTTCATGACACTCTCAATGATTGGCTCAGCAATCGGTTTTGGTATGGTGGAACCAACCTCTAATAACCCATTAGATGGTGTTGGGACAGGATTATTGATTTGGACAGTGATTACCTTCGTCTTGGCATTATTCGGTGCTGGTTTTGTTTCTGGTGTTGCTGCTCGACGTGTCGGATTGGTTCATGGTTTCTTAACATGGGCAACAAGTATGATCGTGATGATGGTTATGCTCTCTTACTTAACGATCGGTGCTTTTTCTGTAGTCGGTTCACTTTTAGGAAACGTTGCTTCTGCTGTCGGCAGTGGTGTTGAAACAGTGGCATCTGGTGCTGGCGATGTCGCTTCAAAAGCCTTCGATGAAATAACAGGAAACATGGAAGACGTCAATACAGATGAATTACAGGCGAACGTCAATGATGTTTTACAAGATACCGATGTTCCTGAATTGCAACCAGACTACTTGCAAAATCAATTGTCTGATGCGACGAACGACATCAAAGATGCCGGCAAAGACATTGCAACCAATCCAAATGATGCCGATAAAATCATTGATGATTTAGCAAGCAAATTACAAGATCGTGCTACAACGATTGGTGATTCAGTGGATGAAGAAGCAATTTCAAATGCGGTCGCTCAAAATACTGATTTAAGCCAACAAGAAGCAGAAGAAGCAACCAATAACATTGTCACTGGTTTGCAAGATGCTTCTGATGAAGCGCAAAAACAAATCGAAAATGCGCAACAAAATCTTGAACAAGCCAAACAAGACATTGACCAAGCAGTGGAAGACGCTCGTCAAAAAGCGGAAGAAGCAAGTGATGCAACAGCTAAAGCATCCATTTGGGGCTTTGTGGCAATGGTCTTAGGACTCGTTCTTACGTCAATCGGTGGGTTGGTGGGAGCAAACTTAGTCAAAACTGCTGACCACGAAAATCGTATCTAATTCACCTCTCACAAAGAGAGTTAGTGAGCCATAAACCAGTGAACAGCGTTCTGCCAAAGAATCAAATGGCAGCAGCGCTGTTTTCTGCTTTTAAACAAGCGGTTAAAAATCCCCATTGACGAGTGATTTTTCTCATGCTACACTGGCTCTGAGGATTGTTACCGCTTTAGGCGGGCTATACCTATTTTTTTGTGTGAAGAAATCTAAAGAAGAATAGGGTCGTTAAAATGAACGTAACAAAAGTGATCAATAACAACATTGTGATTTCTGAGAATGAGGAAAAACAAGAATTGGTCGTCATGGGCAAAGGCTTAGGCTTTAAGAAAAAGCCAGGCGATGTGATCGACGATACCAAGATTGAGAAAGTCTATCTCAGTACACAAGAGTGGAATGTCACAAAACTAACCCAATTACTTTCTTCTATCCCTATCGAACATATTCAAGCAGCGAATGAGATCATCAGTTTTGCAAAAGTTTCCCTTGGGAAAAAATTGAGCGAAAAATTATTTCTGACGCTGACCGATCATATCAATTATGCTATCGAGCGCTATCAAAATGGCATGGAAATCAAAAATGCCTTGCTATGGGAAATCAAGCGGTTTTATAACCATGAATACCTCATTGGCAAAGAAGCGTTATCGATCATTAAAAATCGCTTGGCGATCGAGCTGCCAGAAGATGAAGCCGGCTTCATTGCATTGCACATCGTTAATGCGGAGTTGGATATGGCGCAGGTCAGTCAAGTATCGGAAATGGCGAAGATCATTCAGCATATCCTAAACATCGTCAAATATCATTTTTCAATGGAGCTTGATGAGTATTCATTGAACTACGAACGCTTTGTGACCCATTTGAAATTTTTTGTCCAGCGCTTATTCAGCGGAACAAAGCTCGATGATGCAGGAACCGGCAGTTTTATTTTTATGTTGAAAGACCGCTATATGAAGGAATATGCGTGTGCGCTGAAAATCAGCGACTACATCAACAAAGAATTCGGTAGACCGTTAGAAGAAGACGAATTGATCTATTTAACTATACACATCAAACGAATAACAAGTGCTTAGGATTGTTACTGGATTGGCAGGCTATACCTAAATGAACTCCCAAGGGGTTCGTTTAGGTATTTTTTTATGTTTTGACACACGAAAAGCAAACAAAGGACCAAAATAGGAGGAACGACATGAATTACAAAGAGTTAGCAAAAACGATCATCACCAATGTTGGTGGGGAAGAAAATATCCAAAGCTTGACCCATTGTGCGACCCGCTTGCGCTTCAACTTGAAAGATGACAGCAAACCACAAGAAAGTACCTTAAAACATACACCAGGCATCATGGGTGTGGTCAACAAAGGCGGACAGTACCAAGTGATCATCGGCAGTGATGTTGGCAATGTCTACAACGAAATCACTGCCCAAACCAATTTGACTAGTGATCAAGAAACAGAAGAAGACGATCGGGGACGTGTAGCGAAAATTATCGATACGATCACTGGGATCTTCACCCCGATCTTGCCAGCCATCACGGCAGCTGGGATGCTAAAAGCGGTCCTTTCGTTGCTGGTGGTCTTCAATGTCTTGACGGCAGAAAGTCAAAGTTACCAAATCCTAAACTTTATGGCAGATGCTGCGTTCTACTTCTTACCGATTCTACTGGCTGCTTCTTCTGCGCAAAAGTTCAAAGCCAACATGTATCTGGCGATGATGGTGGGTGGAATTTTACTGCATCCCAACTTCATCGGTATGGTGACAGCAGTCAATGAGTCAGGTGGCGGCATCCATTTGTTCGGTTTGCCGATTTCACCAGTGACCTATTCATCATCGGTGATCCCCATCATCTTAAGTGTCTGGTTCATGTCTTACGTTGAACCGATTGCTGATAAGGTCTCACCAAAAGCAATCAAATTCTTTAGCAAACCGTTGCTGACGATCTTCGTCGTAGGGACGGTAGCATTAGTTGCTTTAGGTCCTCTAGGCTATATGATCAGTGAAGCGATTTCCGCAGGGATCCAAGCCTTAGAAACGGTCAGCCCATGGATCGTTCCGTTATTGATCGGTGCCTTCACTCCATTGTTCGTGGCAACGGGTACCCACTATGGATTGGTTCCTATCGGTATCAACAACCGAATGACCACAGGTTATGATACAGTGATCTATCCTGGCATGCTGGCTTCAAACGTCAGTCAGGGAGCTGCCGCTATCGGCGTTGGTTTCAAATCAAAAGATTCTACGATCAAACAATTGGCATTTTCTGCAGGTCTGACAGGTCTATTCGGCATCACTGAACCAGCGTTGTATGGGGTCAACTTACGGTTTAAAACACCTTTGTATGCAGCAATGATCGGTGGCGGATTTGGGGGTCTGTTTATGGGAATCATGCGTGTCCATAATTTCTCAGGCGGCTCACCAGGCCTATTGACTTTGCCAAGCTATATCGGCGATGACACCTTACGTCATTTGACCAATGCCTGTATCGGTGCGGCAATCAGTATCGTGGTCACATTTATTGCGACATTATTCTTATACAAAGACCCTGTTACAGAAGAAGCACCTGAAGCAACACCAGCAGACAAAGAGCAAGAACCAACCCATCAAATCAGCGGGGCGGAGATCAAAGCACCTCTAAAAGGGGAACTAAAAAGCCTACAAGCAGTCAATGACGGCATGTTTTCAGAAGAAATTCTGGGACAAGGGGTAGCGATCGAGCCAACCGTTGGAGAAGTGCTAGCACCAGTCAACGGGACTGTCACAGCAGTCTTTGATTCCAAACATGCCATTGGCTTGACTAGTGAGGAAGGCATTGAGCTGTTGATTCACGTCGGGATCGATACGGTGCAATTGAATGGCGAAGGCTATGCCTATCAAGCAGAAAAAGGGCAGAAAGTATCAGTTGGCGACCCATTGATTACATTTGATATCGAGTTTATCAAAGAAAAAGGTTATCCAGTGATCACGCCAATCGTTATCACTAACAGTGCAGAAGTGGGCGACATTTTGACAGCAAACAGTGGTCCGATCGCATTTGGTGATCAAATCATCAAAGTGATCAGCTAAAAAAGGAGAATAAGACATGGGATTTCCAGAAAACTTTTTATGGGGCGGCGCAACAGCCGCCAATCAATGTGAAGGCGGGTTTGATCAAGGGGGGCGTGGACTTGCCAATGTCGATGTGATTCCGACTGGCAAGGACCGACGAGCAGTCATTACCGGCAAGCGTGAGATGCTTGCCTTTGAAGAAGGGTATTTCTATCCAGCAAAAGAAGCGATCGATATGTACCATCATTTCAAAGAAGATATCGCCTTGTTTGCGGAGATGGGCTTTAAAACCTATCGTTTATCGATTGCTTGGTCAAGAATTTTTCCGAAGGGCGACGAAGAAACCCCTAATGAAGAAGGCTTGCGCTTTTATGAAGAACTGTTTTTAGAATGCCGCAAATACCAAATCGAACCTTTGGTGACGATCACGCATTTTGACTGTCCGATCCATCTGATCAAAGAATATGGCGGTTGGCGCAACCGTAAGATGATTGCCTTTTACGAAAACCTTTGTCGGGCGATCTTCACTCGCTACAAAGGATTGGTGAAGTACTGGCTGACCTTTAATGAAATCAATATGATCTTGCATGCCCCGTTTCTCGGTGCAGGGCTGACCTTTACTGAGGGCGAAAATGAAGAACAAATCAAATACCAAGCTGCTCATCATGAGTTAGTCGCTAGTGCGTTGGCAACAAAAATCGCCCACGAGATCGATCCAGAAAACAAAGTAGGCTGTATGCTGGCAGCGGCTAGTTATTATCCTTACAGCTGCAATCCGAAAGATGTCTGGGAAAGCAAAAAAAGCGATCGCGGCAACTATTTCTTTATCGATGTGCAATCGCGAGGAGAATATCCAAATTATGGTTTGAAGATGCTAGCGGAAAAAGGAATCACTTTGGAACAAACCGCCGAAGATACGGCTTTATTAAAAGCCCATACCGTCGATTTTATTTCCTTTTCTTACTATGCCTCTCGGGTCGCTGCTTCAGAAGATTCCGGTGTTGAGAAAACGGAAGGCAACTTGTTCCCGACCATTAAAAATCCGTATTTAGAAGCGTCGGAATGGGGCTGGCAGATTGATCCGCTTGGCTTACGGATCACGATGAATGATCTTTATTATCGTTACCAAAAACCGCTTTTCATCGTCGAAAATGGTCTAGGAGCGGTGGATACACCAAACGAAGATGGAAAAATCAATGATGTGTATCGCATCGAGTATTTACGTGCGCATATCGCAGCGATGAAAGAAGCGATTGACCAAGACGGTGTGGAACTGTTGGGCTATACTTCATGGGGCTGTATCGATTTGGTTTCTGCAGGAACCGGAGAAATGAAGAAACGCTATGGCTATATCTATGTCGATCGCGACAATGAAGGCAATGGCACATTAGCCCGCAGCAAAAAACAATCTTTTTATTGGTACAAAAAAGTGATTGCCTCGAATGGAGAAGATTTGGCTTAAGCCAGTTAACTAACGATTATTATTAAGGAAAGAAACGCCAACGGAACAGGACTGCTCAAGGAAGCTGTCTGGTTCTGTTGGCGCTTTTCTTTTTTAATGAAAGAAATTATGCTATTTCCTCCCGCTGGATTGGCAGCAGCAAGCGAACGGTGGTTCCTTCGTTGATGCGTGATTCTACAGTCAATCCATATTTCTCCCCATAGAGCAGCTTGATACGCTGATCAATATTGTCCAAGCCAATACCCGAATAGTGTTCAAAATGGTTGGCGGTGCTGGTTGGGTGCTCTTCATTGAACCCGATGCCCGTATCGATGATCTCAATTTTCAGGCCTTCCTTACTGACGCGAGAAAAAATCTGGATCAATCCTGAATCCTCTTCGGGAAAGGCATGCAGGTAGGCATTTTCGATAATCGGTTGCAAAATCATTTTCGGTACAAGAATATCTTCGCAGCCATCTTCTGAAAAAATCGTTGATTGGATGCGATTGCCGTAACGTACGTTCATTAACACGAGGTATTCTTCCACGATCGCTAGCTCATCCTTTAAGGGGACGATCTCTTTGCGGTTAAAGGTGTGCCGCAACAATTGGACAAAGCTTTCAATCGCTTGGGTGGCGGCTTCTTGTTCGTTTTGCCAGATCAAAAACTTGATGGCCGTCAATGTGTTGTAGACAAAATGCGGTTGGATCTGCATTTGCAACGAGCGGATCTCGAACTTGCGTTTTTCGGCTTCTGTAACCATTAAATGATCGACATAAGATTCCAAGTCCTCTAGCATCAAGTTATAGGCACGCCCCAATTCTCGCGTTTCGTACGTCCCGTTGATAGTAACCTTGTCGCTGAAATCGCCTTGTGTGACCGCAGGCAGCTTGGCGATCAGCTGATAAATCGGTTGGGTGATGTTGCGGATGATCCAAAATGCCAGCAGACTAAAGAGTAAAATACTGACGACAGAAATCAACAGAGCTGGCTTGATCAGATTCATATTGCGTACTAGATGCGATTCATCCAAAACATCGTAAAAAGTAAAATGATACGAATAAAGGGGCAGCTGATTGATGCTAGTATCTCTTTTGACCGTGACAAGACGATTTTCAAACGGCTTGCCTAAAAGGCTCGGATCAGAAGTGGAAAGAATTTGATTTTGCTCATTGACGATATAGATCGAGTGGAGACTGGTATCTAAGAGTTGACGATAGATCGAAGAAAAATCGGATTCTTTTAAGAAAATCAGGGCATAGCCGAAAATCGTTTCTTCTTTCATTAATTTGCGCACGTACATCAAGCCGGGGGAGTCGCTGGTGGAGGTGCTCAAGCCTTGATCCAAGAAATAATACTGACTGATGGCGTCATTGTCATTGATCTGCTGGATAAAGGCACTGGCGAGAAAATCATCTACTGATTGATTGCGAACCGCATCGTTTTGAAAGAACGTGCCCCCGTTGACCCCAATCAACACTAAATTCGAGGGGATGTCTTGAAACAAAGAGCGGGTGTCTTTTAATTGCTCGTTTAATTCTAAAATCGTACGGCCTTGATTCATGTCGCCTTCTAAGTATGTTTCAACGGCTTTGCTTTCATCGACGATGTCAAAAATTCGATGGATATTCTCGTTCAGACGCTCATAATCTTCTTGGATTTTTTCCAGTAGTAGCTGATTGGAACTCTGGTACGAGGCAACATAGGCATCTTTCGAGCGACCATAGATCACGACGACAGTTAGCAGACAAACACTAATGACCCCGACGACAACAAAGAGGAAGATCCGACTGAATAATTCATTTTTCTGAATCCATTGGTTGATTTTCATAATTGATTCAACCGCCGATACTTCGATGGGGTGACTTGGCATTCTTTCTTAAAGATGCGAGAAAAATAGCTGATATCCGAATACCCGACCGCTTCACTGATTTCAGATAGATTCAGATCAGATTGTGTCAGTAGTTCTTTGGCTTTATCCAAGCGGGTTTTCTTTACATACTCAGAAAAGCTCATTTTCAGTTTCGCAGAAAGAAAAGCCGAAAGATAGGTGTAACTAAAATGAAAGGTTTCAGCCAGTTCAGACAAAGACAGACTTTTGGTGTAGTTGTCTTGAATGAAGCGCTGGATCGCAACGAGTAGATCATCTTCATCCAGCGGTGATAAGGTCGTCAGCTGTTGACGAATATCATCAATGGTCGCCAACAACAAATCAGAAAAATCTTCCAAATACTGCACGTGACCGATGGCATGCAAAAATTCGGCTTTTAAGCGGCTAAAGCGTGGAGCATTGGGAAATTCTTCTTCCAAGCGGGACAGTAACGTGTAAAAAATACTGCTGGCCTGCTGTTTTAAGAATGTCGGATCGACATTGGATAAGATCATGTCATTAAAATATTCCTCGATTCTGGTGATTCCTAATAAAAAGTTGTTGTCTAACAAAGCCCGTAAGAACTTCTTCGTATCAAAGCGTTCACTTTCAATGTACAAAAAGAGTTCTTGTTCTGGCACCAACCGTTGTCGTTTATAAAAAAACGATTGTCCTTGGCTTTTGGCTTTAAGCGTCACAAAATGGTCCCGCAACTGTTCAATCTTTTGAAAGGGCACACTGAGAGTAAAGAAGGCGTCTGGCTCGGTAAAACGTAATTGTTCCAACGTTTCTTTCAAAGAGGAATAAACATCCGTTCCTTCTGGATAACTGATCACTAAGCCGGCATCTTTGTTACTGGTTTGAAAAAAGAACGTCTTTACCTGCGGTTGTGATTGAGTAAATTCCGTTAATGCATGCAGCAGCTGATCATTGGCACGAAAGCCGCTAAAATTGGTGGTCAAAATTTGGGCTTGCTGTTGCGACTGATCTAATGCAAGGTAGTCCGCCAAAGGAGCCAACGGTTCTTCATACCCTGCTAAATAGCGATTCAACGATTCTTGCAGCTGCGTCTCCTCAGTCACGGAGCCTTTCGTATGTGACAGCTTTTGTGAGATGTTGTGCAGCGTCTTCAACAAGAGTGTCGGTGTCAGTGTCGGTTTTAAAAGATAATCTACGGCACCATTTCTAAAAGACTGACTGACGTATTGGAAATCATCGTAGCTGCTCAAGACCAAAAAATGGACTTCTGGATATTGTTGTTGAATGATCGTTGTGAGTTGAAGACCGTCCATTTGTGGCATTTTCAAATCCGTGATCACGATGTCGGGATTCAGTTCATGAATCAGCGCCAATGCTTCTTGCCCGTTCGCTGCATCGCCTAAGAGACGGAACCCTTCTTGCTCCCAACGTATCATATGTTTCAATCCATCTCGGATCGTTGCCTCATCATCAACGACTAAGACCGTGCGTAAAATAGTCATGGTATCCCCCCTATATCTCTTCTTTATTATAAACGCTTTCAAAAAAGAAAGGTATTGTAACTTTTTTCTATTTTTGGACTAATTTAGTAAGCTCTTTCATAATTATTGAATACGGTTACAAAATCGGTGTATAGTTAGCCATGTAAATAAAAGGAAAGAGGGATAAAAATGAAAAAACTATTTGCATCGATGGTAACGGCGGCTGCAGTGCTGACTTTGGCAGCTTGCGGAAACAGCAACACAAGCTCAGGGGATTCTGGTGAGTCCTCAAACAAAGTCACGGTCTGGGCATGGGATGAGACCTTCAACATCAAGGCAGTCAATGAAGCCAAAAAAGTATATGAAAATCAAGATGTCGATGTGGAAGTCGTGACGATGTCACAAGATGATATCGTTCAAAAATTAAATACGAGTCTGGCATCTGGAAATACGGACGGACTACCAAATATCGTTTTGATCGAAGACTACCGCATCCAAGGATACCTTTCTTCTTATCCAGATGCGTTTAGTGATCTAACGGATATTGTGAATGAGGAGGATTTCTCCAGCTATAAATTTGCGGTCAATAAAGTCGACGATGTCATTTATGGGGTGCCATTTGACAGTGGCGTCGCAGGACTATTTTACCGCACAGACTATTTGACCGATGCAGGCTATGAGCAAGCTGATCTCCAAGATATTACTTGGGATGATTTTATCAGCATCGCCAAAGACGTCAAAGAAAAAACGGGTCACGCTATGATGTCGTTAGACCCAAGCGATCTTGGCTTGGCACGAATCATTATGCAATCGGCAGGCGAATGGTATACCGGTGAAGATGGCTCCACTGTGACCATCAAAGACAATGAATCCTTCAAAGCCGGTCTAACTGTCTTAGCAACATTGTTGAATGAAGGCTTAGTTGAACAAGTTTCTGATTGGGATGGTGGGGTCAATGCCGTTCAATCGGGGAATGTCGCCTCTGCGCCAACTGGTGCGTGGTATTCCAGCACGATTCAAGGCGCGGAAGACCAAAGCGGCAAATGGGCGATCGCTCCAATCCCATCTATCGCTGGCAACAGCAATTCAGTCAATGCTTCTAGCATCGGCGGAGCAGGCTGGTACGTGATCAAAGGGGTTGATGGCGAAGAAAATGCCAAAGACTTTTTAGCCAATACCTTTGCTTCAAATAAAGAATTGATGGGTACATTAGCTACCGAGATCGGTTTGGTTTCAACCATGAATGCTGCAGAAGAAACGGAAGAATATACGTCGGGGCTTGATTTCTATGGCGGTCAAAAAGTCTTCCAAGATTTCTCTCAATGGTCACAAGAAATTCCAGCCGTGAACTACGGCAATCACACCTATGCCATTGAATCTGTCTTGACTGAAAGCTTGCAACGAGTGATCAACGGCGAAGACATCGATAAAGTATTAGAAGAAGCACAATCACAAGTGGAAGCACAAATTGCAAACTAATCGAACAACTTTGCAGAAACTCGTGAGCGATCGCGAGTTTCTGTGTTAAGGGGGAATTACAATGAAAAACAAAACAAAAAATTGGTTTGCAAACGGCAATGCCTTTATTACCTTACCCGTCATTTTGATCACGATGCTGGTCTTTATTCCGATGGTCTCGGCATTGTTCACGTCATTCCAATCAGGACCACCGACAGCGATGACCTTTAACGGTCTTGGCAACTATCAGCGGATGTTGAGCGACTCAACCTTTAAAAAAGCCTTTGGCAATACGTTTTTATACTTATTAGTCCAAGTTCCGATCATGCTCTTTTTGGCGCTGATCGTATCGAACATATTGAATGACAAAAAATTGAAATTTAAAGGGCTGTTCCGCACCGCCTTATTTTTACCCTGTATCACATCCTTGGTTTCTTATTCCTTGATCATGAAAAGTCTCTTTTCGGCAAATGGGTTAGTCAATAACTTTTTGACGCAACTACACCTGATCGATGCACCGATCCAATGGTTGACGGATCCCTTCTGGGCAAAAGTACTGATCATTTTTGCCATCACGTGGCGTTGGACTGGCTACAATATGATCTTTTTCATCTCAGGCATGCAAAATATCGATCCAAGTATTTACGAAGCGGCAGAGATCGATGGTGCCACGAAATGGGATCAATTCTTCAAAATCACGATTCCCAACTTGCGTCCAATCATCTTATTTACCACGATCACCTCAACGATCGGTACGCTGCAATTATTCGATGAAGTTCAAAATATCACTGGCGGTGGACCAGCCAATGCCACGACGACCTTGTCCCAATATATCTACAATTTGAGTTACAAATTCACGCCAAACTTTGGGTACGCCGCTGCGGTCTCCTTTGTTATCGTGATTGCGATCGTGATCTTATCGATCATCCAAACGAAAATAGGAGGAAAAGAAAATTGAAAACAATCTCACTCACTTTAAAATACGTCTTTCTGGCGATTTTGGCTTTCATCTCTATTTTTCCATTTGTTTGGATGATTCTAGGGATGACCAATCAAACCTTTGATATCGTTGCTGGAAAAATCATGATTGGCGATCAATTGGTGATCAACTTCCAAAATCTCTTTTCTTCTGATTTGAATTTTACTCGGGCATTAGGCAATTCCGCAGTGATTGCCGTGATTACGACCGTCTTTGCGCTGTTGTTCTCCTCCATGGCAGGGTATGGCTTTGAGATCTATCGAACGAAAACCAAAGACCGCATCTTTAATATTCTCTTGCTGTCGATGATGGTGCCTTTTGCCGCGCTAATGATCCCCCTCTATCGGATGTTCAGCAAACTTAGCGGCACACCGATCGGGATCAATACCTTCGCTGTCGTGATTTTGCCCTCAGTCTGTACCGCCTTTTTGATTTTCTTTTTCCGCCAAAACATCAAGGCATTCCCTAGAGAATTAGTCGAAGCTGCTCGGATCGATGGCTTGAATGAACTGAGTATTTTCTTTAGAGTCTACATGCCTACGGCTAAAAATACCTACGCAGCTGCCGCGATCATTACGTTTATGGGCAGCTGGAACAATTATTTATGGCCATTAGTTGCCCTGCAATCACCAGACAAACGGACCGTTCCACTGGTTCTTTCAGCAATGGGTGCTTCTTATACACCTGACTATGGCATGATGATGTGCGGCATCGTGATCGCCACACTGCCGACGGCCATCATTTTCTTCGTTTTACAAAAACAATTTGTCCAAGGGATGCTGGGATCCGTGAAATAAGCGGGGCATCAGCAAACAAATACAAAGTAGAGGGTACGATATGATTCTTTTTGACAAACAATTAAACGTCTTTCATTTAAGCAACGATCAAATCAGCTATCTCTTACAGATAGAGGAAGGGGGCAATGTGGCGCACCTTTATTTTGGGAAGAAAATCGCCCATTATTCTGGTGGCTATCGCTACCCACGCCTTGATCGCTCCTTTTCACCCAATCCCCCAGACAGTAGCGATCGGCTTTTCTCATTAGACACCTTGATGCTGGAGTTTCCTGGTAATGGCTTCGGGGACTTTCGAGAAGCTGCCTATACGATTCGCCAGTCTGACGGCAGCCGAGTCAGCCATTTTGTCTTTAGTGATTACCAGATTCAACAAGGCAAACCAGCCTTAGCAGGATTGCCTCAGACCCATGGGGCCGACGACGGCATCGAAACACTGATTCTGTCCTTAAAAGATGATGTGGCAGGACTCGAACTGCAGCTGTTTTACACAATTTTTGAGGAGGCGGCAGTGATCGTCCGCTCAAGTAAAATAATCAACCACGGAAACCAGCCTGTTACCATCGAACAGCTGGCGAGTCAATCCCTGGATTTTCCTAACCGTCCCTTTGATTTGATCCACTTGCCAGGGGCGTGGGCGAAGGAACGTCAAGTGACCCGAGAACCCATCCATCGCAGCATCAAGCGTTTAGACAGCAAGCGGGGTTCCAGCAGCCATCAGCAAAATCCCTTTGCCGTCTTACTGGAACCTAATGCTACGGAGTTTGCTGGGGAGTGTTTTGGTTTTAGCTTGCTATATAGCGGCAATCATGAAACCATCATCGAAAAAGATCCTTACCAACAAACTCGTGTGATCATGGGGATCAACAGCCATCAATTTGCCTGGCAATTGCCGCCAACTGAAAGCTTTCAAGCCCCAGAAGCCGTGATTGCTTATAGTGAGACTGGCTTGAATCAGCTGTCAGCCACCTATCATGATTTTTATGATGAGCATTTGATTCGGGGGAAATACAAAAAGCAAGAACGGCCGATCCTGATCAATAACTGGGAAGCAACGTACTTTGATTTCAATGAAGAAAAGCTAGATGCCCTCGTTGATGAAGCCAAGGAGCTGGGAATCGAACTGTTTGTTTTGGATGACGGCTGGTTTGGTCAGCGAGAAGATGACCAAACCTCATTAGGCGATTGGTTTGAAAACGAAGGCAAGCTGGCTTCTGGCTTGGCAGGATTTGCCCAAAAAGTCCATGACAAAGGGCTGCAATTCGGGCTTTGGCTGGAACCAGAAATGATTTCTGGTGACAGTGAACTAAACCGACAGCACCCTGATTGGCTGTTACAAGTACCCAATCGCAAGCCAGCGCTTAGCCGCAGTCAGTATGTGTTGGACTTTTCTCGACAAGATGTCAGAGACCATCTCTATCACCAGTTAACCCAACTGTTTGATACGGTTGCCATCGACTATATCAAATGGGACATGAACCGCAGTCTGTCGGATGTCTATTCCTTGCTCCTCGATCCTGCCCAGCAAGGGGAGGTTGCACATCGCTATCTGCTGGGCTTGTATGAATTTCTAGAAAAACTGACCACTGCCTATCCAACGATCCTGTTTGAAGGCTGTTCTGGTGGCGGTGGGCGCTTTGATGCTGGCTTCTTGTATTATATGCCGCAGATTTGGACCAGCGACAACACCGATGCCATCGCCCGCCTGAAGATCCAATACGGAACCAGTCTGGTCTATCCGCCATCCACCATGGGTGCCCATGTCTCAGCGATCCCGAACCATCAGACCCAACGGGCAACGGATCTAGCGATTCGTGGCAATGCTGCAATGTCTGGCTTGTTGGGCTATGAGCTTGACTTGACACAGCTGACACAAGAAGAAAAAGCGCAGATCAAAGAACAAATCGCTTTTTATAAAAAACATCGGCGCCTGCTGCAGTTGGGTCGCTTTGTTCGACTGCTCAGCCCTTATGAAGGCAATGACACCGCCTGGCTGTATGTTTCCCCAGATAAAAAAGAAGCGATCGTCTTTTACTTCCGAGTCTTAGCCGAAGCCTCTGCACCATTGGTTACTTTAAAGCTGGCTGGCTTAGATCCAGACCTTACCTATCAAAGTGGGGGAGAGACCTTCGGTGGCGATGAATTGATGCAGCTCGGGTTGTATATCGATCCTCATTTAGCAGGGGATTACGCCACGCAGCGGTTTCATTTTGTTGCAAAAGCGCCTCACGAATAAAAATCAGCGTCCTGTCAAAGCAACATGTTTTGACGGGACGCTTTATTGTGCTGCCGCAAGCTTTTGGCTAATGAACGGCAACTGAGAAGTTATTTTTGAACAAATGATTTATTTTTTTCTCGAGAAGTCGTATGATGAAGGAGGAGGCAGGCAGTTTGCTTCTGACAATCAATAAGAGGAGGGTGTTCAACATGGACGAACAGCCACTAGGCAAGGAAACAGAAGCAGGGTTGATTGCTGCAGGATATCGGAAGTATCGTGGCGAAGCGATCGATATTTATTACAACAAAGAGATCTGCACCCACAGCGGCAACTGTGTGCGGGGCAATCCCGCTATTTTTGAAGTTGGACGGCGCCCATGGGTGATTCCTGATAACGGGGAAGCAGCGCAAGCGGCACAAGTGATCCACACTTGCCCAAGCGGTGCATTAAAGTACATATTAAAGGAGGAAGAACCATGGAAATCTTAGAAGAAAACACTCGATTTGTGTTAAAAGACGGCGACAAAGAAATCGGTGAAATGACCTGGTCAGAAGCGGGCGAAACGCGCTTGATCATTGACCATACCTTTGTCGATCCCGCTTATCGGGGCCAAGGTCTGGCCGAAAAATTAGTGGCAAAAGGGGTGGAAAAAGCCCGCAAAGAACAAAAGAAAATCATTCCTTTGTGTCCCTTTGCCAAAAAAGAATTTGAACGCAAACCAGAATATGCCGATGTTTGGAACCAATAAATAAAAAAGACCCCCGTCAGCTCAAGCAGGTACCTTTGAGCTGATGGGGGGTTGTGGTATGGCTGATCAATGTTGGAATTGAGCATGGTACAGGCGATAGTAATAGCCTTGTTCTGCCAGTAATTCTTCATGGGTTCCTTGCTCCACGATTTGACCGGCATCCATCACCAGGATCTTGTCTGCTGCTCGAATCGTTGATAAGCGATGGGCGATCACAAAGCTGGTTTTGCCTTCCATCATTTTCAAGAAAGCATCTTGGATTTTTTTCTCAGTCAGAGTATCAACCGAACTGGTTGCTTCATCCAAAATCAGCATGGGTGGGTTGCTGATCATCGTGCGGGCGATCGTCAAGAGCTGCCGTTGCCCGTCAGAGATCTTGATCCCTTGATGACCGATCGGTGTATCTAGTGTTTCTGGTAGGCGCATCACATACTCATACATATAGGCATGCTTTAAGGCCTCGTAGATTTCTTCATCTGTGGCAGTGTCGTTGCCGTATTGCAGGTTTTCTCGTAAAGAGGCATCAAAGAGCCACGTATCCTGCAAGACCATTCCGAAGCTTTGCCGTAATTCTTCTCGTTTCAACTGACGAATATCGGTGCCATCGATCTTGATTGCCCCTTTATCGACATCATAGAAACGCATCAATAAATTGACCAACGTCGATTTACCAGCACCAGTTTTTCCGACGATCGCGACGGTTTCTCCAGGTTTTGCGGTAAAAGTGAAATCTTCAATCAATTTTTGACCAGGATCATAAGCAAAAGAAACCTCCTCAAAGGCAATCTCGCCTTTGATCTCACCCAGTGATTGAGATTCTTGGTCATCGGCTGTTTCTGGCTCTTGATCCAATAGCTCAAAGGTTCTGGAAAGTCCAGCTAATGCCGTTTGGATCTGGGTGGTAATTCCCGACAATTCAATGAATGGTTTCGAAAACTGACTGGAGTAGATCGTAAAGCTGGAGATCACCCCAACCGTGACGGCACCTGAACCAGAAAAGTAAAGCAGACCGCCGACAAAGCCGACTGACAGATACGCCAAGTGATCGACGAATCGTGAAAGGGGATTGGTCAAAGAAGAAGAAAACTGTGCTTTTTGCCCCCGGACATTCAATTCTTGGTTGATCGTTTCAAAACGGTTTTGGTTGATGGTTTCTCGATCAAAGGCTTTGACGATTTTTTGATTGCCGATCATTTCCGTAACAAAGCCAGAAATTTCGCCGACGATTTCTTGTTGGCGAGCAAAATGCGATTGAGACGTTCGTGCCACGATCCAGTTGACCAAAAAGATGATCGGGGTCGAAACCAATACGACCAACGTTAAGGGCACACTCATTTGCAGCATGACGACTAAGGCGATCAAGACGACCGAAATACCAGAGAACAATTGGTTAAAGACTGCAGCGACGGCAATGGAAATGTTGTCCATGTCGTTGGTAAAACGACTGACGATGTTGCCGTGGGAGTTTTGGTCATAATAGCGCAACGGCAATGTATTGAGATGGGCAAAGCCTTTTTTACGTAAGTCGGCGACGGATAAATACGCCACGCGATTGCCTAGTCGCTGGATCAACCATTGACTGACCACAGTCACTAAAACCACTCCGGCAAACAAAAGCAAAATATGATAGAGGGCGCTGAACTGCACTTGATCGGCACCTATCAGCTGATCGACGGCTTGACCGATCTGATACGTCATATAAACCGAGGAGACGCCAGCTGCAATCCCGAGGACAACTGCTGCCCAAGTTTCCTTCGCGTAGGCAGTCAAATAAGGGAGATAGCGACGAAAGGCCGACCAATCGAATGATTTCTTTTTCATGCTTCTTCCTCCTCAGCCTGTGATGCCACGATTTCTTGGTATTCTTTTGACGTTGCCAGCAGCTCTTCATGGGTCCCTTTGCCTACCAAATTCCCTTGGTCTAAGACTAAAATCTGCTGCGCATCTTGGATGGAGCGAACCCGTTGGGAGATGATGATGACCGTACCACGAATGCTTTCTTTTAAAGCCATCCGCAAATCAAGATCGGTTTGATAGTCAAGGGCACTTAGAGAATCATCCAAAATCAAAATATCTGGTTTAGCGATCAATGCTCTGGCAATTGTTAACCGTTGTTTTTGTCCCCCAGAAAAGTTCTTGCCGCCTTCAAAAATCGGGGTATCCAGTTGCTGCGGCAAGGCTTCAACGAAGTCGCGGCTTTGAGCGATTTCGAGTGCTCGCCAACACTCTTCATCGGTGGCATCTTTTTTGCCCCATTGCAAGTTTTCTCGAATCGTTCCCGTAAACAGCACGGCGGTTTGAGGCACCATGGCGATTTTTTGGCGTAATTGCTGTAAAGGCCATTTCCGCACATCGTGTCCGTCAACGATCACTTTGCCATCTGCCACATCGTAGAAGCGGGGGATCAATTGGGTCAAGGCAGATTTCCCACTCCCGGTTGGTCCAGTGATACCTAAAATAGACCCCGGCGCGACTTGGAAATCAATGTTTTTCAAGGCTAATCCGTATTCTTTTGAAAAGCGGAAATCAACGTGCTCAAAGCGAATCGCTCCGACGTTGTTTTTCGGCTGATCCATAAAGACTTCTGAAAGCTCATCGCCGATCGACGGCTCAGTGGCTAACACTTCATTGATCCGTGAACCAGATGCTGCGGCACGGGTAAAGATGATCACTAAGTTGGAAACCACGATCAATGCTAAGAGCATTTGATTCATGTAATTGACCAGTGCCAACACTTGTCCTTGCTGCAAATTGCCAATATTGACCTTGAATCCACCGATATAAAACAACGCGATAATGCCGACATTCATGATCAAGGTGGTGGCAGGCGTCAATAAGGCGGAGAGATTTGTGACCCGTAAATAGACATCACTTAAATCATCAGTTGCTTTATCAAAACGTTTCGTTTCCGTTTTTGTGCGGGCAAAGGCACGAATCACCCGAATCCCGCTTAAATTTTGACTCACTAGTTCGTTCAATTCGTCGAGATGAATTTGAACTTTCTTATATAATGGCACGGTTTTGGCGATGATCCAGAATAAGACGATACAAAAGAGCGGTAAGACGAGTAGGAAAATCAAGCCAGCTTGCCAATCAATGACAAAGGCCATAATCACCGAACCGATACTTAAGAAGGGCGCCCGAACCACCAGCCGAATCAGCATTGCCAAAGCAATCTGCATCTGGTTGATATCGTTGGTCATTCGGGTGATCAAGGTATCCGTCCCGAATAAGTTCAGTTCGCTATGGGAGAGGGTGTTGATTTTTTTCATCAAGCGATTGCGTAATTCCGTCCCGAAGCCTTGAGAAGCGACGGAAGCATAATACTGACAGATGACGGCACAGATCATGCCTACCACGGACATCACGATCATCCAGATCGTCATTTCAACGACTTTCGACCAATTGTTTTGCCGCAGCCCCTCATCGACTAAAGCGGCCATCTGCAAAGGCAGGACCAATTCAAACACCGCTTCTAAAAATTTGAAAAACGGACCAAGAATAATCTGTTTGCGATAATCCTTGGCATAGCGTAACAAGCTAATCATAAAAAACCTCCTAAATTATTTCGGATGAGCAGGATATTCACTGGCTAAACAGGCATAAACCAAACTATCGGTCCATTCCCCCTTGTTCCACAAGTCTTGGATAAAATGTGCTTCTTGGCGTAATCCAATGCGTTGGCAAAGCTTAGCTGAGGCCTGATTGCGGGCGTCTAGCGTCGCTTGGACCCGATGGATCTTCTGACTGGCAAACAACCAGCCCAACAATTCTTTCAATGCTTCTTGAGCAAACCCTTGTCCGCCAAATGACGGATGGAAGGCATAGCCGATTTCAACGGAAGATGGCTGACCAGTAGACCACACCGACAAATCGCCGATGACCGTTTGATCGTGTAGTACCGCTAAAGAAAGACCTGCTTGGTCCGTCAAGGCGTGCTGTTGGCATTTTTTGGCAAAAGCCGCAGCTGCCGTTTCTGTCTGCCAAGGCTCATGAAGTAAGAAACGGCAGACTTCCGCTTGCCGATAAATAGCAAAGGTATCGGCAAAATCACTTTCTTGAAACGGACGAAGCAGTAAACGTTCACTTGCAATAAAACCCATAACAGCCTCCAATTCTTTAGGGACATCTTACCATAGAACGAAATAGCCGAAAACATCCCCTGAAAAATCTATTCATTTTCTTGCAAAAAAAGTGTAAATCACTTGAAAAGTCTTTTTCTAGGAAAACGAACCTTGCCAGTTGCTGCTCATTTACCACGACTGCCAGCGGGCAAGAAAGGTTTTTTGCCAATCTCCCAAGGGCAAGATCACTCGCTGCATTTGAAAACGGTAGGTTTCCCCTTTATAAGTAAAGCGAATCGGGACGAGCATCCCTACAACAGGATCTTTGTGCTGTTTTTTCAGCTCAGTAAGCGGTATGCTTTTGTGCTGCACGACTTTTGTCGAGAAAAGATTCAACGCCAAAATCGTCAATTGCTGATTATCCAAGACGAGCAGGCTACGGCTGGTGATGGCGTTGAAGGACTGCCATTTGGCATAGCCGATGGCAGCCCCTTCTGTCCTATAGGGGGCAGCCAACGCTTGGAAGGTTTTTTTATTTAAAAGAAACATGGGTAAAAAACTCCTTATCAATTAGAATCAGTTTCGCCGCAAACAAGCAATCAGTAATCAATGCAGGAAAGCGGTCAGTCCGTTGCAAATGGCTGTAGCATTTGCCGAACTTTTTCAGTATACGCTTGTTTGAGGACTAACGGGTGGATTTCTTTGATGGTTGGACCAAATTGCAAGAGAAAATCAGCCAGAAAACCCAGCTCATTGTCGGCAATGTGCCCCTCTAAGCAAAGCTCGCTAGGACGTTCCACCACTGCCATGTCAGGATATTTTTCTTGCCTCAAGCGTTCCTTTGCCGATAGATCAAAGCGGATGTGATAGCCCAGTGTTTGTGTCAACACTTGTTGCTGCAGCTGTTTTTCAGCTAACTGCTGCAAGGTATAGCCTGTTTTTTCAGTCGGAGCAAGTCCCTGCATTGCATCACAGCGATAGCGGCGAAAAGCCTGCTTTTGACAGTCATAGGCCAAACAATACCAGTAACCAGCGCGAAAATCCAGCTGATAGGGTTGTACGGTCTTGTTCGTTTTTTGATAACGCTGATAGCTAAATTGGATGACCTGTTCTTGTACGATCGCTGAAAAAAGCGCTGAGAGGATCGGTGTACTCGTCAATTGAGGCACCCCTTGAAACGAAACCGCCGTCTCCATTTTTTCTAACCACTCGGTGTCTCCTTGATAAAAAGACTGCAACAGTTTTCGCCGTAGCCCTTGATAGCTCCGATCAAAAGGAGAATCGGTTAATTTTTGTAAGAGCTGCAAAGCAAAGAAAAGAGTATACCGTTCATTTTTGTCAAAGTACAACGGGGTCAGTTGATTTTTCAAAATCTGATAGCCGCCATAACGACCGGTTTCTACCACGAGAGGCAAGCCCAGCTCTTCCAATGATTGGACATCACGGACGGCTGTACGTTTTGAGATTGCGAAGGTTTCCATCAAATCGGCTAGATGAAAAGTGGTTTTTCCTTGTAAATACAATAGTTCCTGTGTTAAGCGTTCTGATTTTTTCATTTCTTTCTCCAATGGTGCCAAGTTTTGGCAATATTCACAGTTACACTTATGGTAACAAGAAAAGGAGGAACCAACAAATGATCGAACCAAAAATTGCTTTGTTTTTAACGTTAGACGGCAAAGCCCAAGAAGCCATTCAATTTTATCAAGAAACACTAGACGCAACCCTCTTATTTGCCATCACCAACCAGGAGTATCGTGAGAGACTTGATCCAACGCTGGAGATTCTTGGGGGACAAGAACAGTATCTTTCTCACTCCATCCTACAGATCGGAGATTTCCAGTTGCAGCTGGTAGACAATCCACTAGTTGAAGGAGAAACGATTCAGCGAGGCAATCACTTGTCACTGAGTTTGACGCTAGCGGAGACCCAATTAGCTCAGAAGCTTTATCAACGATTGAGGCAAAAAGGCAGTCAGACGATCCAAGCACCAAGTGAGAATGCTTTTGCGTTTTTTTATGCAAGTTTTCGCGATCCCTTTGGTGTAATTATTCAGCTGACTGTCGAAAAAGAAGTTGATCCCTCCAAAAAGGGTGAATGAAAAAACTCGTTTTTTAATAAAATATCCATAGAAGTTGACTAATTATCCAAGTTTCTTTCAATCCCAGAATTATTTTTAAGGAATGTTTAAAGGACTTCACAGAAAAAGAATAAAACTTCTTAAAAAAATAGGCGGATCGTAAAAATTCTGGTACAATCGGGGAGAGCAATTCAGGAGAAATGAAGGAGGCACTATGGATAGAAAGACGAGATATAAACAGCAAAGAGCCCACAAAGCGCGCAACAAACGCGTGATTATTGGAGTAATCTTTCTTTTCGCCATTGCAGGCATCGTGTTATTTGCCGGCTATACGTATTATGCAGCAAAAAATTCAGTGGATAAAATGTTTAAAGAATCCGCTGTGATCAGCTCTAACAAAGGAAAAGAGGATGGATCACTCAAAACATCCGATGTAAGTTCTAAGTTCGGTGTTTTATTGATGGGTGTCGATAATGATGAGGAACGTGAACAAACAGATCATTTAGACAGCGCACGTACTGATAGTTTGATCTACATGGTTTATAATGGCGAAAATAAAAAAATCGATATGGTCAGCATCCCGCGGGATATTTGGACGAATATCTATGATGGAACTGGAACGGGTACGATCTATACCACAGCAAAAATCAATAGTGCTTATACAGTCGGAGAAGAAGATGCCACGATCGAAACCGTTCAAAATTATTTGCAATTACCAATCGATTACTATGTAAATGTGAATTTCATAAGCTTTAAAAAAATTATTGATGCAATTGGTGGTGTAACTGTAAATGTCCCTTACGACATAAATCAAGATTATGCCGCAGATAACTCTGGGGAAACATTGATTCCGGAAGGTCGTCAGTTGTTGAACGGTGAGCAAGCTTTGATTTTTGCGCGTATTCGAAAAATGGATACCGATGTGGATCGGGGAAATCGTCAGCAAGAAGTCATTGAAGCAGCGATCCACCAAGCTTTGAAAATCAATAATGTCACCAAGTATCAAGAAATCTTAGACTCAGTCAGCGAAGACGTAAATACAAACTTTAAATTTGAAGATTTAGTTTCCCTTGCTGGAAATATGATTTCAGGGTTTGAAATCAATAGTCATACCTTTGAATGGTATGATGGGGAGTCTTACGATGGTCAGTCAATTGTGTACATCCAAGACTACTCTTACAATGAAATCCGAAACGACATGCTTAAGGCATTAGGCAAGCAGACAGAAGAACAGAGTACCCAAAATCAAAACACAGGTGCTCAGACAGGATACGACGACGGGTCTCAAGGAACAGGTTATGGCAACGAGTACGGTAATGACAACGGAACGGGCTATGGCACGGAGTATGGATCAGATTCAAATTATTAATGAAGTATAATTGTCAGAAGCAAGCCAGGAGAAATCCTGGTTTTTTTGCGTTCAAGAGGGGAGCAAATGGTAAATCTTTGTCACAAGCCACTTTCGTTTTCATCTAGGAAGTGCAGTGCTATGCTTAAGAAAAGAGACAGCTTGTTACAGCGAGTCCGACACCGAAGGAGGAAGTATGATGGAAAAACAGCAAGAGCAAAAAGCCCGTAGAATCGTTTTGCTGACCCATGTCTTAGGGTTGATCATGAAAGCCATCGGCTACTTCTTTAGCGGCAGTGCAGTCTTGATGAATGAAAGCATCCATAGTCTAATCGATTGCATCAATCAAGGTCTTCTAGCCATCGGTGAAAACCGAGCACAGCGAGGACGCAGCGAACTGCATAAGTTTGGTGAAGGACGAGCGACCTATTTTTTTAGTACTGTAGTTGCCATGACAGTTTTTTTAGGTGGTGGAATTTTAGCGGTTGTTGAAGCCAGCCGTGATCTGCTAGATCCCAACCACGAAGTGGAACAGCTCCAGCTGGTGGCAGCGATCTTATTTGTCAGTTTGTTCATTGAAGTGACGGCTGTTCAAGAGGGGTGGCAAGAAGTCAAAGAACAAAACAAGCAAAACCAGCCCCTCGTCCGTTTCCTAAAAGAAAGCCGCGATTCCGATCTGCTTTTAGGTTTCACGGAAAATTTATTTGCCCTAGGTAGCGTGACGATCGCCATCGCAGGAATCTTATTGACCGCATTGACGGATAATCCGATATTTGATTCCCTCGGCGGCATTTTAGGTGGATTGTTGTTGATTGCTGCTGCTGTCTTTTTAGCCAAAGAATTTTATAACCTCTTGATTGGTGAGGGCGCCTCTGCTTCTGATTTAATGGCGATCAAACAAATTTTAGCCGACCCTGCCATCATTCAAATCAAAGATTTGCGAACCCTCCATCTAAGCCCAGAAGAACTTTTGATCGTCGCCGACCTTACCTTGAAGCTAGGACCCGAAGAACCAAGCGTATTTATCGATACCATCGAACAGCGGATCAAACAGGCTTTGCCTGATCTGCGAGTCTATTGCTACATCGAGAGTGAGGAAGTTCCCTCTTAAATTAGAATAGATACGAAGTATTCCTCGGTTGGTGATTTATCATTCAAACGAGGAATGCTTTTTTGGGGTATTGGCGTGCTTGTTTTATATGAACACAATGGATCAATGGCTTGTTTTGCTTCAACCTTTTCTGGCGATCAGGAAGGAGAATGTCAGCGAGATGTCGCAATTTAATTGTTTTTTTAGCAATAAACACTTTTTTTGTTCAAAAGTTTGTTGTTTTTTGTTAAAATAAAGTAAGGACAGCAAGCGTTCTCTTTTTAAAGTTATTTTTTTGCTAGAGTTGTAACATTGTAAATCACAACACAGCAAAAGCTTAGATTATTAAGAAAACACCGAAACGAGTACCTGTTTGGCATTACTGACATGCTGCCCAATCGTCACCAAAAGCGGTGGTGCTAATTTTGGTACGACTGTTTTTTTACACCACTTGTGAAGCAAAATCCTTTGCGAACATCTTCATCCATGATAGGTTAGAAGTAGGCCGGATGGTTTTTTCACAAAGTACGTACATAGAAAGATCACTTGCGACGATTAAAAGAAGCGACTTCATTGCTCGCAAAATGATCGATGCTCAACACACATACCTATTCCCTCAGCCAGTCAACCTGCGCTTGCTTTTCTTATTGGTTATATTCCCTTCACTCAGCAATTGCCTGAACCGATTCAAATCAAAAAATGACTGTGCAAGGTATCTGTACCGATTTATCCCTTCAGAAACGTGGAAACCCTCGGCAAGAAGTTTATAATTTAAAGGAGGAATTTGATGGAAAAATTTTACCAGCAAAAGACTGAAGAGACCTTGAAACATTTTGAAAGTGACCGCAAGCAAGGCCTAAGCGGGAAAGAAGCCGACAAACGCTTAGAAAAATACGGAGAAAACACGATCCAGCAACAAGAATCCCTTTCTGTATGGGAATTGCTGTGGCATAACTTGAACAACTTGATTGTTTATTTATTGCTAGCAGCTGCGTTACTCTCTTTTGCGATGGGGGAAACGATTGAAGGAATTGCAGTATTGATTGCCGTGGTGATTGCTGTAATGACAGGTTTTATCACAGAATTACGAGCACAAAAATCAATTGATTCTCTTCAAAGCATGATTTACACTACCGCAAAAGTGATTCGTGATGGAGAAGTAATGGAGATCGAGTCGGCAAAAATCGTTCCAGGCGATATTCTCGTTCTGGAAGAAGGGGATGCCATTGCGGCAGATGCCCGCTTACTTGAAACGAGCAACTTTGCCTGCATCGAATCAGCGCTGACCGGTGAGTCAGAAGCTGTTGAAAAAGATGCACGAGAAACCTATGAAGAAGATGTTCCACTAGGCGATCGCCGCAATGTCGTTTTTGCAGGAACTGCGGCAACTCGGGGAAATGCCTATGCTGTAGTGACAGAAACCGGTATGAAGACTGAGGTCGGAAAAATCAGTGACATGCTGACAGGTGACAAAAAGCGTCAAACGCCGTTAGATATCGAATTGGACGAGCTAGGAAAAGCAATCATTATTGCCGCGCTTTTTGCTGCGGTGGCAGTTTTGATCGCTGGGGTCTTGACGAATCAACCATTTGTCGAAATGATCCATATCTCGATTATTTTGGCGGTCGCAGCGATACCTGAGGCAATGCCAGCCGTTTCGACGATCACATTGTCCCGAGGCATGCGGACGATGGCCGAGCACAAAGCACTGGTCAAATCGTTATCAGCTGTTGAGACTTTGGGCGCCACCAGTATCATTGCCAGTGACAAAACGGGGACGCTGACAGAAAACCAAATGACGGTTGCTGAGATCATTTTAGGTTCAGGAGAAATGTTCAAAGTGACAGGAAATGGGTATGAACCCAACGGAAAATTTTACAAGGCAGACTCGGAGGATGACACCGAGATCGATGCAGCCAATCATGATGCGCTGCAAGGGATGATCGAAAACGGTGCTTTATGTACCACCGCCACTTTACGTGAAAACGAAGGGCAATACGAGATCCTCGGTGATCCAACAGATGGGGCGTTCGTCGTTTTAGGTCAAAAAATCGGCATCGATCGCCAAAAAGAGCAGGACAGCGGGCTGAAGAAAATCGCAGAAATGCCCTTTGATTCCGACAACAAATACATGGTGACCGTGTATGAAGGAAAGCAACGGACATTGATCATCAAAGGGGCACCAGATGTCTTGATTGATTTAGCCGATGCTGATGCCAAAGAAAAAGAACAGCTTCATGAATACAATGACACGTTAGCCAGTCATGGGCAGCGGGTGATCGCTGTCGGTTGCATCAAGGATTATCGAGGTGGAACGGACGAAGCAGAGCTGAAAGCAGCACTACAGGAAATCAAGATCCAAGGCTTTGCGGGCATCGTCGACCCACCGCGAACAGATGTCAAAGAAGCAGTGAAGGTCGCACAAGAAGCGGGGATCCGAGTGAAAATGATCACGGGGGACCATCCGAAGACGGCATCCATGATTGCCAAAGAAATTGGCTTAAAAGACCATGAAAAAACCATGACGGGTCGTGAGATCGATGAATTGGCAGGGCAAGTAGGCTTTAACGAAAAAATCGAAGAAGTCGCTGTCTTTGCTCGAGTTTCACCAAAAAATAAATTACAGCTTGTGGAAGCGTTGCGTGAAGAAGGCGATATCGTTTCAATGACTGGCGATGGGGTCAACGATGCGCCAGCACTCAACGGCGCCGATATCGGGATCGCCATGGGGATTCGTGGGACAGAAGTAGCCAAAGAATCTTCCGATATGATTTTGACGGATGACCGTTTTGGAACGATCGTCGATGCCATCAAAGAAGGCCGCATCATTTTTGACAACATCAAAAAATATGTTTCCTTCCTGTTCTCTTGTAATATGGTTGAGATCGTGACGATCTTTTTAAGTGTCATCTTCTTGATGCCTATGCCGATCCAACCGCTGCATATCCTTTTCTTGAATCTAGTTATCGATATTGCTCCAGCCATGGCATTAGCCTTTGAACCAGCTGAAGACGACATTATGAAGCGCCAGCCCCGCACAAAAGCGGATGGCCTCGTCAACAAGCGTTTCTTAGGACGCATCATTTTAAGTGGGGTCGTGATTGGTTTGGTGGCGTTTGGCTTCTTCAACTTCCTGATGCTGACGGATCACGAGTTGCTTTATGCACAAACAGCAACCTTTACCTTTATGGCAGTGGCGCAATTAATGCATATTTTCAACGTTCGTAAGAGCAGCGGCTTTGGTTTCGACAAAACCCTCTTGAAAAACAAACCATTGATGGGGGCATTGCTCCTTTCCGTCGGCTTACAGCTTTCAGCGGTCTATGTACCGTTTATGAATGAGCTATTGGATACGATGCCGATTCAAGCTGGCACGTGGGGCATTATCTTCGCTGCTGCAGCGATCTCTACACTGATCGTGATGGGCTTGAAGAAACTCTTCCAATTAAAATAAAATAAATTCTACCGTATTTTCTCAAAACTGGAGTCACGAAGACCCGCCGCCTGATGGTGTACCTTTATCAAAGAATTTCTGTTTCGATTCTTGATGAGGTTCGCCTAGCTGCGGGTCTTTTTTGCTTACTCTTTACAAGCAAAAGAAAATGATTTATACTTGACTAGTCAACAGTTGACAAGTCAATGATGGAAGGAGCGGTTTATGCAATGAATTTACGTGAGCTAAGCGGATTGCTGTATCGGATGAAAATCGTGAATCAAGAATTAACGGCGATCTTTGAAAAAGAGACTGGCTTTAGTCTGACCCGTTATCAGTTGCTGCAGTTTTTGAATGAGCAAGGACGCTGTACCCAAAATCAAGTACAGAATGAATTGAAGATCGATAGTGCAGCGGTCACTCGGCATTTGAAGATTCTCGAAGAAAAACAATTTGTGACACGGGAACGAAACAAAGACAATAACCGCGAGATTTTTGTTTCTTTGACACCGAAAGCACAAGCCGATTTGGCTAGTTGTGCTTCAAAGCATGCCAGCTCTGAGGAGTCGTTAGGCATCAATTTGACCGAAGAAGAAGAAGCTCAGCTTCTAACATTACTTATGAAATTAGTTCCATGAAAGAAGGCAAACCCATGACAGAATACAGCAATAACAATTTTTCAGAGATCACCTTTGGCCGAAAATCGGTTCGTGTCTATGATGAAACCTACAAAATCCCCCATGAAGAAATGTTGACCATGATCCAAGAGTCAACGACAGCACCTTCCTCAGTCAATATGCAGCCTTGGCGCTTTGTCGTTGTGGAAAGCGACGAGCAAAAAGCAAAATTGAAACCATTGATTCGTTTCAACGTCCGTCAAAATGATACCTCTTCTGCAATGGTCTTGATTTTTGGCGATATGCTTTGTCATGAACTTGGGGAAGAAATTTATAACAAAGCAGTAGCAGAAGGCAAAATGCCAGCGGAAGTACGTGACCAACAATTAGCAGCGATCATTCCTCATTACGAAAATCTTACAAAAGAACAAATGAATGATGTAGTGAAGATCGACGCTAGTTTAGCAGCGATGCAATTTATGTTAGTTGCGCGGGCGCATGGCTATGAAACCAACCCAATCGGCGGCTTTGAAGCAGATCAATTAGCCGAAGCTTTTGGCTTAGACAAGGAGCGTTATGTTCCTGTCATGATCCTTTCAGTCGGAAAAGCCAAAGAATTAGGCTATGAATCCGTTCGGTTAGACGCAGAACAAATTACGACATTTCTATAAGAGGAGGGAAAACGATGGAAATCATCAATGCAACGTTTTACATCAAAGAAGAAAAGCGGGCAGATTTTTTAGCAGCTGTTACGCCGTTATTAGCATCGGCGAGAGCTGAGGAAGGCTGCCACGGCTATCATCTCTATGAATCATTGGAAGAGAACAATCGGTTTGTCATGGTCGAAAAATGGGCGAATCAAGAAGCAATTACCGCCCACAATCAAAACCCGCTGCTGCAACAATTATTCCAACAAATGCCTGACTTTGCAGCCAAACCGAGCGAGATCGTTGTCGCTCATCAAGGAGAATAAAGATGACGATTTTATCGACGATTTTGATTGTACTGGTTGCCTTAGAGTTTTTCTATATTCTCTATTTAGAAACATTTGCCACTACGTCCAAAGCAACGGCGCGGGTCTTCAACGTGACGAAAGCAGAACTTGAACGACCGATCGTTGGGACCTTGTTCAAAAACCAAGGGGTTTACAATGGGCTGATCGGTTTGGGGTTACTGTATAGTATTACCTTTGCTTCAGCGCCATTGGAAATCAGTCGCTTGCTGTTGATCTACATTATCTTAGTAGCTGCATATGGCAGTGTGACTAGCGACAAGAAAATTATTTTGTCCCAAGGCGGTCTAGCGATCCTTGCCTTGCTATCCACCTTTTTTTAACCAATAAAAGAAGAAGTCCCCCGATCGAAGAAAGCATTTCTATACAATAGAAGCTTTCTTCGATCGGGGGCTTTTAATGTTTGGGCAAAGAGTACTCAGAACGTGAAAAAAATGATAGGATAAGAGAAGGGACTAGCGATTTTCGGGACGTAAGCTGGTTGCTGCAAATAAGGCTTTTACTAGAATGGGTGTTAAGATCGCAGCTGTGATCACCTCAGAGATTCCATTCGTTACAGCGATTCCGCCGAGGGTCACGAACAAAGCCGAAGCATCGACACCATAGGTATTAGCAACTAAGCTAGTATACAAGGTTCCCATTAAGGTTAAGACCAGAACCGTATTGGTGATGGTCCCAAAGATTGCTGCAACAATCGACGCAGCGACGACTTTTTTTGTCTTCTTGTAAATGATCGTAAATAAGAGACCAGCCACTAAGCCAACCAACACACGGGGAATCACCGAGATGATTGGATTGGTGAAAACGGCAATGTCTAAGGGCGTTGTTGGAGAGGTAAAGGCGCGAATCATGGTAAAAATACCCCAGACTAAGCCGATGAACATCCCGTCTTTTGTCCCTAAAACGATGGCAGCGACGATCACCGTGATATGGATGATCGTTAAACTAGTGATACCGATCGGAATAAATCCAAGGAAAGGCACCATCGTCTGTAAAATAATAATAGCAGTCAAAATGGCACGAATGACAAGGCGATAGGTTTTGCTTTTTGTATTCATTGTAAAAACTCCTTTTTTTATAATGACACTCGTGTCATTTTTTAAGTTAGGTTGATTATACAACAAAATGACACGAGTGTCATTAACAATGTGATGAAAGGAGCCAAAAAAATGGCAAAGAAGCAACAGAGCGAATTGACTACAGCGGAAAAGAAAAAACAACAAAAGCGTGATTTGATTCTTGAAAGTGCCAAAGTCGTCTTTAGTAAGAAAGGCTTGATCGATGCGACAATGAAGGACATTATCGAAGAGTGCGGCATTAGTCGTGGTGGCATTTATTTATACTTTCGTTCGGTGGATGAGATTTTTTTGGCAGTGTTAGAGCAGCGATCCAAACGAAAATTTGATGATGTACGAGAGATGATCATGGAGCAAGTGCCCTTTGAAACGATATTAAACAAATATTTTTCCGACCATCGCAAGCGTCTACTCCACAGCATTTCTGACGGTATGCTGCGAGCCGTCTACGAGTATTACTATACGCATAAAACCGAAGCCTCCAGTTCCCTGCAGCAAGCACAACTTTCTGAGACGAAACGGACGATCCATGAGATCTTTCAAGTCGGCGTTCAGCAAGGTGTGTTAAAAGATGAAAACTTGGCAGTGATTGCAGAAAACTATATGTTCGTGATTGAAGGATTGGGGATTTTGGCCCTGACCGGTCACATCACAGAACAGACCATAGATGACCAAATCGCCGTAATGAGACAACTACTCCCTTATCGCGAATAACCCAGACAAAAAACTCTCTCTTTTCTAGAAAACACTAGGAAGGAGCTTTTTTCGTCTGTTAAAATTTTGTGAATCAAGCATATTTTGCAGAAAATTAATGTAATAAAAGTGAAATGTACAACATTATTTATTTTTTCTTAAGAAAAAGGACTTTTTCTATGAAGTTTTCTTGAATAGATGATATATAGGCATTCACGTGGCGTGTCGATCGCATAGGAGTGGGGAACAGGTAATAAAAAAACAGAGTTTATTTGTGTAACTAAAATGTAAATCGCTTACGGATTGGGTTTGCTGCTGAACTATGGTAAAATGAAAATGGTCAAATAAATGAAAAAAAGTTTTAAAATTGAATTTGGAGGATCAGATGAAGAAGAAAATCTTTGCAACAGTGTGTATGTGTGGCATTGTATTGTCATCATTCGGCGGACCTGTGACCGTTTTGGCTACGAATCACGATCAATTGATCGAACAAAAAAATAACGAAATTGATCAGTTGAGACAGCAACGTCAAAGCGTACAAGGGGAAATTGATGGATTGTCTGCAGAAATTGATTCATTAAATCAAGAAGCAGCAATCATTTTAGCGCAGCAAAGTGATTTGTTGCAAGCGATCGAAGGATTGGATCAGGAAATCAGTCAGTTAGAAGAGCGGATTGCCAAACGCTCAGAAAACATTCAAAAGCAAGCCAGAGAAACACAAGTCAATGGAAAAGGCGACAATTTTCTAACAGCCGTACTAGAAGCTGATTCTGTCAGTGATCTAGTGGGTCGGGTACATGCCATGACGACGATCATTCGAGCGAATAATGAAGTGATCGAACAGCAAAAAGCCGATCAACAAGCAGTGGAACAAAAGCGTGCGGAATCACAAGAAAAAGTGGCAGAATTACAAGCAGCACAGAGCCATCTGGAAGCACAAAAAGGTGTCTTGGAAGCAAGCCAAGCAGAATTAAATGTCTTAGTTAGTCAGTTAGCCTACGAAGAAGCAACGAAAGAAGAAGAAAAAGAACAGCTGCGGGCGGAAAAAGAAGCCTATGAAGCGGAGCAAGCAAGAATCCGTGAAGAAGCTGCCCGTGTTGCTGCTTTACAAGCCCAAGCGGAACAAGCGGCGCAACAGCAGGCAGAACAAGCTGCAGCGGAAGAAGCAGCCTTGAATGAAGCGGCTGTTCAAGCAGAGGGCACCGAATCTGACGCAGGAGCAGAGAGCCCAGCGCCAGTGGAAGAGCCAGAAGCGCCAGCAGAAACGCAGCCAGAGGAAACGCAAGAATCTGAACCAGTTGAAACACCAGAGGCTCCAGAAGAAGCACCAGTAGATACACCAGAAATTCAAGAGCCAGAAACACCAGTGACACCTGCAGCACCAGAGACGCCAGCGGACAGTGCACCTGCAGTTCCTGCACCAACGCCAGTTACACCAACACCGGCGCCAACGCCTGCTCCGTCACCTGCACCGATCGTGACGCCGCCAGCACCTTCTGCACCAGCATCAACAAATGGGGCTGCAATCGTGGCAGAAGCTTATAAGCATATCGGAAAACCCTATGTTTGGGGTGCCAAAGGACCGGACAGCTTTGACTGTTCTGGGTTTACTCGCTATGTCTTTTTACAAGTAACAGGGAGAGATATTGGTGGATGGACGGTACCACAAGAAACAGCGGGTACAGTGATTTCCGTTAGCCAAGCACAACCAGGAGATCTATTATTCTGGGGTTCATCAGGCAGCACCTATCATGTAGCCATTGCTTTAGGTGGCGGACAATACATTCATGCACCACGCCCAGGACAAAATGTTTCTGTTGGCAGTACCGCTCATTTTACACCTAGCTTTGCAGTAAGAATGTAAGAAGTAGCTAGCTGTAGTTTTAAGGAGAGACAAATGGAAGAAAGAAAACAGCTTCGTTATCGTGCGAAGAAACAAAAAAGAGGGCTTCTTTACCGTAAAAGTGCGGCGGCAACCGCTGCACTTGTTAGTACGGTGAATATTTTGCCGATGAACGTTTTAGCAGATACACTTGAGTCAGCAGAAACCCTAAATGGTGTTCAAGTAGTTGAAACAGCAGAGTCAACCCAAGACACATCGACGCATGATTCAGTGAGCATTGTAGAAGATCAAGAAGTCAACGAGGGATCACCAGCAACGCAAGATAGTACCGATCCATCAGAAGCTGAAAGTTCGGATGTAGTAGAAAGTCAAGACGTACCCGAAAATGAACCAGCAGATGATGTTTCCGAACAGAATGAAGCAGAAATCGATCGTGACATTCCTGTTCTGTCAGAAGAAGAGCGGATCGCCATTGAAACGAAGGTCATGCCCAACTACAACAATCCAATGGCACGTTCTAATTATCAGCAAGCATTTATTCAGCAAGTAGGACCAATGGCACAAGAAGTTGCGGGGGCAAATGACCTCTACGCTTCGGTCATGATTGCGCAAGCGATCTTAGAATCAGGTTGGGGTCAATCCACACTGACCACTCTTGCTAATAATATGTTTGGTATCAAGGGATCTTACAATGGACAGTTTGTAGAGATGCAAACCATGGAAGATGACGGGAATGGCAATCTCTATCCGATTATTGCGAAGTTTCGTAAATACCCCTCATTAAAAGAATCTTTTCAAGACAATGCGCACGTTTTGAGAACCACCTCATTCTCGCCGGGTGTTTTCTTCTACCATGGGGCATAGAAGTCTAATACGAATTCTTATCGTGACGCGACACAATGGCTGCAAGGACGTTATGCCACCGACACGGCTTATGCAAGTAAGCTAAACAACTTGATTGAAACGCACAATTTGACCCAGTATGATACATCAAGTGGTGGTGGTTCAAATGATAATAACAATAACAACAGTAACAACAATAACAACAATAACAATTCTGAACAGGCGATCAATAAGCAATTCAGAACAAATGCAGCACTCAATATCCGTTCGGATGCTTCCACCAGCGCCTCGATCGTGGGTTCATTGGCTGCCAATGCAACATTTGAAGCAGTAGCGCAAAAAAGCGGCACCAGTGTGAACGGCAATACGACGTGGTATCGAATTCAAGGACGTGGCTGGGTAAGTGCCGCTCACGTGACGGAGATCTCATCGAATACGGGTGGGGATGATAACAACAATAATGGTAACAACAACGATAACAACAACGATAACAACAATGATAATAACAATGATAACAGCAACGGCAACGGCAACAATAGTGCCGAACAAAGCATCAACAAAGAGTTTCGCACCACCGCTGCCTTGAACATCCGTTCCGATGCATCGACTAGCGCTTCTGTCGTCGGCTCCTTGGCAAGCAATGCAACATTTCGAGCAGTCGCTCAAAAGACAGGAACGAGTGTCAACGGCAACAATGTGTGGTATCGAATCCAAGGACGCGGCTGGGTGAGCGCTGCGTACGTGACAGAAGTGACCGCTGGAAGTAATAGCTCTGAACAAAGCATCAACAAAGAGTTTCGCACTACCGCAACATTGAATATTCGCTCTGATGCGTCTACCAGTGCCAGAATTGTTGGTTCTTTGTTAAACAACTCCTCTTTTCGTGCAGTTGCGCAAAAGACCGGAACCAGTGTCAATGGCAACAATGTCTGGTATCGAATTGAAGGGCGTGGCTGGGTAAGTGCAGCGTACGTTCAAGAAACGAACGCTTCCTCATCAAACAGCACCACCTATACTGTACGTTCGGGAGACACTCTATGGGGGATTTCGCGACGCTATGGTGTAACTGTGAATCAGTTGATGCAGTGGAATAACCTTTCTGGCTCATTGATTCTGGTAGGGCAACGTCTTGTAGTCCGTAGATAAAAAGAAAAAACATCTGTACCCATGTTTGTGGCGATTAGCCAAAATGGGTACAGATGTTTTTTTATTCTTCTTTAAAGCTGTTCATGATCGCTGTTAATTCCTCTTTTGAAGAGTCGTATAAGCTTTCTAACGTCCAGCCATACAACTGAACGTAATTATTTTCGGTTTCAAGTACATAATAAATATAGTGGATATTTAGCCCTTCAACTGTCGCAGGGAAATCAACGAAATAGGCCTTTGTGTCAGGAATTGGTAAAAAGGTGGCAGTCGTATCGAAGCTCGTTGCCAAATTTTCTTGAACCAATCCGAGATAAGTTTCTAAATCGGCAAAATCCTGTTTCGATTCAACGACTGCAGCTAAGTATTTCGTTTCTAACGCATCGGACAACATGAAATCATTGTCAGGATTCAATGAAGTGAAATCAGGTACCTCTTGCCAATTGCTAGGTAAATCGATGGTATAGTTTGTTCCGCTAACGCCTGTGATGGTTTGTTCTGAACTTGGTAAAGCCGCTTCGCTAGAAGAGACCGTCGATTCTTGGGCGACTTCGGTTGACGATGTCATAGATAAGCTTGTAGCGCTTGCATTTTCCGTACTTTCTGAAGCTGGTTTCTCCTCTTTTGGCGTGCAGCCAGCAAAAAGAAGTGTGAACCCCAATAAACTAAAAACAACACTTTTTTTCATTATTCTCACGTTCCCCTTTGTTTTTTATTTTCAAATAACCAACATTATTTAGTTAATCGTATAATAGGAAAGGAAATAACGCAATAAAATATTCTCAGTTATTGCATGAATCGAAAAAAATAAAGGGTTGCTAAATAGTAAATTTAAAAAAATAAAGCGGAAATAACTGACTGTTAACGCTTATTTTCACTTTTTTCTTAGATTGATGCAAAAGTTGATTATAAATACGGGACGACTTTTGCTATGCTTTAGAAAAGAAAGGAAGCATTAAAAGAATAGTGAAGTTAAAAATTGTGTCGGTTATATCTATAAAATAATAGTGTGTTTTTTATGTATCTATTTGTTTTGAATAATTGTCAGAATTTTGTTGCGAAATACTATGGCTTCTTTCGATACAAAAAAGGCGACATCAGCGACAGTTGGATAGAGAAAGATAGCTTAAAGTGGCGAAGAAATAGAAGAAACATAGGATCAACGTTTAAAAATAATGGAACTAGGGGGAAGGAAATTGTTTTATCAATCAGTAAATGAGTATCTAGTAAAAATGAGAGAAGGATTATCTGCTGAAACCATTAAAGATGAAATGCCATCAGTCTATGCGTACTGGTTAGCACAGGAAGCAGAATTGAAAAAAATATTGAAAAACAAAGACATGGCTTTTTGGATGGATATCCAAAGAGTTCTCTTGATCGATGCAAAATTAGTATTACTTCGAAGTTACATCAATGACTACGATTTTCATGGATTTTCCGAAGATGAGATCATTGCCAATGTGGAACAAGATCATTTTACCTTTAACAAAGAACTGTGTGGCTATAGTTTGAAAGAACAAGTGCATCCATCAATTATTTTTGGTGATCAATAAGCAACGAAAAAAAGAACGTTCAAACGAGGAATAAGCTACTGCACTGATTCAAAATAAGACCGATTGATTTGTGGTATGATTGTGATGACAAGTACGATTGCACAAATCATTGTGATAGTTTGAAAAGGAGCGGAGAAGTATGGTTCAATTTGAACGGATCATTTTATTGTTTTTCTTGTACTCATTTATCGGATGGCTTTGGGAAACCATTTATTGCTCACTAAAAGCCAAGCACTTTGTGTATCGGGGGTTCCTTATTGGTCCGATCACACCCATCTACGGCTTTGGTATTCTTGGCGTTGTCTATTTGTTACGGCCATTGCATGAGCAAGTGATTCCACTGTTCTTTGCGGCAGCGTTGTTGGTCACCGTGCTTGAATATGTGACAAGCTATTTACTTGAGCGGTTTTTTCATGCCTCATGGTGGGATTACAAAGAAGTACCACTGAATATCAATGGACGGGTGGCATTGCCGATTTCTCTTTTTTGGGGCGTGTGTTGTGTGCTGATTGTTCGATTTGTTCATCCACAAATGCTGGAGGTCGTGCAAACCTTGAGTGCTCGGGTCGGATTCTTATTGCCCGTTTTCTTATTAATGGTTCTCTCTTTTGATATGGGCTATACCCTTGCTAACTTGGTTGCCTTTCAGAAAGCGGTGCAACAGGTCAATCAAGCCTTTGAACAGCACAAAAAAGAATTGGCTGAAAATATTGAGCAATATAAAAACGATTGGCAAGGGCGCTTCGCAGCGTTTCCAGAAGAATGGCGCGTTTTAAAACAAAATCTACCGAGATTGAATTTCCATCAAAGAAGACTCTTAAAAAACTTTCAAAAGTTAGAAATCAATCAGATAAAAAGCAGTCAGGAATTGTCTCGATTTATTGAAGCCATTCGTAAGAAAAAATAGGTTTGTTACGGTTAGATTACAAAAAATAAACCCTTATCAATGCTGATTCTTCCCACTTCTGACTGATTTCAGTCGGAAAAGACGATGAAAACACCCACTTTTTCGATAATTTGTAATAAATTGTAAAGGTCCTGCAATAAAATTCTTCTTAAGAATTTGTATAATAGGATATGTTGGAAACCATAGTGAGAAGTGAGGGAATTTTTTGAAGGCAAAGAAACTACGAACAATCGTTGTCGCTGTCTTTGCGGCAGGAATCGTTTCTCCAATCTTTGCGCAGGCTGAGTCACTTGAATCATTGCAAGAGCAAGAAAGTGCCGTCATGCAGCAAAGTCAGGAAATCAGTACGGAAGTACAGATTGCATTGACTGATGTGAATGCGAAATACAGTGAGGTAGAAGAGCTAAAAGCTCAAATCGCTGAAAATGAAGAATCATTAGCAACAACCAAGGCAGAAATCAAAACTGCGCAAGAAACAATTGAAAAGCGTGAAGCAGTCGTTGCGGAACGTATGAAAGACATCCAAGTCAATGGCGGGGCAACCAGAGACTGGACGGTACTGTTAGAATCATCAAACATCCAAGATTTTATCAATCGTGCCTATGCGATGACGATGTTACAAAACTTGGAAAAAGAAAAGATCGATTCCTTAACAGCAGAAAAAGAAAAGCTGGAAGCTTTAGAAGAAAAAGCCCAGTCAACACAGCAATCATTGAAAGAAAATCAAACCGCATTAGAATCAGAAGCCAAAACACTGGATTCAAAAATTGCGAAGCTACAAGCCCAATTGAAGGAAAACGAAGCAACCTTGGCACAAATCGCTTCAAGCAAAGAAGCTGAAACAGCTCGCTTAACTGCTGAAAAAGCAGCAGAAGAACGAGCAGCCAAAGAAGCGGCGGAACAAGCAGCGAAAGAAAAAGCTGAAAAAGAAGCAGCCCAAGCTGCCGAACGTTCAAGCGCTTCTGAATCACAAGCGTCTGCTTCATCTAGCAGCAATACGACTGAAAGCAGTACTTCATCATCCAGTAGCTCTTCAAGCAACAACAATAGCTCAAATAGCAGCTCAAGCAATACAACCAATAACAACAGTAACAACAGTAATACAAGTAGTGGTCGAACATTGATGATGGAATCAACTGCTTACTCGTATAAAGAAGCTGGCTCTAGTTTCTTTACAGCAAGTGGTACAGACTTACGTAAAAATCCAATGGCAGTTGCCGTTGATCCAAGCGTGATTCCCTTAGGCACCTTAGTCAATGTTGAAGGCTATGGCGTAGCACTAGCGCTTGATACTGGTGGCGCAATCAAAGGAAACATCATTGATGTTCACTTTAATAACGTCGCACAATGTATCCAATGGGGACGTCGTCAAGTAAAAGTGACAATATTAGATTAAGCAACAGAGAAGATCTGATCCCTGAGGTCTTCTTTTTTTGCAAAAAATTCGGGCTCTTTGTCAATAAGTCTAATGGTAATAAGTCAAGTTGAAGATTGAGAATATTTTTATTGTGTAACCTGTTTTGAAGCGCACTTAACTAGCCCCGGCCAAAATCAATTTTTTTTGGGGTATTTCAAAGGTTTGCGTCAATAACAGAATGTTATTTATCTATCACGCTCCTTGGTGGCGTGTATAGTTGATGGTTACGTAGTAGCGTATCCACCAGACGCGTAAATTTTCTTGCGGTTAAGACGAGTGCTCGTTTGTGTTTATGTTTTGGGACCTCTTTACATTTGCTTTGATAAAAAGCTTTATATTCAGGAAGATAGTTTTTTACAGAGTTGGCAGCTTCAACTAAGTAGTATCTAAAATACCGATTCCCTTGTTTTGTAAGAGGTTTATTTTGTGACTGATAGTTACCAGATTGTTTGACTTTCCAACATAAGCCTGCGTATTTTGCCAATTTTGTTTGGTCTTCAAATCGTTCAATTTGACCGATTTCAGCGATTAATCCAGCAGCGTACACCTTTCCAATACCTGGAACACTGGTCAAACATTGATATTCTGGAATAACGACAACTAATTGCTCGATTGCTTTATCCAAGTCTTTGATGCTCTTTTCAAGTGCATGAGTTTCACGTACAAGAACACTTAGAACGACTGATGTTAGGATGATTTCATGGACACGATTTGGTAGAATCTAACTACTAAGAAAAGGACGTGTCCACGATGGCAAAAGCCAATAAAAAATTTGATGAAGACTTTAAGAAGACGATCTTAGATTTAAACCAGTCTGGCCAATCGGTCGAGGAACTGGCAGAGCAATATGGTATCGCTACACAAACGATTTATCGTTGGAAGAAGCTTCATACAAAGAATGAAGCAACCGGCATGACTGAGGCAGAAATCCTAGCAATGAAAAAGGAAATGGCCCGCATGCAGGAGGAAAACACCATCCTAAAAAAGGCTTTAACCATATTCGCTCAAAAGTAAAAATGAGTGATGTCTTCGAATTTATTCAATCAAATGTTCATGATCATGACGTAAAACAAATGTGTACCGTTTTGGAAGCACCGAAATCCAGCTACTATGACTGGAAGAAAAAGAAGCCTTCCAAGCGCCAATCAGAAAACAAACGCTTAAACCGCTTGATTTCAGGAATCTACTTTGAAAACAAGGGGATCTATGGTGCGCCCAAAATTCATAAGATTCTTGTTGGCCGTGGCGAGAGCTTGTCCCTAAAGAAAGTACAAATACTGATGAGAAAATTAGGCTTGCGTTCAGTCACCCTCAAGAAGTACAAGCCTGGCAAACAAGTGAAAGTTAAAAGTGAAGGACGTAAAAACTTGTTAAACCAAGATTTTACCACTACGTCGATCAATCAAAAATGGGTGACAGATATTACCTATATTCATACCCTAAAAGATGGCTGGACCTACCTCTCCACTATCCAAGACCTCCACACAAAGAAAGTCATCGGTTGGAAGTTTGGCAAGCAGATGACGAAAGAATTGGTTATCGAAACCCTTGACCATGCGCTCTTACACCAAACACCCTCCGAGAACTTAATCATCCACTCAGATTTGGGTTCTCAGTACACTAGCGAAGCCTATGAGGCAAAGCTGAATGAATTGAACATTCGGCACTCCTTCAGTCGTAAGGGCTGTCCCTACGATAATGCCGGCATCGAATCGTTTCACGCCTCACTCAAAAAAGAAGAAGTCTATCCATCAAAAGCGTATGAAAACTTTGAAGCTGCTCATTTAGCGTTATTTCAATACATTGAAGGATTTTACAATCGCAAGCGAATCCATAGTAGTATCAACTATTTAACACCAAATCAGATGGAGGAGTTGGCATTGCAAGCTTAGTTCCTAGCTACCACCTACATTTTTTTTGCGAGATTTCCACAGGGCTTCAACTTCATCGCTTCGATCAGCGGTCAAACGGTTTTGGTTTGACGGCTGGTCGAAACGATGAGATACTCACCCGCTGGAATCTCGAAAAAATTCTCACAAATCGTGTCCGAGGTATTGACTCAAATCCACTTTTTCTTTGTCAATCTTTATTGGACCCTATTGAGTCTGTCTCAATGGACATGGGCTGGTTTGATTCCCATTGCCTTATTGATCGTTGATGGACTTATACTTATTGAACAAACTCAAAAATATTGGCAGCAATCGAATCGTTTACTGGTGACAAAGATCGGTTATTGGCTCCAATTCGGCGTCAATCTCATTGCAATTTTTGGTATTTTGATCGGGCAGCAAGCAACGTTGATTCCTTTTATGAATCAATCGGGTAGAGGGATCTTACTTGCCTTGTTTTCTGTCGGCATGATGGCGTGTTTGTTCATTCAGCGTAAAGCGTGGTTGATCGAGCATGACCGCGACAAATATTTCACGTATTTGACTACATTTGAAACTCAAGGAGGAACAGTCAATGGATTCAGAAAATAACAAAATGTTTGCCTTCTTGGACCGCTACTTAATGGGTCCAATGGGGAAAATCTCACAATTACGGATCGTTCGTGGGGTCATGGCAGCCGGGATGGCGTCGATTCCTTTCACTATCGTAGGATCAATGTTCTTGATCATCAGCGTTTTGCCACAAAGTTTTCCTGTATTAGAGGGTATTTGGAGTGCGTCATTCGATAAAATCCAAAATCTTTACATGTTAGGTAATACCGCAACAATGGGGATTTTAGCACTTTACTTCTGTGTCGTGTTTGGTTACGAGTACACGAAAATCCAAGCGCAAGAAGAGAAAATCGTTCTTAGCCCAGTCAATGGAGCATTACTTTCTATGATGGCGTTCTTTATGTGCTTGCCACAATTAGTTTTTGAAGGCGGTATGGCAACACTAGTCAATGTGATTTCTGATGACCAAAAAATCATCGATGGCTGGGAAATGGCTGGCGGCGTTACTCGTTTAGGAACAACTGGGATCTTTACAGCGATTATCATGGCGATCATTGCCGTAAAAATTTATGCGTTCTGTGTGAAACGCAATATTGTCATTAAAATGCCTGACACAGTGCCAACAGGAGTATCTTCCTCTTTTACGGCATTGATTCCAACGGCACTGACTTCATTAGCTGTGATCGTTATCAATGGTGCATTAGTCGCAATGGGCACAGATATTTTCAAAGTCATTGCGATTCCGTTTAGTTTCGTGACGCAATTGACCAGTACCTGGATCGGACTGCTTGTTATCTACTTCTTCATGCATGCACTATGGATCGTCGGTATTCATGGGGCAACGATCGTGACCTCATTCTTGACGCCAATCGTGTTGTCAAATATGGTGGAAAACCAAAATGGTGCCAACATTGCCTTTGCGGGTGAATTTAACAACAGTTTTGTTACGATCGGTGGTTCAGGAGCGACGTTAGGAATGGTGATTTTCATCGCCTTCTTTGCAAAATCAGCGCAGTTAAGTGCTTTAGGAAAAGCAGCGATCGTGCCATCCTTCTTCAATATCAATGAACCGATTTTATTCGGGATGCCAGTGGTATACAACCCGTACACAGCGATCCCATTCTTCTTAGCACCAATGGCTTCAATGTCCGTTGCTTATTTTGGCATCAACTTAGGCTTTGTTAACCCACCGATTGCTCAAGTAGCGTGGCCGACCCCAATTGGATTATCTGGCTTTATTGGTTCAGGTGGTGACTGGCGTGCCTTTGTCTTAGCAATCATCTGTGCAGTCGTTGCTTTCTTGATTTGGTTCCCATTCATCAAAATGTATGATGGCAAATTATACAAGGACGAACAAGCAAACGCAACGAAGGCATAATCAATCTGTTTTTTTGATAAGCCGGCTATGAAAAATAGCTGGCTTTTTTTACGCCAAAGATGATAATAGTAGTAGAGAATCCGAAGGAAAGGAGTAGGCAAATGACGAAACTCAGTATTGAAGACTTAGCAGCGGAATTGATCAGAAAGATCGAAGCGGGTGACATAGGAAATGAGCAGGGGAAGATGCCTAGTGAACGAGAGCTTTTGGCGATTTATCCCGTTTCTCGTTATACGTTACGTCAAGCCCTCAATAAATTGAGCAAGATGGGCTGGATCTACCAGATGCAAGGCCGCGGCTCGTATATTCGCTTTCAAAACAACCAAAAACCGGCCATTGAACAAGGTGATCTTGGCTTCAATGAAGACTTGACACGGGGCGAGAAAAACATTCGAACGGTCAAAGCCTCAAAGCGGCTGGTCAAAGTATCAGAGGCGCTGTTTCTTCCAAGTCAAAAACAATTTGCGAAAGATCAACACTTTATCGAAGTCCAACGTTTTCGCACATTAGATGACAAACCCTATTTGATTGAACGTTCCTATTATATACCTGAAATCGTGGGGGAGATCTCCGAAACAATGATGGAGGGGTCGATGTTCCAAGCTTTGGCAGAAGAAAAACAACTGACAGTCGCCTTCATCGACAAGTTCATCCAAAGCAAACCGCTATCACAGGAACAAGCAGCGTTTTTTCATCTAGAAGAAGGCATGCCCGCACTGATTGTAAGGGATGATAGTTACTTAAAAAATGGCGAACTATTGGCATTTTCGATGATTCATTATGATTATCGGATGGCAACCTTGTATATGCACAAAAAGATAATACTTTAAGTTATTAACAATGCAAATCGACTAAAAACGATGGCAAGCATGGTCTTTGTTCCCCTCGTTTTTTCGTGCTAGACTAAAATTATCAGCAGCTTTTAGCAACTGGCAGCTAAACGTTAAGAATTTAGGGTCTAAAACGAGGAAAAGAAAGGACGTGCCGCAATGGCAACAACAGCCAAAGAAACCAAAGTACATGATGTATTTGAATCGATCGCTTCCCGTTATGATCGAATGAACGGTATTATCTCCTTTCAGCTGCACAAACGGTGGCGCAAGGATACCATGAAACGAATGGCAGTACCAATGGGTGCTGAGATATTAGATTTATGCTGCGGTACCGGGGATTGGGCGTTTGCGTTGAATGAAGCGGTCGGTCCGACGGGGCAAGTGACCGGCGTTGATTTTAGCGAAGAAATGTTAACGGTTGCCAAAAAAAAGGCACAGAAAAAGCAACAAACGCAGATCCAGTGGCAGACCGGCAATGCGATGGCATTAAGCTTTCCACACGAGCACTTTGATTATGTGACGATCGGGTTCGGGTTGAGAAATGTCGCGGATCGCCAACAAGTCTTGGCAGAGATCCATCGGGTGTTGCGCCCAGGTGGGAAAATCGTTTGTCTCGAAACATCACAGCCCACACTGATCGGCTGGCGGCAACTGTTTACTTTTTATTTTCACCATGTCATGCCGTTATTTGGCAAACTGTTCGCCAAAAGCTATCAAAAATATTCCTGGCTGCAGGAGTCTGCACGGGATTTTCCTGACAGGGAGGCATTGAAACGAGAATTTCAGGCAGCTGGCTTTGATGTGCTGCAAGTCAAAAGCTATGCAGGAGGTGCGGCGGCGATGCATCTAGGGGTCAAACCCTAAAATTGTCTTCCCTTTGTCCGAAAAAAACGAGAAAAATGAAAGAGACCATCATGCCCTTTATGGCTTGGTGGTCTCTTTGCGTTGAGCAATTCAGAGTGTGATTGTTATTTTTTTTTTTGGTTTAAAACAATGTTGGTGTATAACCCAATGGTCACCACGTAATAAATGGCGTAGAGGGCGATAAAGATGCCAAAAGGTAGCCATAGGTCATGGTACGGATCGATCATCAAGGTGGTGAACATTTTTAGACCGAACAAGACATGGATCATTCCTAAGATACCAGGAACTAGGAAGAGCACGCCGATCTCTTTGCGGATCGAGCTTTTCAGTAAACGCGTGCGGGTACCGATTTTTTTCAGCATCGTGTAACGTTGAATGTCGCTGTTTGCCCCTGAAAGAATTTTGAACATCAGGCAGCTTGCTAACATCGTCAAGAAGGCGATACCCAGGAAGAAGCCCATAAATTCAAAACCAGAGAAAATCCCGTTATAGCTGTCGTAGGCGAAGACCCGTTGTGAGAAATTCATATCGGCGGTTTCTGAAGAATTTGCGTCTTGATTTGCTTGCGCCAAATCACGCAACGCATCGTAGCTTGCTTGGAAGTCTTTGACTTGTACCATTCGCAAGCTAGTTTCCGGCGCATTGACTGCACCAAAAGCGGTTTGATCCACGACTTGGATCTCCTTACCTCGTTGTTCTGGTAAGAGGTAGCTACGCAATTGGTCTTGGGCGGTCAGATCAGAAGCTAATTGATCGCCAGTCAGCTTGTTGTAAGTGACATCGACACTCATCTGATCCATACTGGAGCTGAGCAAGTTGTTTTCGTTGAATTGTTCCTTCACGTAATAAATGGTGTCATCTGTTTCTTTCATGCTGTAGGTCACATCAAGGGTCGGGTTTAACGCATTGACTTTTTCGTCAGAGGCGTTTTGGGCATTGTTCAAATACAAGTCATAAGGGGCAACAGTTTTTGCTAGGATAGGGATCTCGTTTTTAAAGCCAAGACCAACCGTCAAGGCACCTAATGCTAGAGCAAAAAGCATCGCCACCATCGAAAGCATCTGGGTATACTCACGAATCCGAAAGCTTAATTGCGACAAGGTGAAATTGTTTAACTTTTTCAACGCGATCGTATCGTTCTTCTTTAATAGGGATAAAAGAGCGATGATCACCGAACGAAAGACGAGGTATGTGCCAAGAACGATCGTGACAAGGGCGATGCCGATCCCGATCAATTGGAAGGTCATCAAATCGCTCATCATATAATAGCCGATGGCTAAGGAACAAAGACCTAAAATGGTTTGCAAGAAGAGCAAGAATGGCCGTTGTTTGACTTGTGCCGGCGTGCTTGTTTCTCGTAATAATGCTAAAATCGATTTTTTGGCAATTGCCCGTGCATTGAAGATGGCAGCAATCAAAAAGAGAACCGAGAAGAAGACGACGGTTACGATCAATGCTTCGGGACTAAATGCTGCATAATGGGAGATCTGCAAGTTTAATTGATTGACTAGCAAAGTATTGACACCACTTGCTAAGCCGATCCCTAAGATTGAGCCGACTGCGGTGGCAACGATACCTACCATAAAGGTTTCGATAAAAATCATTTGGGCGATCTTTCGTCCTTTGGCTCCTAACATCATAAACATGGCATAGTCCTTTTGGCGCATCGCCATCAAGAAAGAATTGGCGTATAAGATGTAGGCAAAGGTAATGATCCCTAAGAGGACCGAGCCAAAACGAAAGACGAAGACCACCATACTGATGATCGAGTTGCTTTTTAAAAAGGCTTCATTGCTCGCCATTGATTCGAACATATAAAAGATGGCTGAAGCCATGACTAGACCAGAAAAGAGGACGATATAATCCTTCAACCGAGCTTTGATCCCGGTAAGTGATAGTTTCCAAAGCATGTGTTCTTCCTCCTTATTGTTCCAAGTTTCCTAGAATGACAAGGATCTGGCGGTAAAACGCTTCGCGGCTTTGATCCTCACGTTTGACTTCTTGATGGATCTTTCCGTCCTTGATAAATAAAATACGTTGGCAATAGCTGGCAGAAAGGGGATCATGAGTGACCAATAAAATCGATACTTGGTCATTGGTATTCAAGTCGTCCATCATATTCAATAAGTCTTTCGCACTTTTTGAATCCAAGGCACCTGTCGGTTCATCCGCAAAAAGGATCGTTGGTTCCGTGATCAAGGCTCGCGCGGCTGCCACTCGTTGCTTTTGACCACCAGAGATCGCTGCTGGATATTTGTCGAGAATATGTGTGATGGACAAGCGTTCTGCGACTTGTTTGATCCGTTGTTGGATGATCTTTGGTTTGACTCCTTGTAAAGACAACGGGACAGCGATGTTTTCTGAAGCCGTTAAGTTTTCTAATAGATTGAAGTCTTGGAAAATAAAGCCGATTTCACGGCTGCGGAAATCTGCCAAGGCATCGCCTTTTAGTTTGGTGATATCGCTATTGTTGATGCGAATGGCACCTTTTGTCGGATGATCCAACGTTGAAAGAATGTTGAGTAGGGTGGATTTCCCTGAACCAGAAGCCCCCATGATTCCAATGAATTCGCCTTTTTCAATATCAAAGCTGATGCCTTTTAAGGCTTCGGTTTGTTTTTCGTTGGCTTTTCCGTATACTTTGGTCAGTTCATTTGCTTGAATAATTTTTTCCATCGTTGCGTTACGCTCCTTTTAATTGGGTTAATGCTTTGGCTGGGATGTCTTTTTCTTTGACCTCTTCATAGCCAGTTACCCCTTTTTTTTCGTTCCAAGTAAGCTTCAAATAGGCTTCTTTGCGCAATGGTCGTTCTTGGAAACCGTTGAAATCAAGGGTTTTGCTTTTGCCGTTCTCATCATACCCTGGCAATTCGTAATGGTATTGAGTATAGACATTCCCATTGTCATCCTTAGAATTCGTCTTTTCACCATCTGTGGTGATTTGGACATAGTAGCTGTCGCCGCCCATGATGACGGTTTGTGCGACTTGCAATGCGCCGAACCCTATGAGGAGGAGCGCTGCAAGTCCAATCAGAAGTTTTTTCATCTATCGGTCACCTCATTTTTTATTATGATGAAAGTATAACGCTGGTTTTCTGAAAAGTATTGTGAAAAATCTATCAATAAACTTTCAATTTTGTCACGACAAACGAACAAAAAACGTTTCTAAAGGGTGAAGGTCACCGCTTAGAAACGTTTTTTGCGTAGGGCTTTTCAATTGTATTTTTTGCGAAATAGTTCAACGATTAGTTGGCCCTCGTCATACATAATGGCGGCTTCGTCGATCATTAATCCTAATAGATAGTAATCTTTTTCTTCATGGATCGTTTGATGACCGCCTAACAGCTCCACATAATAATTTTCTAACGTGCTATCTCTTGGTGTGTTGAGCATGTCGATAAAGTGTTCTAAATCAGTGGGCTGCTCTGGAAATTGACCTTGCACAACTGCTTTAAACCCCTCTGCTTCAAAGGCCATCTCACTTATTATCTTTTGACAGTCATGGGACAAAAAGTAGGTGACCACTTCATCGACGATTCGCCGTGCCCGTTCTTTTTCAATCATTTTCTTCTCCGCCTTCTGATTTGCTGGTATTCATCTAACAATGGTACCATTGCTGCCGCGACAAATCCACTGGAAAAGCCATTATTGTATAAGTTCAATCCTCCATGTAAATAGGTGATATTTGTGACCAAGGCTGCATGGACCACCCCAGCGATTACGCCAGCAACTGGACCATAATACCCACTGATGGGGGCTAGACTGGTGCCGAAGATCGCTGTCAGCAATAAACTGAAGGTCGAGACATCAGAGGTCAAACCGACCTTGGTTGCTAAAACCACCCCAATCATGACAGGCAAACTATTTCTCCAGTGATTCCCGAAAGCACTGAAACCAATCACGGTCAGTATTGCGCCTAAAAGGGGACCAGATAGTTCGCCTTGTAAGAAGAAGACAAAGAACAGCATCAACATCCCCATCATCGCCATGTTCATCATCGTGACCCCAAGGGAAAAAATCGTGACATAGTCCGTCATTAATTTCCCTGACGTTTGAAAAAGCTCAGGCAAGCCTTTGAGGGATCGCTGATTTAGAAGATAACCGATAAGAAACATGGCAAGACAAAGAATGAGCAAGAACCCAGTCAGATAATAGTGATACTCCGTCGTCAACTGTTTGTTTGAATAGACTTCCAAGTCGAACAGCCGTAAAAAACTCGTGAAAAACATAGTGATGATGCCAGCAGCAAACCCGATATTATACAAAGAAAAACCTTGGTGGAATTGTAAAAATTGAGCTGCTAGAGGAGGGAGCGCCAAACCGATCAATAGACCGATCCCATAACCAAAAGCGATCCCGACTGGTAAAGGCAACCCTAAACCGAATGCTAAGTAACTGATGACCGGCGAGGCGGCACTGCCAAATAAGGCAACTAGTGAATATTGTGTAGCGGGGCGTTGCTGTATGTAAGAATATAAATAGACACCAAGTGGAATGGGAATCGAGTTAAAGATGTTTTTTCCAAAAAAAGAAAAGCCAGATATGGTAAAAAAAGCAGCGATCATTGGTCCACTAATAATCGTTCCTTGCTTTTTCGCAAGGAGGATACTGATCAATGTCAATAAGCCACTGTTTAAAAAGGCGCTTCCAAGATTGCCGATCGCAAAATAATCAGAAATCAAATTGCTGGGGGCATTTAAGATTGCCAGCGAGCCTTGCCACAAAGCTTGAGGAGGGGAAGCAACCAAGCCAATGAGGATCAAGACGATGCTATACGCCAAAAGCAAGCGCTGGGTTAAGAGCTGTGAGATAGGTGCAAAGGGTTTCGATTTTGTTTGTAAGAAAACTCGTTTATCTGCCATAGTTTCATTGAACGCTCCTTTTTTTCATAGTATCACACCTTTTAGCGACAAAAAAGTATTTTTTGACAGTTTTAAGTAGCAGGACGACGAGAGAAATGAGAACCAAAAAAGGGAGAAAAAGAAAAATTTAAGAAAATGCGAATAAAAATAACGGCGATGTATCAAGGAGAATCGCCCTTTTTTCAATAATTTCATCAATCGGTGAAATTATTGACAGAAAGAATTTTACGAAAATTGTTATAATTTAGTTAATCTCGTTCATATTTTCTAATAAAAAAGCCATTTTAAGATAAAAAAAACTGTTTGCTTGGTTTTTTTATTCGAAGATCGAGTGATCACTGAATCACGAGGAAGGGATTTAAATAAGGAGGAAGAGTATGAAGAAAACGAAGTTTGGCATGATTACTTTATTGGCAGCGCTTGTTTTAGGGGCTTGCGGACAAAGTAACGAAGGTGGAACAGGTTCGACAGATACACAAGAATCATCAACTGAGGCAGCTGGATTTGATATCAATGATTTGCAGCTTGCAGTTGAAAATAACGATGAAGTGATCGATGGGGGCGTCTTAGATGTTGCGGTAGTAACAGATACGCAATTCCAAGGGTTGTTTCAATGGGAGTTTTATCAAGATGCTTATGACCGTGACTTCATGTTACCAAGCCATGAATATTTGTTCCTACAAGATGAAGATTTCCGAATTGTGAATGGTGGACCAGCTGATTTAGAATTAGATGTCGATAATAACAAGGCAACGATCACTTTGCGTGAGGACTTGAAGTGGTCTGATGGGGTCGATGTAACGGCTGAAGACGTGATCTTCTCTTATGAAGTCATCGGACATCAAGACTATGATGGCGTTCGTTACAACAATGATTTTACAAATATCGTTGGTATGGAAGAATACCACAGCGGCGAAGCTGATACGATCTCGGGGATCACAGCAGTCAGTGACAAAGTCGTTGAAATCGAGTTTAAAGAAATGCATCCAGGTATGCAGCAATCCGGTGGAGCGATCTGGAACTCTGCACTAGCGAAACATGCCTTTGAAGGCATTGAAGTGGCAGATATGCCTTCAAGTGATCCCGTTCGAACCAATCCAATCGGTTTTGGTCCATACAAAATGAGTAATATCGTACCAGGTGAGACGGTGGAATATGTACCGAATGAACATTACTATGGCGATACACCAACCTTAGAAAAAATCGTGATGCGTAACGTCCCTTCGGCTTCAATCAATGAAGCGTTAAACGCGAAGCAATACGATTTAGTCTTAAAAATGCCAACAGATACCTTTGATACGTATCAAAACATGGATGGCTACCAAATGTTAGGTCGTCCAGAACAATCTTATACGTATCTTGGCTTTAATTTAGGTTCATGGAATGATGAAACAAACAGTGTTGATTTTGATCCAAATGCAAAAATGGCGAACAAAGCATTGCGTCAAGCAATGGGCTATGCCATCGACAATGATGCGATCGGTGAGCGTTTCTATCACGGCTTGCGTTCAAATGCTTCAAAATTGATCCCACCTGTTTATGGTACGTTGCACAACAGCGATGCAAAAGGATACCATTTAGATATGGAGAAAGCAAACCAACTTCTAAATGACGCTGGCTTTATCGATGTGGATGGCGATGGCTTCCGAGAAGATCCAGATGGCAACAAATTGACCATCAACTTTGCGTCAATGTCTGGTGGGGAAGTTGCCCAACCATTGGCGGATTACTATGTTCAACAATGGCAAGAAATCGGTTTAGATGTTCAATATTCAACAGGTCGTTTGATCGATTTCCAAGCCTTCTACGACAAGCTGAAAAACGATGATCCAGATATCGATGTCTTCCAAGCTGCTTGGTCTACTGGTTCAGATCCATCACCAACCAGCTTATGGGGACCAAATTCAGCATTTAACTACACTCGTTTTGAGTCAGATGAAAATACTGAATTGTTAGCTGCGATCGATTCAATCGATTCCTTTGATGAAGCAACACGGAAGGCTGCTTTTGATGCATGGCAAGAATATGCGATTGAAGAAGCTTTTGCGATCCCAACGTTGTATCGGAATCAAATCTTACCGATCTCTGATCGTGTCGCAAACTTTACCTGGGCATTTGACGCCGATCATAACCCATGGGCAACCATCGGTGTGACTTCAGAATCTCGTTAATCGGTTAGTAAATTACACAAATGAATCGGCAGCAGCGTGTTCGTTGCTTTTGCCAAGCAAAATCAGTTAGGATTAAAACCTAACTGGTTTTTTCTTGGTCCATGTAGACGGAAGAAGCAAGTCGCATGTTGAACCCTTCATTTTGAGCGGCTGTTTCGTGGGCGGGTTGGAGTGACATTGACGAAAAAGCTGAGCTCCGTTGGAAGATCAGCTTTTTTTGTTAGATAACATTACATAAATGTCCATTTAATAAGCGGCTAAATCGCACGATTGGTAACAGCAGCAAGCAACTGTTGGAGATCGTTTTTATGGTTCTGGTAACCGGCTTGTTCAATAACGACTAAGGTGTTTTTTAGAATCTCTTTGTTCAACTGAGCGGATTGCAAATACGAGTAAATTTCCTGATACAGCACTTGATGGATTTTCAAATAAAAATAGAGGGGTGTATTGGGGAGCGGTTCAGACAAGAGCAGAAACTTGTTTAGTAGATAGGCATCTTTATTTTCGCTGGCAAAGGCACAGCCGTTTAAGATCACGACACTTAACAGATTTGCATAAAATGGATCATTGGCGTAGTGAAGAATTTTTTTGATCCCATGATCTAAGTAATAACTGATCGTTTCTTGGTCAAAAATAAATAACAAATTTGAGAATAAATTTAACTCAAAGCGCCCCCAGGTTTCGATATCAAACAAGTATTGCTTTACCAGTTCGACTTCTTGGGTATAAGCTCCTTGATTCATCAGAAATGATTCACGGTTGAGCAGCAGCAATCCTTGGACATACAAAGAATAATAGAAAAAATTTTGTGTCTCAAAGTAGCGTTTTTCCAGGCTAGTCAAGTAGTCGAGAGTCAGTGTTCGCTCATAGTAACGGGTATAGAAATCTTGCACCAGCTGACGTTTCTGATCCGTGACTTCGCTGTCGATCAACAGACTGAACTCATGAACCGTGATATTCATTTTGTCTAAGTAGTCAAATAGGGTTTGTGATGAGAGGTTTGTTTTACGATTTTCGAATGAAGAAAGGGTGGTGCGTGAGGAAATACCTTCGGCAAGCTTGGCTTGCGAGATTTTGCGATCTGTGCGCAGTTTTTTGATTAAAGAGCCTTGCTGTTTCATGGGGGACCTCCTTAATTGTGACGCATTTCTGAACAATGTGATTTTAATAACATGTTATCAAATATAATAAGGTATAGCAAATAATAAAGGAGGTAGTTTTTCATGGAATTTGAACCATTCGGCCCTTGGGAAATCAACCCATTTAAAAACTAGTACTGCCTTTTCTGCGAAACCTTATCGTTGACCTTTCAATGATAAGTCTTGTGACTGTTTCCTTTATGATAGGAACAGCATATTCCTCGCTCTCTGCGGTTTTTATCGCAGGATCGAGCAACATCTTGAAGAATCGAAAGGTTATTTGATTGCTTCCCCCTCTCAAAGACACCTTTTCGTTTGTGGAAGTCATGAAGCACATGAATCGCTAAAAGCGGTCAGTCACATTGAATGTCTGTCATGCACCAGACCTTCCCCAATTCTTTGTGATTGATCGTTTTTTGTAAAGCATCATCCTTCTAGCTATGACCGTAATGTACGAAGATTACGGTTTTTTTTTTGTTGTGTGCTATTGGATAAAATCTGCAAGAGTTGTCACAGAGGGTTTATACAGAAAAACCCCTCACTATCAGTAAGAAAACTACGAGCAAATAAGAGTGAAACGAAGCCGAAAACGAAAAAAGAAAAACGTTTGCAAAAAAAGTGTTGACATTTTTTCTCAGAATGAGTACTATTATCTCAACGGAACATGAGAGTGTTCTCATTACTGGATTCGTTACTGTTCGGCAGGCAAGACCAGAGGAAAAAAGTGCGTTGATTACCCAAAGTTTCTTGGGTTGTACACTTTTTTGCTTTGGTCTTCTTTTTTTGCTCCATTATTTCTAATAGCTAAAAAAAGAACCGGTTCCAAGGTAAGGTCCAGTCATTGATCAGCAAAGGAGGGGAGAAGTAAAACGCAATGAACTGCCAGCTAGGTTTGACGATAGCCTGCAGCACTGTCTGGAGCAGTCAATCACCTCGTCACTTAACGGCACATCAGAGAAAGAAAAAAATACAAGACCTTCTGCATAGACGTCAAAGGATGCAACGTTTTTACGGGCTATGCTGATCAAGGAGGATCGTTCGTGAAGATTATCAAGAGGATCAACAACAATGTTGTACTTTCAAAAGAAGATGAAGTTGAAGTGATCCTAATGGGAAAAGGGATCGGCTTTCAAACGAAACCGGGTGACCCGATTCCAGCTGAGCGAATCGAAAAAAAATACTATCCAGAAGATGATTTGACAGTGGAACATATGTCGAAAGTCATGACGAAGGCTGACGAAAAACAAATGGCCGTCATTTATGAAATCGTGCGTCTTTTTCGGGATAGTGTTGGAACCGATTTCAATCCAAATGTTTATTTCACACTGATGGATCATATCTTGTTTGCCATCAGTCGCCAAAAGCAAGAAATTGTTTTGACCAATCCCATGCATTGGGAAATCAAGAAAATCTATGCCAAGGAATATGCGGTCAGTGTCCAAGCGGTCGAGTTGATCCGCAAAGAGCTGTATCCCGATTTTTCACAAGAAGAAGCTGCGTTTATCACTTTGCATTTCGTCAATGCGCAAATTGAAAAAAGCGCCAATCAAAGTGCTTATGAGCACACCGAGTTGACGAACAATATTTTACGGATCGTTAAGTACAGCATGAACATCGAGTTTGATGAGAATTCTTCTTACTTCCAACGGTTCGTGACCCACATTCGCTATTATTTAATTCGACAAAGTCAAGAAAAAGAAGAGCCAGTATTGGCAAATCCAATGATTGCCTTGGCCTTCAGCAGCTATCCAAAAGAAAAAGAAACCGCAGATTCGATCAAAGAATACTTATTTGAACAAAAGGGCTGGCATGTCAACCATATGGAATTGATGTATTTGATTCTGCATATCGGTAACTTAGCCGCTCACTCAAAATTAACCTAAGAATGGAAATGGATTCGTTACAGTTCGGCTGGCAAGACCTGCACTTTCTTACAATACTAGATGAGGAAACCCGTCACTCTTTTTTTAGGGGATCTCTCATGCTTGTTTATTGTAGAAATGGCTGGTCTTTTTATTTTTATTAAATGACCAATAAAAAAGGAGCAATCAAAATGGCAAAATATACTGAATTAGCGCAAGACATTTTGGCCCACGTTGGTGGCAAAGAAAATGTCTCATCTGTAAAACACTGTGTGACTCGCTTACGGTTCCACTTAAAAGACGAAAGCAAAGCGGACACTGATTATTTGCAAAAACGTGACGGTGTCGTGACCGTCGTCAAAGCAGGCGGACAATACCAAGTCGTTATCGGCAATCATGTGCCAGATGTTTATGATGAAGTGTTGAAAGTCGGCGGATTAGCCGATGGCGGCAGTCTTGATATCGATGAAGGCGACGGGCAAAAAGGCAGCTTGTTTGACCGCTTTATCGATGTTATCTCAAGCCTGTTCCAACCGTTCTTAGGCCCATTAGCGGCAGCTGGTATCTTAAAAGGGATCACGGCGTTGCTGGCAGCAACTGGGATGGAAGCGACCAATGGTATCTATGTAGTAATGAATACTCTAGGCGATGGTTTGTTCCAATACTTACCAATGATCTTAGCCGTCACTGCAGCGAAGAAATTCAAGATGAATACCTATACAGCATTAGCGATCGCAGGGGCGATGGTCTATCCTGGCTTAGCAGAAAGCGTGGCTGAAGCGAGCAAAGTCTTCGGTCTAACCTTGACCTTGCCAGCAGGCGGCTACTTCAACAGCGTATTGCCAATTATTTTAGCGATTTTTGTCGCTTCAAAAATTGAACAGTTTATGCGCAAAGTCACACCTGACGTAGTCAAAATGTTTGTGGTTCCGTTTGTAACGATTTTGATCACTGTGCCGTTGACCTTCTTTGTGGTCGGTCCAGTCGCAAATACAGCCTCTAGCTGGATCGGTGTTGCTTTCCAAGCGGTGTACGATTTCAGCCCAATTATTTACGGCTTTGCTTTAGGGGCATTATGGCAAGTATTAGTTATGTTTGGTCTTCACTGGGGTCTTGTGCCATTGGCGATCATGGATATGGCGCAAAACGGCTCTTCGATTATTTTGACCGCAGCAGTGCTACCATGTTTCACGCAAACGGGTGTGTTAGCAGCGATTTGGTTGAAAACGAAAGAACCAAAAGTCAAACAAGGCGCAATGCCAGCTTTGATCTCATCAATCTTCGGTGTGACTGAACCTGCGATCTACGGGTACACGTTGCCAATGAAAACACCATTTATCGTTTCTTGTTTAGTTTCAGGTTTCGTCGGTATCTACTTGTCAATCTTTAACGTCACTGGTTATGCAATGGGTGGTATGGGGATCTTCTTGTATCCTGCATATATCGATCCAGCAACAGGCAGCTTCCATAGTGTGATCCACTTGGCGATCGGTACAGTGATTGCGATCGTAGCGTCATTTATCATCATGATGTTGTTGAAAGTACCAACATTGTATACAACTGTTGATTCACCAGTCGACGGTCAAGCAACACCAGCAGCGCCAGCGCCAGAAGCAAAAACTGTTTCTGCCAGCGTCAAAGATGAAACAGTCAAAAGCCCAGTAACTGGTCAAGTGGTTGCTTTAGCAGATGTGGAAGACAAAGTCTTTTCTTCAGGTGCTATGGGAAAAGGGATCGCAGTTGAACCAGCGATCGGTGAAATCACTGCGCCAGCAGATGCAGAAGTCAAAATCTTGTTTCCAACAAAACATGCCATCGGTTTAGTGACAGAAGATGGAACAGAACTATTGATCCACATCGGCATGAATACGGTAGAACTTGAAGGCAATCACTTTACTGCCTACATCAACCAAGGAGACAAAGTCAAAGCTGGTCAAAAATTGATTTCTTTTGATACAGAGTCGATTCGTGCGGAAGGCTATTCCTTGCTGACACCAGTCATCGTCACGAACTCTAACGACTACAGTGACATCCAAACGACACAGTCAAAAGAAGTAACAGCGCAGGATGATTTGATCGAAGTCGTAAAATAAATGCGTTTAACGGCACGTCGCAGGATCAGTAAGAATGCTTTCTTGCTGATCTGCTGTGTCGATCATTAAAGAAAAAGAAAGTAGGCTAATCATGACAGAAAAACAATTTCCAAAAGGTTTTTTATGGGGCGGCGCCACTGCAGCCAACCAATTTGAAGGAGCATGGAACGAAGGCGGACGTGGTCCAGCGACATCCGATACAGCGATCGCTGTCAAACCAGAAGACCGCAAAAACATGGCAGAATTTGCTGCACCAATGACACGGGAAAAAGTTTTGTTTGCCTTAAATGACAAAGAAGGCTTGTATCCAAAACGTTGGGGGTCAGACTTCTACCATCGCTACAAAGAAGATATCGCCTTGTATGCAGAGATGGGCTTCAAAACCTTCCGTCTGTCCATCGCTTGGTCAAGAATTTTTCCAAATGGTGACGATGCTCAGCCAAATGAAGAGGGCTTGCAATTTTATGACAATGTGTTTGATGAGTGTGCGAAATACGGGATCGAACCCTTAGTGACCCTCTCTCACTACGAAACACCTATCGGGATCGCGTTGAACTATGGCGGCTGGAAAAATCGCCAAGTGATCGATTTGTTCGTCAAATACGCAGAAACCGTGTTGACCCGCTACAAAGACAAAGTCAAATACTGGTTGACCTTCAATGAAATCAATATTATGGGGATCTCTGGCTATGTTGGCGGTGCCTTATTATCCGAAGACGGCACACAAAACCTTTCTGACATGTATCAAGCCGTGCATCATCAATTTGTGGCTTCTAGTTTAGCAACAAAATTTGCCCACGAAATCAATCCTGACATCAAAGTAGGGATGATGTTGGCACGAATGCAAGCTTACCCAGCTACACCAAATCCAGCAGATGTGATGGAAGAAATCAAGCGTGACCACGAGAATCTCTTCTTCTCTGATGTTCAAGTTCGTGGGAAGTATCCCGCATATACGAAGCGCTTCTTTAAAGAAAACGGCATCGAAGTGACCTTCGAAGACGGCGATTTAGACATTCTTGCGCAATACCCTGTCGACTTCATGTCCTTTTCTTACTACATGAGTTCTATTGCCCGCCACAATCCTGAAGAAGGCGGCGAAGCAACTGCTGGCAACTTTTCTTTAGGCGAATCAAACCCTTACTTGGAAGCTTCTGACTGGGGGTGGCAAATCGATCCAATCGGCTTGCGTGTGACTTTGAATAACTTGTACGACCGCTACCAAGTACCGTTGTTTATCGTTGAAAACGGCTTAGGTGCCTTGGATACAGTGGAAGAAGATGGTTCAATCCATGACAGCTATCGCATCGAATATTTGAAGGCGCATATCGAACAAATGTATGAAGCGATCGAAGATGGTGTGGAATTGATGGGCTATACGCCTTGGGGTTGTACCGACTTAGTATCGGCTTCCACGTCAGAAATGTCGAAACGCTACGGCTTTGTCTATGTAGACGCGGATGATGAAGGAAACGGCAGCTTTGACCGTTCCCGCAAAGATAGTTTCTACTGGTACAAAGAAGTCATTGCCACCAATGGCGGTAGTTTGTTACAGGATTAAAAACTAAAACAAAGCGGCTCTCTTTTGTGAGCGCCGCTTTTTTTGCTGGGTTTAGAGAACAAAGAAGAAAAAGGGAATCAGCAGCTGCCATGCCAGATAAATCAAAGAAACAGTCAACGCCCACTTCTTCATTTTTGGCTTAGGCACAACGGATTCAGGCATTAAATACACAAGGGAAAAAACCGTGAGAAAAAATAGCAGGGTCAGTGGTTGGACGACAAAGGTCAGCCAGCTCATAGGAAACGCTCCTTTCAAGAGGTTTGAAGATTCTTTGTTACGATGTGGTAATTTACAATCTTATTATATATTTAATTATTCAGGAAGGCAATGTGTTCTTGGGGATCGCAAGTGTCACAACGAAAGGAATCAGAGAGAAAGGCTTGGTATGCCGTGATCGGCGAAAAGTGATTTTTTCATCAAAGCAGACTGAATAAGAATGAGTGAGGATGAATAATAAAAAAATCCCCTCGAAAGGGGATCATGAGCCGCAATCCTTACGAAGGGGATGAAAGGAGCTGTTTCGTAGGTATAGCTCGTCTTTGTTGTAGTCAAATGAGTGTTCACTAAGAGGATGTTTTGGTGCGAGTGAGGCGCAGCTGCAGTCAACGTTTTCTACTACGCAAATAAAAAATATACCCAAGCAGACTAGCAGAAATCAGGAAACCCATAAAATAAACGGTTAGTTTCATATCTGGCATGACATAGGAGTATTCTAAGATTTTACAAACAAAGAGGATCAAAGAAACAGTGATCGTTAGAGAAACCCATGTGAAACGCGGCAGTCGTTTTGTCAGGAAGACCAAACCTAACGAAAAAAAGATGACTGGTACCCAAAAGATCAAGCGAGCAAGTTGGATCATTTTATCTCTCCTCATTCATTCTTATTTGAGTAAAAGGATAACGTAAATATTCAATTTTTTAAAATCATATCCATTGGTTGTGAAAAAAATAGTTAATAATCAGAAGGATATGTGAAGGCACGCTAATGTTTTTAGTACCGCGAATAAACAGCTTATTTTTTAGAAAACGAGTATGCTTTTTATTACTTTAGAAAGTTTCAGCACATATTACAGACACCAAACACTGGATGATCGACAGCCACCACAGTCATCCCGATGTTTTTCTACAGACCGCAAAGGAGATGGAGGCCTTTCGTCGGGCACTCCTCGAACTGCTAGAAAAGTAGCAAAATCAACCACTGCACACAAAAATTTCATTACGATTTCCCAGCAGAATGATGAGATGCCTGGGGGCGTTTTCACTACTGAGTCATGCATCATTTTCGTTTTACTAAGCATCTGTTTTCTTACAGATGCTTTTTTTCTGGTGAGCGTTTCGTTTCTCATTCGCTCCATCTTCCTTTACACTTTTAAGTAAGGTCATAACAAACGATGACAAATAAGATGTAGAAATAATCAAGGAGGAAACGAGCATGTCAGAAAAAATCAACAATCCGTTAACGAAGTATTATGATGGCAAATTTGAAAAACAGGTGCAAGAAGCACCGGCGATTCAAGGAAAGATGCAGCCAGTACCTGATTGCGGGGAAGAAAGCTACTCAGGTTCAGACAAATTAGCTGGACGCAAAGCATTAGTGACCGGTGGTGATTCTGGTATTGGTCGAGCAGCAGCGATCGCTTTTGCCAAAGAAGGCGCCGATGTTGCAATCAACTATCTTCCTTTTGAAGAAGAAGACGCGCAAGAAGTCAAAGCAGTCATTGAAAAAGCTGGACGCAAAGCCGTCTTGATCCCAGGAGATTTGAAAGATGAAACCTTCGCTCGTCAATTGGTTCATGAAGCAGCCAAAGAATTAGGCGGGTTAGATACGTTGGTTCTAAATGCTGGGATGCAACAAGCGGTGAAGGACATCAAAGAGTTGACTACGCAACAAATTCAAGACACCTTTACAACGAATATCATCTCGATGTATTGGACAGTCCAAGAAGCATTGGATTACTTACCAGCTGGTGGAAGCATCATCACGACCACTTCGATCCAAAGTGCGGAACCAAGCGCCCATCTTTTAGACTATGCAGCCACGAAAGGTGCCATTACTTCCTTTAGTAAAGGGCTAGCTGCGCAATTAAGTGAAAAAGGCATTCGGGTCAATACCGTTGCGCCTGGTCCAATCTGGACGCCACTTCAAATTTCTGGTGGCCAACCACAATCTGCGATCCCAGAATTTGGTCAAAAAGAATTGATGAAACGTGCTGGACAACCAGTCGAATTAGCACCAGTCTACGTTTTCCTAGCCTCTGATGAAGCAAGCTATGTAACTGGTCAAGTGTACAGTGTAACGGGTGGTAGCTTCTTCGCTTAACAACCCTGGATAAACTTGTAGGAAAAAAGCTCGAGCAAAGATGCTCGGGCTTTTTTTGTGGATGGAAATGGAATCGGCAGCTTACTTTCCTTGTTTGGCAAACATCTTGGTCATCATCAGTTGATTGATCTTTGCAAAAACGGCTGCCCACTCTTGTTCGGCTTGTAGGTTAGACAGTAAGACTAATTTTTCGGAAAAAATCACTTCTTCATAACTATCGGTGATCAATAGATCGGCTGCTTCCATCTGGTTAATAAAAGTCACTGAAGCTTTGGAATAAATCGAACGGATCCTTGTCTCGATCATTTGCTTCGTGCGGTATTGGATCGTCGTTTGAATATAGATCGACACGGTCGGGGGCGTATTCATCTGTGTTTCTAAAAACAAGAGATGCGCAAGATAAGGCAACTGTGTCTGTTCAAAATACTTTTTGTCCAAGTCAGCAAATGGATACCTTTCAACATGGGTCAGTAAAAGCTTGCAGATTGCTTCATAGGTTTTGTCATTCGAAGGAGTGTTTTCGGTCAACAGTTGGTGTTCTAGTTGCCACACTTCCAGAAGATCGATGCCTATAATGATTGATAGATTGAAGACCAGCAGACAGCTGCTTAATAATTTTTCAAATTCGGCGACTTCTTGACTTGGAGCAAAGGTATCGTGCCAATCTTTGATCATTGCGGTGAAAAAGCGCACAAGATCGGTATCAGAGTGTTTGATCTCTTGGATGATCGCTTGATTCTTCTCTTGGGGAATCACCCCTGGCAAAAAGACATGCAAAAAGAAATTTAAGTAAAGATATTCTGACTGAAGCGTCTTTTCTGAGGCATAATCGGCACTCAAAAAAAGCGATTCGAGGATTTCCTCTGGTAAAAAACAATAAAAATTCATCAATCCCATGTATTTTTCAGGAATCGCTGGCAAATATTTTTTCTGGATCGTTCGGCTGACCACTGCTTGCCAAAATGCAGCGAGTTTATTTTTCGTTAACGGATCAAAGTGAGAAACAGCAAAGAACGCTGTAAACTCTTCGACATTTTTATGGGAAACGCTCGGCAATAGCCACAAATCAGCAGGCGCACTTTGGGTCAAGAAACTGTAGGTGAAAATACGGATATCAAGCTCTTTTCCAGCAAGAACGATGCGATTATTCAGGTCTGTTCGAATTTGGATTTGAAACTTTTCCAATAGTTGATTGATTTTCTTGATCAACCGATACATATGCGATTGGCTGACATGCAAATCCAAACATAATTGCGTCAAGGTCATTTGCGGGCGCCCAATCAAGTAGTGAATCAAGGTATATTGTGTGGAGTTGAGCAAATAATGATACATCAATTTTGCATAGAAAGGTTCATCGTCCTCTGCTTGATCAACAAAATACTGATTGTAATGATTTTTTGATAGAAGCAGGTGAGGGGAGAGCAGCTGCAAATCTTCATTTAAAAAATAAATATATTTTTGCAGACTTTTTTGTGGGATGTTCAAAACTTCTGACAGTTGGACCAATGTCACGCCATTGGAATTACAGACAACTTTGAAAATCTCTAATTTCTTTTCTTCTGCGGGAGAAATGAATTCTCGATACATAAGGGATTCTCCTTTTTGGCGTTTTTTTTACGCTAAATCTGTGAACCGTATGATAACCATGATGGATTATACTTATGATAGATGAGAATAGAATGAAAAAACACCAATTAAATTATTATTTTTTAAGGCTGTTTTTTTCGATTAACCTCGGTTTCTCATTAAAAAAAGTGAAGGAAGAGATGAAAATGAACAAAAAGGCAGTAATGTTAGGTTTGGTCGGAATGGGTTTAGGAATGGCGCCGACTGCGGCAGCTGCAGCAGAAGCGAATCCAACGGCTTCAATGACGAGTCAAGCAACGCTAACGATCGAGCAAGGAATCTTGTCACTGGATCAGGTGACTAATTTTAACTTCGGTACAAGCAGTATCCAAGAGATCGCTACCGATGAACAAGTGATTCAAACAACGTCGAATGAAGTGACATCGATCACAGATTACCGTGGGCCGAATCAAGCTGGCTGGCAGTTGACGGCGCAATTATCGAAAATGACGAATGCTAGCGATAACGAGCTGGCAAATGCCAAAGTCACTTTAAATGGTACAACGGCTTCTGGCGATGCAGCGCTAGTATCGGGCACCGAATTGATGGTAGGGGCAACAGAACCTACATTGATCGCTTCTGCTAATGGCACAACTGGCTTAGCAACCAATGACTTTAACTTTTCCAATGCTTCATTAACCGTACCAAAGCAAAATGTGAACAGCGGCACTTATAGCGGCACGATCACTTGGACATTAGCGAACACGTATCAAGCAGAGTAGGAAAGAAAGGGCGACAATGAAAAAACAAATCAAGTGCTTCGTACTCATTAGTTTCTTTATCAGTTTGTGTTGCGTTACGAAAGTCACCGGTCATGCACAGACCACACGGTTCACTGTAACCCCTGAACTTCCCCAAAATCAAGTCAGTGACGTCACTTATTTCGACTTACTGGTAAATCATGAGACCGAACAGAATTTGACCGTTGCCCTTCATAACACGAGTTCGGAAACCCTTACGATACAAGCATCCGCACTGAATAGTTACACAGCTGCTACTGGGATCATCGCTTATCAGGCAGCCGAAACAGCAGAGGATTTTGGCGGGGTGTCTTTCACGACCTTGATAAAGAAACCAAATCAAATGATTCAGCTTGCACCAGGGGAAACACGCCAAGTGGTATTTCCTCTTTCAATGAATGACAAGCGTTTTACAGGTGAAATCTTAGGTGCCTTTTCTTTTGAAGAAGAACAAAAGGAGGGGCAAGAGGCGGAGGAAACAAGTCTTACGTCAACCTATAAAATCGTCCAAGGTGTCCGCCTTCGTCAGCAGTTAGATCCGCTACCTGATCCTGAACTTTCCTTGATCGAAAGTGAGGCGATAGAAAAAGACGGCATCGCATCCCTAAAAAGCCGCATTGAAAATGATCAGCCAGTTGCTTTTGGGAAGATTGCTGTTAAGACTGTGATTCGTGAGCAAGACAGTGACAGGGTTGTGGGGGGATTTACTGCGGAAAGTTTTCAATTTGGCCCAAACTCTACACTGGATCTTTATAGCGCGTTTGATGAAGAAATTGTAGAGCCAGGAACCTATCACATTCAAATCGAGCTGAGTGCCCCACGTGGAACGTGGGTTTTTGAGGATAGCGTTACTGTTTCTCGCCCAGAAGCTGAATCGATCAATCGAAAAACGATCGTGGGATCAGGCTCTCTTCACAGCAACCGTTGGGTATATATTGTTGCAGTGGTCATTCTCCTGCTTATTTCCAGTCTATTGCTCCTGATGTATTTGCGACGAAAAAAATCAAAGGAAACAACAGAGCAGGAATGAGAAGACTTCATTTAAGCACTTGATCAAACAAAGCGGAGGATGACGATGAAAAAATTTCTTACGACACGTTTTTTACTTTTCTTCTTGTTAGGTATCGCCTTATGCTATACAGGAAACGCATCTGTTGAGGCGACCGTCGTTGAGCCAGATTTTGCGACGTTGCCGATCGATGAGACCTTGATCACTACGGTGGGGCAAGCTCGTTCTCCGCAAGGATCGGATGGCTATAACTATGTTCAGATAAATGATGGGGTGACATCAAATGTTAGTGGGGGCGTTTGGTTCAACAAAGCGGTTTCTTTTACCCGATCTTTTCGTTTAGAAATGGCTTTTTGCATTGAAAATGCAGCTGCTGATAGCGATGGCTTAGCTTTTGTTATGCAAAGCATTGGCTTAAATGCACTTGCTCAACAAGCCGGTCCAACGATTGGTGTTTGGTCGAATGTAGGGGGAACCGACCCACTGAATACCGGAGCGATTCCGCAAAGCTTTGCCATCGAATTCGATACTTACTACAATTCTGGTAGTCTGGGTCTCCATGGTGCCATAGATCGTGATGCCCCCAATAGTCATCATATCGCATGGAATTTTCCAGGTTCAAACGACGCCTATACGACGGAAGGCTGGCTGCCGTCGTATAAAGTCGTCAACCATCTTGATACTGTTGCGGTCACTGATATTTCCGATAGCCAGTGGCATACGTTTACCGTTACTTTCGATCAGCCCAATCAAACCTTGCATTATTCTGTCCCAGATTTTGGGGTCGATGTCACGGTACCCGTGGATGATACGTTCAAAACGAACTTGAACTTGACCAACAATGCGCCAGTTTATTTTGGTTTTACTGGTGCTAATGGTGGAAATGTCCAAGAAAAAGCAGTGGCATTCATTGATGTCGAAGGCTTGGTCGATATGGAATTGCGTACAGGCGTATTTGAACGTGACCCCAACAAGCTTTTGCTAGATACTGAGACAGCTCTGAGTCAACCACCAGTCGTTGATGCGCAAAAAACAATTACTTATGCCACGTATCTTTCTTATAAGGACACCAGTGATTTAACGGAGTTGGAAGCAGGCATCAAGCTGCGTTCGTTTCTTCCAGAAGGCTTTTCTTTAGTCGATGAGACAGTGTATTTCGGTGGTCCTGATTTGATGGTAAATGGTATGCCAGAAGGCGGCACGCCGATTGATTTTAGCGTTGAAGCTGGTGAGTTGGTCGCGACCCTACCTGCATTAGCCAAAGGGAATGACTATCTTATCCACTATTCGATTACCTATACGGGGGCGCCGCTCAATGAGAACTTGAATCAAACAGTGCCTGTGCAAACGACCTTCCAAGGGAATGCCTTTGTATCGAGTCTCGTATCTGGCAGCCCTGAGACGCATTCCTACACAATGACCGGTGTGTTTCCGCCCACGCTGACAACGGGTGTGCCTACCTTAGAAGAAGCGAAAGAAACCCAGCAGATCGTGCGGGAAAACCGTTTGTGCTTTACCCCGATTACCATCGATGACCGCAATTCAACGCAAGCACGCTTGTATGTTACGGATTTTTTTACGGAAGCAGAGACGGTGACGGAGGCAGATTTCTTAGAAACAGCTCAGATAGAGCGTGCCACATTGGCAGATCCCTTTACATACACGTTGGAACGAGATACCGCGAATCTGGAGCCGGGAACCACTTATTATCTTGCTGCTTTTGTGATCGATGCAGAAGGAAATCAATCAGAAACCCATTATTATGGCATTGATTTTCGAGGCAGTGTACAATTTCTCAGTGCGCCGGAGTCGATCAACGGACCGACAATCAATGTAAATGAGCTCGCACGATCGATCCGAAGTGATGGCTTTGCCTATCTTCCTGTTTCGTTTGATCAAACCTCGGCACTGCTGTCTATCAGCAACAGCAGTGAAGGGACTTGGCAGCTTAGTGGGCAAATGACTGATTTCTTGCAAGACCAGCAGCAGTTGGCAGAAGAAGTCCAATTCGTGATCTATGATCCGCTCGACGATCACTTGGTGGCAACAGTTACGAAAGAAGAAACGATCCTTTTTCAGCAGCTTCCCGACGGCGAGGCTGATTTGACCCTTGCTTTAAATGAATACAACTGCTATTTACGATTTGTTCCTGATTTTGATTTGATTCAACCGGGGACGTATACTGGTACGGTCAATTGGCAGTTGGAGAGTATGATTGTAGACTAATAAAAAAAACGCCATTACGGCGTTTTTTTTTATTAAAGTTCTCAGTCGATCACTGCTAACATTGTCGACTTTTCGCAATTTTTAAAACTAATGATAGGCCTGCTAAAGCAAAACTGCCGTATTTAACGAATTTTTCCAAGGAATCTAAAGTTTGCTGTTTTTTGTGTTTACAGTCCGGACAGCTTTTTTCATTGCCAGTTAACTTCTTGCCGCATTTACAATGGTTCTTCATCTTTGCTCCACTCCTCGTCTCGTTTATTTTTGATGACTTTCTCTACTTTAATTATACATGTTGCTGAAGGTTCTGTCTGAGATTATGCTGTCTCCGTTTTTTGTGAAGGGCAATAAGGGCTGCTGGTTGTTTGTTTCAAATCGATCACGCTAAAGGATGCGATCCTTGGCGGCTGATTTTTCGTATAGAAGAGAGGCAATCTATCTAAAAAAGGAGGGAAATCTGACAAATTTCTCATTTTCAGATGTTGCTGATTCGCTTTGCTTATCAGTTCAGCAAAATTTTGCTATTGTGGAGTAAGATTGAGGAATCAAAAAACGACTTCTCCTTTTTTTCTTGATTCTATCCTTAATCTGAGAACGAAAATCACCGATAGTATGCTATATATAGGAACAGGGAGCCATCCTTGACGATGTCGAATATGGCATTTGAATGAAAGGATTGATGAAATAAGTGATTTCTTCAATAATCTATACGGACACAAAGGCTTATTTGGATAAGGTGGTCGATCAAGCACTGTTGGATTTGTTAAAATCTGATTATCCCAAAGTCTATGATCATGTACAACAATTGATTGCTAACTTTGAAGAAACGATCCAACAAATTGATCACTCAAATTTTTGGCAATTGATGCCAGAGATTTTAGGCTATGATTCACGCTTTGTCTTGTTGAACTCGTTGCAATTGTCAGAAGACAAATTTTTGACGGAAATCGAGGTTATTCAGATGATCGAACGCGATTATCCGAATTTGAATAAAGAGTTTTGTGGCTATTCCTTAAAAGAAAAAGAGCACGAAAGCCTGATCTTCAACATCCAATAAGCGGTTCTTCTTAGGATCACTTGATAGAAAAGAAAGCGACTAGCGCATCTAGTCGCTTTTTTTTTATGGAGAAGAAGGAGAATTAAACGTGTTATTTATCATTAAAATAAAAATTATTTTGAAATTATGAATAAAATAGATTATTATTGGTATATAATCCTTTTAGTGAAAGAAAAAACAATCGTAAAATGAAGAGGATAGATAGCTTATGTCAATAGCTGCGATTGTTTTGATTAGAAAATAAGAACCAGCCTGATTGGCATGGAAAGGAGCAGTTATGAATTACTTGAGTTTTTCAAAAAAAGAGTGGGAAGTCTTAGTTTGTTTTTGGGCTGTGGATGAGCCGCTATGCTGTACCGAATTTAGTGAACGCTTCGGCTTGAATCGCAACACGTCATTGTCAGTGATTCGTAAGTTAGTCAATAAAGGGATACTTGAGATCGCAAGTATCAAGATGAGTGGGTCAGTTTTGGCTCGTCGTTTCCAACCAGCCGTCACCGAATTGGAGATTTTGCAAAGTGGTTTGACGGAGGAACAAATTTTTGAACTGGTAAAAATTGCGATCAAAAAAATTGAAGACCCAGAACAATTAACTCAGTTGCGAAATGTTATTGGCGAATTGAAAAACCAAAGCTTCGTAGGTCATCCCGTTTTCTTCGCTGTTTGTTAGTGAAGGTTTAAAAGATAAAAAAATGATCCACTGTGAAAACAGCGGATCATTTTTCTTGTTCTTGAAATTTTTGGACCATTTTGGTCGTCAATTCGTGGAGGACTGACAGTTCTTCCGGTTCAAGGGGCAAGAATTCCGTTACTTTGCAGGGGATCTCTAGCGCTTGTTCATGGAGTCCTTTGCCTGAATCAGTCAATGTGACCCGCAAGGAACGTTCATCGTCTTGATTTCGATTTCTTACTAGGTATCCTTTTGCTTCAAGCTTTTTTAAAACCGGTGTCAGTGTGCCAGAATCTAGACATAATTGCTTCCCCAATTCATTGACACTGATCGCTTCATCTTCCCATAACACCAACATCACTAAATATTGGGTATAGGTCAAATTCAACGGGTCCAGTAAGTTTTTGTACTGTTTGATAATTTCTTTTGAAGCGGCGTATAGAGGAAAACACAATTGGTTTTCTAACGCTAAGACATTCATGTTTTCACCCCTTTTTCTAACATCCGCCTCTTATCATAGCTGTTTTTTCAACGAAAGTCTACTCGCTAACGGCTTTGACAGTCACTTCAATGTTGCCAGCTGTAGCTTTTGAGTAAGGACATACGGTATGAGCGATTTCAAGCAATTCTTGTGTTTCCTCTGTTGATAAACCTTCGATTTGACCTTCGATCTCAACGCCTAAAACAAAGCTTGATTCACTTTCTGCGTATAACGTCACTTGTGCACTGACAGTCGAAGCACCGTCGATTCCTTTGTTGCTTTTTACTAATTCAAGGGCACTATTGAAACAAGCACTAAACCCAGCCGCAAAAAGTTGTTCTGGATTGGTGGCATTTTCAACACGTTTGCCAGGTGCAGTAATATTTAGTTCAAATGAATGATCGGGACTATGAACTTCTCCTGAGCGGCCGCCAGTGTTGATCATTTTTGTCGAATACATTTTTTTCATTATTTCTTCACTCCTGATTTTTATATTTTGTACAATTAGATTGTATGCAATTTATTTGGCAAATGCAAGAGATTTGTTTTCAGCTCGTCTTTTTTTTCTAAAAAGGAGGGAATTATGAAATGTATACTGTCCTCTTGGGTGAAACGTGCTATTATAGTTAGTAACACTTGTCATAGAATGAACGAATCAATTGAAACGAAAAATAACCTGCACGAAGGCAAAGAGGGTGGAAAATCATCGTAGACTACATGGAACAACGAGCGGTTGGACGTTATTTTCGATCGCTGACGGATCATTATTCAGGCTATATCCGTCTTTATGGCACCTACACAGAATATCGAGTGATTGCAGGGATTCCTGCTGAAAATGTCATGTTAGAGATTATCGGGGTTGAAAACGGTGTCTTATTGACCCGTGTTAACAATACATTATTTGAAAATGGAAGAGGGTTTTTACAATGATCATTATCCAAATTATTTTAGTTATCTTCGTATTAGTGGTTCTGATTTGGCTGATCGCAAGCACTGCTGTGATCGTTCGTCAAGGGGAAGTCAAAGTTGTGGAAAGTTTTGGGAAATATGTTCGAACGTTGGAGCCAGGTCTTCATTTTCTTGTTCCGATTTTGTATACAGTTAGAGAAAGAGTGTCCTTGAAACAGATTCCTTTGGAGATCGAACCGCAAAGTGCAATTACGAAAGACAACGTAATCGTGCAGATCGATGAAGCAATCAAATACCACGTCACTGATGTTCGTGCTTTTGTTTACGAAAATGAAAACTCCGTTATCTCAATGATTCAAGATGCCCAATCAAACTTACGGGGGATCATCGGGAAAATGGATCTGAACGAGGTTCTAAATGGAACTGAAGAAATCAACGTGGCTCTATTTACTTCAATCAAAGACATCACTGCTGGCTATGGGTTAGCGATCGACCGGATCAATATCGGGGAAATCAAAGTTTCCCAAGAAATCATTGAATCAATGAATAAATTGATCACAGCTTCAAGAGACAAAGAATCCATGATCACAAGAGCCCAAGGGGAGAAATCTTCTTCAGTCTTAAGTGCCGAAGCCAAAGCTTCGCAAATGACGATCGACGCGCAAGCTCGGGCAGAACAAACCCAAATCGATGCAGAGGCGCGGGCAAAACGTGTACGGATCGATGCTGAGGCAGAAGCGGAACGAATCGCGAAAATCACTGAAGCTGAACGCAAACGGATTTTAGCTATCAATGAAGCAATCAAAGAAAGCCAGCTAGACGAGCGCTCCTTATCTTATCTAGGGATCGAAGCCTTTAAAGACGTGGTCAACAGCAATACCAACACGGTCATTCTGCCATCCAATATGACGGAACTAGGAAATATTCCAGTCGTCAAACAACTTTGGGAAAACGCACAATCTAAATCAGTAGAATAACTTTGAAGCGCAACAAATGAAAAAAGCTCAAATGCTCCGAGAATAAACCGGCGCATTTGAGCTTTTTTATTTCGTTTTGTCTGCCGCTTGATTATCGACGATCAACAGAGCAATCATGACATAACCGATCCAACTGTCCCGAGAATATAAGATGTAGCGAGGGGACCAAGAAGCGGCATATTTCTGTTTGTACTCCCGCAATCCTTCAAAAGAATAGAAGCGAGACCCGAAAGTGTAAACGAGATAGGCGATCCGCTCTTGTAAGAAACTACTGCGGAAAGTACCAACATTGGCTAATGGTGCCATACCTAAATCGAATTGTTGGTAGCCTTGTTCTTTAAAATAGTCAAACAGCTGAATAAACAAGAAATCCATCGTTCCGTTCGGGGCTTTTTCAGGATCGTGACGCATCAGATCAATGGAAGCTAAGCCTGTCTGATAGGTTGGCATAAAGGAAGCAAACGCGGCGATCTCTTGTTGCTGATTACGGACGACTGCAATTGGTGCGGTACTCAGATAGGATTCTGAAAAGAATCCAAGGGAGAACCCTTTTTCTTTCCGTCCATCTAGCCAGTTGTCAGAAATTTCCTTAAGGGTGGCAAAGGTTTCGGCTGAAAAGGGTGGAGTGAGCACATCAAAGGTAAAGCCTTCTTTGGTGATCTTGTTGTTCAATGCCCGCTGTCCCTTCATTTTCTTTCCTGAGAGGGTGAAGCTAGGCAGATCCACATAGGCTTTCTCACCGAATTTGATAAAGTCATACCCGAATTCATGCAGTAGCATCACCATTTCTTCACTACTTTCATAAAAGACTGGCAAGTAATTCCACTGATCCATCTCTGTTAAAAAGGTTTCCAGTGCCTGGGGAAAGTCTGCTTGCTTCCCAGAAGGATCCCCCATGACTAAGCATTTATTATTAAAGGTCGTAAATTGAAAAAAGACCGTCGGCTCGCCGATTTCTGGATAAACGTACACTTGCTTGTCTTTTAAATAGACAAGATGGCTATCGCTATTGCCGCCATAAGTGTTCAAAATATGCTTCACTTTATCGGTGGCGGCACTGACACCGAGTTGGTGCTTTGGTCCCATCAAGTAGCGTGCAAACAGCAGCATCGCAACGGCGACGAATAAAATCGCAACGAAGCCTTGGAGCCATAATTTTTCAGAAGGGAAAAGCAAAAAATCCATCGAATGGTGATGCGTCGGATGCCGATTGATATGGGGCATATTGTAGACCCCGATAATGACATAGAGGATCGTCAATGAACCAATCAGCAAACCATCGATCGTTAGCCATTCCCAAGCGAAAACCAGTTGCTTTCGGAATAACTCGCTTTTTGAAAAAATCATGATCGCCAGTAATAATAGAAGAAACAGCATGGTCGAAAAGCGGAACCCCGCAAAAATAGCATAGCCGATCGTTGCTGCAATCAACAAAAGCGTCGGCACATACGCGCGACTGACACGGGCAGAGATGCCGCGACCGGCAATCAAAAAGAGATAGCCGAGAAAGATACTCGGGTACTGCATCACAAAATTCAAGCGAATCGGATTGAGGTGGGCTAACCATTTGATTTGATCAAAGGCTTCTGGGATCGTGGCGGAAAGCACCAACATCGTTCCAGTCAGATAAAGCAACAACACTTCGATCTTGTGGAATACTTCCAACAACAAGCTTTTTGGAATACCAGAAAAGCGCTGGTTGAGGGAGACACCGACATTTTTTGAGAAAAAAAGCAAACCGATCAAAAAGGGAATGATGTAATAAAACAGGCGGAACAGCAAGAGCCAGGCAATGACACTTTCACGGGGAACCTGTAGTGAACCCATTCCCATGATCATCATGACATCAAAGGTTCCCAGTTCCCCGGGAATCATCGAGACGATCCCAATCACGGAAGCAGCGATGAAAAGCGGCAACAGTTGAAACACATCGACCGAGAGACCCATCAACAGACCCGTCGTAAAGAAGGCGGCAAAAACACCTAGCCATTCCAATAAGGAAGCGGCGATCAGCTGCAGACGATCGCGTCGTTGCAGCCCACCTAAGTAGGCATTTTTTTTGGAAAAACTAAGCGCATAGACGATTGGAAAATAAAGACTGCCGCCTAAAAGCCAGATCCAATACTGTTGGAGATAATCGGTCGTGGGACCGAAGAGGACGAATGCCAGCGCAGCAAGCGATAAAATCGAAAGACCAGACATCAAATAGATAAAAATCTTCGATATTGCTTGGGCAACGTCTCTGCCTTTTTTTCCTTTGCCATAAAATTCCGACCGTAACCCGATACTGATGAAACCGCCAAAGCCGATCAAATTGTTCATGGTATTGATGATCCAGCTGGTTTCTAGTAAATAACGGCGATCAGGTTTCTCCCCTAGCAAGCGATTCAAGACGATATCATATAAGACCATGGGAAAGACACACAGTAAGCCAATGACAGCCATTAAAGCCACTCGCCAAAGGGATAGCTGCGCAAACAATTGTTTTAGTTGATCAATCGAGATCGTCTTGCTTAACGAAAGCAGCTCGCCGAACACGATCACGGCGACTGCAATTAAGAAGAGGGTTTTAAACAGTGAGCGGTGGTCGCGGAGCCAAGTAAAGATTCTCATAGTTATTCACCGACCTTTTCTAAAAAAGATAAAACTTTCGTATTAAATACTTCTGGATTTTTTCGTGCAAAACTATGTCCTTGTCCTTTGACGACGATAAAATTGGACTGAGGAATACTGTTTGCAATATAAAAAGAATGGGAAAGCTTGATCGAATCACGTTTGCCGACCAAAATCAATGTCGGCACACTGAGGTGATTCAAATCGGCTGTAGATAAACCGATTGGACGAAACAACAATCCCAAAATAGGCAGAAAGCCCCGCATGCCTTTGGAGAATGGGGAACAAAGCCAAACGATCAGATATTGCAAGACACTGCCGATTCGAGAAAAGAGCCTCACACCTCGCGGTTCCGTGTTGCCAGAGTTTAAAATCATGCAGCTGACATGCTCTGGGTAGAGATGGCAAAAGACCATCGCCAGATTGGCACCATCGCTAAATCCTAGTAAGGCGATTTTCGTTAGCTTTTCTTGCTGAATAATTGCTAAAAGATCTGTTGCCATTTTAAAAAAATCGATTTTCTTCTGCGTATTAGTGGATTTGCCATGCCCTCGACTATCGATTAAATACAGTTGATGTTTTTGACGCAAGGCGTCGACCTGCTTTGAGAAATAGGCACTGCTGCCGCCATTTCCGTGCAATAAAAAAAGAGGGCGTCCTGAACCGGTTTTCTCGTAATAGAGGACAGACCCGTCCGGTAAGGGCGCGTAACATTTTTCAACTTCCATTTTTTCACCTACTTTCTAAGAGTATACCTTGAAGTCAGGGACGATCACAAATATATCACTAGATAAAATGAGAAAAAATAACAATCTGCTCATCTTTTTTTTACCAGAAGTTCAGGAAAAGGCTTTTTTCTTTACAATGTAAAGAAAAATAATTGGTAAACATAATTAATTTATTTTCAGAAAATTCTTTACAAATGGACGATCGTTGTCTATAATCGAACTAACTAATTGAGAATGATTTTCATTTACGAAAGAGAGGCTAGCCAATGACCACTATAGCAGATGTTCTGATTATCGGCGGAGGACCCACTGGACTCTATGCGAGTTTTTATGCTGGATTACGTGATCTATCGGTCGTATTGTTTGAAGCACAAGCCGAATTAGGCGGGAAGATCAATTTCTATCCTGAAAAAATGGTCTGGGATGTGGGTGCATTGCCGCCCACCAAGGGAAAGAAAGTCAAAGAACACTTGATTGAACAGGCCAAGTTGTTTGATCCAACGATCTATCTGAAAACGAAAATCATTTCATTGACCAAGGAAGACGACCTTTTTTATGCAGTGGATGACCAAGGGAGGACCCATGTTGGACGCACCGTTTTAGTCTGTATCGGCGGCGGTGTCGTTTCTCCGCAAAAATTGCCATGTTTCATCCATAATAATGTCGACAACTATATCCACTATCAGTTTCCTGACCAGCAAGCGATCCAAGGCAAGCATCTAGTGATCTCTGGCGGCGGTGATGCGGCAGTGGATTATGCGATCGAAGCAGTGTCTTATGGTGCCAAAGTCACCCTGTGTTACCGAGGAGAAAAATTGAAAGCCCATGAAGCACAAGTAAAGAAGATGAAAGCAGAAGGGATTCAAGTGCTGATGAATCACACCATCGATGGGGTGAATCAAGCAGAAACATTCAATATGGTTCTACGGCTAAAAAACAGTGCCAACCATGAAACGATCGATTTTTTATGTGATCATCTACTGATCCAACACGGGTATGACCGTGACAGTGGCTTGTTAGATAAAGTCTCCTTTGATCTTGCACGCCATGAAGACTTTTACCTCAATTGCGAGATTCCTACAAAAACTAGCCATCCTGGTGTTTTTGCGGCGGGCGACATTCATTATTTCAAAGGCAAAGTGAATCTTTTGGCGGGAGCCTTTCAAGATGCTGCGCAAGCAGTCAACCAAATCAAACACTATTTAGAGCCGACCAGTGTCCCACAGGCGATGGTTTCATCCCACAATGAGAAATTCAGTGAAAGAAATCGCCAGTTGTTGGTGAATGAGTAGCCATGCTTCTTTGTGAAAGAAAAAGTAGAAAAAGCAGGAGTCCCTTATGGGTCCTGCTTTTTTGGTGTCCTCAGAACAGAAATTCGTTTCACTAGAAGTGAATGTTTGCCGCTCCTAAAAAATAAAATCTCTCAAATAAATGATGCAAACTGTGAAAATTTCAGCTATTATTTTCAAGTTGACTATTTGGAGGGGATGACATGAATCAAACAAGATACGCAGAATTAAAACAAGCAGAAAGAGGCGCCATCTTAAGTATCGTTGCTTACATTTTGGTTTCGATCGCCAAACTTGTCATCGGTCGTTTGGCAAACTCTGAAGGACTATGGGCAGATGGGTTGAACAATGCGACGGATATCGTAGCGTCGATCGCTGTCTTGATTGGTTTGCGTTTGGCTCAAAAGCCAGCAGATGAAGACCATAAATATGGTCATTGGAAAGCAGAAAACGTGGCGAGTCTCGTAACGTCCTTGATTATGCTGGCAGTCGGTCTGCAGGTCTTATGGTCTTCCATTCAAACGATTCTACTCGGAGAAACGCAAAGTCCCGATATGATCGCGGCAGTCGTCGGTATCATTTCAGCTATTTTGATGTATGGCATGTATTATTATAATAAGCGATTATCCGCTCGCGTAAAAAGCTCCGCTCTGCTAGCAGCTGCGAAAGACAACCGCAGCGATGCGTGGACGAGTATTGGAACTGCGATCGCTATTTTTGCCGCATCATTTGGTATCGGTTGGTTGGACAGTTTGACTGCGATCGTGGTAGCTCTTTTGATTATCAAAACCGCCGTCGATATTTTTCGTGAGAGTGCCTTTTCACTTTCTGATGGGTTTGATGAATCGTTAGTCGTGGAGTATGAAGCGGCAATCGCTGGTTTTTCTGAAGTGAAATCTGTCAAATCGATTCGAGGAAGAATGTATGGCGCCAATGTTTTTCTCGATGTCGTCGTGACGATGGACAAATCTTTGACGGTTGAAAAGAGTCATAACGTAGCAGATGCTATTGAAGATCTCTTAGCTGATCGTTTTCAGGTGTTTGATACTGACATCCACATCGAGCCTGCTACCGAATAAATTTTCTGGAAAAACCTTGATAGGACAAGGATGTAAACCACCCGTTTCCTGTTTGTAAACTGAAAAGTTCTTACGGAACCTGCTCATTCATGGCAAACTAGAGGTAACAAAGGAAGAAAGTAGGGAGCCCTATGAATAATAAGCAGGTAGTAGAAAATGAGTTAGTTATTTCTTTAGATAAAATGGATGAAATAGAAATGATGGCACTTTGCCAACAATATATTGCGGCTATTGATGATAGCCAAGTCCTCTTCGCTTTACTGAAAAAAGTTCAAGCCTCTAAAGCAGCAGTAAGCAAATAAAAAACAAACCGGCATCTTATGCATTGATGTTCCCCTCAGCGAAAGCGAAAGGCGCATTGATCAACAGGAAAAGATGCCGGTTGTTTTTTGATTTGTTTGAGTCTTTTTAAAAACTTTTAAAGGACGTTTAATAGTGCGATTAACCCATAGACGAACAAAGAGGCTATTCCTAGAGGAACAATGCGTCGGAATATAATCTCTTTCAAGCGCTTGCCTGCTTGTCGTTCTTTTTCATAGTTAGGATCATGGGCATGCGCTTTAAATTGCTGAGGAGAACGAGAGAAGATCAAGCCATTGGTCATCGATAAAACCCAGCCAATCAACGCCATGAAGAACGAAACAAAAATGATTGCCAGTAAAAGTAGTTGCAAGAGCTGCATGGTGTTGCTACCTCCTTTTCGTCACCATTTTTTCACTTCTAGTTTACCATCTTTTGAGACATTTTGGGGTCTTTGTTCCACGTGCCCTTTCTTTTTTTTCCTTATCCCTTATAATAGAGATATTTATAAACGATTTTTTGTTTCGTGCAGCAGAAAGAAGGGGTTCTTATGGCAATCACAAAAAAAATCATTCAATCACCTGAAGATTTCCAAACGTTGGATCGTTTGATCAAAGAAATCTGGCCAGAAGTGTTTACACCTATCATTGGGTCCGATCAAGTCGCGTATATGCTGGCTCATTACCAATCACCAGCAGCGATTCAAAACGAAGTCCAGCAAGGAGCAGTCTATCTTTTGTTATTAGAAGGAGACCGAGCAGTAGGATATACAGCGTATGAAGAAACGCAGCAGCAGATTTATTTAAGTAAATTGTATCTCCATCAATCCACTAGAGGCAAAGGCTATGCCAGCCAAGTCTTTGATTGGTATGAGGAGATCGCCTCAGGAAAAACACTGCATTTAAACGTCAACAAACAAAACCAGCAAGCGATCGCTGTTTATGAGCATCGCGGCTTTACGCGTGTTTCTGAACGCACCGTTACGATTGGTTCGGGATTTGTGATGGATGATTTTATTTATGAGAAGAAAGTATAATTAAGTAGAAAATTCATTTGAAAAACTAAAAAACATTAAATGAATCAAGAATACTATTTTTGATTTTAATATCGTGCCTATTGGAAAACATTGCCAATAGGTTTTTTTGTATCAAGCTATCCAAAAATCCCTTATCAACACATAAATTTTTAAGTTTTGATATTGTGTAAAATTACGATGAATAAATGTTATTTTGAGTTGTTAAAAATAGTTTCGTCTATTCGTAAAAAACATATTTACTCCCAGGAAGCACTGTGCTATTATCCTTGTATAAACATTATAATGTTATAAACTAAGGAGGCAATTATGAAAGGGTTTGTAGAATTTATTGAACAGAAGTTGATGCCGATTGCAAATAAAGTGGGGATGCAACGGCACATGGTAGCGATTCGTAAGGGGATCATCGCTACGTTACCATTAACGATCGTTGGGTCTTTCTTCACGATCTTACTGAATTTTCCCATCGAATCAGTCGCTGCGGTGATCGAACCGTATCGGGAAGTTTTGGATATTCCCTTTCGTTATACAGTCGGATTATTGGCATTGTATGCAACATATGGGATTGCTTCATCGCTAGCCAAAAGCTACAAGCTGGATTCATTGACTGCGGGTATCTTAGCAACGATGTCCTTTCTTGTAACCGCTGCACCACCGTTGCGAGTCTTTGATTCTGTGGAAGGCATCATTGATGCGGGACGTTATATCAATGTGGCAAATTTAGGGTCAGGCTCTTTGTTTGGCGCGATCGTCACGGCCATCTTGTCCGTTGAAATCTATCGTTTCTTTATTGTAAAAAACATTACCATCAAAATGCCAGATGGTGTGCCACCAGAAGTGACGAATTCATTTATGGCGTTGATTCCTGGAGGAGCGATCCTGATTTTGTTCTGGGTGATCCGTCATATGTTAGGCTTTGATATCAATGGCTTTTTAAGTAACTTGTTGATGCCGTTAAAAGACGTGCTAGCAGGTAACAGCTTGTTTGGTGGTTTATTGACTGTCTTCTTGATCTGTTTCTTTTGGGTACTGGGGATTCATGGACCAGCCATCATGGGTCCTGTCATTCGTCCATTTTGGGATATTTCCATTGCTGAAAATATGGAAGCCTTCCAAGCATCTGGCAATGCGCATGAATTGCCTAATATTTTTACAGAACAATTTTTACAATGGTTCGTGTGGATCGGTGGAGCCGGTACGACCTTAGCGTTGGTCGTTTTGTTCTTCTTCTCCAAATCAAAATACTTGAAACAATTGGGCCGTTTATCCATCTTGCCAGGCTTATTCAATATCAATGAACCAGTGATTTTCGGTGCACCGATCGTAATGAACCCAATCTTAGGCATTCCGTTCTTGGTGGCACCGTTGATTACGACAACGATTTCTTACTTCGCGACCATTACGGGCGTCGTACCGATGATGGCTGCCAGACTTGGGTTTGCCATTCCAGCACCAATCGCCGCCTGGATGAGTACGGACTGGAGTATCGCAGCAGCGATTTTAGTGATCGTCAACTTCTTTATCACACTAGCAATCTACTACCCATTCTTTAAAGTCTTTGAGAAACAGCAGATTGCCCGCGAACAAGAAGAAGAAACAGCTGCTTAAGCAAGAAAAAAAGAGTGAGGTGCAAACATGGGGATTTATGCCATTTGTTTATTTTTTGGTTGTCAAATTTGGTTAACAAAATCAGCACAAGGGAAAAAAATTCAAGAAGTGCCGTTTTGGCGGATGCTTTTGTTCGGGATTCTTGGCGTTGCTGCAGCGATCCTACTGAGCCGTCAGTTTCCGTGGGGACCATTTTTGACGATGACGGCGACGATTGTTTGCAGTTCGCTTTTACTGACACGTTTTCTGCTTTTTATGAAGAAATGAGGATGAGATAAGTTGAAAAGACAACTAGGAGTATCGGTGTATCCCGATCACAGTGATTTTGAAACAGACAAAGCCTATCTGCAATTAGCCCATGATTATGGCTTTAGCCGCATTTTTATGAGTATGCTGGAAGTGAGTGACGGCAAAGAAAACGTGCAGAAAAAATTTAAAGCGTTGATTGATTTTGCCAAAGGATTAGGCTATGAAACGATTTTAGACGTGGCACCAGCCATCTTTTCGGAACTAGGCATCTCCTATGATGACTTGACCTTTTTTCATGAACTAGGTGCCGATGGGATTCGTTTAGATTTAGGCTTTGACGGCAATAAAGAAGCGATGTTGACCTACAATCCCTTTGGTTTAGCTGTTGAATTGAATATGAGCAATGATGTGGCGTATTTAGACAATATTTTGACCTATCAAGCCAACATTCCTTACTTATACGGCTGCCACAATTTCTATCCGCAAGAAGGGACTGCCTTGCCCTATGATTTCTTTGAAAAATGCAGTCGTCGTTTCAAGGAAAAAGGCATTCGAACCGCCGCATTTATCTCTTCTCAAACGGGAACGATCGGACCTTGGGATATCAATGATGGCTTACCGACCTTAGAAATGCACCGGAAAATGCCTGTAGAAACTGCCGCAAAGCATTTGTTTGCCACAGGCCTGATCGACGATGTCATTATCGGCAATGCTTATGCTTCGGAAGCAGAATTGGCGGTACTAGGAGCGATTGATCGCTACCAGACCGCATTTGCTATTGAATTTGTGCCTGAAATCAATGAAGTTGAACGCCAAATCGCCCTGGATGAGCAGCATTACCGTCGAGGCGACATCACCGATCGGATGATCCGTTCCACAGAAGTTCGTAAAAAGTATAAGAACCATGACAATCCTGTCCATGACCACGAAGGCGTCTTTCAACGAGGGGACGTTGTGATTGGCAATGATCGTTTTGGCAAGTACAAAAACGAGCTGCAAGTCGTGCTAGAGCCTCACTCAGATCCACGAAAAAATAAAATCGGTTCGATCGTCGAACAAGAGTTCGTTCTGCTGCCCTTTATCCATCCTTGGTCGAAATTCACTTTCACAGAGAGGAAGGTGTAACGAGATGTTTGATTTGATTATTCGTCAAGCCCGCACGATCAATGAAGAAGTATTTGATATTGGGATTCAAGACGGGAAAATCACTGCTTTGGCACCAACGTTGCAGGAGCAGGCGAAACAAGAGCTGACCTTAGCAGAAGGGGAGTTCTTGTCAGCCGGTTGGATCGATGACCATGTCCATTGTTTCGAGGAAATGACGCTCTATTATGATTATCCAGACGAGATCGGTGTCAAACAAGGCGTCACGACCGTTATCGATGCGGGGACGACTGGCGCCGAAAATATCCATCGGTTTTATGATTTAGCCAAAGAAGCCAAAACCAATGTCTTTGCTTTAGTCAACATTTCCAAATGGGGGATCGTAGAGCAGGATGAACTTGCGGATCTGTCAAAAGTCAAAAAAGAATTGGTCAAAGAAGCGCTGCAGAAGTTTCCTGACTTTATCGTCGGAATCAAAGCCCGAATGAGCAAAACGGTGATCGGCGAAAATGGCATCACGCCGTTGAAATTAGCCAAAGCGATCCAAGCTGAAAATCAACCGCTGCCTTTGATGGTCCATATTGGTTCAGCACCACCGAATTTAGCAGAGATTCTTGCTGAATTGGAAACAGGCGATGTGGTGACCCATTGCTTTAACGGCAAAGCCAATGGGATTTTGGATCAGACGAACCATACCATCAAGCCTTTCGTCTTTGCTGCCTATGAAAAAGGCTTGGTCTTCGATATTGGTCATGGGACAGACAGTTTCAATTTTGACGTGGCGGAGACAGCCTTTGCCAATCAGCTGAAGGCTTCTTCCATTAGTACAGATATCTACATTCGCAATCGTACCAATGGACCAGTCTTTGATTTAGCGACGACTATGGAAAAATTAGCGGTCGTAGGGTATGATTGGCGTGAGATCATCGAGAAGGTGACCAGTGCCCCTGCGAAGCAATTTCATTTACAAAACAAAGGCGAGATCGCATTGGGATATGATGCTGATTTTACGATTTTCCGCTTTGAAGCGGGCGAAAAGGAATTGACGGATTCTAACGGCAATCGTCGAATCACGACACAACAGATCGTGCCGCAAAAAGCGGTGATAGGAGGGGAACTTTTTGACACTGAATATTGAAGAACTAGGCTTGAAAGAAGTCATCAATGCTTCTGGCAAAATGACGATTCTAGGTGTCTCGAAAGTCAGCGAAAGCGTGCTTGCAGCCCAGCGCTATGGCGGGGAGCATTTCTTTGAAATGGCAGATCTAGCAGAAAAAACCGGTGCCTATTTAGCAAAATTGTTGAAAACGGAAGATGCGCAAATCGTTTCTTCCGCTTCGGCGGGAATCGCCCAATCAGTGGCGGCACTCATCGGTCAAGGCGACAGCTATCATTTGTACCACCCATACAGTGAGAAAATCAGTAAGCGGGAGATCATTTTGCCCAAAGGCCACAACGTAGATTATGGCACACCAGTGGAAGTGATGGTAGCACAAGGCGGTGGGAAGGTCGTGGAAGCAGGCTATGCCAATATGTGTACACCCGAGCACATTGAACAGATGATCACGCCCGAAACAGCGGCGATCCTCTACATAAAGAGTCATCACACCGTTCAAAAAAGTATGCTGACGGTAGCAGAAACGGCCCAAGTTGCCAAGGCACACGATCTTCCATTGATCGTTGATGCGGCTGCTGAGGAAGATTTGTTTGCCTATACCCAAGCTGGTGCTGATTTAGTGATCTATTCAGGTGCGAAAGCACTGTCAGGACCGAGTGCTGGCTTAGTGATCGGCAAGCAGCCCTATGTCTCTTGGGTGCGCCTGCAATCCAAAGGGATAGGTCGAGCAATGAAAATCGGTAAAGACAATATTCTCGGATTTACCCAAGCCGTGACGGATTATCTAGCGGAGGGAACAGAATCTGGCGCTTCGATGCAAGAGCGTCTGCAACCATTTATTGCGGCAATCAATGAAATCACTGGTTTCGAAGCAAAAATCGTTCAAGACAGCGCGGGCAGAGACATTTATCGGGCGAGTGTCAAAGTGAAAGAACCAAGTGCCAAAGCAGTGATCGACGCGCTAAAAGCAGGAGAACCAGCGATTTATACCCGTGAGTACCAAGCCAATAACGGCATTATTGAATTTGATATCCGAGCAGTCAATGAACAAGAAATGGCAGTGATCACTGATCGCTTACAAGAAATTATGTTAGGAGCAACCCAAAAATGAAAACTTCACCCAATTATTTCGCTGACCGTGTCTGTCTAAATGTGTTAGCAAACTCCATCGACAATGCGAAAGCTTGTTACGAAGCAGCAGAGGGCAACATCGTCCTAGGTGTTTTATCAAAAAACTATGATAGTGACGAGGCGGCTATCGCTGACATGAAGAACTACCAAGCGGCAACAAATAATGCCCTTTCTGTAGGGCTTGGTGCTGGCGACCCCAATCAAAGTGAAATGGTCTCCCGAATTTCCGCTGTTCTTCAACCACAGCATGTTAACCAAGTGTTCACGGGAGCGGGGACCTCACGAGCTTTGCTAGGACAATCTGAAACGATCGTCAATGCCCTGATTTCACCAACGGGAAAAGTCGGCTATGTCAATATTGCGACTGGTCCATTTAGTTCACAAACTCCAGCTGCAGAAGTCCCAGTCGAAACAGCGATCGCTTTATTAAAAGACATGGGCGCTAGTTCTATCAAGTATTTTCCAATGAAAGGGTTGGCTCATAAAGCAGAATATCAAGCGGTAGCCGAGGCTTGTGCTGCGAATGATTTTTATTTGGAACCGACCGGCGGTATCGATTTAGAAAACTTCGAAGAAATCTTGCAGATCGCTGTTGATGCAGGCGTGAAAAAAATCATTCCGCATATTTACAGCTCTATCATCGATGGAGAAACAGGGGACACACGCCCTAGAGATGTACAGACATTAGCAGAAATGACGAAAAAGGTGTTGGCAGCAGCCAAATAGGGGGGATCAATGATGCGGATCGGTGCTTACGGTGAGGTAATGATGCGGTTGACGCCACCAGAATATCGAACATTGGAACAGACTCACTCTTTGCGAATGGATTTTACGGGAACAGGGGTCAATCTGTTAGGTAATTTGGCGCATTTCGGCTTGACGACGTCGATGCTGACACAGGTGCCAGCCAACCGATTAGGAGATACGGCAAAAGCCAGCTTGCGTTCCTATGGAATCCAGACGGCATTTGTTGGCAAAAAATACAGTCATATCGGCAGTTATTTCGCCGAGATCGGCTACGGCGCTCGTCCGACCTATGTGACGTATCAAAATCGCCATCATAGTTCCTTTGGCGTTTCTGGTCCAGAAGAATATGCTATCGATGGATTTTTAGAAACGGTCGATCTCATTCATATTTGCGGGATCTCTCTTAGTTTGACTGAGAAAACCTGGCAAACAGCTTTGGCTTTGGCGAAACAGGCCCATGCCAAGCAGATTCGCGTCTGCTTTGATTTCAACTTCCGTCCAAGCTTGAATGAAGAATTAAATCGGGAGGTACTGAAACAACGGTATGAAACGATCCTACCCTATTGTGACCTAGTTTTCGGCTCTGTCCGTGACTTGGAGGAGCTGCTGGCATATCCCTTAGAGGAAACAGAAGGTGCCGAGCTTGCGTTGATCCAATCCTTTATTGACCAGTATCAACTAGAATGGTTCTGCGGGACACGCCGTCTAGCCGTGGAAGACAAGCAATTTATCAGTGGAAGAATCATTACGGCGCAGGATGCCTATGAAACGGCACCGCAGCTGCTGCAAGTATTGGATCGGATCGGGGCAGGGGATGCCTATGCCGCTGGTGTATTATTAGGCTATGCCGAAAAATGGTCGCTCCAACGCACCGCTGATTTTGCAATCACGAATGCTGTATTGGCTCATACGATGCTGGGAGATGTCCCATTAACCACCAAAGAACAAGTGGAACAAGTCTTACAGGCACCAGGAAAAGACTTGATTCGCTAGAAAAAACACTTGCGTCCTTCTCTTGATGGATGACTGCGCAAAAGTAGACCAATCGGCTGCTTTTGCGCAATCATTCACCGCTTTTAGGAGAAGGACGCAAGTGTTTTTATTGTTTTAAAAAGGCTTCTACTTTTTTCTCAGGGATCACCCACAACAATAGCACGAGACTATCCAGTGTGATGATGAATAGGGGATGGATCAGCCAGCCGAGGAGCAATGCCAGCACGTTGATAAACAACGTAAAGTAGAGTTTCTTGTATCCGCGAAACAGTTCTACGATGGCTTGATTATCAGGGTTGGCACGCACCAAGGACTTTCCTACAAGGAAATAGCTGAAATCCGTCAATAAAATGACAGCCCCGTACAGCAGCTGAGGGGCAAGAGCGACTGGATAACGACTGACCCATGACGTTACAAAAGGAAAGAGGGTCAGTGCCAGGATCAATAAATGATTCGCCCACAAGGTCCAACCGTCGATTTTAGACACTACTTGAAATAGATGATGGTGATTGTTCCAGTAGATCGCTAACATCACAAAGCTGATCAAATAAATAATAAATTGCTGTTCCACTCCTAAAAAAAAAGCAAATGTATCGCCTTCGGGCTGGTGCAATTCCAATACTAATAAGGTCATTACGATCGCAATGACCGCATCGGTAAAGGCTTCGATTCGATTTTTTGACATGTACATCCATCCTTTTAAGTTTCTGTTTACTGGATCAGTGTACGCGATTGTCAGAAATTCGTCGAATGATTATTCTCGGGACAAAAGCCAACGTTCCAGCTATTTCGCAATTGGCCCATTGCCTAGTGCACCGAATAAAAACAAATCGATCGCTTCTGGCATCTTGTCTTCTTTTTCTGGTGAGTCCAAATGAGCCGCCATCAGTACTAACAATTGACTGGTGACAAATTCTGGGTCGACATCCGAACGGAGATTGGAATCACTGCGACGAAACAAGTCAAGAAACGGTTCTTTATAATTTTTCCGCCAAAGCAAGTACAGTTTTTTAGAAGTGTCCTCAGAAACGGTATGCTGAATGTCGTGCATCATCATATAAAAATTGATCCGATGCCGACTTCTTAAAAAAAGAAACATGTTCAAGATTTTTTCAGAGATCGTCAAGGAAGTATCTTCAACGCTCTGATTTAGCTTTCCAGAAACCTCTTGTGCCAAAGAAACCATCACTTCATAATAGATGGCTTCTTTGCCTTTGAAGTGATAATAAAGATTGGGTTGGGTGATGCCGACGGCTTCTGCGATCTGTCTAGTAGAAGTTGCTTGATACCCCTGCTGCATAAACAGGTTCTCTGCGACTCGTAAAATTTTTTCTCGCAAGTTCAAAGTCAGCCCTCCCAACGTTCCTGACGAAGCATTTTTTTCGCGGTAAACAAAAGTTGGATTTTCCGTTGTTTCGGTACCGCTGTTTTTTCAGCAAATACTTGATAGTTGTTTTTGCGAATCACAGTCAAGATTTCCCGATAGATCAAAGCAGCTGCTAATAGAGCTTCACGGCAATCTTCATCGATTTGCGGCATCATGACAAAAGATTCTTGATAAAGCGTCTCTGCCATTTGCGCCTCGTGTTCCCACATCTCGATAAACTGCGGGTTTTGATTGCCAGCTGCTAAAGCCTCTCGCGAAAGGTTGTATTGCGCCAAGACTGTTTGCGGCAAATAGATGCGGCCCATCCGCAGATCCTCGCCAATATCACGTAAAATATTGGTGCGCTGCATCGCTTCACCCAATTTGATGGCAGGCTCTTGAATCGCAGCGGCTGCTTGCGAGAGAATCGGCAAGAGCATCAGACCTACACTGCCAGCTACGTAGTAACTATAGTCAGAAAGCTCTTTTTCAGAGGTGGGCTGCTGGAAGTCAAGGTCTTGTTTTTGCCCCACCAATAGGTCGAAAAAGGGTTGAAATTGCAGATCAAACTGTTGGAAAGAAAGGGTCAATGCCCGCCAAATGGCTTCATCAGGATCTTCATCCTTGACGGCTTGCGGCAAGTCGATCGTATCGTCTGATACTTGTTTTTGCATTTCTTCCAAGCGTTTTTTCATGGCTTCGATCAACAATGGGTCTTGCTTTTCATCGACGGCATCATCGGCACGTCGGCAAAAGGCGTAGACGGCATAGACGGCGCGGGCTTTGTCTTTTGGCAATTGAGAAAAGGCGGTATGAAAATTTTTCGAATGCTTTTTTATGATGGCCTCACAGTATAAAAAATCGTTGTCGTATTCATCAAAGACGCTTAATGATTTAACGGTCATCTTTTAACAACTCCTCCACAGCTAACTTGGCACTTTGCATCACGATTGGCACACCCGCTCCTGGATGCGTACTGCTGCCGCAGAAGTATAGGCCTTCTGCATAATCAAATTTATTATGGGGACGATAGTAATTGCTTTGGGCTAATGTCGGTTTCAAGCCAAATGTCGCACCATTGTAGGCATTGAACCGATCATTGAACGTATCTGGCGTATACATTTTTTCATACACGATGTGTTCATCGATATCCGTAAAGATCGTTTTTTCTTTTAATAATCCAATAATCTGCTGGCGGTAGCTTTGGATCGTTTCATCCGTCCATTGATCAAATTTAGATAATTCAGGCACTGGGACTAAAACATAAAGACCTTCTTGACCATCAGGTGCTAAGGAAGCATCTTTCAGGGTTGGACGATACAAGTAGAAGGAAGGATCTTCTGGCAGTTTGCCAGCCTCGAAAAGATCGTCTACATTGCGTTTGAAATCATTGGCAAAATAAATGCTGTGGAGTGCGCTATCCTCATATTTTTTGTCCAGACCTAAATAAAGCAAGAAACAAGAACAAGAATAATCCATCGAAGCGATTTTTTGATTGGTGTATTTGCCGCGTTTTGATTCATCAGGAATCAAGCTTTCCATGGCATAAGGAAAATCAGCCGCACAAATCACGGCATCTGCGGTGATCGTTTCTCCATTGACACGAACGCCTTTGGTTTGCTTGTTTTCGATCAATAATTCATCGATCGGCGTATTGTAATGGATCGTACCGCCTAATTCTTGGAACAAACGTGCCATACCAGTGGCTAACGTATACATGCCGCCTTTGATGAAATAGACCCCATACATCAATTCGATCATAGGAATGATCGTATAAAGAGACGGCCCTTGATAAGGGGAGACGCCGATATACAAGGTTTGAAACGCCAATGATTTTCGAAGGCGATCATCTTTGACAAATTTAGAAATGGAAGAGTAGGCGTCACTAAACGTTCGCAGCTTTAACCCTGCCCATAATGATTTGGGATTGTAAAAGTCTCGCCATGTCCGAAACGACTTGGTGATGAAGGACTCTTTGGCGATCACATAGCGTTTGTAAATATCTGCTAAAAAGGCAAAATAGCCTTGAGCATCTTCTTCTGAGATCGCTTCTAGCGTTTTGGTCAATTCTACTAAGTCATTTGAGAAGGTCAGCGGTTCGTCTTGGGCAAAATACAGCTGCAGCATCGGATCGACTTTCTCCATAGGAATATAGTCATTCGGATCAACGCCAGCAAATTCAAACACTTCACGATAAATTTCAGGCATCATCACGATGGTGGGGCCCACATCAAAGGTAAAGCCGTTTTCCTTGATCTGATTCATTTTGCCCCCAGGTTGACCTTCTTTTTCGTAGAGGGTGACGTCATAGCCAAGTTTTTGCAAACGGACAGCAGCAGCTAATCCTGACACGCCCGCACCGACAACAATAATTTTTTTCATGCTTGCTCCTTCTGCGAATCATCTGATTCGGCTTCTTTTTTCGTGTGTTCTTTTTCTTCTAAAACGCCATCTTTCATGACGAGAACCCGATCACAATAATCTGTTAAACGGGTATCATGGGTCACCATAATGGTGGCTTTTTGTTTCTCTTTGGTTTCTTTTGCTAAGATTTTGACGACTTCGACGGCTTTTTTTGAATCAAGACTCGCCGTTGGTTCATCTGCCAATATGATGGTGGGATCATGATAGAGCGCTCGGGCAATAGCCACACGCTGTCTTTCACCACCAGAAAGTTCATCGGGATATTTGTTCTGCAGCTTTTCGATCCCAAGTTGTTCAAACAATTCAGTTGCTGATTGCTCTTGGGTTTCTTTGCTGACCTTATCCACTAATTGGAGTTGCTTTTTGACCGTCAAAAAGGGGACAAGGTTGGAAGCTTGTAAAATAAAGCCGATCTTTTTGAAACGAGTTTTTGCCCGTTGCTTTTCTTTTTGTTTACTGAAGGGTTCGTCATTGATAAACACTTCGCCTTCAGAGGGGGCTTGCAGACCACCGGCGATCGTTAGAAAGGTACTTTTCCCAGAGCCAGAAGGACCGATGATGGCGACAAATTCGCCTTTTTCTACCGAAAAGTTGGTTTCTTTCAAGGCTTCAATTGTCGCGTCCCCATCTTTAAATGATTTTTTGACTTGTTTGAATTCAATGGCACTCATGTTTTTTCCTCCTATCCGATTGCTTTCAATGGGTCGATTTTTACAATCGTTCGCACCGAGAAGAAAGCACCTAGCATCGCGATCAGAATCATCATGACACTGATACTAGCAAAGAATAATAGATTGATTTGGAATGGCACTGCCGCAGGTAACACGAGGGCGGTACCGATCGTTGCCAAACCACCGATCAAAACACCCGAGGTTGCCAATAAGAACGTTTGGGCGATCACCGAAAAAGCAATGTAGCGGCTAGAGATCCCTTGAGCCTTCATGACACCAAAAATTTCTGATTTTTGCATCGTTAGCACATAGATAAAAATACCGATAACGATGGCAGCGATCACGATCAAGAACCCGATCATAAAGCCAAAAGTCAGCACTTGTGCGTTGTAACCAGGCAATTCATTAATAAATTTGCTGATATCCGTAGCGACCAGATCATCTGGCACTTCTTTGATTTTGCCGCGAGTCACGATCGCGTTGATACGGGCATTTTCAGAATCATCTTCTTTTTCAAAACGAATTTCTTGATAAGCACCGATCGAGGTGTAGAGGACCGGAGCGACACTGAAGCGGGCGTTATCTGTAAAACCGACGATTTTCAATTTTTTGTCACTGCCTGCTAATTTGATGGTGTCACCAATGGAAATCCCGTATTCTTCCTCAATACTGCTGTCGGCGACCGCTTCATCATCTGAAGCAAACATCTCGCCATCGGTAATATTGGGTGCTAAAAATTGATCTGGATCAATGCCGAAAAAGGTGACATCGACTTTTTCACCGTTGTCTTCTTTGGTCACAACTCCAGCGGTTTGCGCCAAAACTGCTTTTTCTGGTGCATCGACTTCATCATAAAGACTGCGAGGAAGCATCGACATGTTTAAATTATCATTTGCTTCTTCGGTCAACAAAATTTGATCTGCCTCCCATTTGTCGACCGCCATCCGATTATCTTGAGCCAACCCATAAGCTAACCCAGTTAAAAAAAAGACCAAATAGGCGATTAAAAACATGACCCCTGTGACTAGGGCGTAACGCAATTTGGAATGGCGTATTTCATTGATTGCCAAAAACATAACGATTCCTCCTAATATTTTATCACTTGATAAAATAAAAATACCATTTTTTTTATTTTCAGCAAACTATCTTGCTTACAAAGAGTAAATTCGGAGAAAAAAGGAAGGTTATTTAGAAGGGGCGTCTGTTGATTGAAGAAAACCACTTGCTGCCCTTTGATTTGAATAGGCGCGTAGGAGCAGCGAAGGGGCGGGGGATTTTAGTGGAGAAAGAACGTTTAGAATAACAGTAAAAGCCCTCTGATTCAGTGCAGACACAACTGCGGCGCTGAATCAGAAGGTTCCTATTTGAAGTCTGGTGCTGGATCAAAGTGTCAATCGTCAGTTTCTTTGCTTGTAGCGATAACTAACGGCACGATTTTTTCAAAGGAGTGACGGAAGCTTTCAGGTTGTGCTAATTTTTGATAGATGATCGCCAAACCGTCTTGGTTTTTGCGATAATCCAACCAAACCTTCAGCTCACTTTGAGGACCGTATTTCTTTGAAATGTACTGATACGCTTCATGATGCAATTGTTCTAAATCTGTCAGCTGCTTTTTCTCATAAGCAAAAAGCAAGGTTCGCTTGAGGATTCGCTCAAAATCTAAGTCGCGATCGGCTTCGGAAATAATTTTGCCATAAAGCGAGCGAGGCTCATAGGGCAACGAGGCGCGATGATCTTCTACAGCTTCGCCGATCATTGAAATGACTGAAGGAGAGAAAAAGCGTGGCAACACAGCATCTTGTTCAACGATCTTGCGGGAATTGCTTTCGTGGTTTTTGCGGCCATAGAGCAAGCCGATATCATGGTAGGCAGCTACCGTATAGACGATATTCAGGTCAACGGGCAATGTTTCAGCAATTTCAAAACTATTTTGGATCACTTGGTGGACGTGCGCTGGGGAGTGACTGCTATCCAATTGGTTGTATTGCGGGATGATGGAGCTTTCAATATAGTGCTTTAGTTGTGGATCAATCGGTGCATCAATCTTCATTTGTCTGGTTCTCCTGCCTTTCATGTGCTAGATGAGGGGGAATTGAGCCAGTGCCAAACCGATCATTTGTTGCTAGACCTAGCGGCTGACGACAAAAGCCAAAGGGCTGTCCATCAATGGTGATTTGCTGCTTGAGCCACGGAAGGTAACTGATGGTATTGGTTGGATCGCCAGCAGCTGCTTGTTCCATTTTCTGCCATTCATTCGACGTAGAAATCGTTGCATCACCTTTCAATAAGCCGTGCCATATCACCTGGATCTCCTTGGGACAAAGGTTTCCTGCCATTGATGACAGCCCGTTAAACCCTAGTGCGACCTTTTCCGCCAAGTCCGCTTCACCACCAGCATAAAAACGAAAATCGGCAGCCGTCTTTGTTTTTAGTTGAGGCACTCGCTCCTTCCTGCCAGCTTCTTTTAAGCCGATCACCCGAGGGTCAGCGATCAAGGTCAAGAGGCTTTCTGCAGATAAATCAAAGCCCGTGCGGCGGGGAATGTTGTATAAAATAACTGGTTTTTCGCAAGTATGGATCAATCCCTGAGCATAGAGCACAGCTTCCTTTTGGGTCAGGCAAAGATAAGGGGGAAAGCCTAAAACCACACCATCGATTCGGGGATTTTTGCTGATTGCTTCTGCCAACGCGAGCGTTTCATGAAATACGATGCCAGCTAAACCGAAGAGGACTTCGAAATCGGCTGCCCAGCTGGTTTCTTGCGCTAAGGCATGTAGAAGCTGTTTTTTTTCTGTTAAGGTCAATGAGTGCTGTTCACCGGTGGAGCCGCACACCAAAACCGATTTGATCCCTTGCTTTTGCAGTTGCAAGATATGGGCAATCGTCCTTTTCGTGTCAAGTCTTTCTGCATGATCAAATGCTGTGGGGACGGCAACATGCAGTGAGTGATTCAATGAAGTCATCCGATTCATCCTTTCTTGTGATACGTTTAGCCAGCGATGTTCTTCTTGCTTCTGGTGCAAGCCAAGGAAGACGAAACAACTGATTATCCACTAAGTGTAGCAAACTTCTCGTTTCAGCAAAAGGCTTAGCAAAATATTTTTAAAACGGTGGTTGCGTTTTCAAATAAAGCATGGTATTATGCAAGTAATAAAACAGGCATGTGACTGGTAATGCAGGCAGGACCTATAAAAAACATGGAAGGGATCGTTGGATTCCGTTCAATGTTTTTGTAGGTGCTGCCTACTTTTTTCTTTGTTTGGCCAACAAAGGAAAACTAATTAAAGGAGAAGAAAATTATGAATGTAAAAGAAACGGCAACTGCCATCGTTGAGTTGATTGGCGGAAAAGAAAATATCGCACATTTGGAACATTGCTCCACACGCTTGCGCTTTACCTTAAAAGACAATAGCCTCGTACAAAAAGATGCCTTGGAAAAAGTCGATGGCGTGATTGGGGTGCGACAAAATGTCCAATGCCAAGTCATCATCGGCAATGATGTCGTCGAAGTGTATGATGAGGTTATGAACGTGTTAGGTCATGAGCTAACAGCGGATGGAGGAAGTGAAGGCAAACAAAAACAATCGTGGGGTGCGGTCCTGCTTGATTTTATTATCTCGATTTTTCAACCGTTGATTCCAGCAGTCGCTGGAGGGGGCGTCTTGAAATCCTTACTGTTACTTGCTTCTGTCACCGGATTGATGGACAATACGAGCCAGACGTATCAAATTTTGAATCTGATCGGTGGCGCACCATTGTATTTCTTACCGATTTTAGTGGCGATCACCACGGCAAATAAATTAAAGGTCAATCAATTGGTGGCGGTTTCCGCTGTCGGTGCCTTGATTTTGCCTGAACTAACGACACTATTGACAGATGGCGCAGCGTTCATGGGCTTCGGTTTACAAAATATCGCCTATGCGTCACAAGTATTTCCAGCCATTTTAACGGTTTTATTTTACGCTCAAATTGAAAAGCTGTTTACCCGAATCTCACCAAAACCGATCCGTATCTTCTTTGTTCCAATGATGAGCTTAGTTATTACGGTTCCAGTTGCTTTATTGATTTTAGGCCCATTAGGCTTTGAAGTCGGAACGATTTTTTCAGCAGCGATCATTTGGCTGTATGCCCATTTAGGTTGGGTGGCAACAGGGATTTTAGCCGCTGTTTTACCATTGATGGTGGTTACTGGTATGCACAAAGCCATGATTCCCTATGCTGTTTCGTCCATGAGTGAGATGGGGGCAGAGCTGTTATACTTGCCTGCCTCATTGGCACATAACATTGCAGAAGCTGGTGCTTGTTTTGCGGTGAGTGTTCGGACCAAAGACCAAAAACTTCGTTCAACCGCTGTTTCTGCAGGCATCTCCGCCCTTTTTGGCATCACCGAACCTGCTTTGTATGGGGTGACGATCCTGCATAAACGAGTGCTTTACGGCGTGATGGCTTCCAGCCTAGTTGGTGGAGCGGTGGCTGGTTTGTTTGCCATCAAGGCCTTCGCATTAGTTGGCCCTGGTCTAGCAAGTATCACTATGTTCGTGGATGAAGCCAACCCGATGAATCTTGTGTGGGCAATGGTCACGTTAGGGGTATCCTTTGCTGTTTCTTTTGTCCTTGTCCTTTTCTTATTCAAAGACAAAGTGGTAGAAAATAAGACGACGGTTGCCGATCCCAAAGCCGAAGTATTGAGCAAACCAGTAGATGGGCAAGTGGTAGCTTTATCTGAAGTCAACGATGAAGTCTTTTCAAGCGGCATGATCGGAGAAGGGTTCGGGATCATTCCGACGTCTGGCGAATTGATCGCACCTGAAGATGGCGAGATCACGATGTTGTTTGAAACCAACCATGCGATCGGGTTAAAAACCCGTAATGGCGCAGAACTGCTCTTTCATATCGGCTTGGATACCGTCCAATTAGAAGGCAAACACTTTACCCCTTACGTAAAAGCGGGGGATCAAGTGAAACAAGGGCAACCGCTGATCCAATTCGATCTAGATGCCATCAAAGCAGCTGGTTTTGATCCAATCGTGATCTGTGTGGTCACCAATCAAGAAAACTTTATGGTCAAAACGATCGAATCAACCGATGAGCAAAGCGACCAAGGTGTCCTATCGATCGCACCACTCGTCTAAACAAATGAGCAATGCAACAAAAACAATGTAAAAGGGGATTGAAAAAATGACTGAAACAACTTTTCCAAAGGACTTCTTATGGGGTGGCGCAATCGCCGCAAATCAAGTAGAAGGAGGTTGGAATCTTGGCGGCAAAGGCTTGTCGGTGGCAGATGTGGCGACCTACAAACCTCATGTCGATAACAAAGATTATGCGGCGCACATGAGCGTGACCGTAGAAGCCGTCAAAGAAGCGATGGCAGATCCAACAGATACCATCTATCCAAAACGGCGAGGAATCGATTTCTATCACCGCTATCCAGAAGATTTGGCTTTGTTTGCGGAGATGGGCTTTAAAGTTTTGCGATTGTCGATTGCGTGGACCCGTTTGTTCCCAACCGGGGAAGAAACGACACCCAATCAAGAAGGGATCGCTTTTTACCGCAATGTCTTTCAAGAAATGCAGCGCTTGGGGATCAAACCGATCGTAACGTTGTCTCACTATGAAATGCCCCTAGCGCTTAGCTTGAAGTACAATGGCTGGGTGGAACGCAAAGTGATCGATGACTTTGTCCGCTTTGCAACCGTCTGTTTTGAAGAATTTGGGGAGTATGTGGAGTATTGGCTGACCTTTAACGAAATCGACAGTATCCATCGTCATCCCTTTACAACAGCAGGCATCATTCCAGAACAATCAGAAGCAGGCAAAGAAGAGCAAGAGGTGTATCAAGCGCTCCATCACCAATTTGTGGCCAGCTCATTAGTGACCAAAATCGCTCATGAGAAAAACCCAAACAATAAAGTTGGCTGCATGTTAACGAAACTAATGACGTATCCATTGACTTGTGACCCATTGGATGTTGAATTGACCTTAAAGAAAAACTTGGAAAATGATTTTTATGCGGACGTTCAAGTCAAAGGGGCTTATCCGCGAATGATTGAAAAAGATCTGGAAAAACGCGGCATCAAGATTGAAATGGCACCAGAAGACCGCCAAATCTTAAAAGATCACACCGTTGATTTTCTTTCCTTTAGTTATTATATGTCTATGGCCGAATCAGGTGATCCAAATGCCGAACGGACACCGGGCAATACGGTTTTAGGGGTAAAAAATCCCAAGCTGCCATCAACCGAATGGGGCTGGCAGATCGATCCTAAAGGCTTGAAAATATCCTTGCTTTCATTGTATGATCGGTATCAAGTGCCATTAATGATCGTTGAAAATGGTATGGGCGCCGTGGATGTCCTTGAAGACGGCCAAGTGCATGATCCGTATCGGGTCGATTATTTCAAGGCACACTTCAAACAAATGAAGGAAGCTATCGATGAAGGGGTCGATTTGATTGGTTATACTTCTTGGGCACCGATCGATCTGGTCAGTGCTGGGACGTCACAAGTGACGAAACGCTATGGCTTCATTTATGTGGATGCCGATGATGAAGGAAACGGCAGTTATGACCGTTTGAAAAAAGATTCCTTCGACTGGTACAAAGAAGTGATCGCCACCAATGGCGCAAGTTTGGCAGAATAAACAGTGAGGAGCGAGAGTGCATGATTTACATCAAGAAAGTCTTAAATTCAAGTGTCGTACTTGTTGATAAGGAAGGCCAAGAAATGATTGCACTTGGGAAAGGCATCGGCTATGGAAAGAAAGTCGGCGACAGCATAGCCGATACCCAGATCGATCAAGTTTTTCTGCCAATCGATGAAAAAAAATCAGGTCAGTTTGCCGATTTAGTGGATGAGATTCCGTTGTACTATTTTGAAATGACCAAAGAAATCGTCCAGCTGGCGCAAAAAATGCTGCCATATCCGCTAAATTCAACGATTTACCTCACCTTATCGGATCACTTGCACTTTGCTGTAGAACGTCAGCAAAAAGGCTTGAGTGTGACGAATCGGCTCTATTGGGAAATCAAGAATTACTATACAGAGGAATTTCGAGCCGCCGAACAGGCACTGCGCTTGTTGAAAGAGAAGTATCAGATTGAGCTGCCAGAAGAAGAAGCCTCCAATATCGCGTTTCATTTGATCAATGCCCAGTCGAACACCGAGGAAAATCAAGATGGGTTGAAAAAGGCCAAATTGATCGGGTTGATCGTCAATATGGTGCGCTACTCGATCCAGCAAGACGTCAACACCAATTCGATCCATTACAATCGCTTTATCACCCACGTGCGTTTCTTCGTTGACCGATTCTTTTTGGATGGTCTGCTGCAAGAAGAAGATGAAGGACTATACCGTCAAATGTGGGCTCTTTATCCGAATGCTATGGAGATTGCGACAAAAGTCAAAGCCTATATCGATAAAGAATACCAAACGAAGATCCCTGTCAATGAAATCGTCTATCTAGGCGTTCATATCAATCGATTGATGAATCATTCAGCGATCAATTCCTAAGCGTCCTCATTTTAACAAACATAATCAAGCCGTTTTCCTTTGCTGGAGAAACGGCTTGTTTGTGTTTAGTAGGCTTGCTTGTTAGGAATCACGCCTCGAACGCCACCTTTTGGCCGCTCCACGTCGCCTTGGTAGCGTGGGATCAAATGACAATGGCAATGAAAGACCGTCTGTCCAGCAGCCTCCCCGCAATTGAAGCCGATGTTGAAACCGTCTGGTCGATAGGTTTCCAATAAATAAGCTTTGCCTTCCTGCAACAAAGCCTGCAAGTCTTGTAATTCCTCTTGGGTGAGAGCAAAATAATCCCTGCGATGCGCTTTGGGGATCAATAGCAAGTGTCCAGGGGTGACGGGGTACTTATCAGGGATCGCATAAAAGCGTTCGTTTTCAATGATCGCATGTTTTGAGGCAGTACAAAAAATACAAGTCAAAATTTTCCACTCCTTTTTTTCAGCTAAAAAGCGTATCAATATCTGATCTTAGTGTACCAAAAGCTGATTTGAAATGAAACGCACGACAAAAAGCATGTCCTTTTGAGTCAATTGACAGTAAAATAAAAAAAAGTTTATAGATTCGCTTGACTTAGAGTGCACTTCAACCTGTATGCTTAGTGTAACTTAAAAAAACAGGAGGACGTAAAAATGGACTATGTAAAATTTGGCAATACAGGACTTGATGTGTCACCTTTGTGTTTAGGGACAATGGGATTTGGCGATCCCAACAGCGGGTTTCATGAGTGGGTGTTAGAAGAAGACGACAGTCGTGAAGTCATCAAAAAAGCCTTGGATCTGGGCATCAACTTTTTTGATACGGCAAATGTCTATTCTTATGGAGCGAGCGAAGAAATCGTCGGTCGAGCATTGAACGATTTTGCGCCCCGGGATGAGATCGTGGTTGCCACAAAACTATATTCTAAAATGAAACAGCGACCTAACAGTGGAGGCTTGTCCCGAAAAGCGATTTTTTATCAAATCGAACAAAGCTTAAAACGCCTGCAAATGGACTACATTGATTTGTATATCATCCATCGTTGGGATTACCACACGCCAATTGAAGAAACCATGAAGGCATTACATGATTTGGTAGTTTCTGGAAAAGTACGCTATATCGGCGCATCTGCGATGTACGCTTGGCAATTTGCCAAAGCACAAGCAGTTGCAGAGAAAAATGGCTGGACCAAATTTGTTTCGATGCAAAATCACTTGAACTTGCTTTATCGAGAAGAAGAGCGGGAAATGATGCCCTTGTGTGACGATCAAAAAATTGCCGTGACGCCATATAGCCCATTGGCTGCTGGACGGTTAACAAGAGATTGGGGTGCAGAGACTAAACGGTACTTAACGGATAAAACCGCCAATCAAAAGTACGACAAAACGATGGAACAAGACCGAGAGATCGTGGCGCGGGTCGCACAGATCGCTGACAAACACCAAAGCAAACGGGCGCAAATCGCCTTGGCTTGGTTATTACAAAAAGAACAAGTGGTCGCACCAATTATCGGCGCAACAAAAGAAAGCCATTTATTGGATGCATTACCTGCCCTTGATCTAAAGCTGACTGCCGAAGAGATTGCGTATTTGGAAGAGCCTTACTTGCCTCATGCAGTGGTAGGAGCGGAATAACGTGTAATAAAAGGGCTTCTGGCTCGTAGCATACAAAACGATCTAGGAAAAAATGTAAAACAAGGAAGTGAAGCCATGAATATCAAAAAAGTCAGTGAACTGAGCGGTGTCTCAGCTGATACCATCCGTTACTATGAAAAGATTGGGCTGATTCCGCCGGTCAAACGCAATAAAAACGGTGTTCGTGAATTTGATGATGACGACTTAAAATGGATCACCTTTACTAGGCAAATGCGTAATGCTGGACTATCGATTGATGGGTTGAGTCATTATCTGGCTTTATTTGAAGAAGGGCGAGGGACGGTTCCTGAGCGCAAGCAGCTGTTCGCCGAACAAATTGCGGTACTCAGGGAGAAAATCTCAGATATGACGGAAGCTGTTGAACGTTTAGAATACAAACTGGAACATTACGACGAGCATGTTCTGCCGACCGAAGAACGACTGCGTCAACGCAAAGCCAATCTCGTCAACCAGACTTTATGACAAGCCATTTTTTCTAATCAAAGAACTAGGCTTGAATTTTTCAAAAACGAAAGGGAGCTTATGAAACGACTTGCGATTTTAGGAGCTGCTGGCACGATCGGTCAGCGATCACGACAAAAACTTTTAGAAAGAACCAATCGACCACTCGTACTCTATGCCCGCCGTGCATCGGAGCGTTTGCAACAGATCGATGCTGCCCGTGAGACGATCATTGATGGTGACTTTCTCGATTTAGGACGACTCGTTCGAGCATTGCAAGGTTGCCAGTCGGTTTTTTTGACGGATATCCATGATCTGCGGGCAACGCTGCGGGTGATCGAGGCGATGAAATTAGCAGAGGTCAGCCAATTGATCAGTGTCGCACCAGAAAGAAACCTTTGTCATCCAGAGGCATTAAAGCAATTGGTGTCCGTAACTGATCTTTCCCTTTCCCCGAAAAAGCATCAGCTGCTCTTGCAGCAAAAAAATCGCTTAATGTCCTACCAATTGATTGTAGGCTCAGAGTTGGCAGTTCGCTTTGTTCATTTGCCATCAATGGAAGAATGCATGATACAGCCAGGGGGATGGCAAGAAGCAGTCGCAGAAGAAATGCTTGCGATGTATCACTGCTATACAGCCTAAAGCCTGTGCATCTGTGATGAAAACCAACATACTTTCTTGAAGTTCAGAATCATTTTTTTCATGTTTTCATGAAAAAAATGGTTCTTTCTTTTGAGCTTTTTTTGATAGAATAGACAGAAGCTTTTATCCATAAAATTAGTTGCCAGATTGAAAGGAGAACGTTGATGGAATCACTTATCAAAAAAAATCTTGCTCTATTGCTTGGGGTGCTGTGGATCTGCATCGCATTGAACTTTTTCCTTTTGCCTCACAGTATTGCTTCTGCTGGTGTCGGGTCGATCGGCTACCTGATCGAAACCGGCTGGTCGATCAATCGTCATATCGTTGTCTGGGGTATTAATTTATTGATGCTGGCGTTGGCATTTTTGCTTTTAAAGCGAGAGGTCTTTGTCAATACGGTTATCGGCAGTCTGGCATTTCCCGTTCTTCTGGCGCTTTTACCAGAAATTATGCTGCTGCGCTTTTATTCCATCTCATTGATTTTAGGTAGTTTCTTCTTTAGCTTTGGTATCTTTTCGCTCTACAAAATCGGCGCGTCTAATGGCGGCGTGACAATTCCGCCACTAATTTTGGAAAAATACTATGGCATTCGCAGGTCCAGTGGGGTTTTCTTGACCAATTTGATCATCATCTTATTGAACCTCCTGATCTTTTCTTGGCAAGAAGCACTTATTTCTGCCTTTTCAATCTACTTGATTGCCTTCTTCATGCGGCTCTTCATGAGAATCGAACAAAAAATGCAGGCCAAGAAATCTGTGAAAGTCCAAGGAACAGCAAAATAGAGTAACATATCAGAAGCAAAACATCGGTGCAAAAAATCTGCACCGATGTTTTTTAATATTTTCTTTTTCTTAGAACAGCTATGGAACCAGTCAAACAAGCGATGATCAAAAAGCAACTTAACAACAGTGCTGGCAGCAGTTCTCCTAGTTTGATTTGGTTGGTTAAGTAATTAGGAAATTGGCTAGATAGGGAATAAGGATTCCAATTTGTTAATTGGCTCCACAGATTGCCTAACATGCCCATCAGATAACAGACGCCAATAAACAACAAACCTTGATAGATACTTTTAGCAAAGCTGGAACCTAGCAGCAGGATGCTGATTGCTAGTAAACCAAACAGCCAATAGCTGAACAATGCGCTAGGGACTTGAGCAGCGCTGGAATCATCGAAATAGATCAAGGTATAAAAAGCACTGACACTGGCACTTAGGAGGTAACTCAAAGACCAAAGAATCGTTAAATAGCCAGCTTTGGCACAGACGATCGTGGTTTTTGGTAAGCCTCTGGTGATCAGCTGAATAAAGGTACCCTGATTTATTTCGGCTGACAGCGTATCGGTAAAAAGAATCACAAATACTAGCAGACCAATCGTGCCGATGTTGCTGTAAAACTGAAGCCACGCATCGATCGATGTCGGATCAGCAATCGTGATTTCAATCGATTCCGGCATCATACTGGCCATCAGATCTGGCATGATTTTGGCAGTAAAGGGAGAAAGCATACCAATCAGGGCAAACAGAATCAAGCAAATCAGCAGTTTCTTGCTGCGAAGACCACCGAGAAATTCTTTTTTTAAGAAAACAAGAAACACCTTCATTTGATCACCTCCAAATAAATCGCCTCTAAAGTCGGTTCGATCCGTTGAAAGGATTCAGGTACTATCTGTTGTTCATTGAGCAATTGCAGCAACTGCTTTCCAACATTCGTGTCGGCAGTTTCGTCGATCAGTAATTGATTGTTCTTTCTTTCTGCCGCAATGCCGTGGGATGCTAACAGATTGGCAAATTTCGAATGGTCACCTTCGCTGGTAAAGACAATCCCAAAGGCGGTTTTTCGATAACGTTTTTTTAAGGAATCCATCGGTTCAAACGCCTGGATCTGGCCTTTGTGCAAAATCGCAATGTAATCTGACAGCTGCTCGACATCTGCGAGAATATGGGATGAAAAAAGAACTGTCGTTTCTTCTTTGATTTTAGCCAATACATCAAGAAAGGCCTTGCGACCTAAAGGATCGAGTGCAGAGGTCGGCTCATCACAAATCAAGATAGCTGGTCGGTTGATCAATGCTTGAGCTAATCCAAGACGCTGCTTCATGCCTCGAGAAAAGCCAGCGATTTTTTGTTTCGAAGCTTCCAGGCCTACCAGCGCTAAAACTTCCATCACCCGCTGAGGATGAAAAGGTTCTTGATTGGGCTGGATCTTTCCGCAAAAAGTCAAATATTCTACAGCTGTCATAAACGAGTAAAACTGCGGTACATCTGGTAAATAGCCGATCCAGCGATTGGTCTTGGCTGAGCCGAATTGCACCACTTCGCCGCAAACGGTGATTTCGCCTTCATCAATGGGGAGCAATCCTAAAATCGCCTTCATGGTCGTTGTTTTGCCAGCACCATTTTCCCCGACAAACCCCACAACGCTGCCCTTTGGAACCGAAAAGGTTAGGTCTTGCAGCACTTGTTTGCGCCCAAAACACTTGGATAAATGGTTGATCTCGATCATCTTCATTGTTGGCCCTCTTTTCCGAAAGCAAAATAAAGGATAGGACCGATCAGGCTAACAAAACAGGTGATGAAAAGCCAAAGAATGCGGGAGCCGAATTTAAACTGTTCTTGTTTTAAAATATCGCGAACCGCCAAGATGATCAGGACCAATTGCAAAACAATCAAGGGGATGAGTACGGGCAAATAATCAGACATATTTTCTGGTATATTTAGTGAAAAACTATTCATGTGAGTCACTCCGTTTAGAATTAGATACTTGTTCAGCCAGATTGCTCAAGCGCTGAAACAACTCTTTAAATGGGGGTTTTTCTTGATATGGTTCAAACAAGGGTGTCAGCTGTGCTACTGCAAGAAATTGTTTTTTGACACTACCTGAGTTCCGCGGGATCTGACTGCCTAATTCTAATTCGCTGATCCACTCATCGATGCTGTTGAAATAATCGTCTCCTTTCAAAACGATTTCCTCAGGCGTGTCTGCTAATGTTTTGACATACAGTGTTAATGCTTGCAGCAATAAGCTTTCTTTTCCTAAAGCCGCAAACGAAACCATCCCAGCGGCTAGAAAATTCAGTAAAGAAATAGGATGCAGCTGGGCCAGTTGGAAGCTCTCGCTGAGTGCCAGCCCACGTGCAAAGGTTTTTTCCAGTTGCTCCTCGTCTTGTGTGAGCATTGCTAAATAATTCGTTAGCAAACTCATAAAAAGAATCAAGTACTGGTAAATCGCACTTTGCGTAACGATCTCAGCTTGTTGCAACTGATTGTTTTGCTGAAATGCTGCGGCAATCAGCGGTTCGCTAGGTAATAAAGTCGGCGTTTTCGTGCCAAGGATCGCCAAGACCTCATCGGGCTTGTTTCTCATCAGCAGACAATAGGCTTCGATTTGTTGCGCTTGTTGTGCCAACGCATTGTCACCATGCGCAATGATCCGTTGATAAAGGATTTCTGCTTCTTTCAAATAGGTAGTTTTCTTCGCTTCCATCAAGGCTTCTTCAGAGGGGTGTCCTTCTGAGCTATCTGCTACAGGGACATCTGGCAAAAGATCCCAATGATTTAAGTAAAAGGAGCCCATCTGTAACAAGAACGGGTAACAAGAGTAATACCGTTTGGTAAAACTTTGTGCCAGCGCGAGGACTTCGCTTGGTGTTTTTGTTTGAAAGGCGTCTTTTAGTAATTGATAGATTCGTTGGATCTCTTTAGGGGATAGCTGCGAGTCCAAAATCAATAATTCATCGACGCTGCAATCAAAATACGCTGCTAATAAGGGCAGCGAGGTGATATCTGGATAAGACTGTCCCGTTTCCCATTTCGAAACGGATGCTTTGGACACATTCATAAACACTGCTAATTCTTGCTGGGTAATACCTCGTTGTTTTCTTCTCCGAGCGATTTCCTCGCCGATTGGTAAGTCCATAGTGCACCTCCGATAGGTTTGTTTGGTATACTTCTATCATAAGAGGAGAAGGGATGACTTACAATGGATTGCTAGTTAATTTTTAGTTGATTTAGTTAACTAAAAGTTGATTATAAGTCGAAGTATTCCAATCTTTGGGAAAGAGATGATCGTAAATGAGAGGTAAAAAAATGAAAGTTGTAGCAGCGATCGATTCCTTCAAAGGAAGTGCCACTTCCGCAGAACTAAATCAAGCCGTCTTAAGCGGGTTTTCAGACCAGTGGGAAAAATGCAGTATCCCAATCGCTGATGGGGGAGAAGGGTCAATGGCAGCAGTCATTGCTGCGCTGGGAGGCAATTACGAAACGGTTTCAGTGACCGCTCCATTAGGCGGTAAGTTGCAAGCCCGTATGTTGGTCACAAAAATCAAGGAAGAAAAAATTGCCCTGATTGAATCTGCAGAAGTGATTGGGTTGCAACTCGTGGAACCTAGTGACGAGACCACCCGCAATAGCTCTTCTTTTGGTTTAGGCCAAATGGTCTTAGCAGCTTGCAGGCAAGGTGTGAAAAAAATTTACCTGACCCTTGGCGGTAGTGGCACTTCTGATGGGGGCGTAGGCTTCTTACTTGCGCTAGGAGCAACCATTCAAAGAAACGAGCGAATGGAAAACAATCCTTTGCTGCAGGCAGAATCTCTGGCGCTCAGCCAGTTGAACCCTCTGCTGGCACAAATTGACCTGTTTGCTTTAGCCGATGTAACAAATCCATATTTTGGCAATCAGGGATTTGTGCCAGTTTTTGGTCCGCAAAAAAGGGCATCCCAAGAAACGATCCAGCAGTTGGATCAGCAGGCAAAGCGCTTGGCTGAGCACATCAAGCGGACCACAGGGATCGATCTGGACGTCCCTGGTGCTGGTGCGGCAGGTGGGCTTGGTGGTGCTGTTCGTTTGGCAGGTGGTCAATTGGTTCCAGGATTTGCGACGATCGCTTCCTTGGTTGGGTTTGAGGAAAAAATCAAAGAAGCAGATTTGTTGATCACGGGTGAAGGACGCATCGATGGGCAAACCGCTGGGGGAAAAGTACCTTATGGCATCGCGTTGCTCGCCCACAAACATCAGGTCCCGGTTGTTGCCATCTGCGGCTCCCGAAGCGACGATCTAGGAAAACTGCCGCAACTACTATCTGCCGTCTTTTGTATCCAGTATGGTCCGATTTCGTTGACAGAAGCGATGGAGAAAAAGCGAACCTTAGTGAATGCTCAACAGACTGCTCAAGCCATCGCTAGTTTTGTGGAGCAGTGGCAAAAAAAGACTGAATCAGACACTTCACATAGGACTGAATAAGAAGATAACACCAAAAAAACTTCGTATTGGCTACTGGCTTTTGTACGAAGTTTTTTTGGTGTTTTTCTCTATGCTTAAGCCATGGTAGCTTGTGCTTCAATCTCTACTTTAAATTCAGGGGCAACCAAGCCGGCAACGATGACGAGACTCATGGCTGGTTTTTTTTCTGCCAAAATAGTTGTAAACGCCGTACGGACAGCAGCTAAGTAGGCAGCATCTGTTAAAAAGACGGTCATTTTGACCACTGATGACCAGGACAGTTGATTGGCTGATAGAAGCTGTTCGATCTTTTTCAAAACGATGGTTGTTTGCTCTTGCGGGTCCTCAGGTGTGGCTCCGTCTTGCGACGGCGTTTGACCAGAAATGAAAAGAAAAGGTCCTTGAGCGATTTTTGTATCGGTATAGATTGCCATTTGTTTGGCTCCTTTCGTCTATCTTGCCTTTGGATGATGGGGGTAGATAGCAATTGATTGGGTGTGTCCTAGTTTACTTGATTCCACCTGCAAAAACAATCAACGGAGGTTTTCAGTTGGTTGTGTATAACCACGCGACCAGGGCCCTTCCCTTTTCATAAAAGCATTCATTTTTTTCAGGCTCCGCTGAAATTATCGCCAGAATTTTATGGTTTTAATGTCTTATACTATGTTCAGATCAAATAAATAAACAAGGAGGAAAAAAATATGAATTGGTACAAAAACACAACAGAAGAACTATTACACACGTTGCAAACATCACGGCAGGGCCTTTCCTCCGAAGAACGCAACCAGCGTTTAGCAAAGCAAGGTGAAAATAAAATTACTGAGGCAGCGCAGATCCCCACATGGAAGAAAGTCGGCAAGCACTTTACAGACTTACTGATGCTGGTCTTGATCGTCGCAGCCGTCTTAAAAGGGATCTCTGGTGATTATATCGAAAGCGGCATTATTATGGCGGTCGTCGTCATCAATGGATTAGTCGGATACTGGCAAGAGCGTAAAGCCCAAGAGTCACTGGATGGGTTGAAGCAATTCATGGGGCAAGAAGCAACAATTTATGTTCATGGCCGCAAGAAGAAAATTGCTGTTTCTTCCTTAGTAAATGGAGATTTAGTCGTTTTAGGACCAGGAGATGTCGTACCAGCAGATATGCGCTTGATCGAAACCCATGATCTTGTGATTGAAGAGTCGATTTTAACCGGCGAATCTGAGCCAGTTCAAAAAATGACCGAACCCATTACTCAAGAAAGTACAATTGGCGACCAGCGGAACATGGCGTTTTCTGGTACCCATGTAGAGAGCGGAACCGCCAGCGGGATCGTCGTTGAAACAGGTGACGATACGCAAATTGGCCAGATCAATCAAGCGATTCAGTCTGTGAAAGCGCAAGAAACCCCGTTGATCAAAAAAATGAAGCAATTGAATCACCAAATCTTTAAAGGCATTATCGGATTAGTGATTTTCTTGATCTTCTTTACTACCTTCCGCTACGGCTTTGATCTGGATCTCTTGTTCTCATCAGGTATCGCCTTAGTGGTAGCGATGATTCCTGAGGGCTTGCCAGCCGTGCTGACCATGATTTTATCGATGGGTGTCAAGGAAATGTCTGAGGAGCAAGCAATCATCAAAACGATGCCATCAGTGGAGACACTAGGTGCCATGACGGTGATTTGTTCAGACAAAACAGGAACCTTGACCAAAAATGAAATGACGGTCGTCGATGTCTTGGTTGAGTCAAACGTGGATAAAGCAACGGTGCTTGATATCATGGCAAATTGTCAAGACTTGAAGCAAGACGAAGAACAAAAGGCTGCGGATCTCGTCGGGAACCCAACCGAAAAAGCCTTGTTACAATACGCAGAATCAGCGCAGCAACCATTGCGTAAAACAGTCGATAAGATTCCTTTTAGTTCCTCTTACAAGTACATGGCAACACGCCATCAAAATCAAGAAGAGCCGAATGCCTCGGTAGTGTTTGTCAAAGGTGCGCCCGAAGTGTTGCTTGAGAAAAGCCAACTGACTTCAGATCAAAAGCAATGGTGGTTAGATGAAAGTGCAAAATTAGCAGCGAAAGGGCAGCGTCTGATCGGCTTTGCGCATCTGACGCTGTCGGCACAGGAGTCCTTGTCCCACGAAGGGCTAACCAATTTAACCTTTGTCGGGATCGCTGGTATCATTGATCCTCCGAAAGACAGTGCCATCAAAGCGGTAAAAGAGTGCTTGCAAGCGGGCATCCAAGTCAAAATGATCACAGGAGACCATGGCAAGACTGCTCAAGCCATCGGCAAGCAAATTGGTTTGAAGCACACGAATCACGTGTTGGAAGGGTTAGAAATCGATCTGCTGTCGGAGGAAGAATTGCAGCAAGCAGTCCAAAAGACAGACATCTTTGCTCGAACGACCCCTGAGCATAAATTACGGATCGTTAGTGCTTTGCAGGCGAATGAAGAGATCGTCGGAATGACCGGTGATGGCGTAAACGATGCACCAGCGCTAAAAAAAGCCGATATTGGGATCGCTATGGGGATCAAAGGCAGTGAAGTAACCAAGCAAGCAGCCGATATGGTTTTGGCAGACGATAATTTTCATACGATCGCCAATGCCGTCCGAGTGGGACGTCGAATCTACGATAATTTGAAAAAAACCATCAACTTCTTCTTACCAACTGCGGTTGCTCAAGGATTGATCGTTATTGCGGCACTCTTGTTGAACCGACCACTGCCACTGACACCTGTCCAAATTTTATGGGTAAATATGGTGACAACGATCACGCTTTCTTACGCACTCGGTTTTGAAAAGGCAAGTGCGGATGTCATGAATCGACCACCACGGCCAATCAAAGAAGGCATCTTGTCTTGGTACAGCTTGTTCCGCATCTTCTACGTCTCGCTGTTGATCATGATTCCTTCTTACGTCTTAGCGGTTCAATTTGAGGGAACGGTCCTTCAGCAAAGCATGCTGCTGCAAAGTATCGTCTTTGCCCAAGCGGTCTACTTGTTGAACTGTCGGGAGCTGGTCAAGCCAGCCTTGAATCGCCAACTGTTTGCCAACCGAGCGCTATTCGTTTCTCTTTCACTGCTGATCGTATTACAGGCAGCGATTTTCCTAACCCCTCTAGGACACCAGCTTTTAGGGATCGGTTCTTTGACCTTGATGCAGCAGTTGAGTATCGCTGCTAACGGCGCACTCCTTTTCGCAGTCGTTGAGGGTGAGAAATTTATTACGAATAAGCTGCAAGGACGGCAAAAAGCCGCTCCAGTGAAGCAGTAGCGGCAGCTTGATGATTCTAGCGATAGCTTAAATAATAGGTTTGGATGAGCTCAGTCACTTGATTGAGCTCATTTTTCGTTGGTACCATCGATAAGTAAAAAACTGGAACAGATACTTCCTCTAAAGGGAAATTTGAGAGAATAAAATCAACCTCGATTTCCGCCAACGCTTCTAGTTGACCAGGCTCGATCGCCGATAAAAGGATGCGGGCACCGAGGAAGTCATTCAATTCTTGCAGGAGGTAAGCTTTCCAAGCAGGCTCACCTTGGAAAACAAAATACCCTTTTGCGCGAATGGGATTGATCTGTAAAATCGCTTGTTGGATCAGTAAGGTGGTGGTTGACCATAATGGAAAACTCATTTCCGATTGACTGGCTGTTTGCTCTTCTAAAAAGTCATGGATCGTCGCTTCGATCGATAGCGAATAGGGTTGATTTAACCGTTGGATCTCGTGAAATTCGAGCCCGAACAGTTCTGAGAGCTTGGCTGACTCTTGCGATTTGATCAAAAGCAACAGTAGATTCTCAATCAGTTGTGTATCACTAGCTAAAGACAACTGCAACAAGCGGTCTAGTTTTCTAACAAAATGGGTCGTTTTCTGATAAATAGTTTTGTAGGATTCAAGAATTGCTTGGATCGTTGCGGACCAGTCGTTATTGTAGTTCCAACTTTCTAAGAAGCAGTAGAAGCTAAAGAAGTGTTCGCTGCATTCTAAATAAACGCCTTCTTTTTGATACAGCTGGCTTAATGGCTGTTGGAAAAGGCTATAAAGGGGATCGTCCCCCTGAAATTCAAAGGAATCGATACGGCAATTGGCTTTGATGCGAATCGTATTGATAAAAAACCAGCAGGTACCGTAGATTTGTTCCACTTCGATCTGCAGCTTGGCTTTTGCTAAGCGATCCAAGAAATGATAATAGTGGGACTCATGAATCGTATATTCCTCAAAAAAGTAATTGTTATGGGTGTATGGCAGTAACAGGCGATGAAAAAAAACACGGATGTTGATCTCACTTCCTTCAAAGCGGATCATGCGATTGGTGATCCGAATCCGCAACGAAAAATCAGTGAGACTTTTGTTTAATTTTGTCACATGTCGTCGCAAGGTCTCATAGGATGTCCCTGTTTGGCTAAGAATATCTTGCGTACGGAGTTCGCTGGAAAAAAGCAATGCTTTCATCAACGAAACACCGATCGATTGAGGGAAAAACGTTTCCCAGAGCTGACTCATCAACAATGGCCCATCATGGGTCAGAGCAAAGCCACTACTGGCAGCTTCGATCTGCCAACCATCAGGCAATTGTTGGCGAATATAGGTTAGATCGGAAAAAACGGTTCGCTCCGTCGTATCGATCAATTTTGCTAGTTGCTTGGCAGTGATCATTTTGTGATTCGCCAGTTGTTCCAAGAGAAGGATCTGACGTAATAAATCCTTCTCCGTAATGATTTTTTTCATCATCCCATCCATGACTAAAACTTCCTTTCCGAGTCTTGAAGGTCAAAAGAGTCACATTGACTGTTTTGATGAAAGACAACTCTTTCGTGTTCTTTTTGATTTTATACGAAAAAGGCAAGTTTTGCTATTTCCAATTCACTGGATGATGTTTTTTTTATTAAAAAAGATGGGATCGACAACCTTCTGAGTAACTGTCTAAAGGAATGCGTTTGTTTTATGTGTTTTAACGGTTAGAGGTCTATCATGTGTTCGTATTTCTTCATTCGCAAATACATAGAATAACTTTCTTTCGACAATTTTATTTTTGAGGAAAAAAGACTCTTTTTGCGAGAGGCGTAGAGTTTTCGATGGAGCGCAGAATTGATGATCCATTCAATTTCTGCTTGTTCTTCCTCGGATAATTCGACTTTTTTCTCATTGGATTGAATGAGAGAGTAAGTAAATTCTAAGCAGCTCATTTTATAAATAAAGGTGGAAAAATATAATTTGTCTATGTGCATTTAATCACCCTTTCTTACATTCGGTTCAATCATATAGAAGAATATTTCAAATAACAATTCTGTTTTTTCATGATGTTATGAAAATTTTGGGTAAATGTCGATTTTTTGGCAAAATTATAGCAAAGCTTTCACTTTTTGATCTTCACGTAAGGGTTATAAAAAAACAAATATTATTTAAATGGAGTAGCAGCTATAATTAAGTACGCTGAAAGAAGTGAAGGAGATTTTTATCCTAAAGAATGTCTTTTTATTTTGTTTAAGGCAACCCATTGCAGGTTGTTTTCTTGTATTGTCAAAAGGTGACAAAAAAAGAAAATTCGCTTTTTTCTGTTGACAGATCAGCAAAAGCCACGTAATATAGCTACCAATAACTAGTAAAGACCAAACAAAAGAGAAGTATGAGGACGTTCGTCTTGCAGAGAGCTGATGGTGGTGTAAATCAGCAGATTGACGCTTCAGAAATGGACTTTTGTGTCGAAAGGCTGAATTCAGTAGGCTTTTTTCGGGATCTCCCGTTACAGAGAACGATCGTTGATAGACGATCTAGAGAACCAATTGAGGTGGCACCGTGAGTAATCGCCCTCATGCAGACGAGTTTGTTTGCATGAGGGCTTTTTTGTTTTTCTTGCCCTTCAACCAATAAAAAAATAAACGTAAAATCAAACTAAGAGAAGTACTTGAGTCTTTTTTGGTTACAGAAAGTCGGCGCTGATGAGAGTCCGATACCAAAAAATCAAGGAAATGGCCTTAGCCGATCATTTTTTGAACCCTTTTTTTGGCAGTAGGAAAATGCGGGAACTCCCGTTATAGAGGAAGACCGTTGTTAGACGGTTGATAGAGAAGAAGTTGTTTTTTTAGGCAACTTTCAATTGAGGTGGTACCGCGGTCATTCGCCCTCAAGCAGACGTCTTTATGATGTTTGCTTGAGGGCTTTTTGTTTACAAAGAAAGGAGCAGCTTATGTATCGAATGGAACGAATCAACAGCGATTGTTTGACACCTGTCTCAGTGTTTTTACGGATTCAAGGGGCGCATAAATGTTTACTGGAAAGTATTCCCAGAGAAGAAGATACGGGACGCTATTCGATCCTCACCTTTGATCCTGTTCAGAAACTGACCTTTAAGGATGGTGTTTTTCAAGTGGAGGATCTTTTGGAAAAAACGGTCAACAAGTATCCCTGTCAGGACCCTTTAAAAGAAATGGAACGGTATGTAGTCAAAAAAGAAACTACCGCTTTACCGAATCTGCCGTTGCAAAGTGGGGCGATCGGGTATGCGGGCTATGATATCGCAGCTTGCTATGAAGACATTGGACAACTGCCAACAGATGAATTGCAGGTGCCTGATATGGCCTTTTGGCTTTTTGAAACCTTTCTCGTTCTGGACCATCAAAGGGAAACCTTGACGATCATCCTTGAAAATTGCTACAGCCAAAGGGGGACAACCGAGATGGAGCAGGCACTCCAAACGGTGCAGCAGCAATTAAGGACACCAGTCGCAGCTGAGACCCGTGGGTTATCGAATGAAAAGCTGCATTTTACAAGTAATGTTACCCAACATGCCTATGAAACGATCGTGCGTGAGGCAAAAGCCCGAATTACGGCAGGGGATATGTTTCAAGTGGTTCCTTCCCAACGTCTGCAAGCAGCATTTACACAAGATCCTTTTGACTATTACCGAAAACTGCGAGTGACGAATCCGTCTGCCTACCTCTATTATCTTGATTTTGATCACGGATTCAAAGTGATCGGCAGTTCACCTGAAAGCTTGATTCGGGTTCAAGGAACAACGATCACCACAAATCCAATCGCTGGTACCCGCAAACGAGGGGCAACCAAAGCAGAAGACGAAGCTTTGGCGGCGGAACTATTAGCAGATGAAAAAGAACGTGCAGAGCACCAAATGCTGATCGATCTGGGGCGCAATGATTTGGGCCGAATCGCTGAACATGGCACGGTTCATGTTCCTTTATACATGGTGATTGAGAAATACCGCTATGTCATGCATATCGTTTCGGTTGTGGCTGCCAAGCGCAGAGCAGGTGTGACGGCAATGGATGCCTTGAAAGCAACCCTGCCAGCAGGCACGGTCAGCGGGGCACCAAAGATTCGTGCCATGACTCGCATCTATCAATGGGAAGCTGTTCGAAGAGGGGTCTATGCGGGAGCCGTTGGGTATTTTTCTCGAAACGATCAAGCGGATTTTGCCATCGGGATTCGGACAATGGTTTTGAAAGACGCGATCGCTTATGTCCAGGCAGGGGCGGGTGTCGTTTATGATTCTGATCCCTCATCTGAATACCACGAAACCTTACACAAAGCCAAAGCACTATTGGAGGTGTCAGCCAATGATCTTACTCGTCGATAACTATGATTCGTTTACTTACAATCTTCTCCAGCTCTGTCCAGAAGAAACAGTCGTCTTGCGAAATGATGATCCAGACCTTTTCCTTGTTGCTGAAGCAGCAGATGCCATCATTTTTTCCCCAGGACCAGGACGTCCCGCAGAGGCAGGATTCATGATTCCTTTGATCAAAACATATCACAATAGCAAGCCGCTTCTAGGGATCTGCTTGGGTCATCAAGCCATTGGAGAAGCGTTTGGTGCCAAAGTGGTCCAAGCACCAGCCATTATGCACGGCAAGCAATCGAGCCTTACGTATCAGAAAAAAGGCGTATTCAAAACCTACCTAGGAGACATGACTGTCATGCGCTATCACTCGCTGGTCATTGAGCCAGCGACCCTTCCTACACAATTTGAGGTGTTGGCTGAAACAAAAGGGATCATCATGGCGATCCAGCATCGACAAAAGCCGATCGTAGGCCTTCAATTCCACCCTGAATCGATGGGGACAAACGAAGGGGCATTTTTTATCCAACGGTTTCTTGAACTCATTCCAGAAAACTCAGCAAAAAGCAGCAAATGAAAAAGGAGGAACATTTATGGAAGCAGTCAAAATACAGCAGCCGCAGCAAATCACCCAGCAGCTTTTTAATGGCTGTCATTTAAGTTATCAGGAGATGCGCCACTTTGCTCAAGGAATTTTAAGCGGGATGTTTTCAGAAAGTCAATTGGGGGCAGCGTTAGTTGCGATGAAGATCAACGGCATCACAGCCGCCGAATTGACCGCTTTAGCGGAAATCATGTTAGAGCATGCCGTTGCGATCCCTTATGAAGGAGGAGACGCCATGGATAATTGCGGTACTGGCGGCGATCACTCCAATAGTTTTAATGTCTCCACTACGGCTGCTTTCGTGTTAGCAGCTGGGGGAATCACGATGGCAAAACACGGCAATCGCAGTATCTCTAGTCGTTCAGGCAGTGCCGATGTCTTAGCCTGCTTGGGGGTATCGATCCAAGCATCACCAGAAAAAATCGCTGAGCTATTAACGACTGTCGGCATCGCGTTTCTCTTCGCTCCCTCGTTGCATCCCGGCATGAAAGCAGTGATGAAGATACGGCAAGAATTAGCAACGCCAACGATTTTTAATCTATTAGGCCCCTTGATCAATCCTGTTCCGTTGACTACGCAACTGATTGGGACTTACGCAGGCGAGAGCTTGGCCGACACCGCTCAGGCGTTAGGCAGTCTTGGTCGACAAAGAGCAATGGTGATCCATGGATGCAATGGAATGGATGAAGCCAATTTGGCAGGTGAAACTGCGATCAGCTTTTATCAAGGAGGAGAGGTAGCCAATTTTTCTTTGGATCCACAAGCGTACGGCTTTACGCCAGCGCCGATCGAGGCGATCGTCGGCGGGGATGCCGCTCAAAATGCGGCGATCTTAACTGCGGTGTTGAAAAATCAACCCTCCGTTTATCTAGAAACGGTGGTCTTAAATGCAGGGTTAGGCTTTTACGCTAACGGCAAAGCCACCACGCTAGCAGAAGGGTTTGCGATGGCACGGGCGTGTATCGCTTCAGGTGCCGCCTATGACAAACTGCAGGAGTTGATCCGCCAGTCAAATAGCCAATAACTACGAAAGCTGTAAGGAGGAGAATCATGGATTTTTTAGAAACGATCATCCAGAAAAAAGTTAAAGAAGTTGCCGCGATGCCACAAGAAACCGAAAAGGTCGTAGCGAAACGCCCATCATTTTATCAGCAAGTCAAGGAACGACCACAAAAGATGCACCTCATTGCTGAAATCAAGCGTGCTTCACCCTCAAAAGGAGACATTAACCAAGCGATCGACCCAGTCACGCAAGCGCAAGCTTATGAAGCCGCGGGTGTCAGCGGAATTTCCGTTTTGACCGACCAGCAGTTTTTCAAAGGCTCGCTGGCAGATCTTGAAGCAGTCAGTAAGGCTGTTTCGGTGCCTATACTATGCAAAGACTTCATTATCGACAAAAAACAATTGATTCGCGCCAAGAATGCAGGTGCCAGTATCGTTTTATTGATCGTGGCTGCGTTGGAGCCAGACCGTTTTGTTGCGCTGTATCAAGAAGCCGAAGCACTAGGGTTGGAAGTACTCGTTGAGACTCATAATGCGGCTGAATTTCAACAAGCCCAAGCATTAGGTGCCAAAATCATCGGCGTCAACAATCGTGACCTAAAAACCTTTGACGTTTCCTTGGATGTCAGTGTTGCTTTAGCACCTCAGCCATCAGAGGCGGTTTATATCAGTGAATCTGGTATTCGAACTGCCGCAGATGTGCTGCAGCTTGCACCGTTTTATCATGGAGTCCTCGTTGGAGAAACGTTGATGAGAAGCAATCGAATTGCTGAAACAGCGGCAGATTTGCAGGTGAGCCGCCGATGACCAAAGTGAAAATTTGCGGACTAACCGAACGCCTGCATGTCGAAACTGCCATCAATGCAGGAGCAGATTACCTTGGCTTTGTTTTTGCCAAAAGCCGTCGGAGAATCGATCCGACCCAAGTCCGCAAGATAACGGAGCAAGTTCCCGAAAATGTAGGGAAAGTCGGGGTTTTCGTTTCTCCAAGTGTTGAAGAAGTGCAAGCGGCAATTCAAGCCGCCCAACTGACAGCGATTCAGCTCCATGGAAAGGTTCTGCCATCTTTGCAAACAGCCATTCAGAAGGGCGTTTTTGCTCATCAAAAGATCGCAGTGATCCAAGCCTTTGATGGAGAAGCAGAAACTTTAAAGCAAGATTTCCTGAGCTGCGATGCAGATTTTGGTTTATTGGACGCTCCAGTAAGAGATCACCCTTATGCTGGCGGCAACGGCCAGTCCTTTGATTGGCAAAAAGCGGCGAGAGAACCGTTGCCGTTGTCTGAGCGATTTTTTATTGCTGGCGGGTTGCACGCGGAAAATGTAGAAGAGGCGATCCAACTTTTTAGGCCTTATGCTGTCGATGTTTCTTCAGGCGTTGAAACCCAGGGCAAGAAAGACAGTCGGAAAATCGAACAATTTATTCATTTAGTAAAGGAGAAAAAAAGATGACTCAGTATCCCACAAAAACAGGATTTTATGGTTCTTTTGGCGGACAGTTTGTGCCAGAGACATTGATGTATGCAGTCAAGCAATTGGAAACTGTCTATCGTGAAGCACAAACGGACGCAAGTTTTCAAGCTGAATTACAGGAATATTTGCAAGAGTATGTAGGAAGAGAGACCCCCCTTTATCATGCCCAGCGCTTGTCGCAACACTTAGGCGGTGCCAAAATTTATCTGAAGCGAGAAGATTTGAATCATACGGGTGCCCATAAAATCAATAATGCACTTGGCCAAGTCTTATTAGCAAAACGGATGGGGAAAAAGAAAGTGGTAGCAGAGACCGGTGCTGGGCAGCATGGCGTCGCCACAGCAACTGCGGCCGCGTTGTTCGGTATGGAATGCACGATTTTTATGGGCGCGGTAGATGTTCAGCGGCAAGCACTAAACGTCTTTCGAATGGAATTGTTGGGAGCAAAAGTGGTTTCAGTCACATCAGGCAATCAGACATTGAAAGATGCTGTCAATGAAGCGCTGCGCTACTGGGTCGCAACCGTCGAGGACACTCATTACGTGATGGGTTCGGTACTCGGTCCGCATCCTTTTCCAGAGATCGTTCGAGATTTTCAAAGTGTGATTGGCAGTGAGACACGGCGGCAACTATTAGAAAAAGAAGGACAACTGCCAACGACAGTCGTTGCGTGTGTTGGCGGCGGCAGCAATGCGATGGGAATGTTTTACCCTTTCATCAACGATCAAACCGTTCGTTTGATTGGCGTTGAAGCAGCTGGAAAAGGCGTGGATACTACCGAGCATGCGGCGACTTTAACGAAAGGCAGTATCGGTATTTTACATGGTACCAAAATGCATTTGCTGCAAGACGATGATGGGCAAGTGATTGAACCCTATTCGATTTCAGCTGGTTTGGATTATCCAGGGGTCGGTCCCGAGCATTCTTATTTGAAGGAAATTGCACGCGCGGAGTATTTCGCGGTCACTGATGAAGAAGCTGTTGACGCCTTTTATCTCTTGTCTCAAATCGAAGGCATTATTCCCGCTTTGGAAAGTGCTCATGCCGTTGCCTATGCTTTAAAGTTAGCGCCAACGATGACAGCAGAAGAACGCTTAGTGATCTGTTTGTCTGGGCGAGGGGACAAAGATGTTCAACAAATCAAAGATCGGAAAGGAGCAGCGAAATGACCAGCAAAACATTGACGATGAAACTAAAGGAGCGCCAAAAACGAGGCAAGCCATTGTTTGTACCTTATATTATGGCGGGAGCCAACGGACTGGAACGCCTGCCAGCAGAAATCGAACTGTTGACGACACATGGCGCAGCCGCCATTGAAATCGGCGTGCCCTTTTCAGACCCAGTCGCAGATGGAGCGGTCATCCAAGCAGCTGGAATGCAGGCATTAGCCAATGGCACCACTTTAAAAAAGATCATTGCTGCGCTGCAAACGATCCATTCTGAGGTTCCACTGGTATTGATGGGGTATGCCAATTCATTCTTTCATTATGGGATTGAACAGTTAGCAAATGAGTTAAAAACGACAAATGTGAAAGGGTTGATTATTCCAGATTTACCTTTTGAACATCGATCGCTAGTAACGCCTACGTTTGATGCGGCGGATCTCGCGCTGCTCACACTGGTCTCTTTGACCAGTCCTCCAGACAGAATTCAGACGCTGATCGAAGAAGCGGAAGGATTCGTCTATGCTGTGACAGTGAACGGTGTCACTGGAGAAGATCGCCAATACAACGAACAGCTGGATCAGCATTTGCAAGCCATTTCGGAAAAAAGTCCGATTCCTGTACTAGCTGGTTTCGGGGTCTCGACCCACGCGGACGTGCAGCGCTTTGCCCGAGTGTGCGATGGGGTAGTGATCGGTTCAAAAATCGTAGCAGCCTTACAGAACGAGCCACTGCCTAAAGTCAGTGAGCTGTTAGCAGAACTTGTTGGTAAGCCATAGAAAATCAATGTGAAGGAAAGAACCCGAGTTGGGTTCTTTTTTTATGAGAAAACTAGTATTCGAGATACTGATGGGCTGCTATGGAAAAAGAGCACGCTGTGTGAAGAGGAAAAAAAGGCTGATGGAAGATCAGCCTAAATTGTTGTGATTATGCAGTGTATCGGTGGCGATGGTGACTGTCTCGCAAAAATGCCCTCTGCCCCCAACATAAACACGTTGGATTTCCTTTCGCGAGGACGTAGCTAGTTTGACAAAGATTTCAGAAGGTTCACCTAAATTGCTGCCTTGTTCAAAGCGATACACTTCTTTTTCAAGGGAACACTTTTGATGCAAGAAGCAAGCCAAAGCGGCATTGGAAGTACCTGTGGCTGATTCTTCATTGATGTCAAATAATGGGGCAAAGTTACGGCAAACGATTCGTTCTTTTTCCATTGCATATAAGTGCATGCCAACTACTTGTTGCAGCGCACTTACTTTTTTTATTTCCTCAAAATCAGGTGCAACATGCTGCAACTGGGCCGTTGTTTTGATTGGAACAAGGATATCTTTTAATCCTGTAGAAACGATTTGAATAGGAATTTGATCATTGATAGCATTGGTATCGAAACAGTCAGCTAATTGTTCTAGTGAAAGGACATCTGAAAACAGCGGTTTGTTCTGTTCCATGAAAATGACACCGTCTTTGATGGTGATCGACAAACGTCCGGCGTTGGTGTCGATGCGATACTGTTGCTTGGAAAGTTTGTTCAAATATGACAATAGAGCAAAGGAAGCAATTGTTGCATGTCCGCATAAGTCAACTTCTTCTTTTGGTGTAAAATAGTCAAATCGGAAATCGGCCTCCGGGGATTTCGATAAAAAAGCTGTTTCTGAAAAGCCTAACTCTATTGCGATGGCTAACTTTTGTTGTGGTGTAAGGGGCTGTTCCAGCAAAACGACTCCAGCCTTGTTGCCACCTGTTTGATTTTTACTAAACCCGCTTGCGATATATACCGTTATCTCCATAGGACACCTGCTTTCTTTATTCTTGTCAAGCATAGCATAATTTTTGCAGGGGGAGGATAAGAAAACGGATTGGTTGAGCGTGTTATACTGAAGGTACGACAGAGGAGGGACTTCATGAAGAAAGGGAAAGTAATTGTAGTCAGTGGTGTTACAGCGTCCGGCAAAACGACATTGGTTCGTGAATTGAGTAGATTGGCAGATGGAATAGTGATCTCCTTTGATGATTATAGTATCGATGCATTGCCCTCAGCACCATCTTTTGATTATTTTTTACAAGATCCCCGCGCAGCGATCAATCAATATGACATCAGTCTGCTACTGAAAGATCTGAAGAGAGCGATGCTACTTTACCCAATCATTTTTGTGGACTTTCCCTTCGGATATGAGCACCAAGATTTGCGTCAGTTGATCGATACGGTGATTTATTTGAAAACACCACTAGATATTGCTTTTGCTCGTCAGATTAAACGGGATTATACGAACGAATCAAAAGAAGCGATTTTGACTTGGGCAGATACTTATCTTTCCTATGCAAGGGAGCTATTTGTTTTACACGAACAGATCATTGCTGAAACAGCCGACTATGTACTGGATGGTGCTCGACCAGCTGATCAGCTAGCAGAACAAGTAAAGTATTATCAAGTATTTTAAGAAGCGCTTTTAAGTAAGATTTAGTCTACTGAGTTTTGTTTAAACTCCCTTACTATCTGTTTCAAAGGTCAAAAATGCCGCTGCTTCCTCTAAAGAGAGCGCTGCTCCATTGAATGTGGGCCACGCATTGATACCGTCACATTTTTTTCTCGGAATCAAGTGAAGATGAAAGTGAGGGACTGATTGACCCGCTGCTTGATTTGCTGCGCTTAGCAAATTAATCCCATCAAATCCTAAGCGAGTGACACAATGATCTGCTATTTTTTGAACCGTTTGAATGAGGTGAGCAAGAAGAACGGGGTCGCAGTCTAAAATACTGGTGTAATGTTTTTTAGGAATAACCAGCATATGATAATCCACGTCTTTGGCATGATCAAGGAAGACGCAAACACTGTCATCTTCATAGATTACATGGCTTTTTATTTTTCCAGAGACGATACGGCAAAAAGGACATTCTTCCATCAAAATTCCTCCTATGGAATAAATTTTGTTAGTTGTGTTCGAGAAGTATAATATCTAAAAACGTGAAGCTACTGGATTATGGGAAACCATAAACGAGCTTTGCAATTAAGCCGCTCTTTGAGAGGATAATATCATATTTATTTAGCAGTTAAAACTATATGTGATAATTAATGATGTTTTAGATAATTAGTTAATAGGTTGTTTGCAAAAGAAAAGCACCGTGCTGCTGATTTGTGGTAAAAGTGCGTTTGAAAAAAGTGGCTTTTAAAAAATTTGTCAAAAAAAATCGCTAGGAATCAAGATTCCTAACGATCTGCTAGCGCTATGCACGATAATATAACGTTCCAGGAGAACGTTTGGTAACTTTCGTTTAGTTATTTTAGCTATCTAAACTGCTTAAGATTATCATAAGGAGCCGTTAGCTTTTGATTGCAAACTATAATTTTGGCACAAAATTTGGCACCACTCAGGCATACAAACTTGCTATCTCGGAAACGATTTTTGATCTATTTTTATTTCTCATCTCATCCAATACGTGAGCATAAACTTCTTGAGTGACTGAGGTGTTTTTATGACCCAATCTTTCGGAGACAACAAATATATCCAAATCTCTATACAATAATATAGATGCGTGAGTATGTCTTAGCCCATGAAAAGTTATTGGCTTTTTTATACCAACTTGTTTTTGAATCTTTCTGAGGGTTTTGTTGGCAGCATCCGGAGTTATAGGTCCATTGGATAAATTGTAAAAGACGAGGTCATGCTCGTTTTTGATTTTATTAGCAAATAGCAACTCTTTTTGCTGTAATTTATATTTCTTCAAGATATTAAGCGTGTGATCATCAACATCCACAGTGCGATTCGATGTTTCATTTTTTGTTGGTCCAAAACCACCGCCAGTTTTATATTGCCATGTCTTGTTTACGATAATCTCCTTTGATTCGAAATCAATGTCACTCCAAGTTAATCCGAGTAGCTCGGAGAATCTAAGTCCAGTTGTTCCTGCAACTAGGATCATATAAGGCGAAGAGTAAATAGGGTTCAATCGAAGTTCTGTTTCTTTCATTAATAACTTAAATTCTTCATAGTTTAAGAACTTATCATCACTTGACTTCGTTTCTTTTGCGCCCGTTATTATTGCTTTGTAGGTGACATCATTCAGGATAGCTTTATCCGCAAGAGCATCTGTTAAGCAAGCTCTTAAGTGAGTGTGAAATCTTTTTGTAGTAGCTTTAGCATGAGTTTCAGAGAACTCATTCAAAACCTTTTGATACTTACTCCTGGTCAGCTTTCCGATGGAAGTATCTCCGAAATATTTTTCAATGTTTGAAAGTGTATTTTGATATCGACTGTAAGTGACCGCACTCACTGTATTCTTTTTGTAGAGTTCTGCCCACTCTTTAAAGTAGTTGTAAAGAGATTTATCCTTATCTATAGGTTGATATCCACCTATTAAATTCAATTCCATTTCTGCGGCAGCGGCAGAAGCTTCTCCTTTTGTAGCAAAACCACTTTTTCTCATCTTTGTAAATGTTCCATCTGGCTTTTTATATGAAATCTCGTATTGCCACTTTTTTCCTCGTTTAACTAATCTTGCCAATTGAATCAACTCCTTGATTTTGATACAATAAGCATGACAAATAAGCTTATTGTTTGTTTCAAAGCACACCAATCTTTGGACGGGGAGGTGTGCTATTTTTAATGTGAAAAATTGCTTCTCAACGTTTTATTCACCTCTTCGAAAAGGCAGCTTCTTATTCCGTAATACTCCATAAACTTCGTAGAATTTAGTTGCTCAAACTCCATATCATTTTCTTCAAGATAAACATCAATCAACATTTTTACAGCTAACAAGTTAGCTTCACTTTCTATTTTAGAGTTCCAAACAAAACTTCTTTTATATAAAACGCCATAGGTATCATGGTTTTCCAAGGCGTGCGCTAATTCATGTGCAATCTCGAAATTGACGTCATTGGCACCAAGGATGGTCTCGTTAATTACAATAGCTCGTTCCTTTGGCCAATAAAATCCTCGTCGTTGCATTTTGGTAAATATTAAATCGATATCTAGCTTACGGAGCTTAGATAGAAGACGGGGGCTAATTGAATCCAACTATATCAACTCACTTTTTATTTTTTCTGTATGACTCAATAACTGATTTCAAGAAGATTCTCTCGTCATGACTAACAGGTTTACCGTCAAAAGTAAGTATGGTTGATTCATCTTCAAAATCAATAGGCGCTCCATTAGAGTCCTTCATTTGATCTGTCATTCCCAGAAGATAATCTGAGCTAATGTTTAAATATCTTGCAACTTTAGCTAATTTATCAGCCGATGGTGCATTGGAAGACCACTTGCTAATTGAGCCATTGGATAAATCATTAGCCCTTTCAATCTGCGCTATACTAATGTTCTTCAACCTTGCTATCTCTTTGATTCTCTCATAAATACCCACAATAAATACCTCCGTAAAATTTCTGCACTTTATTGTTGACCCCGAAAATATTCTGTGGTATATTACAAGTGTACCTAAGCTTGGCGGCTAAAAAAGGTATCGGAAATAACCATCTTTGTATAAGCACTTCGGAGTTTTACCAATGTTCCGTGCGGTTTATTTGCTATGCACTTAGTTTAGAATATATTCTGCATTGTGTCAATAATAAAGTCGGTTTTTCTTAGAAAATATTCGGGAGGTGTTCAATTTGTTTTACGATAGTGTAAAAAAAGCAGCTGAAGCAAAAGGTGTTTCCATTAGAAAAATTGAAATGGATCTAGATTTTAGTAACGGATCAATCTCTAAATGGAACAAGTCAGTACCTTCGGTGGACAAGCTTCTAAAAGTAGCTGATTACTTAGAGATTCCAATATCTGACTTATTAAGTAACAAACAAGCTGTATAAGGAGGAGTGTTTATGGATCAGTGTATTAAGGCGAATATAGTTATCCAAATTCCTGAAGAGTACATTCTGGTTGAAAAGACGGAGTATGAACGTTTGAAGATTGAGGATGACTTGGGCAAATGGTGGACCTTATCAGATGTAATGAAACGAGTCAATCGTAAAAGAACTTGGCTTCTGGAAAATCTGCTGAACAATCCCAAGTACAGGAATAAGATCGATATTCGCAAAGGTGGATTTGTTAAATATCCAGCTGGGGGAAAGGATAGTTATCTTTTTCTGGCAAGTGAGACCAAGAAGTTTTTGGAAGATAATTTTCAAGAATTATTAAAGTAGTAATAGAGGAGGAACCAAAATGGAAATCACAATCAAAGCAACACCAGAAGAATTAGCAAAAATGCTCCAAGCTATTGGGAGTAGCAAGGAGCAAGTTAAATATGGGCCTAGAGAACTTTGGATTGGCGGATCAAAAATCAGTCCTCGTCCTTAAAGTCATTTGAAACAGCTGATAAAAAATGATTGTAAAGATTTTTGTATTCATAATATGCATCGAATACAATTTGCTCGCCGTTTCTAATCTTTGATTCGATTATATCTCTCATGAAGGGTAGCGAAGCAACAGCTAAATCATGCGCACGTTGTTCATTAGTCAACATATATCGTACCTCCTTATCAATTATTTCAGCCTGTCACACTGATAAGGAAATTATACCAAAGAAAGGAGAATGACATTGAATGAAGTTTCAACAAATTTTGACTATTCAATAGTAGATGATACCACGGCTCAGTTTTTAAAACTAAAAGAACAGGAACTGCAATCAATCGTTCTAAACAGCTCAATTCAATTAGGAGAGAAATTAATTGAGGCACAAGAAAAACTTGCTAGCTTCAAAACAGGCACATTCGAGAAATGGTTCAATTCAATTGGATTGAAAAAACAAACTGTTTATAACTACATCAACCAAGCTAAATTTGTCCATCAGATGGACGAATACAAACAAATCGAAATGTTCCAAGAACTACCAACCACACTCAAAACAGAAATATCCAAACCGTCAGCTAAACAGGAAGCGGTAGAAATGGTGCTCTCAGGTGATATAAAAACCACCAAAGAATACAGAGAGCTTGAAAAACAGCTAAAAGCAAAGGATGAGCAAATTAAACTACAAGCACAGATGATTGATGATCTGAATGAGCAAGAAACGGAAGTAGTTGAAAAAGAAGTCATTGTCGAAAAGGTTCCAGACGACTATCAGCAGCTTAAGCAATCTACGAAGATTGTTGATGAAATCACCAGAGAGAACCAAGCGCTTAAAGCTGAACAGGAAGCTTTGAAACAACGGATAGCGGATTCCGAAAAAGCATTGCAAGAAAAGGCGAAGATTGAAAATGATGAACTAGAACAAGCGCAACTAAAACGTTTGAAACGAGATGCTGATATCAGCGTGCACAAACTCATTATCAATATGAACCAATTTGTTAAAGAACAAGCGGTAACGGTATACGATTCGCAAGCAATCGCTGGTGCGAACGATGAGACAAAGCAAAAACTCACGGATTCAATTTCCAGAGTTGAAAAATTACTAAAACAAATCAAACAAGAAATCGGAGGAGAAGTAGCATGGGTAATCAATTAATGGAAAACAGCACAATCGCATTGATCCACACATTGGAAACACAAGGCAAGCAAAGTGAAGCGCTGGTAAGTTTGTTGCGTGAAATGGGAAACGTCAAAGAAGAAATGATTGAACTGAAAGACGAAGTAAAAGAGCACGTCAACGAAAGCCGCTCGTTATATGAAAAAATGTCTGAGCAAGTCACTATCACGTATGAAGAGCAAAAGGAATTGCGCTCAATCGTCAGCAAACTAGCCATTAGCTTAACCGAAGAACATCAAAAGCGCCAAGGTAAAACATACAGCGGCAATCTATTTAAAGCTTGGAAAGGTATGTTTATGAGCCGCATTCACTCTAAGCTTAAGAAACGCATGAACGTTGTCCGTTACACATCAATTAAACGAGTTGATTACGACGAAGCTTTAACCTATTTAAACGTACTAACTTATGAACATTTTAGTCTAACGGATCTTCAACCGACGCCTGCAGTATTGAACGTTTTGGAATTGGAGGAGAAATAATGGAATTTGAGAACGTCAAAGATGCGCTAAAAAGTGCAATGGAATATGCCGAAACATCGAATTTACAAGTAGACGGAAAACCAGCAACCTACGAAGACTTTCAAGAACTTATGAAAGATCATATCTACGCTATTGCAGATTTATTAGGAATTGATGAAGTGGCCGATCGCAACTGGAGTATTGGATAAAGGAGGATGTCATTTGGTGACAATAGTTTCTTTAATTTCAATCACTCTAAGCTTAGGTTCAATTATTTTAAATATTAACACTAATAAAAAGATGAAAAGGAGCAATCACATTGAAAAACAAACTAGCAAAAACAACAGCAATCATCGGACTAGCACTAGGTAGCGGAGTTATCGGCTACGCAGCAAGCAACGCATTTCAGGACTTGGACACAATCAAGGCAAACTTCAACACAGTCCTACAATACGGACAAACAAAATCACAACGTGTGTCAGAACTCGAATCACAGCTATCTAACAACACTCGCACACAGGAGCAGCTGAAGGCAGAAATCGAACAAATCAAATCGGACAAGCAGAAGGAAATTGAAGCCAAGCAGCGAGAGATCGAACAAAAGCAACAGGAAATCGCTACAAAGCAACAGGAAGCTGATAGCTTGCGCCAACAACTGAACACAGTGCAGAACGACAAGGAACAGCTAGAACAGCGTGTGAGCGAGTTACGGCAGTATACGGATCAAAAAGTAGGGGAGTTGGGGAAATGATTAAGTCAGTCACTATATCGGTTGAGGAAGATAGTGGATCGACAATGCAGCATACCGTCTCAACAAAAGAAGAAGCGCATGCTTTGATCGATCGATACTTCAAGGAGGAGTCAGCATGAAGAAAATCTACTGGATCAGACGCACAACATTTATTCTTGTGATCTTCGCATTGGGAGCATTGCTTTCATCAGAACCACCAACATGGCTAGTTATCGGATTCCCTTGTGTCGCAATGTTACTGCTAATGGTCTATGACGATGCAGTATTTGAATTACGATCAAGGACGGTGAAGAAATGACTAAAGCGGAAGTACTTGACCTATACTATCGAACGCTTGATTGGAAAGAAATCTACTACGAAGCGCAAGCGAAAATGGACGCAAAAAAAGACTCCGGCCGGCAAGCATAGAGTCTTACGAAAATACATCTTAAGGAGATTATACCATGAGAATAGCTATTGACACAATCGGGCGTATTCATCTAATTGACGGATACAAACCTTATGGATCAATCGTTTTCGATATTGATAAGAAGAACGATCGAGTAGGTGTTTATCAAGACAGCGACGATGAGGATGTCCGTACACAATTTGAAACTATTGAAGAATCAGCGGAGTTCGATCGTGAAGAACTGATTCAAGGGTTAGAGCAAGTGATTGAAGAATTGAAGGAGGTCCTTTGAGTGAAACTATATGAATTAACAGGTGCATTTAATCAAGTTGCAGACATGCTGGAATATGATTCAGAAAATGCAGCGATTATTGACACATTAGAATCAATTGACCTAGCTATTGAAGAAAAAGCAGATGGGTATGCTAAGTTGATCCGCAATCAAGAAGCTTCAAGCAAAGCGTTTGATGAAGAAATCAAGCGAATGAAAGAGCGTAAGCAAGCGGTCGACAATAATGTTAAGCGAATGAAGTTAAGCTTACAAAATGCAATGGTAGAAATCGGCAAAACGAAATTTAAAACAGATTTATTTAGTTTCAACATTCAAAAAAATCAACCAAGCGTTGAGATCGTTGATGAGTCATTGATACCGGATAAATTTAAAAAGGTCACTATCGATTTTGATAAAACCGCAATCAAGAAAGCAGAAGAAGATGTTCCCGGTGTCGAGATCAAGCAATCAGAAAGTTTGAGGATACGCTGATGGTAAAAAAACTACAGGCAAAAGAATTATCAGTAGATAAAGGCACATATATGATTTATGCCAACCCTGGAATGGGGAAGACGTACGCATTAGGTTTCTTGCCTGGCAAAACATTAGTTTTAGATGTCGATGGCTCTTCATCCACTTTGGCGAAACATCCGAACAAAGAAAATATCGAAGTTTGGCGATTAGACTCCTCGAATATTTGGCAGGAATGGTTAGATGTTGTAGCCGATCTAATTAAAAACAAAGCGGTATACGAAAAGCAGTTTGACAATATATGCTTAGACAATTTGTCAGAGCTATTTAAGGCGCAACTCGAAAACTTGGGGAAACTTGGGAAAAACAACGGAGTGCCTTCTCAAGCAGATTATCAAAGAGTTGATTTTATGAATTTAAGAAGTCTTAGGGCATTGAATAGTATGGACTGCAGAGTAATTTTGACCGCTTGGGAAACAACTGACACATACACCGAGCAAAACGGACAATTTTTCACAAGGTCCATGCCAGAGATAAGAACAAAGATTTTAAACAATTTTCTTGGATTGTGTGACGTTGTCGGTAGATTAATCACAAAAAAAGACGAGGAAGGTAACGAAACTAGAGGTTTAGTCCTAAAGCCCACACAAGGCGTTTATGCCAAAAACAGGCTGGATGATAGGAAAGGATGCTTAGTGAATGAATTTATCAAAATCGGAAGTGATGATGATTGACCTTTGAATTATACGACTATCAGGAAGATTTGATAAAGAGGGCTAGAGAGTCTTTTATCAATGGATATCGCGCTCCTTGCATCGTTTCTCCATGCGGTTCAGGCAAAAGTGTAGTGATTGCAGAAATCGCTCGTAAGACGACTTTAAAGGGCAATCAGGTATTGTTCTTGGTCCACAGAAATGAATTAATTGACCAAATAAAAAGCACCTTTGAAACACATGGTGTGGATATGAGATTTGTAGTTTTCGGAATGGTCCAAACGATCGTTAGAAAGTTAGGAAAAATAAGAAAACCTAAATTAATCATAACCGATGAAAACCATCACAGTTTAGCTAGTAGCTATAAGAAAATCTATGAATATTATTCAGATGTGCAACGTATAGGCTTTACCGCAACACCAGTTAGATTAAACGGCAGCGGTTTGGGAGATGTCAACGATTTGTTGATAGAGGGAGTATCAGTTAAATGGTTGATTGAAAATAAACGACTAACTCCATTTAAATACTATGCACCAACGCTGATCGATACTTCAGTTTTAAAAATGAATTCTATGTCTGAATTCTCAAAAGGCAGCATAGATAAAGCTTTGGAACAAAAAGCTATATACGGTGATGTCATCAAGCATTATAAAAAACTAGCTGAAGGTGAGCAAGCGATCGTATATTGCCACAGTATTGAATCAAGTGAAAAGACAAGAGATTTATTTATTGAAGCTGGATACCAAGCAGCACATATTGACGGAAAAACGAATAAACAGGAACGTGATTTGATTATTGAAAAGTTTCGTAATCACGATATTCAGATTCTGACAAATGTTGATTTGATTGGAGAGGGCTTCGATGTACCAGATTGCTCAACAGTGATAATGCTAAGGCCTACAAAGTCGCTTTCTCTATTCATTCAGCAAGCCATGAGAGGGATGCGATACAAGCCAGATAAAATATCCACGATCATAGATCATGTCGGGAATGTGAACGAACATGGTTTGCCGGATATGCCAAGACAATGGAGCCTATCAAGCAAAAAAAGCAGAAAGAAAGAGGATGTCATACCTATTAAGGAATGTCCTAACTGCTTTGGAACTTATGCAAGTGAAGTTGGAAATACTTGTCCTTATTGTGGGCATGAGATACCGAAAGAAGAGCGTTCTGCAAACCTTGAAACAATTGAAAGCGCGGAACTACAAGAAATAAAAATCAATCTAGATACAGGAAAGTATGCAGCAATGGAACCAGAAGAAGCGAAGAGTGTCAGCGATTTATACAAAATGGCTGATGCTAGAGGTTATAAAAAAGGCTGGGCATTCTTTCAAGCCAAAAGACTAAACCTACTATAAAAAACAGAAAGAGGTAATTAACTATGACAGGATTTAACTTAGATTTCAACGATAAATTTGAAGGCGGCGGAATTACAGACGGAGTTTATGAAGTGATCGTAAATATCGCAACTGAAGATGCAACAAAAAGCGGAACAGAATACGCACAATTAGATTTGATCATCCGTAACGATGTGCAACAAAAGCACCAAAATCAACATATCTTTCATAAAATTTGGAAGAAAAAGGACACAGGCAAATACAATTTCCAAATGTTTAACACTTTAGGTTGGGCTTTTCGCTTAGACGAAGGGAAATCATATGGAAGTATTGACGACTTGTTACAAGATTTCTTTATGAAAACTGCTAAGGTAACCGTTAAAAACGAGCAATCAGAATTTAACGGAAAAACTTATGACAACTTGAATGTAAAACGGTGGGAACAGTCGGCTTTCCCAAATATTCAACATCAATTCAAAGATAGCAGTAAACCAAATGATTTCTCAGGCAGCAGCATCGAGATCAATGATGATGATTTGCCATTCTAATTAAAGGGAGTTGAAAGTGTGTGGCATACGAACACATTCCAGAAGAACTAAAGCAGCAAAAACAGTGGTGTGTATATCGATTGGTATGGAACGAAGAGAGAAAAAAACACACCAAAATACCAGTCGATCCACACACTGGAAACAATGGTAAATCAAATGATGAGAGTACGTGGTCTGATTATCAGACCGCACTCTCTGCAATAGAAAAATATAACTGTAATGGATTAGGTTTTTATTTCAAAAAACCTTACTTCGGAATTGACATTGATAATATCGAAGGTGAAATTCAACGATATTTACAAGGCGATATTGAAACAAATATGATGTACGAGTTTGTAACATCGATTAAATCTTATGCTGAATACTCTCAATCAGGTAACGGTATCCACATTATCTGTAAAGGAAAGTTGCCAGGACATAGGCGTAGAAAAGGCAATGTTGAAATGTATGATTCGGGTAGATTTTTCGTTATGACAGGCAACACTGTCGATCGCAAATATAACCAAGTCATTGAACCATCAGAAACCACTCTAAAACTGCTATACAACCGATATATTGGAGACGATAAGATTATCCGATTTAACAATCAAAACGTCTCAGAATCGAAAATAGACCTATCAGAATCAGAAATAGTCCAAAAAGCATACGAAAGTAAGCAAGGAGCGAAGTTCAAAGTATTCATGGAAGGTGGTTGGGAAGCGTTTTATGATTCCCAATCCGAAGCCGATATTGCTTTCGCGAACATGTTGGCGTTTTGGACCGGTAGAGATTATGAGAAGATGGACAGTATTTTCAGAGATTCGTCTTTATTTAGACAAAAGTATGACGAACGCAGACCACCAAATTCAACATACGGTGGAAACTTATTAAACAAAGCAATCCATGAATGTGAAAATACCTATACGCCTAGCCAGTCGCATGGTTTCAGAATTTTCATTAAAGAGTTTGAAGAAAAGAAAGAAGACAAATTCTACTCCTATGATGACACTGGGAATGCAGAAAGATTTATGGATGTGTATGGAACCTTAGTCAGATACTCATACATTAATAAAGAGTTTTATTTCTACGATGGTAAGAGTTGGAAGATTGATGATACAGGTGAAATCTCAAAAATGATTGATACCACAGTTGACATGATGAAAAACGAGAAAGTTTATATCCCTGCCGACTGTGAAGATCCAGAAAAAATTGAAGAAGCCTTTAGGAAACATATCAAGCGTTCCCGTGGAAATTCTGCAAAGAAAGCTATGAGAGAACAAATCATGCACCGTGTATCGGTTTTACCAGATGAATTTGATAGCGACACAACACTTCTAAATACACAAAATGGATATTTAGATTTGATTAGCGGAGTATTGCACGAACACGACATAGACAAAAAGTTTACACGAATAGCAAATATTGAATATACAGATAAAATCGATGCGCCGCAATGGACTGAATTTTTAAATCAAATATTTGATAACGACCAAGAGTTGATTAGATATGTTCAAAAGGCAGTTGGCTACTCACTCACTGGGTCCACAAGAGAGCAGAGTATGTTTGTACTGTTCGGCGCTGGTAGCAATGGTAAATCTGTGTTTCTAGATACTATCTCATATATCATGGGCAGTTATGCGACAAACATGCAAGCAGACACGATTATGGTTAGAAAAGCAAATGGTGGAGCTAATACAGATATAGCGCGTTTAAAAGGCGCTAGGTTGGTGACATCATCTGAGCCCAATGAAGGCGTGCGTATGGATGAAGGTTTGGTCAAACAGTTGACTGGTGGGGATAAAGTAACTGCTCGCTTTTTATACGGAAAAGAATTTGAATTTACACCAGAATTCAAGCTTTGGTTAGCAACGAACCACAAACCGATCATTCGAGGTACGGATGACGGTATATGGCGAAGAATGAATTTAATCCCTTTTACCATACAGATTCCTGATCACAAGAAAGACAAGAACCTTAAATACAAACTCAAGCGCGAATCAGTAGGGATTTTGAATTGGATAGTAGAAGGTTGTCTGATGTGGCAGAGAGAGGGTTTGAAACGACCAAAAATCGTTGAGGATGCTTCAAAAGAATATCGAGAAGAAATGGACGTGACTGCAGCATTCATTAATGACTGCTGTGAGAGAGGGATAAATAAGCGAGTAAAAGCCAAAGATTTTTATCAAGCGTACAAAACTTGGGCAAATGAAAATGGTCAGTATGAAATGAATAGTACAAAGTTCGGTAAGGAAATGAGCAACAAATTTAACAAAAAGAAAACTAACCAAGGAATTATGTACGAAGGTATAGATTTAATTGAGGAAAACCAGCCTTACGAAAATAGTGGAATTCGAAATTTATTTAATTAGTCTATACCAATCGTCGGAAAAGTGAATAGTAGTGAAGGGTAAGTGCATAGTTTAGAACTCAACTATTCACTCCTTCAAACCCTTGCTATTACTATATTTATATTACTTTTTTTATATAAAGTGAATAGTAGTGAATAGTTAATATAAAAGAGTAAATAAAAAAGTAGTTAATTAAATAAATAAAAAATAAAGAAAAGAATAGGAATTTGGGTCAAACTATGCACTACCGTTCACTGTAAAAAGCTGTACCCTTTGAGAGAGTAAGGTTGAAGGCCGGTGAATAGTCTGAGCTTACTATTCACCTTTAGGAGGTGCCAAATGAGTAGAAAAAGAATTGATCTAGTCGGCGAAGTTTTTGATCATCTTACTGTAATTGAATTGGATAGTGTTGATAAGAAAACTAAACAATCTAAGTGGTTATGTAAATGCGAATGCGGAAATGAAAGAGTTGTTTTAGGTGGAAATCTAACTTCAGGCAATACATCATCATGTGGTTGCGTAAGAAAAAAGCGTTCAAAAAACAAAGTTAAACGTGCTACAGAAATTGATGCTTATTGGAATCAGTTAATGGCAGGTGATAAAAATGCAATCTGAACAATCAATCCAAAACGAAATTTTAATCGAATTGTCAAAAAAAGGCTATAAAGCTTTTCGCACGAATGCCGGCAAAGTTAGAACAGATTCTGGTGGCGTGATTAAGCTGTTGCCAAAAGGGCATTTCGATATTTATGGCTACAATCCGAACGATCAAACTGTTTTTTATATCGAAGTAAAGAACGCAAAAGGCAAAGCAAGACCAGAACAAATTACCTTTCATAAAGTCTTGCAAAAAGACGGTATTGTTCATGGCATTGCTAGAAGTGCGATGGATGCATTGATGATCGTGGAAGAAAAAATAGTAGGGTGGGGTTTTTAATGACACCAACACAAGAAAGCATACGCAAACTATCAGATAAAGAGTTAATAGCACAACTAAAAATCGTTCGGAGCGTGCAAAGGCGATTTGATTTTCGTGAAAAATGGATTCGTGAAGAAATGGAACGGAGGAGTAAAGATGAACAAACAAGAATTGATTGATGACATAGAAAAAAATAAAAATGAATTTTATAAATTATGTACCGACATGAAAAGCACTGGAATTTCCAGAGGCATAGGCACAGGAATATATATGGGACTTTTAATTTCACAGAAAAAGATCGAGCAGCTTGACGAACAACCAAAAGTAACGGTACCTAAATTTGCGGCTGATTGGATTGAGCAATGCAAAGAAAAAGCTACACTTGCTGATTGCCTAAAAGGATATTATGAAATCTCCAATGGCGAAGGTGTTGGCTCGGAAGATTTTCAAAATTGGGTTGTAGATAACGAAAATGATGAACTGACTGCTAAAGCGTGGATATTTGGTTATGAAGTGGAGAAAGAACCGCTGTATAAAGTGATTATTGATCAAAGATATTTAGTTCAAATTTTTAGCGGCAGAACTGATGCTAGACTTGTTGAGTTTGAAGAGCTAACCATGTGGTCAGAGTCGGCATACAAACTCACTGAAGAAACAATAAAAGCAATCGATGAAAGATATTGGGCATTCGCAGTACCAGTGGAGGAAGTCAAATGAAACTAGCAGACACAGTAACAAGAGTGCAAGACGGTAAGTATAGCCCACCGCCACGAGTGGTCAGAAAGCAACGGAGAGTAAAAGCAGGCATCGAGTATTGGTGCGTGACCGAACGTTTTACAAAACCTTTCAAAGCAGTGTGTGTCAAAGTGCTTGAGAACTCAGCTATTGTGACGTTTGGCAGCGATCGGGCAGTTGTTAGATTGCGAGATATGAAGAGGGTGGAATGATGGCTAACAAAGAAGATTTGTATCGGTTGGAAAAGTTAGTTAATACGCCAGGTGCTGATGAAGACGAAATCAGAGTTTTGAGAAAGGCTTTGTGGGGAAAGAGTTACGATCGAACGAAGCAGAACAGATACAACTCAACGCCAGTCAGATTTACTTTTCCAGATGGTGAAGTCAAAGAATTCAGCACACAGCGTGAAGCTGCAGAGATGTCAGGGCTGAACAAATGGACATTGGATCGAGCATGCAGATTGCAGATACCTTTGAAGAAAGGCAATTTCGCAGGTGCAACGGTCGAGATATTGAGTCAGTAATTGGAAGAAATAACTAACTAAGAAAAGAGGAAAAGATAATGGTTAAATATCATACTTTAGATGACGTGAAGAAAGAAATTGTTTTCAAAAAAATTGTGAATTGGGATTCTGATAAATTAGTTTTGGAAGATGGGACAGAAATTACAATTGAATGCTCTGAACAGGATTGTTGCGCTTGGGCTGGTGGATCATTTACAGATGTGAAATTAGATGCCGTTATTACAGATATACAAATTCACGACAAAGGACAAAATATTTTCAACGGTGACGGTCATGATTCCTATGCGGATGTAATTATCTATCACAATCAAAATGAGATTGCTAAAGCAGAGTGCGAAGCTAACGATGGAAATGGTGGATATTACTATAGCGTTTGCGCTTTGAGAGTCAAAGACATGTGGTCTGTAATTACACAGGCTTAGTCCACTATCCACCAAAATAGCAGAAAGCGAGGAATGAATGTGAGGGAATTAATAAAAAGATTGAAAGAAGAACGTATTCAAGGAGGCAGCGCTTTACTCAATTACTCGAACTTTGATTACTGGGTAAATTGGGACGATATTGTTGAAATTGTTGAAGATCACGATCAACCGCAACTCAACGAGAACCAGGAGATTGTGTTGTGGTGGTTAAAGGAAGAGCAGACTAAGAATCCGGAATTATCAATCTTTGGCACACTGTCAGTTTTGTTTGATGAATCAGAAAATCGGTTTATGAGCCTTGATGTAATTGATGCACTAAACGACCTATCTAATCCGCAGCAAGAAGGTGTTTTCCAAGCATTCAGCAAATGGGCTTTGGAACAGGAGGAAGGATAATGGAAAACTGCAGTCTTTGTAACGCTGGGCAAAAACAATCAACTGTATACGACAGCCAAGGCAGAATCGTATCGATAGTTGATAGGAATTTGGTCTTTGTGGAGAATTATCGTGAATATGCGGGCGGAATGATGCAGACACAACAGTCATCATTACCAATAAGTTTTTGTCCGATGTGTGGTAGGGCTTTGGAACAGGGGGAAGAGTGATGAAAACTAGCCACTCAATCATCATAATACTGCTAACAATCGCAGGCCTAAGTTGGCTATCCTATACAATTGTGGACCAGCAGAAGCAGATTGAGCAGTTACAGCAACAGCTGCAACATGAGCAGATGAAGTACAAGATTATTATCAACGATCCGTTAGTCAGGGATACGGTGGAAGCAGGAGGATGAAGATGATAAGTGAATGCGAAAGAATAATTCAAGAAAGCTTTTATAAACTAAGATATGCACAGGATCGTTTATCAAATCTAGGCATTCATGGTAGGGTGTTACGTTTCGAAATGAGTAAGGCAACGTATGAAGCTTTAAAAAGTAGAAGCCCGATTGATATTGATGGTTCGAGAGCAACCTTGTTCGGCAATAAGATTTTGATCAATGATGATTTACCCAGAGGTCAAGTCAATGTGTTAGGAGTTGAAGCATGACATTTGCAGTAGCGATTTTTCTCGCAGTCGTAGCGACAGTGGTCGCAAGCGTGATTTTTGGTAAGGAAGACAATAAGGAGGGCAAGTGATTGGAGAAATGGCGTGTTGAACGAGTCAAGGCAGTGTTGAAAGATTACCGAGATACGGATAAGTACGTCAGGAAGCTTGAAGAAGAGATTCGAGTTCCGTATCGAGAAGAGGATGTTAATGGGGATATCAAGGGAACAAGAAGCGACAGCGATTTGATGTTCGGCACATTGTGGAACATCGAGACGGATAAGCAGATTCGGCGATTGAAACGCAATAAGCAGATTGTACAAGAACTTCTCGATGAGTGCGGCAGTGACACTGAGACGATCATTCGAGAGTTGTATATCAAACGATTTCCTCAGTATACGATGCAAGGTTTAGTTGATAATCTAGTTATCAAGTGCGGTAGGAATAAAGCGTTCACTTTAAGAGACAAATTCTTTGAAGAATTAGATAGAAGCCTTGATATTTAAACGATTTTCAAACTTTCGAGGTCTAAAAACGTGGTAAATTAGTATTATCAGAATTACCTTAGAGTTGTAAGGTAAAATAAATGACAGATAGGAAGATAGACATGATTTTACAAATTAATAAAGAATTGCCTAGAAAAGGACTCAATGAAGGAAAAGTAGCTAGAAGAGTTGATTGTCTTGATAAAGTTGTTAGGGTTAACTGTATTGATGGAGATTATGTAATGGTGGAATTTTCAAATGGCGATGTTCACTCATATACAAATGTTGAGCCAGATAATAAAGATCATTGGTTTAAAGTAGATTGCGCCCAAGAAATGCACGAATATCAAATTAAATCAATGTATCTCTTGAATGATGAGGGTAAAACTTTAAGAAAGTTAATGTAATAACAATGCGATCTTTTGATACGTAAAAATTATTCTGTGGGCGATACAGTTTTAGGGTTTATAGTTATCCCGACTGCTAGTCAGCGAAAACTAAATCAGGGACGTAGGTGCCCGCATATAGCAACCGAGGCTGTGGAAGGGCGGAGGAGCGGACGTCGGGCTCGTGTAGGTTGCTTTAAATTTAAGTCAATACTCTCATTCCCTTGTGGCAGACGTGTATCTGATATGAGAGTTTTATAAGTCACTCATTGCGAGTGGCTTTTTATTTTGCAGAAAAGCGAGGTGGCAGACATAACTAAATGGACGGAACAAGAAATTGATAGGCTCAAAGAATTAATCAATGAAGATTATACCAATAAAGAAATAGCAATCATATTGTCAAACGAGTACGGAAGAGAGTTTACCAAGATTAGTGTAAAAAGCAAACGTCAACGATTGAGCAAAGTAACGCCACCTCGCACCTTAGATGGTCAATCAATCAACGAAAACAAACGATACAACATTGATGGCACTATTTCTCAAGCTGAATTTGATGTGAAGATGGCTTTCTACCAGAAGGACAGTAAAACGCCAGAAGATATCCTCAAGTACAAGGGTTATGATCCGCAAGAGTGGGAAATATCTCAAGTAACCACTAATGAGTGGACGACCACTACAGCAGATATCCAGAAATGGAATCAGCAATTGAAGTTTGTGGTTAAGCCAAAGCACAAGGCATTTAATGCATCTGCCTTCACTGAATCAATCGAGCCAGTAAAACTAACTTCAATCAAGACTGGTGACAGAAACTTATTCATCGGTTTGGCTGATTGGCATTTCGGTATCACTAAGTTAGAAGATTTACAAGGCAAATTAGCTATGATCGTGGATATAATATCCAAAGGCTATAAGCAGATTGTTATTGGTCAGCTAGGAGATTTATTCCATAGCAGCCAGATTAAGAAGTCAGTCACGATGGCCGGTACAGTATTAGACGATGTAAATATGGAGCAAGCGATTAAAGACGCTCGCTCCTTTTTTGACGTATTGATTACTGAGTGTGTGAGACATTCGAAGCAAGTGACTATTGAACACGCTGAAGGGAATCACAGCGGATCGATCGAGTATATGTTTCTCTTATACCTAGAAGCCAAGTACCCAGACATCCAAGTACATGCACACAACAAATACCGACAAGCGTTCATGTTGGATAACGTGGCAATTATGATTACTCATGGGCAGTATGGCAAGCGGAAGGATTTGCCGATGTTGTTCGCTACTGAGTTTAGCGATATATGGAGTAAGGCAACTACAAGGGAGATAATCACAGGTCATTTCCACACGCAACAGACGAACGACTATCAAGGTGTGATCCACCGTCAGTTAGGGACAATCAAACCAAATGACAGCTATGAGATAGAGAATGGCTGGACGATGGGCAAGAAGGTGCTGCAGTTGTTTGAATATGATAGTGAAAGGTTGAGGGTGACGTATGACATTTAAACCAAAAAACCGATTTGACAAATACCTAGATAAAACTATCAAAGACATCATCAAAATTGAGCGTAAGATTTCAAAAGCTAAAAGCCAGGGTGAATGTCATGTTAATATGTACCGTTTATTCGTATTGAAACCCAAGTGGGATAGTGATGTCTTTAGAGACTGTGTAGAATACTTATTCGCTCATTTTCAAGTCAAAGGGTATGAGATACATTTTTCAGATGATTCAGCGCCGCCGCTTGGATGCCTAACAATAAGGTGGAAGTGATATGCATTACTATTACATCCAACTATCAGTGGGAATACTAAAGCATAAGAACATCCGACAAGCGGAGTTGAAATCTAAGCACACGTTGCTTGAATGCTATGAGCAGTTTAGTGACGAGTATATCGATCAACATAGGTTGATATACATTGGGCACGGTTGGAAGAGCGACCCGCATATTGTGGAGAGGTTAAGGAGGTATGGATGTGGTACCTAGACATATATCGCAACCATTCTATAAGTCTAAAGCATGGCGTAACTGTAGGGCAGGATATATCAAATCAGTTGGTGGATTGTGTGAGAGATGTATAAAGAAGAACAAGATCGTCAAAGGATATATAGTCCATCATAAGCAACACCTAACAGAGGAGACTATACATGATCCAGATGTATCACTAGCATGGAGCAACTTAGAATACTTATGTCTTGATTGTCATAACAAAGAACATTTCGAAAAAGAAAAAATAATTAACGATGATGTAATGTTCGATGGCAACGGCAACCTTATCCCCCGTTCGAATCGAAAAAATTAAATCGGCTAGGAATCGGGGATGGAACTCCGAAAAACACACAGGGTAATTTCGTATAACCCCCACCCCAAAAGAAAGGAGGATTTAGATGGACGATAAGAAGAGGAAGCGCCTAGTAACGAACGAGATAAAGCGACTAACGGATATCTTTAAGGAAGTTGACAGCAAGAAGCAACGAACAATCAAAGGTTTGATTGAAGAATCAGCGTTTATGAAGGCGACATTGCTCGAATTAAAAGAAATTATTCAAAATGAAGGCGTAATTAACGAGATGCCGCAAGGTGAGTACTCAATTATGCGTGAACACCCTGCTTTAAAGTCATACAACACAACTATCCAACGATATACGACAGTTACTGAGAAACTTCTTGGCTTGTTGCCTAAGGATACTCCTAAAAATGACGATGGTTTATCTGAATTCAGCGCCTTTCTAAGTGAGAGGGCGGATTGATGTGGACTATCAAGAAACGAACATTTTCAAATACTGGAAAAGCTTCAGGCAAAATGGCGGAAGCATAGTAGTCTCTTTAAAGATATTCAAACTATATAAAAAGCTGGTCGCTGATCTGCAAAATACAGACAGCGACTATTATTTTGATCCAAAACGTGCAAAACATCCGATTGACTTCATAGAAAAGTTTTGCCACCCGTCAAAAGGGAAACAAGCGAACAAGCCTTTGAAGTTAATGCTTTGGCAAAAGGCAATGATTGAAGCAATATTTGGATTTGTGGATATCGAGGGCAATAGAAAGTATCAGCGAGTGTTTTTACTCATAGGTCGTAAGAATGGTAAGTCGGCAATCGCTTCAGCAATCGGACTTTACATGATGATTGCCGATCAAGAAAACGGATCTCAAATATTAGCAACGGCTGCTAAGAAAGATCAAGCGAAAATCATTTGGCAAGAAGCGAAGTTGATGGTTAAAAAATCACCAACGCTTAGAAAAATGATTAAAGCTAGAGTGGCCGACATGGTAGCCGAATTTAACGATGCTGAATTCAAACCCTTGGCTAGCGATTCGGATAGCTTGGACGGGTTAAACGCTCATTGCTCATTGATGGATGAAATTCATTCGTGGAAAGGGCGTGGCGGACGTCCACTGTATGACGTAATCGTTGATAGTATGTCCGCTCGTGAACAACCTTTGATTTTGATCACTACAACTTCTGGTACAACTCGTGAAGACATCTTCGATGAACTTCGTGAGGAAATGGGAGATATCATTGATGGTTGGGATAATGCTGAAGGCTATCATGACGATCGCACAATTCCATTCATGTACGAATTAGACGATCCAGAGGAGTGGCGAGACGAAGAAATGTGGGTCAAAGCTAATCCGGGAATCGGCGTTATCAAGAAATTGCAATCATTAAAGGAAAAAGTTGACCTTGCGAAACAAAATCCTCGTATGGTGCGCAACATGCTTTGTAAAGAGTTCAATATTAATGAATCCGATACTGACGCATGGTTAAGCTTCAACGATTTCAACAATGAATCAACCTTCAATGTGCTTGAACTCAAGCCAAGGTATTTTATTGGCGGTATTGACTTGTCAGCAACCACTGACTTAACTTGTGCGACTGCAATATTTGGCATCAAGGACGAGCCTAACAAGCTTTATGTCATGCAACAGTACTTTATGCCAAGTGACTTGTTCGAAGAGCGTATGAAGGACGATAAGGTGCCATACGATAAGTGGAAAGACCAAGGAATTATCACTCTTTCCGGTGACAGTAAAGTGGATTACAAGGATATAACAAAGTGGTTCTTAAAAATGCAGATGGAATACGATATTTATCCATTCAAAATTGGGTATGATGCTTGGAGTTCGGGATATCTGATCGATGAATTGAAGAATGCGTTTGGACCTTCTGTTCCTGAAGCTGTATATCAAGGATTCAAATCATTATCTGCTCCTATGAAAGCATTGGGTGCTGATTTAATGAGTGACAATATCAATTACAACAATAACGGGCTGTTAAAATGGTGTATCTCTAACACGCGTGTAAAAACGGACGAGAACGCCAATATAAAACCTGTTAAGGGCAACAATCCTAGAAAACGTATTGATGGTTTGGCAAGTCTTTTGGACGCTTATGCAACCTATGAGCGCTATATGGAAGAATACCTTGGATTGATTTAGAAAGGGGTGATGTTTTAGTGATAAAAGAAAATAGAATATCAAACCAACTTAGATCAATCAGACTAGAAAAAGGGTTATCAAAGAAAAGAATGGCAGAATTATTAGATATAACCTACTCAACATATTGTAATTACGAATACGGAAACAGAGAACCTAGTCTTTGCGAAGTTGTCAGAATGTCTCAAAAACTAAATTTGACTACGGATTACCTGTTGATTGGGGATATTTAATAGTTGTTAATAGAAAGGGGTGAGAAATTGAAATTATTTAATCGGAAAGTAAATGAAACTCCGAAAACTGTAACGAAGTTTCAAATGATTGATGAACCTAGTTCTGGATTTGTTGGATTTAGCGGGAACGTTTATGAAGCTGACATTGTACGAAGCGCTGTACGACCACTTGCAAACGCAGTTGGGAAGACAGTGCCTAAACATAGGTTTGGTGACAAAATCAATCCTAATATTGCTGTCTCGATGGTGCTTCAGGAACCCAATGCCATAATGAGCATGCAAATGCTGCTTGAAAAAACGATTTGGCAGTATCGGGTAAACGGAAATGCTTTTATTTATGTAGAAAAAGACGATAACGGAAAGCCGGTTGCGCTTTATCCAATCGTTTCTCACTCTCTGGAGTTATTAATTAGTCCTAGTGGCGAGTATTTCATTAAGTTCGTTCTACGTGACGGTAAATCCTATACCTTTAGATATCGGGACCTCATTCACATTCGAAATGACTTTACTTCAAACGAAATATTGGGTGATAGTCTAGCGCCTTCTCTCTTACCGTTGCTTGAAGTCGTTCAAACAACCGACCAAGGGATCATAGCAGCGATTCGAAACTCAAACGTTGTTAAATGGCTGCTTAAATTCAATCAAACATTGCGTCCAGAGGATATCAAGGAAAATACGAAGCAGTTTGTTGAAGATTTCCTTAAAACATCTGAAGAGGGAATGGGAGCCGCTGGTGTCGATTCTAAGGCTGATGCAATTCAAGTGCAACCTTATTCCTACGTTCCCGAAAAAGAACAGTCAGCCGCAACGAGACAGCGTATTTTAGACCTTTTCAACGCCAATGATTCAATTGTCCAATCGAATTTCACTGAAAACCAGTGGATTGCATACTATGAAACACAAATCGAGCCAGTGTTGATCCAATTATCAGATGGATTTACAAAGGCTTTTTTTAGTAGGCGAGAAAGAGCATTGGGTAATTCAATTATGTTTGAATCCAACAATCTTCAATTTGCAAGTATGCAAACGAAGTTACAAATGGTTGGCTGGCTAGATCGTGGTGTGATGACTGTGAACGAATACAGAACAATCGCATTAGGATTAGAGCCTGTCGAAGGTGGAGATATGCGCTTACTTCGAAAAGACACTGACAGAATAGGGCAAAACAATATAAGAGAGGGGGATGCAGATGAAGAAGATTCAGCTTAAAGGAGATGTCGTTCCCGACAATGTAGGCAAACTGTTTGATTGGTTTGACCTAGATTCAATTTATCCAGGGAACGTCAAACGGGCATTAGAAGACGCTGGAAGTGAAGATGTAGAAATTACATTGACCACAAATGGCGGCTCGGTATTTGCCGGACAAGAGATTTACGACATTATTAAAAATCACGAAGGCAAAACGACTGTTAAGTTAAGCGGTTTGGTAGCCAGTATCGGTACATTGATTACATGCGCATTTGATGAAGTGCTTGTAAGTCCTGTATCTACGTTTATGATCCACAATCCAACACTAGCTGATGTTAGTGGTGAGAAAAAGGATATGGAAAAAGCGGCTCAACTATTAACTACCGTTGAAAATTCTTTGCTAGATGCTTATGTAGCAAAAACAGGACTAGACAAAGAAGGCTTGGCAGATTTAATGGCCAAAGAAACATTCATGACCGCACAAGAAGTAATTGATTATGGATTTGCTGATGGAATGGTTGAAGATTCAGAAAACGAGTTGCTTTTAGTAGCTGGTTTTGAGAGTTTAGCCAATTCGTCATTTATCAAAAAACTACAAAATATGAAGGACAAAGAAGAACGTGATTTGGCAGAAGCTAAGTTGCGTTTTTTGCGTTTCAAGGAGGATAAAAAATGAATTTCGAAGAAATCCAAAAATTATTAGAAGAAGGCAAGACAGCAGAAGCAAACGCAGCATTGGATCAACTGATGAAAGACAATCCAGAAGCTAAAGCGATTTTTGAAGAACCAAAGACAGAAACAGTGGAAAACAAATCACTGGAAAATAAAAAACCAGAAGAGGTGGCAAATTTGACAAAAGTTGAAGAAGTAAAAGATGTAGCAACACCAAAATATGAAGAAGTATTTGCGAAAGTGTTATTAGGTCGTGACTTGGAACCCCAAGATAAGGCTGTCTATGAAAAGGTTAATAATGCAGCTTATACTCATCAAGTATCGAACCAACCAATTTTGGTCCCTGAAACAACGCTATCTGGAATTTTAGGATTAATCGAAGAGCAACACCCTTTCTATGGTGATATCCGAAAATTGAATGTGCGTGGTGGAATCACGGTCAAAAAACATAAATCAATCAAGTCAGGTGATGCTAATACGTATGCAGAAGGCGTGGAAGCTGACTATGAAGAAAATGAATTTGTAGATGTGAAGTTAGATGGACATGAAATTGTCAAAGATGTTGAAGTATCTTTTAAATTAGAAGCAATGTCAATCCCTGAATTCTTGACTTATATTCAAACTGAATTAGCAACTCGAATCGGATACAAGTTGGGTAACTTGGCCTTTACCGGTTCTGGAACTGGCGATAATCCTATGGGTGTAATAACAGAATTAACTACAAACGCAGCCGATCAAATCATTGATACTGCTGAAGCCGATGTTATTACTTATACGGATATTACAAAATTACGGTCAAAAGTAAAATCTCAATTTAAATCTGGTCTTAAATTTTATGCTTCTTCAGACACAATTTGGAATCGCTTGGCGAATATTGTAGACAAAAACGGACGGCCTATTTTTATTGCTAATCCAACGACTGAAGGCGTTGGATACCTTTTGGGAACGACTGTTGCTGAAGATGATGGTGCTGGCGTAGACCGTGTAGTTCTTGGAAACCCAGGTCGGGGAATGATTGAAAATACGAATGAACCATTGTCTGTTTCCTCAGAGCGTAATCTTAAAGGACGAAAAACTTTATATCAAGGTTACATGATTACTGATTTTACAGTAACTTATCCTGAAGCTTTCGCAATTCTTAATGTGAAGAAAGCTGCTGAAGGTGGAACGGGGGAGTAATTTCCCCTACTTCGTTAGGGGTAGCCGACTTAGAAAAGCCGACTAGTGACAATACTGTTGTGGAAATCAAAGCCTATTTAGATACGGTTGGTATTTCTTACAAATCCAATGCTACTAAATCAGAATTATTGGAATTGGTAGGTGAATAGATTGGAGAGTAATTTGTTATTGTTAGATAACCTAAAAAAACATATCCGACTAGAGGAGGGCATGGATGATTCTATGCTCTCTTTTTATGCTGAAGCAGCGAAACGATACGTAAAAAAGAAAATCGGCTATGAACAAGAGTATTTAGAAATTATGGTTACTACGATCATGTTCGAACACCGACTTTCGTCTGACGATCTCAAAGAAGCGTTGATGGCCTTGGAACCTATTTTCGCTTTGGAGGTGTTGACCGATGAGCCTACTTAATGATTTACAGTGGATCGCTGAGTTACAAAAGATTGAAGAACTCGTAGATGACAACGACAGACCTGTCGAAGTTAGAACGAAAGTTCGTGATTTGTACTATATAGAAATCGGTATAACGGCAGAAGAAAAATACCTATCGCAACAAGCCAAGACAGACGTTGTAAGGCGCATTAAATGTCGTTGGGATAAATCTATCACAGAGAAGGCAAACGGCGTTAAAATCGACGGTATTGCGTATAACATAGCACGCATTTACACGCTGCCAAAGAGTAGGGAAATGGAGTTGAGTTTAACATATGTCAATTAATTTGGATGACTTAAAAACCGCCCTCAAAGCAACAAAATTGCCAGTTACACGTGATAAAGCAGTTAAAGGCACGAATTATCCATATATCATTTATTCGAATGTTAGCAAAAGTAAAAAAATGGCTTCTTCAAAAGTCCATAAACGAATGCCTTATTATCAAGTGTCATTATTTACGGCTGGTACAGAACAAGATTTGAGCATTCTGGAACATGCATTGGAAAACGCAGGTATTCTGTATACGGATTTTGTAGGTATCCAAGGCGATGAAAACGATGATACAATCACCAATTTTTATACTTATGTGAGGTGTGTTGAAGATGCCTAGTAATAAGAATGGATTTGCTGAAATGTCTGATATATTGGGCGAGTTGAGCAGGGTAGATCCTGTCAAAGTTTCTCTGGAGTCATTAGAAGAAGCCGCTAACTTTTATGTCGACAAAATGTTGCCACGTATACCTAAAAGCTTAATGAAAAGAAAACATATGCGAGATCAAATCAAGGTTGTAGTAGAGAAGGACAGAGTAAGAGTTGCTTTCGAAGATACAGCGTATTACTGGCGATTCGCAGAAAATGGGACCACTAATCAAAGAGCGCAGAACTTTGCTAGTGGGACTTACGAACAGAACAAAAATAAAATCGAAGAAATCATGACACAAAAGATCATGGATCTTTGGGGAGGTAATTAATTTGGGCAAAACAGATGTATTGTATTTTGAAGGCCTTGAGGATATCTTGATCGCTATGATGTCTCCTGAGGCACAAGATGGCGTAAATAAAGCACCAGAATATGGTGGAATTGTAAGACTACCTATTGCTACAAAACTGGCTGTAAAAGGTAACGGAACAACGTTAGAAAAATGGGCATCAAGCAAGATGTTCCGCCGTGTATCACGAGAAACAAAACACGAATTAGGATTGGACCATGTGGGAATTCCTATTGATGTCATGGATGAATTGAAAGGTTTGGTTGCTGAAAGCGGCGTAACCTTCTCAAAAAATATCGCTCGTGAATTCCCGTTTTTTGCATTTGGATTTATCGGCAAAATCGAAGGCGGTGGTCGTAAAGCGGTATGGTATCCGAAAACTCAGTTATCTAATGTAATTGATGAAGAGTATGCAACCGAAGAAGACGAAACAAAGATCGACGATGTAACGGCAAACCTAGTATCCACTGGCTTGAATTACAACAATGTAATGTATTCAAGTTTTGATTCAAATAGAACTACCGGATCTCTTGAGCTATTTGAAAAATTCATTGCACAGCCAATCTATTCTGAACAACAATGGCAAACAATTGCTGCAGCTACTCCTCCAGTGGGTGGTGGCGAGTAATGGCTAGATTAGTTGACTACGGAATTAATATTGACGACTTAGGCAACTCTCGTGTGGTTAATATTAAAGGGCATGATTTTCCTGTTGTATTTACAATGGAAACGATGGAATATATTGCAGATGTATACGGTGAAGATTACTCAAAGTTCGAAAATGATATGAATCTTTTGATCAATAAAAGCGATGGGGAGATCAATTCTCGTAATTTGACGCCCGCTGATTTAAAAATCATGCGCTCGTTGATCTATGGAATGCTTCGGACTGGCGGTTTAGAAGAAGATCCTCAAACTATCTTCAAATTCTTAGGTATGAACGGCGATGTCTTACAGGCTTATGGGGCATGCATGGAAATTTTTAGTAATCAAAAGTTTCAGGTTGAAGACTTAAAAAAATCGAAGAAGCCACAAGATTATCAAACTCCTCAAAAGAAAAAAGGAAAAAACAAGAAGAAACACAAGAGATAGGAACTCCATGGAGCTTCTATCTCTATGTTGCCCTCACTCTACTTAATTGGAGTGAGGAATTTTTTTTAAAAGCAACACCTAACTTGTGGCTTAAATCTTATATCCAGTGGTTGAAAAGTAATACGGAGTTTGAACCACCGGAAACGAGAACAATGGATCAAAGCCCTTGGTGGTAGGAAAGGAGTGCTAAGATGGCCGTAAGAGAGGTAGACACAGTCTTGAATTTTAAGACAAATGGAGAAGTCAATTACTCTAAAACGATCAAGGAAATCAATCGCGAAATGAACTTAGCAGCTACTGAGTACAAAAACCAAGTGTCTGCTATGGATAAAGACGCAACAGCAACTGAAAAACTGACTGCTGCGAAAAAGAAACTCGAAAATCAGTTGTCGCTCGCTGAAAAGCGAACAGAACTTTTGCGAGAACAATATGAAAAATCAGTAGAAGAAACTGGTAAGTACTCAGCGGAATCTGAAAAACTTTATAAGAAAATGCTTGAATCTGAAACGGGACAAAACAAATTAAAAGCCGCTTTGGATGAGACAAATGAAGCACTAAAAGAGCAAGGTAACGTGTCAATAGAGACAGCAGAAAAGCTAAAGAAAATAGAAGAAGCTGGCGAAAAGGTTTCAAATGTCGGTAAGAAGATGTCCATTGGCGTTACAGCACCGATCGTGGCAGCTGGAGCGGCAGGGCTAGCTGCATTCTCGGAAGTTGATGAAGCGTTAGATACGATCATAACTAAAACTGGAGCAACAGGCGATGTTGCCGATAGCTTGGCAACTTCATTTGAAAATGTTGGCTCAAATACTCACTTAGAACTACAGACGGTTGGAGAAGCAATTGGTGAAGTGAATACTCAATTTGGGTTCATGGATAAAAAGCTTGAGGACTCAACTAATTATATCCTTCAATTTGCTGAAATTAATGGTACAGACGTTTCCCAATCCGCTATCTACGCAAGACAGGCTATCGAAGCATATGATTTGTCCTATGATGATTTGAATAAAGTGTTAGATGTTACAACCAAAACGTCTCAAAATACCGGTCAAGCAGTAGATAGTCTGTTTGATTCGGCTATTAAAGGTGCCCCGCAAATCAAACAGCTAGGTCTAAGTTTTGGTGAGGGTGTCACATTGATGGGACAATTTGAACAAGCTGGTATTGACGGAAATGCAGCCCTAAGCAGTTTGTCCAAAGCAACAGTTACCTATGCTAAAGATGGAAAATCTCTTTCAGAAGGTTTAGGTGAACTTCAAGACAAAATAATGAATGCTAGTTCAGAAACAGATGCTATCAACGCAGCGGCTGAAGTTTTTGGTACCAAAGGTGGTCCAAGAATGGCAGATGCAATTCGTAGAGGAACGTTAAACCTAGAAGACCTGGCAAAAATAGCCAGTGAAAGTGATGGCGCTGTTGGCGAAACATTTGAAGCTACGCTAGATCCAATTGATAAGTCTAACCAAGCGATGAACAATGCGAAACTAGCTTTAGCCGATGTAGGCGAATCCGTCCAAATAAGCTTATTGCCTTTCTTTGAAATGGCGATTGATGCTTTGAAAAGTTTTAAAGGCTGGTGGGATTCTCTGGATCAAGGTACTAAGAACTGGATTATTACACTCGCTGGTATAGCTGCAGTAATCGGACCAGCTTTGGTTGTCATAGGAACGCTTATGAGTTCCGTTACTAAGATCACCGCTGGGGTTAAAGATCTGGCCACTGTGTGGAGTGGGCTAGGCAAATTATTCGGATTATCTGGTGGATGGTTTGCCATAGCTGTAATAGCAATAGCCGCATTAGTCGCTGGGCTAGTTTGGGCTTATAACAATGTTGAATGGTTTAGGAACGGTGTGAATGCATTCTTCCAAGGTGTTTCTGATATAGCGGTAGAAGTGTTTAATTTCATGGCTGGTTACATTAGCAATATTTTTGGAGGAATCATTCAAAATTTCCAAAACTTTTTCGATGCTGGTAAGAGAATTTTCACCGGATTTATAGATTTTATAACCGGAATATTTACAGGTGATTGGGAACGAGCTTGGAACGGCGTTGTAAACATTTTCGGTGGTATCTTTGATATGATTGTTGCTATGGCTAAAGCACCACTAAACACAATGATTGGATTAATCAATGCATTTCTTGGTGGACTAAACAACATTAAAATTCCAAAATGGGTACCTGGTGTTGGTGGTAAAAGCTTTAGCATTTCTACTTTGCCTTATTTGGCAGATGGCGGGCATGTATTGAATGGCCAAGCGATCGTTGGTGAAGCTGGACCGGAATTGCTTACGAACAAAAACGGTAAGACAACTGTTACTCCGTTATCAGACGAAGAAAAACGCAAAGGCATTGGTGGGAAAGTACAGCCTTCTAAAGTGGAACAACATATCCACATTGGGAATGTCGATGCGAATAACCCAAGTGAATTAAATAAAATGAATCGGAAATTTTACCGTGCAAGCAAACAAGCACTTGCCGGTGTGGGAGGTTAGTGGGAATGTTCATGGATGCTGATACACCAAATTTTATATTCAAAGGAATCAACGCAGTTATGGATATGGATTGTATTATCGAAACTGAACTTCCTGAGATCTCTCCAAACAAACGCTATGAAGAAATCACTGTGTTAGGACGAAGTGGATCGTTGCACGAAACATTTGATGATTACGAACCATATAACCTAGAAGTCGAATCAGTCACAATTCCTTATGATCGGTTACGCGAAGTGAAGCAATGGTTGCGAGGTCGTGGGCAGTTGATTACTCATAATGATTACAATACTTATCGTGATGTTATTTGTATGATGGATTCCCCCACTGAGTTTAAAAACGAGTGGGGGTTTTTCTATACCTTCGATTTAACTTTTCGATGCCAACCTTTTAAACGAAAAGTAAATGAGCAGTCATTGCCATTCACTACCTCATTGGTCTTTCATGATCCGGGCGATGAAACTGCAAAACCTTACCTTGAATTGAAACCAACAGGCGGCAACGTCAAACTTACGATCAACAGCACTTCGTTGACGATTACAAACAGCAGTACCGAAGTAATCAAAGTCGATTGCGAACACGGAAAAATTATTCAAGGTTCCAAAACACTTTTCAGCAAAGGAGAATGGCCGTTGGTTCGTCCGGGAGAGAACAAACTGACTACCACAGGTGTTTCTAGCGGCACAATTTTAAGAAGGAGCGTGTATTTGTGAGTTTAGTTTATGTTTATGAAGAAATGCCAGCGGACTTAGAAACGAACGGTCACGCTTTGATCGATTGGGCTGATTTACCTGAAATCAATCGTATTCTGAATGGTGACTATACTTTTTATGGCAACTATTCATTAGACGGTCAAAACGTGGAATATCTCAAAGAAGATAACTTTATTCGTGCAGAAGATGAAGACGGCAAAATGAAATACTTTGAGATAAAAAAAGTAACGAAAAATCTCAATTCTTTCTCTGTTACTGGGCGAGCGATTGGTTACATGTTGAGTCGAAATTTCATTGAGAGTAGTTTCACCCAAAATGGCACTGGATCAATTATCATGAGTAGATTAAAGGCTGCCCTAGCATTTGAGCAACCTTTTTCATTTGAATCAGATATTCAAACTGTCCACCAATTCACTGTAAAACAGACTAATCCAGTTGATGCTGTGATTGGTTCAAACAATGGAAATGAGAATCTAGCAAGTATCACTGCTGGCGAATTGGATATGGACAACTATCGTTTTAGATTGCTATCTCGAATCGGGAAAGACAATGGTTATCGTGTCGATTTAGGAGTGAACCTAGAATCGATTGAGGAAGAGATAGACGGCAATTACTACAACAGCTTGTATTTAATCGGCGGAGTGCCAGAAGGCGATTACGATGAAGACAAGGAGCCAATCACGTACAAATATCTCGAATTGACTGGAGTAACAGACAAAAACCGCCGCATTGGCAAATACGAAAATTCAGAACTAACCACTGTTGCAGATTTGAAAAAATGGGGTCAAACAAAATTTGATGTCGATCGAGTACATGAGCCTTCAATCACTCATACGGTTTCAATGGTCCAACTTGAAAACACGATGGAGTATGAAGAACTATACGATGATATTGCAAGACTGCATTTTGGCGATACTTGCTATTGTACGGTTGCAAAATTAGGCATTGAAGTAGCCGAACGAATGATCGAGTACACTTGGTACCCAACGCTTGGCAAATACAAAAGCGTGACTTTAGGTAATGATATCGAGTTCTACACAAACGCAACGGCAACCGAGACGGCAAAGCTTCGTCAAAAGGTTGAAAGCCGCACTGAATTGATGGTTGAAGCCGTTCGAAATGCTTCTAGTTGGATCACTGGAACAAAAGGCGGATACGTTCGTATGCGACCTGAAAAGGCACCTAGCGAAATCTTAATTATGGATAAACCTTCTGTCGCTGATGCTGAAAAAGTTTGGCGATGGAACTTAGGTGGACTAGGATACTCGAAAAATGGTGTAAATGGTCCGTACGGTTTAGCAATGACTCAAGATGGAGCGATCGTGGCTGACTATATCACTGCGGGCATTCTGTCAGGTATCCTCGTTCAAGGGGTAGCTTTGAAGACATTGGATGACAAATCATTCCAAGTAGTCGTTGAAGGCGGTAAAGTTTCGTTTGAAAAGAAAGTTGTTTCCACAGGGTTGGATGATGTTCATGGAGAATCGCTAGGGGCTATCACATCTACCTATGGAGCAGATAAAAATATCAACGGATTTGCTATTTGGAAAGAACCAAATTACATTTTTTCAATTAATACTGGTGATGGCGATGGAAAATCAGTCGCAGTCTTTCAAATTCCAAAAGAAAGTACACCTGATGCACCGTTATATAGACTTAGCGGTGAAGGGACTTTTCGTAATGGGAAAGTGACGTTCCAAGATGCAGTCGCAATGGATGGTCGTTTAGATGTCAAAGAACTATATGTAAATGGCGTAAAAATTGACCAAAACGGTGGCGGATCTGGAGGTAATGGCGGCGGATGGAATGGACAATATCCTCCAGAAGTAACGAGCGATCGTGACAAACGTTACTGGCAGATCTGGGCAATGTTTATTGGTGCTGGTGGTACACAACAAGCCGCAGCCGCTTTACTAGGTAACGCTCAAGGGGAATCAGATGCGAATCCAACAGCAGATGAAGGCAACGGCGCTCCTGGTTTCGGTTATGGTGTATGGCAGTGGACAGATGGAACAGGTGCGACAAGCGGTCGTGTTTATATGATTAACCTTATGACTAGAGCTGGAATCTCTGGTGATCCAGATACAATCACAACTCAGTTTAAATTACTGATGTGGCATGCGCCAAACGGCCAGTGGATTGCAACAAGTGCTTATCCATATACTTGGTCACAGTTCATGAATATGACTGATATCGCTGTTGCTACAAGAACGTTTGAGGAAAACTTCGAACGCCCGTTGAACGATCATCCAGAACGGATTACGTGGGCAAATGAATGGTATCTAAAATTCAAGGACTTAGATATTCCTCAATCTAGCGGATACATCGTTCCGATTGATGCGCCAGTGACTGTAACGAGTGAATTTGGTTGGCGAACACACCCAATCACTGGTGAACCTAATTACCACAACGGCATTGATCTAGTAAACAACAATTCGAATGCGCCGATTTATGCATCTGCAGACGGTGAAGTGATCGTTGCAGGAGATGCTAATTATTTTGATTGGTATGGGAATTGGGTCGTTATTAAGCATAGCGATGGCATGTACACTGGGTACGCTCATCTTAGCAGCGTAAATGTTTCTAAAGGAAGTACAGTTACACAAGGGCAACAAATCGGCGTAATTGGAACGACAGGTCCAAGCACTGGAATACATTTACATTTTCAATTTTTTGATGAAATGTATCCGAGTTCGAATGACCACTTTTTCAATCCGCGCGATTATATTGATTTTTAGTTTTAATCAAGTAAAAGGAGTTGATAAGATTGGTAGTTTCCTATCCAATTTCATTAGAAGTGAAAGAACCAAATAATGATATAGGTATTTTAAGAATACGACAATCAGACGAAGAGTCTCAAACATTGGTAGTCCAAGTATTAGAATACGGATTAAAAAAATCCTATGAAAATCTACAAGTCTTCTTTTGTGCACGTATAGGGCAGACTGCTGGATTGGGGATAATCGAACAAAAGTTAACTGAAGCAGAAATGATAGATCCAAAAAACGGGAAACTTGAATACACCTTTCGAGCAGAAGACTGGCAAATTTTAGGTCACCAAACAGGGTACTTTAGTTTCCGTAAAATGAAAGACGACCACACTTACGAACAACAGTTTTCCACTCGTGATTTTACTTATGAAGTTACAAAAAGTATCTACAGCGATGGAATTAAAGAAGTTAAAAAAGATGGGTCTACTTATGTTTGGACAATTGAAGACCTAATACGTTTGTTAAATGAGTATATTGACAGCGGAAAATCTGACTGGGAAGAATTTGTGGAGCAGAATAAAGATATTTTAGCTTCGGTGGATCCAGGCGGTCAAATCTTGAGCGAACTGATTAACGCTAGAACTTCTGTGACAGCTGGTGGCTTTCCCACTTTGAATGAAAGACTGGACTATGCTGATACCAATTTAGCAACTTTAGCTAATGAATTTGAATCAAAAAAAAGATTTAAACCAAAACTATCTAGGAATGTTTATTTTGCAGACGCTGAAACAGGGGCCGCAGAAACAGACAAGAAAATAGCGCAAATTGACATTTTGGCACAAAGTGGAGTAAATGGATTAGTTTTGCCTCTACAAATAACATTTAAAAATAATGTTTGGACACTGATCAATAACATCGAAGATGATATAGATG